>Ga0206106_100361_pt1 | contig 44852 bp, 31 predicted proteins | sample 1B1ome_FD_148677 | JGI IMG/M metagenome (GOLD analysis project Ga0206106, IMG submission 148677) | Enriched microbial communities from leaf-cutter ant dump, University of Wisconsin, Madison, United States - 1B110A | ecosystem: Environmental > Terrestrial > Nest > Insects nest > Nest dump | place... | reverse complement strand
CCGTACTGAGTGCCCTCATTCTGAACCTGTTTTTTATGGAGCCGGTACTCCATTATAAGATTAACAGCCCGGAAAGTACCCTCCTCTTTTTTATCTATTTACTGGTGGCGCTGGTGAATGCCGTGCTCACCAACCGTCTCAGGAAGGAACAGGGCCGGGTCAGGGACAGGGAGGAGAAGGAGAAAACCATCCGGTTATATAACACCCTGCTCAGCTCTCTTTCACATGAGCTGAAAACGCCCATAGCCACGGTGATCGGTGCGACAGACACGCTTCAGGAGGCCGGCGACAGGATCACCCCCGAACAGAAGTCCGAGCTCCTGACAGCCATTGAGATAGCGGGCAACCGGCTGAATAACCAGGTGGAAAACCTGCTGAACATGAGTCGGCTGGAAACGGGAACGCTGAAGCTGAAAAGGGACTGGTGTGATGTAAACGAGATGATCTTCCGGGTGATAGCTTCGGTCCCGGACCAGGAGAGGCACCGGATTCTTTTTGAAGCCGACGACAGGGCCCCGCTTTTTAAGATCGACGAGGGCCTGATGGAGATCGTGCTTTACGGGCTGATCAATAATGCGGTTCGATACACACCGGCGGGTTCGGAGGTAAAAATAAGTGCAGACTTTGATGATGACTGCCTGAACATTACGGTAAGCGATAACGGTAAAGGTATACCTGCAGAAGAAAGGCAGCAGGTATTTGAAAAATTCTATCGGCGGCCGGCATCGGGCACGGGCGGAACCGGGCTGGGCCTTTCCATTGCCAAAGGCATTGTAGAGGCCCACGGTGGTATGATCGGGCTTACTGCCGGTACCACCGGCGGGGCCGAGTTCCGGGTGAGCCTGCCGGCAGAGGTTTCCTACTTAAAAAATCTGAAGAATGAATAAACCGGAGGTGCTGATCATTGATGATGAACCCCAGATCAGGAAGCTGCTGGAGATCAATCTTACGGCCCACGGCTACCAGATTCGCCAGGCGGCTACGGGCAGGGAAGGGCTGATGCTGGCGGCAAATCATATTCCCGAGGTCATCCTGCTGGACCTGGGCCTGCCCGACATCAGTGGCCATGAAGTGCTGCGCCGGTTAAGAGAATGGTACACCAGGGCCATCGTGGTACTGTCTGTAGAGCGGGGGGAGGAAGATATCGTGAAGGCACTGGATAACGGAGCTAACGATTACCTTTCAAAGCCCTTCCGGGTAGGAGAGCTCATGGCGAGGCTGCGCTCGGCCATCCGGAATAACGATTCCGGCGAAACCCGGGCAGTGATAACGGCGGGGGACCTGGAAATTGACCTGGTGGGCAGGGTGGTCAGGAACCGGGAGGAGATTTTAAAGCTGACCGCTACTGAGTATAATCTCCTGGCGCTGCTGGCCCGTAACGTGGGCCGGGTGCTGACCCACCAGTTTTTACTGAAAGAGGTATGGGGAGTAGGATACCAGACAGAAACCCAGTACCTGCGGGTTTTTGTGGCCCAGCTGCGAAAGAAGATCGAGGATGACCCTAACCACCCGCAGCACCTGATTACCGTAAGCGGGGTAGGGTACCGTTTTGAATAGACCCGTTTCTTTATAAAATCTTTATATCCGGGGCATTTTATTTATATTTCACTAACGGCATCTGCCCGAACTTTGCGGCAGATATGAAAGACACGAGTAAAAAGGTCACCGCTGCTTCCCTGGTCATTGCCCTGGGAATTATTTACGGCGATATCGGGACCAGCCCTTTGTATACCTTTAAGGCCATTATTGGTACCCGGCACATTTCGGAAATGCTGGTACTGGGTGGAGTTTCCTGTGTTTTCTGGACCCTCATGCTACAGACCACCGTAAAATATGTGTGGCTCACGCTGCAGGCCGATAATGAAGGAGAAGGCGGGATATTCTCCCTGTACTCCCTGGTCAGGAAATACGGCAAGGGGCTGATTGTTCCTACGATGATAGGGGCTTCAGCCCTGCTGGCCGATGGTATTATCACCCCGGCGGTGACTGTGACCTCGGCGGTGGAAGGACTGACCATGATGGAGCGCCTGAAGCATATTTCACCTGTGCCGGTGGTAGTGCTGATTGTTTCGGTAGTATTCTTTTTCCAGCGCTTCGGCTCTGAAAAGGTAGGCAAGGCCTTCGGTCCGGTGATGGCGCTGTGGTTTGGTATTCTGCTGGTGCTGGGGATCAGCCAGATCCGGCTTTATCCCGAAATGTGGAAGGCCCTGAACCCGTATTATGCCTGGCAGCTTCTTATGCATTATCCTCACGGATTCTGGATACTGGGAGCCGTATTTTTATGTACTACGGGAGCCGAAGCACTCTATTCCGACCTGGGGCATTGCGGGCGGGAGAACATTCACATCACCTGGGTTTTTGTGAAAATCTGCCTGGTAGTAAATTACCTGGGGCAGGCGGCCTGGCTGCTGCATCAGGGGCGCGCCCACCTGGGCAACAGGAACCCGTTTTTTGAAATGATGCCCGACTGGTTCCTGGTACCCGGGATCATCATTGCCACCCTGGCCGCCATCATTGCTTCACAGGCCCTGATCAGCGGTTCATTTACCCTCATTAACGAGGCCATTAACCTGAATTTCTGGCAAAGAGTAGTGGTGAAACAACCTTCGGAGGCTAAAGGGCAGATTTACGTTCCCAGTATAAATACTCTGCTTTGGGCGGGTTGTATCCTGATTGTCTTTTATTTTAAGGATTCCGCCAGGATGGAAGCGGCTTACGGGCTGGCCATTACAGTGACCATGCTGATGACCACCTTCCTGCTGGCGTATTTCCTGCGGTATAAGCTGCGGTGGCACAAAGCCGTGGTGGTGGGGCTGCTGATGGTCTTTTGCACCATAGAGATTTCTTTCTTTGTGGCCAATCTCAGCAAGTTTAAAGACGGAGGCTATATCACCGTGCTGGTAGGCAGCCTGTTTTTCCTGGTGATGTACACCTCTTTTTATGGCCGCAAGATCAATAACCGTTACACCCGGTTTTCTCATCTGGGAAAGTTCACGGATAAGATCGTGCAGCTGTCTGAAGATAAGTCGATACCCAAGTTTGCTACCCATCTGATTTATCTGACCAAAGCAGATCACCGCGACCAGGTGGAGCAGACCATCGTGAACTCTATTTTTGCCAAACGCCCCAAACGGGCCGATGTATACTGGTTCTTTCATATTAACCGTACGAACAAGCCCTACACGCTGAATTATGAGGTTTCGGAGCTGGTGGATGATAAGATGATCAAGATCGTCCTGAATATCGGGTTCCGGATCCAGCCCCGCACCGAGCTGTATTTCAAGCATATCATTGATGAGCTGATCAGTAAAAAAGAACTGAATCTGCATCTCCGCTATAACGGATCCAGCCGGTATAACGACAGCATCGATTACCGTTTTGTGGTCATTGAAAAATATATGTCTGTGGAAAATGAGTTTACCTTCCATGAGCGCTTTGTGCTGAACACCTATTTCTCGCTTAAAAAGTACGTACAGCATGATGAGCAGGCTTTTGGCCTGGACAAGACCAGCGTGCTGGTAGAAGAAGTTCCGCTGGTGTATCACCCGCCGGGGAAGGTGGAGCTGGAGCGGGTGGGTTAAAGAGGGCCGCCGCCCGTTAAAATCCGGATATAATCTGCAATGTACCGTTCTTTATCCTTCGATTTATATTGCTGGATAAACCGGGGGTGATCCAGCGCTGTGAGCCTGCCGAAGAGCTTTTCTTCTTTATTGATTTTGTCCAGAAAATCGGCATTTTTCTTCCCGAGTACAAATACCTCGTCCGTATCCAGGCCCAGGCTGATGTGCCTTTTGAGGGATTCTACCATGAAGGGCTTTACGTCATGGAACAGGGCGGGATCATCGTAGTAATTGGCATTCAGGAAGTTCCCGTTGGTGGTTTGGCGGACAATGGCCAGGGGGAAGGGGGAGTTGATGTAAAAATCGTGGTAAAAAGACCGGGGACCACCGTAGGCGCGGATCATGTCGTACATGAAAACGGACGAGACCTCGTGGGTACGGGCAGAGGTCATCCGGATGCCGCATTCGCTTTCGAGCCGTTTGGTGTCGGTAAAGGGCACGCCGGTCACGCCTGCGCCGTGGCGGCTGGGGTTAATGCCGATCATGAATTTCCGGGGACGGTCATCGGCGTAGTATTGATGGTAGAATTCCTTCATCACCACCAGGGTTTCCGGGTTTCCGAGGTAGGGGTTGAGGACGGCGAAGTTTTCGGGGAGTTTCCCGGTATACTGAAGGTTTCGGTTGAATTCTACTACTTTGTCGGCGAAGGTTTTCATGGGGTTATACTTTTTTTGAAAAAAAGTATCAAAAAAACATTCACAAAACAATGATCCTCTTGAAAAATTTGATTGAATCCTTTTGGCAATTAATTTTTGCTTTGGCCAATCAAATTTTTCAAACGGACTGTTTTGTGAGATAAGGTACATTTTTGCTTATCTCTTCCGGACGCATTTTTCTTATTGTTTGTCGAAGTACTCGATGAGCCCGTAGGTGTGGTGGTTCAGCGTATTCATCTGCTCTATCAGCGGCGTGTAGGGGCTGAACCGGCTGTCTACGATCCCCTTGTTGGAGTCGCGGTTTGACGGGTCGGTGGTCATGTCCAGCGGGTCATTGTCCTGGTAGGTGAACCAGTGCCAGCCTACGCAGCTTTTGCTTTTGATAAGCTCCATGGTAAAGTTCTGGTAGAAGTAGCCGCGGTCCTGCTGGGTGGGCACATTCCAGCCGGCACCGGTGCGGTTCGGAAGCCCGGAGTCTTCGCCTTTGGTGTACCATTCGGTAATAATGAACGGCTTGCCCGACCAGGCTTCCCAGTTGGCCATGATCTCCTGTACCGGCTCCCATTTCCGGTAATGGTTAATGGAGACCACGTCCATGTATTTCCCGGCTATCCGGAAGATCTCGGGGTTACTCAGCTCTTCTTTTTCCTGGTTAAACCGGCAGCCCAGGTAAAGGTGATTCGGGTCCTGTTTGCGGATGGCGCTGACCACTTTTTTCATATAGGTTTCAAAGTAGAAGCCGGTAAATGCCCGGCGGTCTTCATCGGTAATGTCGTCCAGGCCTGCATTTTTCCCTTTCCGCTCATCCAGCCATTTCCTGGCAGCCTGGTATCCCGCCTCCTGCGGCTTCAGGTATTTAAGGTGCCGGTCCAGGGCATCGTTTTTCCAGGGCAGCTCATTGTCGGTGTAATACCCCAGGAGGTATTTGTCGTTCCGGTAGCGGGCAATAGGCTCCACTGCTTTTTCCACGTAGCGGTCAAACTCCGGGTCAAATACCATGATCAGGTCAAAGCGGTAGCCCTGCCACCCTGCCATTTCGTATTTGCCGTTGAAACGCTTCAGGTGATCGGCCTTGTAGTTCCCCATGGGGTTAACAATGATGGTGTAGGCCAGCGGGGCCTGCTGCTCCCGGATCAGGTCATGGTCTGACCAGGCGCCGGTGCCGTTAAAGCCGTTCTCCAGTAAAAAGCGGCTTTCGCGGCTCACCCAGTTTTTCCGTGTCCCGTATTTTTTCCGGAGTGAAGCGGCCTGGAGTTTTGACCTTCCCGGACGGAAAACGGCCACTCCGCGGTGGATAAAGGGGTACCCTTCGGGGTCTACCAGCCACCAGCGGTCGTTCCGCTTATCTACCCGGTAGAACCCGGTGGCGGCGAAAGGGGCGGAGGTCTTCCAGCCGCCGAAGCTTCCTGCTTCAGGATTCCGGCCAATGGCCTCCGGCAATTTGTCGATGGTTTTGGCGGTATAGTATTTCCAGGTGGTGCTGTCGGCATTAGGCCGGGCTTTAACCTGGCGGTAAACCGGTTCATCCAGCGACCGGGTATGGAGGGTGTCCGCACCCAGGCTGTTGGTGTACAGGCACACCAGGGACAAAGATGATAAGATCCTGAATAAAATTTTCATAGGTATATGATAGTTCGGAATGAAGAGACGCCAATTTCAGCGTCTCCTCGGGTTGTATTCATCGGGTGGGTCAATTTATTTGCCTTTCAATTCCACTTTTTCCGACATGAAAATATGATCCACGTAAAAGACATAATTGTCAATGGTACGTACGTCACCCGGAGCGCTCCGGAACAGCAGGAAGTCGGTAATCTGGGAAAGATTAAGGTTCTTGTCTTTTGCCAGGATATCGGCTACCGGTATGGAAACCAGGTGCCAGCGGCCATCACGTGTGAATCCGTATTCTTCTCCTTTGGCCGTAAATTCCAGGATGGCATTTCCGCCGCCCGTGCTTCTTATCCGCAGGAGCATATTGGCCTGGCATTCTGATTTCAGGGCAATGTTATAAAACCCGTTCTGAAAGGCGGATATATCGATATTCTGGCCGTTTCCTTCCTGCAGGGCGGCCATGGCCCAGTCGGAACTACCGGTGGGTGCAAACCGGAGAGCTTCCACGCCTTCCAGGGCATCGGAGACCCGGACAGGAGGAAACTGGTTCATGTCGATGGTTCTGATCGATTTCAGGCCGGGCGTAATAGAGGGCATTTCGGTATACAGGCCGTACGTTTTCCCGTAATCGTAATCGGGGATTTCCTTATCAGGATCTTTTTCCACCTCCACATCAAAGGCGTATTGCGCTTTCAGGTTATCAATGAAGACTATGTTCAGCGCGGCCTTGAATGAGCCTCCGGCTGCATAGGTTACGGTCACTACAGAGTCGGTAGAGGAGCCCGGTGTACCGCCGGGGAACACCCAGTTGCGCCGGTGCACTTTGGTAGACAGGTCGGTGTAAGTGATGGTTTCACCGAATTTAATGGCGGTGGAAGAGGCGATGGCCTCCAGCTTTCCGGGCTCGAAAAGGGTGACCTTGGCGGCCTCGTCGCTTTCGCAGGCCATCATCAGGAAGGCGAGGGCGAAGGGGTATAGTTTATTTTTCATTATTTTAAACCGGATAAGAGGCCTTTGTAGGCCTGTTTTTCATTATAATTCTGATCAAAAAGCAGGGGGTATTCCTTGCGATGCCAGTAGTCCGTCAGCCAGGTATTTTTATCGCTCACGCCCCAGGTGGTGATGGCAAATTTCTGCGCGGCCGGGATCGCTTCGAATATTTCGGCGATATACTGGTAGGTAGCGGCCTGTTTGGCAGCCTCTGTGGCCGTAAATTCATAGCTCTCCGACTGGGCGGTGTTCACCACGATGTCCAGCTCCGAAATGTGAATGAGCAGGCCCGTGGAAGCCATGTCGTTCAGCCCGGTCTTCATGGTGTTCTTATCGGTATTAACCCGGTAGTGGAACTGGTCGCCTATCCCGTGCAGCGGTACGCCTTCGTTTTTAAAGCGGGTCGCCATTTTTTTGATGGCCGCCCGTTTGTTGGAAGCCAGTACCACGCTATAGTCGTTATAGAAGAGCCGGGCGTCCGGATCTGCCTCATGGGCATAGCGGAAGCACCTCCCGTAGAAGCCTATGGGGTCCCTGAAGGTGGCGAATACCGGGCAGTCTACCGAGCGCAGGGTGCCGTTGTCGTTAAAGATCTCATTGACCACATCCCAGCTTTCCACTTTTCCCCTGTACCGGGTCACTGTGGTCTGGATATATTCTTTTACTTTGGCTTCAAACGTGACGGAGTCGTATTTCGCAGTTTTGAACCATTGCGGGAACGACTTATACCACACCAGGGTATGGCCGTGTACCTCCAGGCCGTTATCGGTAGCAAAGCTGACGATCCGGTCGGCATTCTCCCACTTGTAGGCCGTGGAAGAAGACCAGATGGATTCCATTTTCATTTCCCATTCCGCCGTTACCTGGCTGAAGTGCTTTTTCACGGTAGCCGTGTAGACGGCATCGGTGAAGAGGGAAGTTTTAATGGCCGCGCCGATACCGAAGGCAGCTTTTTCCTTCAGGATACCCGGTGTTTCTTCCGGGGGTACGGTTCCACCTCCCCCGTCTTCTTTGCAGGAGAAGAGGGCTAGGAGGAGAAGGGAGGTTAGTTTTATCTTTTTCATTGGGATAGAAATGCTTTTATCAATATCCGTCATTTTGGGGAAAGGTCCGCATCAGGTCGATCTGCGACTGGGGGATGGGCATCCGTACCATGTGGGGAGCCATGGGATAAACGGCCGTGTTCCCGGAGTTGGAACCCATCTGGTAGTATTTATTCACCCTTTCCACCAGGATACCCAGCCGCTTCAGCAGGAACCACCGTTCGTTTTCAAAGGCCAGCTCCCGGGCTGATTCTTCGAGGTAGCTTTCCTGGTCGAAAGAAGTGAAGGGCTGCAGGCCGGCCCGGGTCCTTACCTGGTTAATGTAGGACAAAGCCTTAGGGTCTGCCGCGTTCTGGTTGCCAAGCCTCCAGTGCGCCTCGGCCCCCAGCAGCAGGGTTTCTGCGTAGCGGTAATAGACGATGTCCTTGAAGCTGTTATTGGTCCCCACTTTTTTCTCGGTGTCGTGGTATTTTTTCAGGCTCCAATGGTAGCGCCTGAAGTCATCTTCATAACGGTTAGCGGCCAGTGGCTGGCCGAAATTAGGCGAAGCCGGGTTATTGACGATGAGCTTTAACGGGTAGTAGTAGGTGGTGAAACGGAGATCTTTTTCCTCGTCGTAGAGCGACCGCAGGTAGTTATTCGGGAAAGACCAGCCCAGGGCTTCCCCTCCGTATTCCACCGAACGGATCATTTCTCCGCTGGAGAGTTCGTACACCCGGGAGTTGAACATGCTGCTGATCCAGGTGGGGCCGCCTCCGGGGAGGTTATCATTACCGCCGGTAAGCTCATCCCGTACATAAACAAAGAGGGCCTCCTTGTGATTGGCGTTCTGTCCGAAGACCTCGGCGATTCTTTCACGGGGAAGCAGCTCATGGGTTCCGTTTTCAATGACCGCATCAAAGTGTGCGGCGGCTTCTGCCCATTTACTCTGCCATAGGGCGCTTTTCCCGGCAATGTGATGCGCTACCGCCTTGCCGTACCGGCCGTATTCCACGTTCCAGTTCAGGTGTTCCACGGCAAAGTCCAGGTCGGCATCGATCAGGCGGAAAACCCCGGCCGGATCCGCCGGGGTGTACACTTTCTCATCGAAAGCATTCTCCGGTGTGGTGGCGGTGGTGTCCAGCAGGATGTTATCATACATCCGGATGAGGTCGAAGTAGATCTCGGCCCGGATGATCTTTGCCTGGGCCAGGATCTGGTTCCGGCGGGATTCCGGCATTTCCACATTCGGTGCATTGCTGATGATGGCGTTAGCCCGGTCAATGAGCTGGTAGCCCATGGTCCATTTCCGTGCCGGATGCCCCTGGGGCGTATGGTTAGGGCCGTAGGGGGTATGCCAGGTACGGTTCAGGCCCAGGTCGGTGGCTACATAAAAGAAGGCTACCGAGCGGAGCGGATCGCCTTCGCCTTCGGGCATGTTGTAATTCCGCATCCGGTTATACAGCGCATTTACGCCGCTTTCCAGGCCGTCAGGTGTATTGTAGATGAAATCTATGGAGACCTCGGTAACGGGCTCCTCACTCAGGAAATCTTCGCAGGAGGTATTGAGGAGTAAGATGCCTGTGGCTGCCACCAGCATCTTCAGGAATGCTGCGCTGCGGCTTATCTGGTTTTTATATCTGGAATTTTTCATTTCTGTTCCTTTAAAAATTAATCTGTATTCCACCCACTACCGATACGGCTTCCGGGTAATCGTTCGGATTTTTCTCCGGGCTGTAGGATTTGAATTTGGTGAGGGTGACCAGGTTATGTCCTGTGCTGTAAATCCTCAGGTTATTGATCTTCAGCTTTGAAACCACTGATTTCGGCAGGGTGTAGCCCAGGGTAAGGGTATGCAGCCTTACGTAGGAGGCATCCTGTAAGCCCAGGGTATAAATGTAGGTGCGGTCATTGGACTCCTGGGGGCGCGGCCAGCTGCCGGTAGGGTTTTCGGGCGTCCAGTAATCCACTTTCACGCCGTTCAGGATTCCCCGGAGCGAGCCGCCCGAGCTGTAGTCGTACAGGAAGGCGTTATTCCGGATCACGCCCTGAACGGTCACCACATCGGCTGAAAAGTCAATGCCCTTGTATTTGGTGGAAAGGGTAAACGTACCGAACCATTTCGGATCTCTTTTCACAATCACCCGGTCTTTGTCGGTCAGGAGGCCGTCGCCGTCGGTGTCTTTGATCTTTACATCGCCGGGCTGGGCGGCAGGCTGGTGGCTGTTCACAATGTTTTCGCCTATCTGCCAGATGCCGTCGGGCTGGAACTGGTAGTACACGTCTTTGGGGTAGCCGATAAACCAGCGGTTGCCCACGTCGTCCAGCTCTTTCCCGTTCTCGTCCTTATCGCCGTACAGGCTGACGATGCGGTTGCGGTTACGCGACAGTGAGATGCCCGTACTCAGGGTCCAGTCTCTCTTTTCCACCCAGATTCCGTTCATGCTGAGCTCTACGCCTTTGTTTTCCACTTCGCCGATGTTCCGGAGCATACGGGTATAGCCGATGTCGGCCTGGAGCGAGAGCTCCGCCAGCAGGTCTTTGGTACGGGTATTATAGTATTCCAAAGTACCGGTAAGCCGTTCTTTGAAAAAGCCGAAGTCGAGCGCCGTATTCAGCGTAGTAGAGGTTTCCCATTTCAGGTTGGGATTCGGCAGGTAGTCGCCCGGCACATAACCGATCCGTTTGACGTCATTGAAGAGGTAATCCCGCTGAACCGCCGTGCTCAGGCTGCGGTAGGCCCCGATGGCCTCGTTACCCACGCTTCCGTAGCTGGCCCGCAGCTTCAGGTTCGACAGGCGCGGGAAGTCTCTCATGAAGTCTTCCTGGTGCAGGTTCCAGCCCACTGCGGCTGCCGGGAAATAGGCCCATTTGTTATTGGCGCCGAAGACGGTGGATCCGTCGGTCCGGGCCGAGGCGGTCAGGTAATATTTGCCGTCGTAATCGTACTGTACGCGGGCCACGAAAGATACCAGGCCCCTGTTATTGGCTCCTACGGTGGGCAGGTTACTTTCTGCGGTGGGCAGACCCCATATTCCGAGAAGGTCATTGGGAATGTTATTGGCACCGTTTCTGAAGCTGGTGTATTTCTTCCGGCTGACACTTTGTACGGCAGTGGCGCCGATATGGTGTTTCTGAACAGTGGTATTGTAATTCAGGATATTTTCAAGCTGCCATTCCGTTTCGTCTTCAAACTGCATGGCTCCGTTCCCCATACCGCCCCTTCTGAAGCCCAGCAGCGATTCGGCGGTAGAGTAGTTTATGGTTTTCCGGTTCCATGACCTCCGGCTGGCGTTAACCCGGTAGCTGAGCCCTTTCAGCGGGGTGAAGTCGAGGAAAAGGTTCATGATATCGTTCCGGTCGTTCCGGGTATTGGAAACCTCCGCCAGGTCCAGCAGGGGGTTAATGCTCTCCTGCACGCCGGTAGGGTAGATGCGGTAGGTGCCGTCATCGTTATAGATCTTGCCCAGCGGTGAGGTGGTAATGGAGCGGAGCAGGGTTTCGCCGGTTCCGGGATTGTTGTTTTTCGAAAGCTGCCAGGAAGTGTTTGCCCCGATTTTCAGCCAGTGGTTAATGGCCTGGTCCACGTTTATCCGGATGGTTCCCCGCTGGAAGTCGGTGCCGGGAATTACCCCTTCCCTGTTGGAGTAGTTCAGCCCGGTATAGATACGGGTTTTGCCGGTTCCGGTAGAGAAGCTGAGGTTATGGTTCTGGGTAGCGGCGGTGCGCAGCAGCTCTTTTTCCCAGTCGATGAACTGGCCGCTGGCCAGAATTTCCTGCTCGATGGCCGTGAAAATGGATTCATCCGGCAGGTACTGGTTATTGTTGTCGGCCCGGTAGGCTTCCCGCTTTAGCCGGGCAAATTCCTCCCCGCTGTAAACGTCGAAATTTCTTCGTACGGTCTGAACCCCGTAGAAGCTGTTGTAGTCAATGGTGGTTTTTCCTTCCTTTGCCCTCTTGGTGGTGATGAGGATCACCCCGTTAGAGGCCCGGGCACCGTAAATGGCCTGGGCCGCGGCATCTTTCAGGATCTCAATGGAGGCCACATCATTCGGGTTGATGTCGTTTATCCCGCCGATGGGCACACCGTCTGCAATGACGATAGGCGCGTTACCGGCCGTCAGCGAGCGGCTGCCGCGGATGAGGATGTTGGAGGAGCTTCCCGGAGCGGCATCGCCCAGGGTGACATACACCCCGGCAGCTTTTCCCCGGAGCATTTCGCCCAGGTCATTGGTAGGGACCTTGTTGACGCTTTCCGTATTGACGGAGAGTACGGAGCTGATCACATCGCTCTTTTTCTGGACCCCGTAGCCCACCACTACCACCTCGTCAAGGGCAGAGGCGGAGGTTTGCATTTCCACATCGATGCGGGTTTTGTCGCCGACGGTTATTTCCTGCGGCGTCATGCCTACGAAAGAAAATACCAGGACGGATCGGGGAGAGCCGGCATTGATCTTAAAGACTCCGCCGGCATCGGAAAGGGTAGCGTTGGTCGTCCCTTTTTCCATAATGCTCACCCCGGCGAGGACCTCGCCTGTATTATCGGTTATTTTTCCGGTAATACTTCGGGACTGGGCAAATGCAGCCACCCCTGAAAGCAGGAGCAGCAACAGAATGTAAGGTTGCTTCATAGTAATAATTTAAGGTTGAGGTTTACCGCTGAACGCCGGGAGACTCCGAGCGGTCCGACAAAACTATAAGGGGCGGAAATAACCCGGAAAAAACGGTGTAACAAAGAAGCATGGCAGATGTAACATGCGCTGAAAAAATGCCTGGAGGGGGTTTACTGCCTGTATTCCGAGGGGGTAACGCCGAATTGTTCTTTGAAGCAGCTCCGGAAATGATCGGCGTTTTCAAACCCTACCATCACCATTACTTCTTTTACGCTGACGTTATTCTGCTGCAGGATGGCCGCGGCTCTTTTCAGGCGGATGCTGCGGACAAACTCCGCCGGGGAAAGCCCGGTGAGTGACTTGATCTTGCGGTGAAAGTGCATCCGGCTCAGGCCCAGCTCGCGGCTCATTTCTTCGATGGTAAAAGACGTGTCGGCCATATGGGCTTCCACGTATTCTTTTGCCTTGCGCAGGATTTTATCGTCGAGGGTATTGACGATCACCGTTCCGGGATCCAGGAACGACTCCCGCTGCAGGTGCTGCCGGAGCATATGGCGCTGGCGGATCAGGTTTTTGACCCGGAGCAGCAGGTAGCTTCCGCTGAAAGGTTTGGTGATGTAGGCGTCGGCGCCGGTCTCGTAGCCTTCGTATTTGTAGGCTACCGTGGCCCTGGCGGTGAGCAGGATGACCGGGATATGGCTGGTTTTAATGTCGGTTTTGATCCGGCGGCAGAGCTCGATCCCGTCCATTACGGGCATCATGATGTCACTGATGATGAGATCAGGGCTTATTTTCTGGGCCAGCAGCCATCCTTCTTCCCCGTTTGCCGCCTCTTCTATGAGGTAATGGGCTACGAACAGGTCGCGGATCAGCTCCCGCACTTCCGGGTTATCTTCTACCAGCAGCAGGGTCTGTTTTTCGGGACCGGCGGCGTCGGGCAGCTTTACTTCCCTGCCGGCTTCCAGCCAGTCTTTCTCCCGGATCAGGTCTTCCGGCGATACGTCAGCGGGGTGGGCGGTAGTTCCGGGGTGCAGAGGGAAGAACACCCGGAACCGGGTCAGGAAGGTATTTTTCCCCGGGAGCGCGGTATTCTCCACTTCCATAAAGCCCTGGTGGAGCTCTACCATGCGGCGGGTCAGGTCGAGCCCTATGCCAACGCCGTCCGGGTTATCGGCCGAGTAAAACCGGTCGAATATTTTTTCCAGCTTATCCGGCGGGATGGCCGGGCCTGTATTTTCCACATCGATCCGGATGTATGGTTGCTTTTCCCGCTCCGTTACCGCCAGCCTTAAAGCCACCTCCCCGCGTTCGGGCGTAAACTTGAAGGCATTGGAAAGGAGGTTCTGAACCACGATCTCCAGTTTGTTATTGTCGAAATGAACCAGCAGCTCTTCCCGCTCAAAGCCGGGATAAAAATGCACATTCCGGGCTACGGCCAGGGGCTTGAACGAAAGGAAGATCTCTTTCAGGAAGCTCACCAGGTCATGGCTTTCCGCATGCAGCTGCTGGGGTTCTTCGCCGTGCTCGAACCGCCGGAGGTTCAGCACCTGGCTGATCATGCCCATCATTTTTTTGCCGTTCCGCTGGATCACATGCAGCTGGTGGCTTACTCTTTCCGGGAGCCCGGGGTGGCTCATCAGCTTTTCCAGCGGGGTCAGGATCAGGGTGAGGGGTGTGCGGAGCTCATGGGAGATGTCGGTAAAGAATTCCAGGCGGGAGGCCAGCATTTTCTGCTCTTTTTCGCGCATGATCTCTTCCACCATGCGCTTATTCCGGGCCTCATTTCTTTTGCGGAGAAACTGCAGGCTCCAGTATACGGCGGCAGCCGCAGCCAGGAAATAGCCCAGGTACGCCCAGCGGGTGAGCCACCAGGGCGGCAGCACGGTGATGGTAAGGGTGGAAAACCCCTTTCCCCATACGCCGGGCTGGGAGGTGGCCTGTACTTTCAGCTGGTGGGTGCCTATGGGCAGATAGGTAAAGTTCACCGAGCGGAGCTTCCCGGTTTCCACCCAGCCGTTATCCAGGCTGCTCAGCGCATACCGGTAGAAGATCCCGTCAGGGTTGACAAAGTTTATGCCGGAAAATTCCATGGAGATGTTCCGCTGGGCATACCGGAGCCTGAGGACGGAGTCCGGGGGGAAGGTCAGGGTGCTGTCGCTTCCCGACGTATGCTGAACGCGGTCAAAATGCACCTCCGGAAAGTAAATTTCTTTCCGGATGACCTCCGGCTTAAAAATATTGAAGCCGTTGATCCCCCCGAAAAGCATATTCCCGTCTGAAGTTTTTAATGCGCTGGCCGGGTTAAACTGGGGGCCCTGTAAGCCGTGGATCTCGGAAAAGTCGGTAGAAACAATGGCGGGATTCCCGGCCGGGTCTTCCCGGTATTCCACCCGTGAAATACCGGAATTAGTGGAAAGCCAGAGGTGCTGATCCCGGTCTTCCAGGATGGCATTGACCGTATTTCCTGAAAGCCCTTTTCCCTGCCCGAACCAGTGAAGTTTCCCTTTGCTCACCAGGAAAAGCCCGGAGCCCTGGGTGCCGATCCACATGCGGCCCTGCCGGTCTTCCATGATCCAGTTGATATACAGCAGCTCATCTTCATAGCCCCGGGTCAGCGCGGAGATATCGATGACCTTACGGGTGGTGCGGTCCATGCATTTCAGGCCCGAGCGGGTACCCACCCACAGCTTACCGGACCGGTCTTCATAGATGTAGCTGACAATGTTGCCTATGCCGGGGATGTTAGTGAAGGTATCCCGGCGGGGATCGTAGACCTGGAATTCTCCTACGTTCATGCCTACCCACAACTGGTCATCGGCATCGTAGTACAGGGCATGTACCTGGTTCTGGTTCAGCGAATTTTTTCCGGACTCGTGGTAAAAGTGCCGGAACTTCCCTGTTTTCGTATTGAAATGATTGAGACCGTTATAGGTCCCGATCCACAGGTTCCCGTTTTTGTCGGTGGCCATGGTTTTTACGATGCGGTTGGAAAGGCCGTCCGGGGCCTCCGCATTGTAGGATTGGAATTTCCCTGCGTTTACCCGGTAGTGATTCAGCCCCCGGCCGGTGGATATCCAGATGTTGCCTTCGGGATCTTCAAGGAAACCGTTAACATCATTTTCGGATAAGCCGCTCTCAGCGCCCGGCAACTGCTTGAAATGCCGGAAGAGATGGTTCTGGGGGTGGTAGTAGTTCAGCCCGCCGCTGTAGGTGGCAATCCAGTAGCCGCCGAAACGGTCTCTGACAATATCATGGATGGAACCACGGCTCAGCCCGTCCGGGTTCCGGATGGAATAGGAGATATTGGTAAAGGTATTTTTTCCCAGGTCTGCCAGGTACAGGCCGCTGAGTGTAGCCGCCCACACCCTGTCTTTTTCTACCAGCAGCCGCCTTACCTGGTTCGACAGCACCCCCGAGCTTTCTGCCGTCCAGTGCTTTTTCAGGATCAGGCCGGTGTTCCGGTACTCAAAGGCATAGACGCCGTTTTCTTCGGTGGCTACCCATACCCGGCCCAGGGAATCCTGCTTTATATCCCGGATCTCGAAGGTTCCGCCGGCGTTTTCTATGGCCGGGTTCAGGATTACCCGCCGGGCTTTCCCGTTCTGCCAGACGTACAGCCCGCCTTTGGTGCCCATCCAGATCCTTTCCAGGTTATCTTTGAAGAGGGCAATGATGTTATTGGCATGGGCTGACGGGAGCCGGACGTGGGTGAATGTATTTTCCCGGATATCAAATTTGGAAAGGCCGTTGGAAGTCCCCACCCAAAGGGTATTCGGGTTTTCTTCGGCTATGGATTTTACATAGCTGTTGCTCAGGCCACCCGCGTTTCCCTGGGCATACCATACTGAAAAGTTCCCGGGCTCCGGGTTATAGCGGTTAAGGCCGTTGGCCGTACCGATCCAGACCTGTTTCCGGGAGTCCTCAAAAATGACGTTGATGTGGTTATTGGAAAGGTCGGCGGGGTTATGCGGACTGTGTTTGAAGACGGTAAATTCGTAGCCATTATAGAGGTTCAGCCCCTCCCGGGTTCCTACCCATAGGCGGCCGTCGGAGCTTTCCTTTATGCACATGACCGAGTTAAAGGAAAGCCCGTTCCGCATGTCCAGCTTGCGGAAGGCGAGCTCCTGTGCCGGGAGCTCCCGGACAAGGGTCATCAGGAGGAAAAAGACGGCGATCCAGGCTCTCATAGGCGGTAATTGGCAAGTGCCGGACTCGTCATGTCTCCCGGGGAAAGGGATAATGCCGCCGGCCAGGTCCTGAGCGAAAGTACAAAATAAACAGAATTTATGAAGGATTAAAAGGCCGGTGGTGCAAATCACCCGAACGGTCAGAGCGAATCGATCCATTCTGCGATCAGCTCCACTCCCTCCCGGTGGATGGTCACCCGGCCGATTTCCGGCATCATGACGCCCGGGTGGGTGGAGTTCATGCGATAGGTAACAATGGATTCCTTGCTTTGACCGGGATAAATATCAAATTTAAAACCGCCGCCGCCCATGCCGGCTGCTACGGGTGATTTCCATACACCTAAATGAAAATCGCGGCTTTCTTCGGCATTATAATATAAGCCCGAGGTAGAGGCAGGCCCCTGCCGGCTGTGGCAATGCCCGCAGTTGACATCCAGGTAAGCCCTGGCCCGGTCTGCCAAAGGTTTGGACAGATCAAAAGGATTGACCAGGGAATACGCCATCGTCAGGTCGTGGTCTGTTTCCAGGATACCGGCTTTCTGCCATTTTTCCAGCTGTCCGGCCAGCTGTTTCACTTTAGGGCCGATGGGCAGCATCTGCCCGTCTTTGTTATGGCAGCTACGGCACTGGGTTTTCTGGGGGACTACATAATTGAATGCTGTTTTTTCTCCTTTTTCATTGGTATAGCTCACCGGTACGGATGCCCCTGTATTCTTCAGGGTGGCTTCGGTCTGTTGTTCGTTCCAGAGGTAAGGGTAGGCCTCCCAGGTGCCGTTATTTTTAACCAGCAGGCGGGTCTCTATCACCCGTTTTTCTTCCTCGGGCTTTTTAAAATCAAGCGGATAATAAAAATGCTTGACCAGGATGGTTTTATCCGGAAAATCAAGGGATGCATCCGGTTCATCGGGCAGGCTGGCGTGCGTGTTTTCAGGCATCCATACGTAGCGTTTTTTGAAGGCGTAGTCGGTAAAGAGGGATGCTACGGGCTCATAGGGCATGACGCCCTCTGCTTCGGAAAAATCTTTCAGGTCACCCGTAAACAGGCCGTATTCCGACAGGGTTTTGTACGGAAGCTTTGAGAAGTCAATATCAGACGGGCTATCCCGGTGGGAGCAGCTCCAGCATACGATTATTGCTATTAAAAACCACCCGTTTTTCATTAGTATTAAGCCATTTTATTAAACATGAAGAAGAGAAGAAAACACGAAGTAAATAATTAATAAACCCTTCATTTACTTTAACTTCTTCATGTTAAAAAAAATATCTGTTTATTAAACATGAAGAAGAGAAGAAAACACGAAGTAAATAATTAATGAACCCTTCATTTACTTTAACTTCTTCATGTTAAAAAACTTATCTGTTTATTAAACATGAAGAAGTTAAGAAAACATGAAGTAAATAATTAATGAACCCTTCATTTACTTTAACTTCTTCATGTTTAAAAAAAATATCTGTTTATTAAACATGAAGAAGAGAAGAAAACACGAAGTAAATAATTAATGAACCCTTCATTTACTTTAACTTCTTCATGTTAAAAAACTTATCTGATTGTTGACACATCCGTAGAAACCGGGTACGACCCGGCAAATGTTTTCACATCTTTTTCCATCCGGATCCCCAGGATATTGCCGTCGTCAGGAATCACCATCCGGAAGAACCGCAGGTCTTCCGTTTTTTCGTCTACAAAAATCTCCATGGGGTTAGTGACGGGATCTTTGCCTTTGGAGGGATCCAGGATGCCGTCATACAGAATGTCCGGTGCTTTCAGGCACTTGGCGGCAATCAGCTTTCCCCAGTCTTTGCTCAGGTCGGGCAGGGCCATGGGGCGTTCGTATGTATTGTCATGGATATACACACGGCTGGTATAAGGGCTCCAGCCCGGATGCGTGGGCACGGGCAGGTCAGTGATCTGGTAGCTGGCCACTGCTATGCCCAGGGTGCGGTTATCCAGGATTTGGTTATTATATATTTCAATCTGATCCCCGGCAAGAATTACCATACCGCTTCCGGGAGGAATCATGGATACGGGGTTTCCGTCCTGGAAAATCGCAAAATTCTCGTGATTGTTGGCCTTGATGAGGTTGTTAAACACTTTGGTACGGGACCCGAAGGGTTTGGGCAGGCCGGGCAGGTTAAAAATCAGTATGCCACCGGTATTGTTCTCGGCGTGGTTATCGTATACTTCGGCATTATCAGAGTTTTCGATCTCAATGCCTGCCACGTTCTGATGCACGTAGTTATTTCTTACAATGATATTTTCCGACTGTCCCACGTAGATGCCCGCATCGCGCGAGTGGCTCACTTCACAATGCTCTACCAGCACGTTTTTACATTGCACCGGGTAAATGCCGTAGGTGCCGTTTTCTGATTTTTTGCCGTGGGTCCAGGTGGTATTTACTTTCCGGAAAGTAATGCCGTCACAATGCTGGGTTTTGATATTGTCTCCGGGGGCATCGGCTACCGTAAAGCCTTCCAGCACGATATTATTCCCCGAGATTTTCATCCCTTCCCCGCCGGTAGTCATGGTTTTGAATGATAAAACGGTATTGAACATGCCGGCGCCTTTGATTTTTACATCGTTGACATTATCCAGGATAAGCTGGGTATGCAGTTCGTAGTATCCTTCGGGAATTTCAATAACCGAGCCTTCTTTGGCATCAATGAACTGTTCGATCAGCTTTTCGATCTGCTCAGGACCGGCCTTGGGTAACTTTTCAGTATCAAGTGAGGTGGCCTGTTCTTTCGGCCCGCAGGAAATAATCCCTGCTAAAAGAAGTAAAACCAGTGAAAATAATCGCATGTTCATCGGGAAGGTTAAGATACAAACATAAACACACGATCCGACATTTCATTGAAAACAGGCTTATTTCATTGAAAATTTGGATTTGTTTTATTTAATCACCTTTAAACGGGTGACCATCAGGGTGATCATCAGCCCGAAGAGGGCCACAAAGGCATAGGAGATGCGCAGGTTCAGGATCTCGGAGATGTAACCAATGAGCGGCGGGCCCAGGAGAAAGCCCAGGTAGCTGATGCTGGCTATGGCCGCCAGGGCGGCACTGGCTGACATCTTCTGTTGCTGGCCTACCATGCTGTATACATTCGGAATATTGGTAGATACTCCGAAACCTACCAGCAAAAACCCGAAGGCAGCAGTAGGAATATAAGGGAAGAGAACGGCAATCAGCAGGCCGGCGGCAATCAGCAGGCCGTTAAATTGCATGATCCTCTTTTTACCGGTTTTCGCCACGATTTTATCTCCTACAAACCGGCCCGCGGCCATCATGACCATGAAGCAGGCATAACCCAGACTGGTCCAGGCACCCTGTGCGCCCACAATATCTTTGAAATATACCCCGCTCCAGTCAAACATGGCTCCTTCACAAGACATGGCAAAGAAGCCGATGATGCCCAGCTGCAGGATAAGCGGATCAGGTTTGGAAAAGAATTTCTTCTTTTCGGGAGCAGCTGCTTTCGGAGTGCTGTCGCCCACCAGGTACTTTACATTGGCGTAGGTGGCAATAAAGCTGATGACCGAGATCACCGCAAAATGATGCGTGGGTGAGAGCTTCAGCGCCCCGGCCAGCAGGCCGATCAGCGCTCCGGTAAACCCGGCCAGGCTCCAGGCTCCATGAAAAGAAGACATAATAGGACGGTGGTACATTCTTTCGGCATTCACGCCCTGGGTGTTCACCGAGATGTTACACAGGTTCCCCGTGATGCCGAACAGGAATAAGGCGGCGGCCAGCTGCCAGGCATCGGTACACAGCGACAGCAGGATCATGGCCAGGGAATACAGGGGCAGCGAAAAATACATGATACTTTTGCTTCCGTATTTCCCTACCAGGTAACCCGATACCGGCATGGTGCACATTTGTCCTGCGGGCAAAGCAAACAGGATAGAGCCCATAGCCCCGTCTGAAAGCTCCAGGGCAGTTTTGATGTCCGGGATCCGGCTGGCCCAGGAGGCGAAGCACAGGCCCTGGAAAAAATAAAAGGAAGACACGGCAATACGTACACGGACTTTCGTGGAATAGATTTTGGGGTCGGAAGTATCCGGGTGGGTAGAAATGGCCATAGCTATTGCAATGAAGTGGTAAAATTAAGCAGGTTTACGCTATTTGCTTAGAGCTGGGACAAATAGTTTTTGCAAAAGGTGTAACATTCCGTGAGGATTTGTATTTATATACCAAATGGACTTCGAAAATTTATACAAAATGTATTCCCCTAAAATATTCAGGGTTTGCCTGGGGTATTTTAATGATGTGGAGAAAGCGAAAGATGTTACCCAGGATACTTTTGTGACGGTATTCGGGCATCTGAAATCGCTGAAAAACACGGATAATATTTCGGGGTGGATTTATAGAATTGCCAGCAATAAATGCCTCAAGCAGCTTCAGAATGATAAAAAGAACAGTGGTTTTACCGGCTATGAAGCTTTGAGCACCTCAGACAGTGAAACGCAAATTGAGGAGGCTGATTTTGCCCGGCTGCATCAATGCATCAATGAGCTTGCAGAGCTGGACCGTATCATCATTGGTCTTTACCTGGAAGAGGTGAACCAGCGCGATATATCGGAAGTTGTGGGGTTAAGCCCGGCCAACGTAAGGGTCAGAATACATAGAGTCAAGGAGATATTAACCCGGAAAATGAAAAACCATGAAGGATGATTTTGCATATATTAAAAAGACCTGGCATTCGCACGCCGATATGCCGGTACCCAATTATGAACAGTTACAAAGTGAAATTGCCCATTTGAGAAGGCAAAAGAAAAACTGCGTAGTGCTATGGTCATCTGAGGTTATCCTGTTCTCGGTTTTTATTATAGGGTATGTGGTTTACACCGATGAACTGAACAGTATTTATAAGAGCATTTCTGAATTTATTCTCCTGTTTACTTCCATCTATTTATTTAGATACTCCTGGAAAACCATCACCCGTCAAAAGAAAGAGTACCTGTTAAATAGCCGCGATTTCATCAGAAGCCTGTCGGAAAGAGACAAGAGCGATATAAGTACCCCGGTGTTCAAGGGCTGCCTTTGCATCAGCTTTTTGATGATTGCGCTGTTCTTTTATTTCCTGGATGACCTGCTTTTGTCTCGCAACGGGCTTATCGTCAGCGAGGTGGTGTTAGTGGCGGGGCTGGTTTTGTTATGGGGGATCGTAAAACCGGTTTACGTGAAAAGAAGAGAAAGAATAAACAAAGCATTTGTACAACGAATAAACATCATTTTAAAACAATTAAATGCATCATGAAAAAAGTACTATTACTCCTGTTGACCTGCATGCCGGGTTTTGCCCTGGCACAGACCAAAACTCTGGAATACAAAGAAATGAAGCGGAGGTATATTGTGTACACGCCCAAAGGCTACGATCATCAGAAAAGCTACCCCGTAGTTTTTAATTTCCATGGTGGGGGAATGACTCCTGCCGAGCAAATGCTGTACACCCGGATGAATGAAACAGCGGATAAGTATGGGTTTATTGTGGTGTATCCCAAAGGTATCCAGGAGGATTGGAACGTGGGGTTTGGCATGTCTTACAAAAACGGAACAGATGATATCGGCTTTACCGATGCGCTGTTAACTCAGATTGAAAAAGAGTATACAATAGACAGCAAAAAGGTTTTTGCTACGGGACTGTCAAGAGGCGGGTTTTTCTGCCATAGAATTGCCGCTGAGCTACCGCACCGGTTTTCGGCTGTCGCCACCGTAGGGGCCACTCTCCCGGATTCTGTGGCGTATTATCATCCCGGTAAAAAAGAAGTCGGTGTGCTCATAGTTCATGGAAAGGCTGACCGGGTAGTCAATTATGAAGGCAAAAAGGGGGGATATTATTCGGCACTGAATACGTATAAATATTGGATGGGCCAGCCGGAGGGAGAAGAAAAGCAATATACCAAAGACCGTATTCCGGAGGATAGTACTTCCGTTGAAATTTTGGAAAAGACCTCGGGTAAAAAGTCTGTTATACTGGTTTCCATAGATAACGGAGGGCACACCTGGCCGGGAGCGGATGATTTTAATATAGGCTTACCCATTGGCCTGACTTCCAAAGAACTGAATATCAATGAATATATGTGGAAGTTTTTTAATTCACAGAAATAATTTCACGGTATTAAATATCTGCTTCAGCGTATCTGTTTTCAGTACCATCAATGAAATATGCAATATAGCCGGGTAACTTAGAGGCGAGGTAGTAGGGCAGGTTCATTAATAGGTAGGGCTTATTTTCAACCGGTGTGTGGTGTTCTTCGATACTGAAGTTTCCTGAATACATACGAACGGCATAGTTATGCGGGCATTGCTCTATAAACCGGTGCAGCGAGCGCAATGTACCAGTGGCACCGGATTTTACTTCCACAGGAATAATTTTGTCTTTGTAAGGAATAAGCAAGTCTATTTCCGATGATGCCTGTGTTTTTTCACGTACCCAGAAATTAGGCTTTTTATAGATGAATGTGTTTAGAGAGATCATTTCCTGTGTAACTAAATGCGGAATAAGTGCTCCTTTTACAGCATTACTTAAATCTTTTAACTCAAGTAATTCCGGCTGAATTTTTAGCTCATAGTTTACAAAGCCCGTATCCAGGAACTGTAAACGAGGCGATTTTTTTATATCCGGACGTATAGGTGGCTCTGTTTGTGTAGTGGGATAAACCAGTTGAATTACGCGGGCATCGTTCAGATTTCGCATAGCCTCACCAACTTCTCTGGAGCGGTAGTTGGAATTTCCGAAATTCTGAAACTTGATCCGTTGGTCTAAATACAAGGGTGCTGTATCCATAATATGTCGTATTATTCGTGCTTCACTGGTATTGGAGGCGTATTTTTCTATATCGTTTTTATAAGTGCTCCATATACTTTCGTAAACTTTAACCAGGTCTGCGAGACTTTCAGTTTTCAGATAGGTGGCTACCACTTCAGGCATGCCTCCAATAATGGCATACCGGTGAAACTGATCTAAAAGCAGAGAGTGGGCATAAGGTTCCACAGGTATTTTGGCAAGTTGTTCTAACGCCCCTGTATGGTTTCCGGCTTTCAGATACTCCGGAAAATTAAGTGGGTGAAGGTACAGGTATTCTACACGGCCTACAGGAAAACTCTTTATGTTTCGTATAGCGTGTTCCAGTAATGAACCTGCGGCTATGACGTGCAGTTGCGGAATATCCTCATAAAAATAACGTAGCATCGCTATTGCTTCTGGTGATTCCTGTATTTCATCAATGAACAGCAGTGTGTCTTTTACCTGCCCCGAAGAAATATTGTTGGTGGCAAACAAGGCATTTACCAGTGTTTTAGCATCATCGAATTGTTTGAAATACCGTATATCAGTCGGCCGTTCAAGATTAAGAGCAATCCTGTGCGGATAGCTTTTGGCAAATTCGTTTACCAGGGTGGTTTTCCCCACCTGTCGTGCGCCTCTCAATATCAGGGGCTTTCGACCAGGGCTTTTTTTCCATTTCTCCAAATGGCTGTATATATGTCTTTTAAAGTCCATTATCTTCTGTTTTGTAACAAAATAAACCCAAAATTAATATTTATTTGTAACAAAACAAATGTAAATAATGATGAAATTTGTAACAAAACAAGGGTAAATTATTCTATTAGGTATTCTGAAGCAAGCCCTTTTTGATTCAGGCATATAACGGAAAACCTTTGTGGTCCGGAATTTTATGTCAATAAAAAAACTTCCAGTGACACCGCGTTTTTAAAGATATGGAAAAGGTGAAAAGGAATAGTTGAAATGTTATATATGAATCGGTTTCAGATGACCTGGCCCGGCCGGTAACCGTAATATTTCCGGAAAGCCAAAGGTGAGGCCGGGAATAATGTACAGTCTGATTATACCAACAGCAACCAGTCGGCCACACTGAACATAGGCTACCGCATCAACCGCCTGCATTCCGTTTCAGCCAATAATGTGATTTCCGGGTATGTAAGAAAACCGGTTCTGGCTGAAATCCCGGTAGAGGAGATCACGCCGGCTGACAGTATGCGGCGCACCAGCTTAAAAAACACCCTGGGGGTTTCGTACCGGTACACGCACAATCAGCGATGGAATGCCAACCTTTTTGCCAAGCATTACCTTAACCGGGCTACCGGTCCGTATACGCAGACAGCAAGCGGGCGTACCTCTACGGTAGAACGGGAGGAAACGGCCGGCAAAACAGGTTACGGCCTGGCCACCACGCGGGGCAATAACGTTAATTCTTCCATAACAACCTATTTATAATGTTAAACCGGCCCCGTGAAAGTTTTGGCTTTCCGGGGCTTTTTTTGCTTCTCTTTATATATGATCTGTTTTATCTTTACCTTTGCAGACCCTTTTCGTGATTAGAACATAGAAATGAAACAATACCTGCAAAAAGAGAACAATAACTTTGATCTGCTTCGCTTGATACTTGCTTCCATGGTGATTTATGGCCACGCCCAGTTTTTAAACCGGGGAAGCGATGACTCGTATACGGATCCTCTGGCAGGCCTCTACCCGCATACTTCATCGGGCGATGTGGCCGTAAAATGTTTCTTTTTCCTGAGCGGGCTCCTTATTACAAACAGCCTGAGAAAGAACCCCTCAGTGATTCATTACCTCATCAGCCGTATTTTCCGGATTCTTCCCCCGCTTATTTTTGTGCTGATGGTCATCACCTTTCTCTTTGGCCCTTTTTTAAGTGTTCTTCCTGTTTCTCAATATTTTTCCTCCCCCGAAACCTGGGGATATTTTATTAAGGGTTCCGTCCTGAAAATCCAGTATTATTTGCCGGGAGTATTCAGTACCATGGAGCACAATAGTGTGAACGGATCCCTGTGGACCCTGCCGATAGAGTTCAGGTATTATTTATTACTGCTGGCTTTTTTCCTGCTGACAGGCTTTAAAAAAAATTGGCTGGTGAACCTGGTACTGGGAATTGTACTCCTGGAAAGCCTGTTCGGAGAGCGGATTATCCTTCACTCTTTTGGTGATCTTCCTATCACCAACCTGTTACCGGTCAGCTTCTTTTTCGGGGTGTTTCTGGGGGTAAACGCTGAACATATAACATTGGATATCCGCTATGTATTCGGGCTTTTTATCCTCTTTTTCCTGTTCAGGGATCAGCCCTTCGGTGAAATTGTCTATACCTTTTTCTTTTGCGCTTTCGCATTCTTTTTTGCTACTCTGAGACCATTATTCAAATTAAAGCCCCCGATAGACATTTCATATGGGGTCTACCTGTGGGGCTATTTTGTGCAGCAGGCACTTTATTATTATTTTGGTACCATTTCTATCTGGCTTCATATTTTTCTTGCCCTGGGAATCTCCATTGTGCTGGCTATCGTCACACATTATGCGGTAGAAAAGCCTTTTATGAAGTATGGCAAGATGCTTTCGGGGCGAATTCTGGGCTTAAAGCGCTTGTTTTTTCAATAAAAATCAAATACTTACCTGGATGCCACCGGTATAACCTATGCTCATGCCGGTAAAGCAGCTTCCCTTTTCTTTCTTCCAGAGGTATTTCTTATCCCGGAAAAGGGGATTACCGGCGTCAGATTGCGTTACGTTCAGGGCAGGCCCGGCAAAGATTTCCAGGCGGTTAGCAATGCGCAGGGTGGGAAGAAGCCGGATACCGTGTTTGTTATAAGAGAAATCGCTGAAGTCGGTAAGCCATTGGGAAAAAGTCTCCCCGTTTAATAAGAAGTGTTCGCGTTTGATGATATGGGCGCCTATCCCGGTCTCTAAACCGTAGTAATCTGCGTTCAGGTTATATCCCAGGCCGATGAGCCCGTAAAGCACCCTTCCGCCTGAGCGATAGGTAACGAGGCCCGTGCCGGTTTCATCGTAGCTAAGCCCTATGGCCTGTTTCCCGTTTTTGATCACATTGATAATGCCGATAGGGTAATCGCTGCTCTCTGCCAGGTTAATCAGCCCGGCCAACTGTACGCCTTTAACGTTCCGGGCTTTATTGACCAGTCCGGCTATCTGCAGCCCGTGTACGTCACCAGCCACGTTCAGGAGCCCGGAGATCTGGAGTTCTGTATTGCCGCTGATGTTGGTCAGTCCGGCCAGCTGAAGGCCTTTGGCTTCGTGCCGGATGAAATTTCCCAATCCTGCCACCCGGGCTCCCTGCGCTGAGTTCCCGATGTGATTGATCAGTCCGGCCAGCTGTACACCGTGAGCAGAGTCCCCCACCTGGTTGATCAGTCCGGCCAGTTGTACTCCCCGGGCATCCTGTTTAATGTGATGGGAAATTCCGGCAATGGAAAGTACGTTTTCATTCTTTGACACCCCCGAGAGCAGGTGAAGTGAAAAATCATTGGAGATTTGTGCGGCGTTCCGGCCATTACTGCTTACGGGGTAAATAAAGCCCGCGTGAACCTTCCGGAGTGAATCTGTTTGCCCGAAAGACGGAAAATGAATGGCGGCCATAACCACCAGGGAAGTAATCAGCTTTTTCATCGAATTTTAATTTTTTTGTTCTCCTGTCTAAGACAACCGGCAGGACAAAAACCCTAAAATTATTCTGTTATTTTCTCAGATGAAAGGCTATGCCGGCCTGTAACCCGCCCCATGCCACCCAGTTGTCTCCCCAGGACCGGGTTTTAATCCTGCTTTGGAAATAGGAGAGGGCGTCATCGGGTAGTGAGATATCCGAAGATTTTCTGTAGGCGGAAAGTGCCGGGCCCGCAAAAACCGATATACGGGGAGAAAGCCGGTAATGGAGTTCAGGCTGAAACCGGAGAAAAGAAGAAGAGCCGGTCCATTTTCCCGAAACGATAAGGCTTTGCCCGGCTTCCAGCTGGGTAAACCAGCGCTCACTGAGCCTGATTTCGGTACCCAGGTATAAGCCCAGGCTGTAATGCGCGGGTTCATGCATAAAATTACCGGCAAAAATCAGTGAAGTGTAGAGCCGGGGAGTTCCTGTTTTAACTGCCAGCCCCACCGGAAAGAGCTCAGTGGTATGGGGTTGTATGTCGAGCTTCCCGTTTTTTATAAAGTTCAGGAGGCCGATGCTTACTCCGTCTGAGCTTTCTGCGAAATTGATCAGGCCTGCCTGCACTCCTGAAAGATGCCCGGCGGAATTGACTATTCCCGCTACCTGAACGCCCGAAAGCGTATCTCTGACCCGGTTGAATATTCCGGCTGCCTGAACTCCTTTGAAATTATTTCCTGTGAGATTATTAATCCCGGCGGTCTGAACGCCCCTGACGCTGCCGGAAACCGTATTCACCAGGCCGGCTGCCTGGAAATATTTCACGTCTTTCCTGTTCATATTAAACAACCCGGCGATCTCCGCCCCGTGCACCCCGCCGGTATATCCGCCTATGAGGTTAACAGAAACCTTGTTGACCACCTGTGAGCTTAGCCTTCCCTGTGTGCTGGTGCCCGGTGTCAGCGACATCTGGTAGGGAAGCGTTGTAAAAAAGGTGGCTATATTCCGGCTGTGGATCAGCTGGCTTTTCGGAACCAGGAAGCTCATTTTAAATTTCCTTCTCTTTTTGGAATAAGCCATGACATCCTCTTCCAGCGCAAAAATCTTCCGGGAGAGGAAGATCTGCGGGGTTTCTTCTGAACCGGTGCAGGTGAAGGTGGTATCCCGGTAGCCCAGCCGGCTGACCGTAATATCTACCGGCAGAAGCTTCTCTTTTATCCTGAGCTTAAAATGGCCCTTGTCGTCACTCAGCGCAGAAACCAGGTGCACTTTGGAATAAACCGAGGCATGATCTATCTCTTCCCCGCTTTCACGATCCAGTAATATACCTTCTAAAAACAGGTACTTTTCGGGCGGGGCTTTCTGAATGATGATGTACTGGTTCACCACTTTATATTGAAAGGCGTCTTTGAAAAGTATTTTGAGCACATCTGCTACTTTTTCACCGTTTACCTGCAAGCTCACTAAGCTGTCAGCCGTGATAAGGCCGCTGCTATACGAAAAATAGAAGTGGCCCTGCTTTTCCATATCGGCCAGTACTTCCCTGAGCGGCTGCTTTACTGCGTGAACAGTGACCTCCCTGTTCAGGGCTTTCTGGGCCATGACAGAGAGTGAACACAGGAGTAAAACAAAGGTCAGTCGCAGCATTATTTCAGGATGATCTTAGCAGGCGTTTGAATTACTTTCACCTGCAGGGTCTCAGAAATCACCCGGAGTATTTCGGACAAAGGCAGGTGGTCAAAAACCGTATTGATTTTTTTATGATGCAGGGCCGGGTTTTCTATTTCAATATTGACCTGGTAAATTTCATTGAGATGCGTCACCAGCTCCTGTAGCGGGGTGTCTTTGCATACCAGCTTACCGGTGCGGTAGTAGCGGTAGAATTCATCTTTTACGGGGTGTTTTTCCAGCAGCAGGCTATCTGCCGTTATTTTCTCGCCCGGCTTCACCCGGGCTATCTGCCGGGTATTTTCTACCTGCACCAGGCCGCTTTCTACGATGACTTCGGTTTTGCGGCCCCGGATCTTTACATTGAACGAAGTACCCAGAACCGTAATTTTTGTTTCTCCCGCAGAAATAATAAAAGGTCTGGAACGGTCAGGCTGAACATCAAAGAAAGCCTCACCCTGGAGGGTCACTTCGCGGTACTTTTTACCGGCCGGACCTCCCGAATATTTCAGTACGGAGTTTTGGTTCAGGGTAACCGTGCTACCGTCAGGCAGGGTGTCGGTTTTGATAAGGGTTTCCGCCGTGAAGATGAGATCATGGCTTTGCTGCCTGGAAACCGACCATACCCATACCCCTGTGGCCAGGAGAACTGCGGCCGCTACGGCCATCCACCAGCGGCGTTTCTGAGGATGGAAAGTCGTTTTCTGTGCCGTACGTGCCCGGAACCTGGCCCAGGCTTTGTCTACATCCACGTCTTCTTCAGCTTTCAGCACGGTGCCGGCCTCCCAGATTTTTTCCAGGCCGGTAAAGTATTTCCGGTGGTCAGTATCAGCGGCCAGCCATTCGTCTACCTGCCTGATTTCTTCCTCAGTGGCTTCGCCAATAATTACCTTTACCAGGAGGTCGTCGTTCAGGGTTTTCATAACAGATGAAAAGTTAATAAAACAAGCGGTAAAAGGTCTGCTAAACTCAGACGGAGCAGCCTCAGGGCTTTCCCCATTTCATTTTCAACGGTCTTTAAGGGAAGGTTCAGCTGCTCAGCCACTTCCTTATATTTCAGTTCTTCAAAGCGGCAAAGCTGAAAGACCGTCCGGCACTTTTCAGGTAATTCCGCAAGAACACGGCTCAGCCTCTTTTCAAGCTCTCCGGCTTCCAGGTTTTGTAAAACCGGGTTTTCGTAAGGGGTCTCGTTCATCACCTGCCGGGCATGGGTTTCTTTTACCTTTAAATGTTTCAGATAGTTCATACTGCCGTGAAAAACAGAGCGGTAGAGATACGCTTTTAGGGTTTCCTTAATATCTACAGCTTCTCTTTTCTCCCAAAGCCTGAAAAACACCTGCTGCACAATTTCCTCTGCGGCATCACTGTCTCTGACCATGGTTCTGGCATAGGCATAGAGCGGTCTGAAATGCGTTTTATACGCCTGTTCAAACCCTGTTTCAGAGGATATGTCTTCTATGGGGTGCTCCTTCACGCTATACGGTATCAATCTTTGCAAAGATAATTCACTTATACAGAGATAAGACAACTGAGGGAGCGGATACCCTAAATCAGGGCGGGATTTTTTTGCGGTACAATTCAAAAACCTGTGCCGGGATAATCTGCAGAATAGAAAACTTGGGCTAAATTAGGGTCTGAAATCATAACAGAAGAATTTCTTATGTATACAAAAGTGACCTTTGTGTTAACAGCGCTTGTGCTGGTCCTATGTAGCTTTGATACATCCTGTTTCCCCGGAGAAGGAAAGCAGGTGGTACAAAGTAAGCTGGTTTACAATAAGAAGAAACACAGCATGACCTTATCCTGGTCACCCTTCGGCTCTTCCGGAAATTATGTGATTACAAGAGGGGGGAGTCGTCTGGCGTCTGACTTTGTGCAGGTGGGGTCTACTTCCGGGGTAACATTTACAGATCACAAGCCCCATGCAGATAAGTACGAAAATTATTATAAAATCACCCGTGATTCTGTAACCATAATACTTTCACTGGAGAACCAGATTTTTGGTGACCATATGTATTTCTACGACAGGAAGTATGAAAAGGCAGAAACGGCGCGGAACGAAATCAATTCGCATTTCAGCAGGGTGGGGCTGGGCGGATCAAACGGCGAGTGGACTACCCGACGCCAGGCCTATTATTTTAAAGCCAATACGGATGGCCAGACGTATGATCCGGGCGGTTCAGGTTCTGCTTCATCGGCAGAGGCCAACGCCATAGAACTGGGATTCTACTCACATATCGGCGGTTTGGGAAAAGTACCGTCAGCGGTTAAGCTGGGTGCGGTATTCACCCGGCCTCACCTTTCAGGCGGCGCAAATGCCACGTGCACATTCTGGCGTTCGATGGAAAACGTAACCGTGATGCGGGATTTTGCCTGGACGGTTTCCCAGTCGACCAGTGCGCGAAGATTGCAGGTAGAAAGCACTTCGAAATATATTTCAGATGTAGGAAACACGAATTTCTGGGGTAGCGGCGGTTATATTGCCGACACGCATTATACCTCATCCCGGCCTGACTGGAAAGGGCAACAGCAATGGTACACCCGGAATACGGTTTTCCCTGCCGGCACGGGAGCTATGGGCGGTGCGTACAATATGGTCTGGCAGGGATGCGTCAATGCCCCGGAGGCGGACGATATCAATTCGCCTGTTCCTGCTACACCCGTTATCCGGGAAAAGCCTTTCCTTTTTATAGATGACGACGGCGAATACAAGGTATTTGTTCCGGAATGGCAAAAAGACAGGAAAGGACTGTCCTGGTCGTCAGCAGGGATGGGGAAAGGCCAGATTCAGGACCTGCTGACCGACTGGTATGTGGCTAAAGAAGGCGACACCGATGCAGAGATCAATAAGGCGTTAAAGGCAGGAAAGAATATATTTTTCACACCGGGCCATTACGCATTGAATGCCCCTATCCAGGTGAACCGGAAGGGAGCCATCCTGCTGGGAGCCGGTATAGCTTCGGTAACGCTGGAGCCTACGGAAAAAAATACCTGGGGATGCATTTATGCCGACGACAAAGATGGAATTATTATCGCCGGCCTTCTCATGGATTCATTCAACAGTACCACTTACCAGATCAGGGTAGGTAACGAAGGCGCCCGTGCCGACCACTCAGCGAACCCCATCCTGCTGAGCGACATTACGTGCAGGGTAGGCGGGGTTCAGGCCAAAAATATCCGGATACATACTTCTATGCAGATCAACAGCAGTCATGTGGTGGGCGACCACTTCTGGCTGTGGCGTGCCGACCATGGCTCTCAACCTGGCGGAGATGCCCGTTGGGTAAGAGACCGGTGCAAAAACGGGCTGATTGTTACCGGGGATGATGTGACGCTGTATGCCCTGTTTGCCGAACACTACCAGGAATATGAAGTGCTGTGGCTGGGAGAACGTGGCAGAACCTATTTCTTACAAAATGAACCTCCGTACGATGCCCCGAACCAGGCCAGCTGGAGCAGCCAGGAGGGCAGGGTAGAGGGCTATGCGGCATTCAAGGTAGCGAATACGGTTAAGGAGCATCATAGTATAGGAATGGGTTCTTACGCGGTTTTTACCGGAACAGACGGTCATGTGAATAAGAAAAACGGCTTTGAAGTACCCAACAGCCCGCATGTCAGGCTGGAAAAGATGTGCATCACCCGTTTTGCGGGCCCGGGTAATATCCTGAACGTGATTAATGGTACGGGCGGCAGCACAGCCACGGGCGTAAAACGAGTGGCCTTATATCACAATGCCGGAGGCACATCGCCGTACGACGAAGAGTTTATTTTGCCTGATCGGGAATCTTATCCGGCGTATATAGCTATGGACAAGAAGTAGAAAGGCATCCTATGTGTGATAATTGCGTATCCGGGAAGGGTTTGAAAACAAAAAAGCACTCATTTCTGAGTGCTTTTTGCGGACTGGACGGTACAAATCTCGAATCTTTTCCTAATGGATTTAAAACGTTTGGTTAATCTGAATTCTCCTATTTTTTAATGACTTATGTATTTGAAAGTGAGTAAAGTTTAATTTCCTCAATATCAGGTTATCTTTATCTAGGTACTAATCCCATAAGGATGGTTCTGTGATGCTATTTTTCTTGTAGTATAGCTAAGAGTGTTTAGTAAATGATAAGAAGGCAAAATTTCTATTCATCAAAGATTAGTTTTTTACCCACAAAATCTAATTTGGACCCGTCATACATATTTGCAATACTATTAGCACTTAAAAAGACTATTGTTATCATACTAATTATTACTTCGATTTTTAAGTCATTATTAATGGCCTGTTCTTGAACTATTTTATAGTGCACCACACTATAAAAAATAGTAAAAGCGAATTCAAGGACACCAAACCAAAACTGTTGAAATTTTTTAAGTAGAAATACGCCAAAACCAAGTAATACTAATTTCCAGCCACCTTCTGTAATATCCATTTTAGCAAGATATTTAAGTGGGTTATTGTTAAAGCTTTTAATGTCTAAAATCACATAGTACAAGTCTTTCACAAGAGGAAATATAATACTGTAAATAAAAGTTAATGCAAGTACTATACCCACAATATTGAATAGTAAGTTTCCTAGCACTTGTCGTTTTCTTGATTCCTTCGCTTTTTGATTTTGTTCATTAGGTTGTTCCATTGTATTTAATATTTCTATCTGATTTAGAATTTAAGGCTTTTATGTATTCACTTTCTTATATATTTCAAAAACATTTACACCAGGATATTCTATATTTAATATTTTGGAAAGTAAATTTCATTAAGCAATAAGTACCCAATTATTAACAAATAACTATATGGATCTTTAAACTTAAGGTTTTTTGATATTTAGAACTCCTTTTTTGCCCGCTTTTCTCCCACCTTTAAAATTATGTTACAAATTCGGCCCCTAGGGGAAAATGATTGACGTCCCTCCTAAAAACTGGACAAAATAAAATTAAGGAGTCTTTTGAATTCTATTATGCTGAAAGTTTCAGATATTCTTTTGATCGTTACCGAGCCCCTCCCTCAAAATTGACGTCTCTCCTAAAGATCGGACCCCTCCCCGAACTAATGTCGAACCAATTTTTGGGCGATTTAGAAAAAATATTCCGCTTGGAAATTGCTGTTTAGGTTAATTGATCTCATAATTTCACAATCATTTAAAGCAATTTCCATAATATTGTATTTAAGACACCCCAATTGCTATAAACCTTGAAAGTACGTCAATATTCGAACCTATTCTGATTTGTTTTATTGATTAGAGCACTTGCGTGGACAAATAAAAAGTAAGAAAAATATTAACTCCAATTTGCAGTCTCATTACTGCGTGTTCTTTAGTAATTGGAGAAGTAAAGCGGTATAAATTAGATAATCAAGATGGAAATAGTTGTTTTTTATTCTTGGCAAATGAAAACTGATGTTAAGAAGAATAAAAATTACATAAAAGGCTGTATTGAAAAAGCGATAAAGAAAATATCCAATAAGCAAACGCCAGAGTTAAGAGGAGTCGAATATTTGTTACAGGAAAGTACAAATAATATATCTGGTTCTCCTCCTATAGTTTCTAATATAATTGACGATAGGATCCCTCGTTGTGATATTTTTATAGCAGATCTATCTGTCACTGATCCATTAGGTTTTCTTGATAAGCTTAGATTCGGAAAAAAGAGAGATGTTCATCAAGCGAATAATGTGATTTTCGAATATGGTATAGCTTATAATGCAATTGGTTCAAATTTAATAATTGGAGTATTGAATAAAGCTTATGGCTCTCCAAATGATAACAGTGAAAATATACCATTTGATCTTCGGGGAATGAGGTTTCCTATGGAATATGAGTATGAAATCAATAAAGATAGCTTTATTAATAATCTAAGTAAGGCGATAAAGGCCTGTACATTAACTGCGCTTCAAGTAAAGAAAGATAGATTTAAGCCTTTTATTTCTTGGAATGAATTTTCAGAAAGGCAAAGTGCTAAATCCAAGTTTTTAACCAATGAGAGAATAGAAGAGATTAAAATAAAGCTTTCGGGAGCTACTTCTGATATTAGGCTTTTGGGGTTGTCGGGATTAGGAAAAACTAGAATGGTTTTTGAATCTTTTAGAAGAGGAGATGAATTAGAATCTTTAACTTTTTTGTACTGTGAATATCAGCCCAGTAATGAAATCAATATTCAATCAGGGCTAAGAACTATCATCAAAGATCCCAAAAACAAACAAGCAATTATTGTCGATAACTGTCCTTTAGAATTTTTTAGAACACTTTTAAAAATTAAGCGGGAACACAGCTCAACCAACCCGATTATCTCTATCCATAACGAACCGGAAGAGCTTTTACACGATACTTTGATAGATGTAGAATATGTAAAGCTAACTATTAATGATTTAGATGATGTAGTAGATAAATTGATTGATGAACTTTTTCAAAATACTAGCGACCAGGACAAACAAACTATTAAGGAATTTTCAGAAGGGATTCCTTTGATGACTGTATTGCTTGCTCAAAACTATACCAGTGGAAATACATCTTTAGGTATCATTTCCGATAAAGAATTATTTCTAAAATTATTATCAATTAATGATGAAAAAGAGCTCGAACTGTTAAAGGTTTTTTCCATTTTTCGATTTATCGGATTTGATGGAGATCTTCAAGATCAAATTGAATATATAATAAGTAACAAAGACTTGACCCCTATTTCTGCTGAAAAAGAAGAGATAATGAGTAAGTTTCAAGGTTTATTGAGGCGTTTTGCAGCTCGTGAAATCTTTGAAATAAGTGGAAGATATTTTGGTATTAGACCTCGGCCCTTAGCTTTCTATTTGGCTTCTCTATGGTTTGAAGGTTGTGATTCGAGACGATTGGCAAGGATTGCTGATAATTTTCAGGATACCCAAAACCCAATTGGCAATGCATTAGTTGAACCCTTAACAAAGCAAATAAACTATATGGGGGATAACCTAAAAGTTAAGGAGTTAATTAGTAAACTTGTAGGTGAGAATGCCCCTTTTCATAATGCGAAAGTTTTAAATACAGAATTGGGTTCACGCCTCTTTCGCTCATTTGTAGAAGTGAACCCTGAAGCAATTGCAGATTGCTTGTACAGTCTATTTTCTAATCAGTCTATCGAAGATTTAAAATTAATAGAAGAAGGAAGAAGAAATCTAGTATGGACTTTAGAAAAAGTATGTTTTGATAAAAGAACATTTACCAAAGGGGCTAAGGTACTTATGGCCTTTTCTGTAGCCGAAAATGAAAAACTAGCAAATAATGCTACAGGTGTTTTTTTACAATTGTTTAGGCTCCTATTACCTGGAACACAAGCAGACCTATCTGAGCGACTAAGTATCATTAAGTGGGGTTTAGAAATAGAGAATACGAAATTTAACATAGTGGCTCTTGAAGCTATAAATTCAGCTTTTAAGTCAGAGTCATTTTCTTACGTAAGAGGTGCAGAAAAACAAGGCACTAAAACTTTAGAACATTATTCACCAGATTCCTTAGAAATTCATAAGTATTGGGATAGTCTTCTCGAAATTATTAGTACACAAATAATGTCGAGTGATTTTGAGATTTCATCGAGGGCTTCTGAAATATTAGCTACACGACTTAGGCATATCGTTAATTTAAGAGCCACAGAAAAACTTTTTGAAGTATTATCTGAGACTATTGAATACAAGGAAAATGAATGGGATGAGCTACTTGACCCGTTGTATGACTTAACAAATTACGAGAAGGGAAATCTAGCAAATGATGAATTGGACACGATCAATAGCTACATTGTCAAACTAACTAAAAATGACTTTTTGTCTAGGTTTAAAGAGATTGATAAACAACGAAGAAGAAAATATAGAGACTTAAGTTTTGAAGAATCCTTAAATATCCGGAGACAAGAGTATTCGAAATTAGCCGAAGAATTTTTAAAGTTGGAAAGAGAGAAGCAGAGCGAATTATTAAAATCAATATTTGAAGATAAAGACATTTTTCCTGTAGGTTTTGGAAAGAAATTAGCTGAATTGGTTGTTGATGATCCGAAACTGGCCAAGTGGCTTGTCGAGAGCAGCATTTCTATTTTCAAATCGGGTGAAAGGCAGTATAACACTTTTATATTTCTAGATTTCTGTCAAAGCTTGAGTGAAAATCAGTTTGCTATCGTAACAACTAGGTTAAGTAAAGAGGACAATCTTAGTACGCTACTGTTTCCTATGTTGGCAAAGAGAAACATTGCATTTGGCAAAATTGGTATTTTGTTTGAATTGATAAACAGTAGTAAAGCAACTGTTAAGCATTTTAGCTTCTTCTTTGATAATGCAATAATTACTCCGGACAAAGACTCTCAAATTCACGACCTGTTGAATCAGTTGCAAAAATATGGGCAAGATGGAAGAGACGTAATAATTCTAGTTGCTTACAGAAATATTTTCCCATTTATAAGTGTAGACGAAAGCTACCCTCAAGTTTTGAATTTGGTATTAGATGTTTTATCAACCACTTCACTTAAGGATCTAAACTCAGACGACATAGTTATTAAGCTTACTGCTAAGATATTGTCATTACCTGCTTATTCTGATTTAGCAAAACATATTATTCAGGAGCTTATAAAACTTGCAGAAACATCTGATACGATGTTTTCATTTGACTATCAAGTAGAAAATTTATTTAGCTTGTTAATTGAAAATTATTTTGAAATAATATGGCCTGACTTATCACAAGCACTACTTTCGGAAAACGATAAATATATTGTGTTTCACAATTTGAAAAGCTTATTAGGTTCATTAAATGGCTCATACGGAAAAAGGGGATTGTTATTTTACGATGAAGGTAAGAATCAAAAAATAATTGAATGGGCAAAGGAAAATCTGGCATTGGCCCCAGAAAGGCTGGCATCTATGATTCCTGTGTTTCAAGGAAAGAACTTCTCTTCCATGGCGCTAGCATTGTTGGATAATTTTGGGAATGACAACAGGATGCTAAGTGCCTTTGATGCTAATATGCGCTCATTTAGTTGGGTTGGATCTACAGTTCCTTTTTATGAAGATATGATCGAGGTTTTGAAAACTTTACTTTCGCATAAAAACGAAAGTGTTGTTTCATGGGCTAAAATACAGATAGAATATACAAAAAATGATCTTGCGAGAGAGAAGAGGAGAGAAGATGAAGAGAGGCTTTTTTATGGAACTTGAGTTAAGAAAACTAAGATCATAGAAACTCTAGCAAGTGCCATTCCCGACATAATAGCGAACCATTTTTGGGGTTATTTGGAAAAACATTTCGGTTAGAAATTGCTATTTAACCTAGTGTTCGGGAGTGTTCCCAGACTTAATTCAAAAAGATTAATATTTTTCAGAATAATATTTATGCAGGTAGAAGTCACACAGGAAAGATTGACGATCAGAGTGATAGAAGATTCTATAAGATTTATTGCGAAAATGATGGGTGAGGTCTTACTTATTATTAAGGAATTTTTCGCTATTATTGAAGCTTATAAATAACCTTAAAGATGGGGGAAAAACAGGAGGGTTTGTCTTTGGATGATCTCCCAAAGTGGGATACAGAATTTTGGATCTATTTCTCTACAAATACATCTTTAAGTGCTTTTGAAGGTCTCCTGAAGCTCTACGAGGACCAATGGATTAAAGAAAGAATACGTATTGACAAATTAGTTGATGAGTATCAAAATAAATACCAGGTGGGTAATACACCAAATGATTTTGAACAGTACCAAATTTATGAAATAGCGTCTCGAGCAAATTTTTCAATATTTTTAGGAGCATACTCAGTTTTAGAGAGTTTTTTATTGAAAATGTGTGATCTTATTCAAACGGAATTTGATTTTGAAGTTAAACTCGACGACTTAAACCCCAGAAATCATTTAAACCATTATAAGACCTATCTTACTAAGGTATACGGATTGGAAAAAGAAGAGTTCGAGAAACACTACCCCGAAGTGTTCAAATATAGCATTCTAAGGAATGTCTTAACGCACTCTGATGGGAATTCTGTTAAAAGTAAACTGGAAAAAATTAAAGGAATTAAAGGAATTAAAATATACTCATATAGTAACAGATCCCAAGTAGTTATTGATGATATAAGTTTTTTTGAATCTTTCTTTAACCTTAGTAAGCTTTTTTTGGAAGATATACATAAAGCTGTTGAGAAACGCTACGTGCAACTAACGACCTAAAAAGAAAAAAGCGAGAAATTTCATAGGTTATCTACCCCTTCACTAAGAGCAACTTTCCTTTACTTGCGCCTTCCTGGTATAATTTGGTGAAGGTACGGGGGATTGCAATCGAACAGCTCTACTATTAATCTCCTGAAACAGCAAGGGTATTTTTAGACAAGTAATATTGATGTATTTGATCCATAAAAATTGGATCAATCAAATTGTCATTACCATCTCGCTCTTTTTCCATTGCTGCAATTGTTGCCATCGCTCTTGGCTTAATATTCTTAATATTGACCATTTCTTTGTTTACTTCAGCAACAAATTGGTTATACTCTTTTTTATTATTGAAAATTATGAATGGAGGTTCTTCCATTCTACCAGAGGAAAATGAATAGCTTAGGTCAGTCATGAAACCCAAAAAGACTCCTCGCTGTTCGTCTTTAATATAGTAAAAAAACCACCCCTCTTCTTCACTATCTCTAACATGGGATATACTTGGTACTGGTAGATAAACCCGCATTTCATCGCATGTCATGTATTCTAAGCTAAAAAGTCGGGTACTATTGATATAAAAATCTGCATTACCTAAAAACGCATTGGGGTTTGGATAGAAATAACAAAAAGCTTCCCTAGTATCGAATTTCCTTAACTCACCAAATTTTATATGATATTCCGGACTGTTTCGATAGTAAGCAATATCAGAGTTTCCAAAATTTTTCTCCCATTGCAGTGGATTAGACATAAAAGTTAGCATTTTTTCTATTCCAGGAAGGTTTAGTCCAAACCTCTCACGCCACATATCTTCGATGTCAGGCAGGTCGGCTGACCTATCCATAGCAGTATTTGTGTCACCGCTTCTACTATATATATAATTTGCTCTTACCTTTCGGTTTCCACAGTTATAGTCCTGCGTAATGTAATAAGGTTTAAATGGTCGGTTTTTAATAACCAAGACGTCTATCGGTTTGCCGTCTATTTGGAAATTGTGTAATTCAACCTGAGGTCTATATGATCCAGCAAATTTCTTAGACTGCAAAAAATCAATATATTGTTGCTGATTTTTTGCAGTACTCTCCGATCCTTCACTTAGGATATCTACGGTTCGTTCGCTATTCGCTGGGTCACAAACACCAATAATTAAGTATCTATCTCCATTATGTTGAGCGTTAGATAAACACAAAACATCATGAAGCAAATCAGCATTATTGGTATGATGGGTTTCTTTGAAATCCCAAAAAGTCCCTTCCTTTTTGCTTTCTATTAATCCAGCAACTATTGTTTTTAAATCTTCCACCGTAACTTTAAATTTTAACTACCTTTCTGATTTCAATTACTCAAAACAAGTTAGGAATTAATTCTGATAATTGTGCGATTACTACTCACTTCTTGGATCGGATTTTAATGGCATCTTAGCACATCGAATTACTTCGCTAGATAGACATCCGAATTCAACTGCCACCTTACCTTCGATGAGGTAGAGACCAGCTCCCCTAAGGGGATATTGGGCTAGGCTTTGTGGAAAATGAACAGTATCAAAAAAACTCTATTCTCGTCAAAGAAAGTGCCGAATTTCATCAGCTCACCACGTTTTGTCTTCACATATTTTTCGCAAACAAAGTTACCAACCAGTCTTAGTACACGGCCTTCATGTTGTGACAAACTATCTGCTCCAATCTCCCCCCTATACGGACTCTTTGCTAGATCAAACAAAGTACCGGTTACGCTAAATCCAATTAATTCTGTTTCATCATAATAATCTTCCAGTATACAAGATTCAAGTTCGGGAAGTACTGGCTTGCGATTCATGCTTGAAAAGAGAACTGACCCTCTATCCTGCTTGACATCTTTACTTAACAGTAAATGTGCCTCCCACAATAGCTCCTTTTTGCCAACTCCTAAGAAGCGAAAGGCACCAACACGGATCAGAATTAAGATCTGCTCTAGGGAAGCCCCAGTACGTAATACGAGATTCTCCAGACCTAAATAATCTCCGTTATTTAGACGTTCTTCAACAATGCTGATTGCAAGCTTTGACTCAAAGTTTTGCAGATAATCGAAACCCAGATAAATATCGGAACCGTAAATTGTGGTGACATAAATACTCCTGTTCACACAAGGGAGATTGATGGTAGTTCCTGCTCGTTGGGCTTTATTTACATAAAGCTTGGGCTTTTTGTGTCAATTCTCTAGCTCGTAAAGTATTTTGCTGTTTAAAACAATAAATGCAATGATTTTGCAAGATACTATAATAGTTTATTTTGGGGAATTAGAAAGACCCGGTTCGTTATAAATCGGGTCTTTTTGTTTTATACCAATTAAGAAATAATTTACTGTTATTTAGTACTTTATTCATCTGATTGATTATCTTGCGTTTGATATACCATTATAAGAATTGTGCAAGTATAAGTATCTCTGGGAGTGGTTTTAATTTTTCTTTTTTTATTGTATTAGTATGTAAATCAATGTCAAATTACTGCGGAATAATTATGAAATTTTATATTTCTTGTGACATACTAATTAGCAATTTTTATACTGTGTCTCTTTAATAGTGCGACAAATGAGGGGCTTACAAGAGGATCCGGTGCTCCTTTCATTATCTTTAGAAACGGACAAGAGCAGGCTCAATTCATGGAGTTGCTAAAACAAGAAGAAGAAAAGGTATTCCAAAAGGAACCGGACTTTTGGAGCAGGGAGGCAAAGAAAAATATGATCGGAGACAAAAATTCGGTAGTTAATCCTCTATTTCTGTCGCAGGTCTCCCAATATTATAATGATTTCAGTATTCGTCTGATTAGTAAATCTTTAACTGATAAATAGAAATCTAATAAATTTGTAGATACTATTATTAATCTACTAACGATTTTCTCTTTTTACAATGGACAGAACAATTTCAATTGCTTCTCGTCTTGAAAAGCGTGTAATCGACTTAGAGAAAAAAATCCATGCTTTACATCAGGAGTTGGAAGTGGCAAAAGAGAACCTAGAGAACTATAATCTCTTTAGGGATTACAAGGTCTATAGTTTGATATTTATACATTATCAATAAATATCAAATTATGTTAAATCTTTCTTTAGCCATTACGGATTTTCTTTCGCATTGCAGGATTGAAAAAAAACTTTCCACTCACTCGCTTCGAGCATATAAAAAAGACCTACATCAATTGAACGAATTTCTTATAAATAATAAGTATTCAGATGATGTTACCCAAATAGGTAAAATACAACTTAGATCCTATATAGATGGAATGTCTAACTTAAAAACTTCATCGATTAAACGAAAAATAGCGACTTCCCGGGCATTATTCAATTATCTCGAACTTGAGGAGCACATCCAAATGACTCCCTTCAGAAAGATGAAGATCAAGATTAATGAACCAAAGCAACTTCCCAAAGTAATGAGCCTAGGTGAAATTTCTAAAATATTTCATGCAGCGTATGGACAGGAAAAATTACACGCATATCGAGACCGACCCAGTTATGGCCCAGCTTTAATGAAAATTATTGTAATAGAATTATTATTTGCTACGGGAGCTCGAGTGTCGGAGATCGCCAACTTAAGAACTGAATCAATCGATTTGCATTCAGGTAATATAAAAATTACAGGAAAGGGTAACAAAGAAAGAATTATTCAAGTATGTAATGCTGATAGTATTAAGATACTAAGGTACTACTACAAAATCTATGAAGAACAAATAAAGAGAGAGGGTTTCTTCTTAATTAACAGGTTAAATAAAAAATTATCAGACCAATCTATTAGATCAATAGTAAAGGGTTTAGTAAGGGCCGCCAACTTACCCATATACATTTCGCCGCACAAATTCAGACACTCATTCGCGACTTTATTGCTGGAAGAAGGTGTAGATATTACGTATATCCAGTCAATGTTAGGCCATGGTTCGATTACAACAACTCAGATTTATACCCACGTTTCTAAAGATAAACAGCGACAAATTCTTCTGGATAAACACCCTCGGAAAAACATTGAAATCACTTTATAGCATCTCGCGAGTTATTGATAACTATTAATTATCGATGGAAATTTGCTTTCATACTAATTTCGAAATAACTCCAAATTACATAGGCGGAACCGAACGGTTTCTAATAAAAATCAGTAAAGAGCTCAAGGCATTGGGACATGACCCATTTATAGTTTGTTCGCGCTTAGATGAAGAAATATATATAGAGGGTATAAAAGTCATTGGGTGTATCCCTTCAAAATATAAGAGACCATTTGAAAAATATTCTTTTTTTTCCTCCTCATTTTTAAAAAATGAAATTATAGGAAAGCAATTTTCTGTAGATTCGCTTAAAAGGCTTTCAGATTACACAGCAGAACAATTAAGCGGAATTAAATCAGATGTATTTCACTTGAACTCATTTGCTTCTGCTTCCTTTTTAAAGCCCGAAGGGAATTATTTTGTAACTAATCATGAAAATGAGCGAGAGTATGATGGATATTGGGGCGTGGGATTTTTCAATATGATGTCTTCTTTAGTGCATAGCAGAAAATCTCAGTTGCATAACTACAAAAGATTAATAACCCCATCTAATTATTATGCAAAAGAATTTTCGAGACTTTTCAACTTACCGGTTGTTGGAATCAATTTAGGTGTTCACCTAGAGGATTTTGAATATTCCATAAGAAAAACGACACAAAGTAAGGAATCCGAAGTGAGAATTCTTCTACCATCAAGGTTTCAGACTAAACAAAAAGGCCATGATATAGCAATCATGGCATGTTCTATTCTAAAACAGAAAAACATTCCTTTCAAAATGATATTCTCAGGAATGAAAAAAAGCACAGAAAAGTATCTTCCTGATTTTCTCCGCTTAGCTGAACTTTATAATGTTCAAGATTGTGTAACAATTACTTCCTTCGCAGATATTAGAACTGCTTATGAAAATTGCGATATTGTAATATCTCCCGAAAAATATTGTTCTTACGGCCTATCCATCTCAGAGTCTCTTGCTTTAGGTATTCCTACTATACTAAGTGATATACCAACTTATAAGGAAATCGCTAGTGGCTACAAACACGCATTCTTTTTCGAGTCAGAATCCCCCGAAGACTTAGCATCAAAAATAATAGATTTGATTCCGAGAAAAACCGAAAGGTATACAAATGACGCTATTCGTTTTAGAACAAATTATGATTTAAGAAATTGTGCAAGAAAATACTCCCAGTTATATTTTGCGTAGCTTTTTTAGCCAAAATATAATTCATTTTTATTAAAATACCTCCTTAGTCGTGAAATGAGACGGTAATTTATTTGTTCAAAGGTAGGCTCCTTATTACCTCTTTGCAAAATTCTAAAATCAAGGACTGTTGGAAACTCATTCGATGGGCATACTAAAATTCTTCCAGTTAGGTTTGCCACTTTTAACCTCAACCTTACTTTTCGCCATCCTTTTTCCGACGGAAAAATAAGGTACCAATAATTTCTTTCAGAATGATATTGGACTCTGCAAATGTCCAATTCCTGTATTGTCCCAGGATTAATATTAACTTCACTTGGATTTCCTAATGTAGACCAACATAATGAGCAGTTTCTTAAATCTCTAAATTTTGAAGGACTAATTAATTGCTTTCGGGGATACTCCAAATCTAAGTTTTCATCTTTATAGCTGGGCAATGCCTCTTGGATAAGGGCGTCATAGGGTTCAAGTACATCAGTATTTTTTAAATCAAAAAGTGAAATTGTTCCGGTACAATTTAGAGCAGCGGTCCTCCCTTGATTTGCAATTTGAATAGACCAGAAAAATCCATCCTTCATTTTTAGAGGGGTCAGTTGCTTAAATTTAACTATTACTTTAGGTCTATAAAGGAATCGACTTATTTCGTTTCCTAACAGTGTTCCTATGCATAATCCAATAAGTGCTGTTATAACTTGTTGACCAATTTCCATCGATAATTAATAGTTATCATTAGTTGCTAAAATAAAACGA
>Ga0206106_100360_pt1 | contig 44923 bp, 38 predicted proteins | sample 1B1ome_FD_148677 | JGI IMG/M metagenome (GOLD analysis project Ga0206106, IMG submission 148677) | Enriched microbial communities from leaf-cutter ant dump, University of Wisconsin, Madison, United States - 1B110A | ecosystem: Environmental > Terrestrial > Nest > Insects nest > Nest dump | place... | reverse complement strand
AAACATCCGTAAAATCAGAAAATTTCTCACTCAGAGTTTCTCTGATTTTTTCAATATAAAGAAAAAGTCTTCTTTTCCTTTTATTGTATACACTTCTTTCTATTTTGTTTTCCAATTCAGTTCCTGAGATCACTCTAAACAGCTGTATTTCAGAGTTTATCGACATGTATTCTGCCGTAATATTTAACGCAACAAGTTCCAAGTCAGAAAGTTTTGGGATTCTGACTTGCTTTGGAGTTTTAATATGGCTGCAAGTTGTTGTCAATTCTTTTAAAATAATTTCGTAATTTTGGATAAGATTGTTCATGTATTTAATGACTTGGTCATTAATTAAATATACGGTTTTTTTAATCAAATGAACAATCTTTTTCTTTAATTCTCTAAATGCACAACAGGTTATATTTAAAATCTCCATTTAAAAAATTGGAAAAAATCGGGCGAAAACAGAAATATTTTTAACAAACTTTAAAACAATCAACATTTTATTAGGTTTTATATGTCTTCAAATTATTGTAAATTTGCCCTATTCTAAAATAAAATTCTATTATGATTAAAGCTATTTCAAATGTACCTTTCCCCGAAAACGAACCTGTAAATTCTTACGCCCCTGGTTCTAAGGAAGTGAAAAGTTTGATAGATACTTATAAAAAGATGTACGCCAAAAAATTGGAAATTCCTATGGTAATTGGCGGAAAAAATGTAAAAACCAAAAATAAGGTAGAAATTCATCCGCCTCATGATCATCAACATTCTGTGGGTTATTATTACGAAGGCGATATGTCGCATGTGGATCAAGCGATTGAAGCTGCTTTAAAAGCCAAAAAAGAATGGAATAATCTTGCTTGGGAACAACGCGCTTCTATTTTTCTAAAAGCTGCTGATCTTATTTCTGGTCCTTATCGCGACAGAATCAACGCCGCTACTATGATAGGGCAAAGCAAAAGCGTTCACCAAGCAGAAATAGATTCCGCTTGTGAGTTCATCGATTTTCTTCGTTTCAATGTAGATTTTATGACGGAGCTTTATGCCGAGCAACCAATTTCCAGCGAAGGAATATGGAACAGAACCGAATACCGTCCTTTAGAAGGTTTTTGTTTTGCGGTTACACCATTCAATTTTACAGCTATTTCCGGAAACTTGCCTTCTTGTATGGCTTTAATGGGAAATGTAGTGGTTTGGAAACCTTCCGACAAACAAATTTATTCGGCTCATGTTATCATGGAAGTATTTAAAGAAGCCGGTTTGCCCGATGGAGTTATCAACATGATTTTTACCGATGGCGCTCAAACAGCTGAAAAAGTACTATCTCATCCCGATTTTGCAGGATTGCATTTTACAGGATCTACCAAAGTTTTTCAGGGAATGTGGAAAATAATAGGAAACAACATTCACAAATACAAATCTTATCCAAGAATTGTGGGAGAAACTGGAGGTAAAGACTTCGTGGTAGCTCATCCTTCTGCTAATGTCGAAGCTGTTGCAACTGCTTTGGTAAGAGGTTCTTTTGAATATCAAGGGCAAAAATGCTCCGCAGCTTCCAGAGCTTATATTCCGCAATCTATTTGGGCAGATGTAAAAAAAGTGATGGAAGAGCAAATCGCCAGCATTAAAATCGGATCTCCCGAAGATCCTTCCAATTTTATGAATGCGGTGATTGACAAAAATTCTTTTAATAAGAGCAAAAAGTACATCGAAAACGCAAAAAAATCTAAAAAAGCAAAAGTGATTATCGGTGGAAATTACGATGATTCTAAAGGTTATTTTGTACACCCAACGGTAATTGAAACTACCGATCCTCATTATGAATCTATGGAAGAAGAAATCTTCGGTCCGGTACTTACAGTTTATGTTTATGAAGATAAAAAATGGACAGAAACTTTGGAACTTGTAGATACTACTTCTCCTTATGCGCTTACAGGAGCTATTTTTGCACAAGACAGATATGCAATAGACCAAGCTTACAAAGCATTGGAAAACGCATCGGGAAACTTTTATATTAACGACAAACCCACAGGAGCCGTAGTAGGTCAACAACCATTTGGAGGTGCGCGCGCATCGGGAACGAATGATAAAGCAGGATCTAAAATGAACTTGCTTCGTTGGGTATCAGTCCGCAGTGTGAAAGAAACTTTCAATCCGGCGAAAGATTACAAATATCCATTTTTAGGATAAAAATATTTTTTTAATTGTATAAAATAATCCAACTCATACGAATTATATTTTTGAGTTGGATTGTTTTTTTACCTTTGTATCGTTTTAAAGCATAAATAGATGAAGTTTATATATAAAATTTTTACTTTACTTTTCATTTCTGCTATTGGTTTTGCTACTGCTCAATCCACAGGAATTGAATTCGATAAAAGTGAATTTTCACAATTATTAGCCAAAGCCAAGGATCAAAATAAAATGATATTTGTAGATGCTTTTGCCGAGTGGTGCGGACCTTGCAAGCTGATGGCGAAAAATGTTTTTACTCAAGATAAAGTAGGGGGTTTTTATAATGACAACTTTATAAATGCCCAAATCGATATGGAAAAAGGAGAGGGAAGAGAATTGGCTGCTAAATATCAGGTGCATGCTTATCCTACTTATTTATTTATCGATGGAGACGGTACATTGGTGCACAAAGCAATAGGATATTTGGATGGCGATAGTTTTATAGATACAGGTAAAAAAGCTTTAAATCCGAATGAAACGCTTAATGGCCTTCAAAAAAGATATGAAGAAGGCGATCGTAGCCCCGATTTATTGAAAAATTTGGCGATAGAAACTTTATACAAAGATCCTGTTTTTTCCCAAAAAGTAGTTGAGGAATATCTATCCAATAAGAAAATTGAGGATTATGATAAAATAGATTTGCAACTTCTTTTAATGGGAATTAAAAGCGCCGAAAGTCCTAATTATAAAATATTTTACGAGGGGAAAGAAGAACTTATCAATAAATTTCTTTCTCAGGACACTTATGAGGCAATGGATGTAAATATTCATGTGAAAGATGCTTATCAGAAATATTATGATCCCGAAACCGATACTTTGGATCAAGAAGGTTTTCTTAAAAGTCTTTCGGAAAAAGTAGGAAAAGGAACAGCAGAAAGTGTGCTTCAAAACTATTTGGAACGAAAAGAAGTTCAATGAAAAAAATCCTAATTTTATGTTTCGTATTGTTTTCTCTTTTCCGGATAAAGGCGCAAGAGCAGAAACTCGAAAACGAGTTTAAAATAAATGGGGTTTTTCTTCCCATTGCTATTTTAAATTTCGGATACGAGCGCGCGATTACAGAACATTGGTCGGGGCAAGTAGATTTGTTTATTTCTCCATGGAATTCGTTTGCACACAATTACCTTCAAACCTACATGGGACATTTGGAAGGTCGATATTATTTCAATCGGGTGTTTAGTAAATGGTATGTAGGTGGTAATGTAGGATTGGGGCTTTTCAACATTCAGAAGTGGAATTATTGGAATACCGATAAACTTCAAAGGGGTTTCAATATTATGGTAGGAGGCGTTGTAGGCTATCAGTTTTCTGTTTCCGAGGGATGGAATTTGGATGTTTTCCTTCGTGGAGGAACCTCGCAGGGATTTTACCATGGATATTATATAGACAACGATAATAAATTAAAAAGATACGACGATGCTAAAGGCTGGAATAAAAGCGGTGAATTGATTCCCTATGGCGGCGGTGTAATGTTGTCTTATAAATTTTAATTATTCTTTGGCGTTTTTGTCATCATCGATAATTGGAAAATGACGAGGTAAAAAGCATAAAAACAGAAAAGCCAATATTGCAGTAATCGTCATTCCTAAATACACATGATGCGAAGCAAAATAAAAAGCGTGTTGCAAATAATCAGCCACATCTCCCTTAGTTTTTACCGATTGTAAAACATCAATTACTTCATTCACTTCTTTAGGTAAAGAAGCTGCCAGCCGAGAAGGTGCATTTTCCAAATATTGACGAATACTGGAATTAAATATTCCTCCTAAAATCGCTGCTCCAATGGTTTGTCCCAAATATCGCGAAAACATATTCGATCCGGTAACTACACCTCTTTGATTCCACGGAACAATGGATTGTATTCCTACCAAAGTTGGCGTAGAAAGCAATCCAAATCCTGCCCCCAATATCAATTGATCTGCTACAATCCACCAAACGCTTCCATCGAAAGGAATAAATAAAAATGCCGAAGTTGCAATTATAATCAATAAAGCGCCAATCATCGCGGTATTTCTAAATCCAATCGACAAATAAAGTTTTCCCGATAATGAAGATGAAATAGGCCAAGTTATACTAATGCAAGCCAAAACAAATCCTGCCGCAATAGCTCCCAAGCCTAATACAGATTGACCATATATTGGTAAATACATATTGGGGCCAATCATAATGGCACCCATTGCTATGATGGCTAAATTACTTCCGGTTAAAATTTTCCGAGTCCAAATCCAAGTAGGCATAATGGGTTCCGGACTTCGCTTTTCTACAACAATGGTTAGTATGATAAAAACTATGGTAGAGGATAAGAAAATTAATCCTGTTGAAGAACTCCATTTCCAAGATTCTCCTCCTTGTAAAAGAGTATATATTAATAATGTTCCTGAAATTAACATCAACGCTGCTCCCATAAAATCGATGTGGTGTTTTTCACGCGGAGCATTTTCTTTTAAATGAATAACAAGCAATATAATGGCGATAATCCCAATGGGGATATTGATAAGAAAAATCCATCTCCAAGAAGCATATTGTGCAAAAGCGCCGCCTAAAGTAGGACCAATAATTGCTGCCATTCCCCAAACGCTGGAAAACCAACCCTGAACTTTGGCGCGCTCTTGAATGGAATATAAATCTCCTGCTAAAGTATTGACTGTTGCCATAATGGAACCTGCTCCCAAACCTTGTAAACCTCTGAAAAATATAAGCGACATCATGTCCCAGGAAAACGCCGATAATCCGGAGCCGATAAGGAAAACTACCGATCCTATAATGAGAATAGGTTTTCTGCCGTAGAGGTCGGCTAATTTTCCGTAAATAGGTATGGTAACTGTTTGTGTTAATAAATAAATCGAAAAAACCCACCCAAAAAGTGCAAAGCCACCCAAATCGGCCACAATTTCAGGAATAGCAGTGGAAACAATTGTAGTGTCCATAGCCGCCAGCATCATTGTAAACATTAAAGCGATAAGAACCCAGGTTTTTCCTTTGTTGTTTTGTAAGTCGTTAGTTTCTTTAAATTTGTTCATTAATAATCTGAATTCTTTATTCCCAAATCTTAGATGATAAAATCATTTTAAGTTAAATAAAAAATAATATTGGTTTACATCGATAAAATTGAAGAAGTAAATCAATTTTTATTGAAAGTGGTTTTTTGAAAATACATTAAAAAGGATAACCAAAAGCAAAGTTGAGTGTAGGTTCCCAAAGTTTAATTCGTTTAAAATTCCACCGTTCTCCGGTAGGTCGGTTGGGATCGTAAATTTTGTAAGCCAAATCCAATCTTAATGTGATGTAGGCAATATTAAATCTAAACCCGAAACCAGAACCTATTCCCAATTGTTTGTAAAATTTATCGAGTCTAAACTGATCGCCCAAGCCGGTATCTTTTAAACTCCAGATATTTCCTGCATCTGTAAATAAAGCGCCTTCTACCATTTTGGAGAGAGGAAATCTGTATTCTATATTGGTGGTAAGTTTCATATTGTCCAACATATAAGAACGAACGTTTTTATCCAGTTGAATATCCGCAGGACCCAAACCTCCAAAAGCTACCCACGCCCTGATATCGCTGGATCCTCCATTGAAATAAGAACGTATATAAGGCATGGTTGTGGAGTTTCCATAAGGAATTCCCACGCCGATAAATTGCCGGAAAACCAAAGAAGAACCATTAGAAAATGTAAAATACTTCCGTGCATCCACATCGAATTTCACAAATTGGGAATAAGGAACTCCGAAAATACTTTTTACTTTATTTTTGTTAATGCCTACTTCCGTGGTTTTAAAACTATTGTTAAACAGACTTAAAAAGTTTCCGGCGCTTTCAAAAGTAAAACTTAAATAAAAAGGATTTACAAATTGTTTCTTTCCGATTTCGTTGTAAATAAAATTGTAAACAAAGGAACTGACAATCACATCTTGAGTTTGTCGGTCTTTGTTCAATTGGGTTTGTTGGAAGTTGATAAATCCGGGATCGTGCTCGGCATTTATGGAATTTTGATAAGGAATATCGGCAAGAATCATTTGGCTTATTTCATCTTCCGATAATTGCCCCGAATGATATTGTTGCTCTATCAAAGGATAACTCTGAAAGTATTGCTCGAACATCAAATTGCGGTAATCGTTATCCGCAGGGAAAAGTTCGTAGTATTTGTCTTTATTTTGGGTAAAGTTAAACTGAGTATTCAGCAATTTAATTTTATGCGTAATAATATCGTTTATATTGGCGCTATAATCCAATCCGGCATTAAAACTGATTCTTCCCAATCCGATATTGTTTTGTATCGCAGCGCCCAACACGATGGAAGAAGTAGGGCTGTAGCGTTTGGGAAGTATTTTGTAATATCTGAAAGGCAAAAGAAGTTTAGGCACACTCAAAGAAAATTGAGCCGATAATTCATAAGCATTGAATATTCTGCCGGGATTTTTAGCATTGTTGGTAGTCCCTATAATTCCCGCAAAACTGGAATTTAAATTCTCTGCTCCTCCAAAAATATTTCTGGTGGTAAGCTCCAAACTGGGAGAAAAACCGAAATTCAGTACTTCCGAATAATGCACATCGGTGGCAATTCTAAATTCATATTTGGGAAGCGGCGTGAGGAAAACATTGGTTTTTAATAAACTATCCTGCACCGGAGTGATTACCACTCGGCTGGTAAAATTGTTCATCAGTGCCAAGTTTCTTTTGGTAAGATCCACTTCGCTGGCATTGTAGCGATCTCCCTCGCGAACGATTATTGCATTCCAAAGTGCCGAGTTTTTATAATCGTGTTTGGGATTGTAAAAAGAAATTCCTCGCAGGATTTCAAAATCGTTTTCATCTATTTCATCGGCATCTACAGGTTCGTCGGTAACAAAAACCCGAACATCATCGAATTTACTTACCACATAAGGCGATTTTCCCTCATCTCTTTTAAATCCTAAGAAAAGAGGAACTTTTTTAGAGCTTTTTAAAGTATCGGCAGTAAAAGATATTTCTTCATTGGAAGCGTTAAATTGGTAATAACCACTATTTTGCATTAAACTATTAATCCTCTTAACCTCTTGCTCCAAAATTTCTTGATCTAAAATATTTCCTTCTTTTATTAAGCTTTTGGATAAATTTTTCTCATAAATATTCCGAATAGGTTCTTCGGGGATGTAGTAACGATAATCGCTGATATATGTAGGATCATTATGGGTAATTTTATAAATGGATTTTGCTTTTTTTGCGCTGAAATCCAACTTGTTTATTCCCTCTACTTGCGCATCCCAATATCCTTTATAAACGTAAAATTCTCGTATTCTATTGGCACTTTGGTCGGTAGAACTTTCGTTAAGAATTACCGGAGGTTGGCCGATATTATGTAAAAAACGATCCCAAAAAAGGTTTTTTCCTACAAATTCCGGGTGATTGTATTTTCTGGATAAAGAATCGCGTAATCTTTGGGTACGCATTTGGCTGGGAAAAGTGGTGTATTCATTTAAAATCGTATCCAACTTCGGATTGGAAAGATTGTACATCCACAACCCGAACGGGGCCAAATAAAGAGCTTTTTTATTGGGTTTTTGATTTACATAATCCGGAACGCGATCTGCAAAGAGTTTCCCATCCTGATATTCGTATTTATTGGCGGTGAGCAAATAAGAGCCATCTGGTATTTTTCTGGTGCTGCAAGCATTCAATAAAGCAAGAAGCATTGCAAGTACAGAAAATAAATAATACTTTTGAAAATATTTTTTAGGATGTTGACTCGTCATACCATAAAAACGTTACAATCTTTAAACAAGAAGAAATTTCGGCAAAAATACAATTTGTTTTTGGTTGAAGGTAATAAAACCATCAATGAATTGTCCAATACCGAATTCGAAGTTAAGGAAATTTTTTCTACCACCCCTTCAGAAATTTCTACTAAATTACCCGTTGCCGTAGAAATAAGTGATGATGAGCTGAAAAAAATTAGTTTTTTGCAACATCCCAAAAATTCGGTGGCGGTATGTGCGCTAAAAGAAGAAAAATTTTTAAAAAATATAAAAAGAAGAATCGTTTTAGACGGAATTCAAGATCCGGGAAATATGGGAACCATAATCCGTTTGGCAGATTGGTTTGGTGTGGAAGAAATAGTTTGCAGTAAAGATACAGTGGATTTTTACAACCCGAAAGTTATTATGGCTTCCATGGGATCTTTTACGCGTGTAAATATCATTTATACCGATTTGCAAAAATTTTTAGAAAAAACAGAATTGCCCTCTTTGGTAACCGATATGTCGGGCGAAAATTTATACAAAACCAAAATTCCCGAAACGTTCAATTTAATTATGGGAAATGAAGGAAATGGAGTGAGTGATGAAGTGATGAAATTGGCTTCTAAAAAGATAAGCATTCCTCAATTTGGGAAAATTAAGCAAACGGAAAGTCTAAATGTAGCTATGGCGACAGCGGTTATTTTGGGGCAAATTTTTCGGCAAGAAGCGTAGTTTAATCGTCGGTATGCTCTTCTAAATATTCAATTCCTTTTCGTAATAAAATGGGCAAAACATAAACCATTGCCAAGCCGATTGCTTTTTTCTTCCAATTGGAACTGTGCAGATTCTTTTTTGCAAAATTTCCTACGGCGGTGGAAATTCCGAGCTGAGCGCCTTTTTTCACATTGTTGCTTGTAAGCAAACCCGAGGGATTGAAGCGCAATTTTTTTTCGGTGGTAAGGTTGCCTTCTTCATCTTTCCGAACGATTTGTTTTTCGGAAAGAAATTTATCTGTAAATCCGTTGGTAAAAAGGCTGAAGGATTTTTTTGTGTCTTTAAAGGTAAGTATATCTTCTTTTTTCTTCAGCTCTGCTTCTAAGGCTTCTTGCTTTTTCCGAAGCTCTTCCATGTTTTTATATTTTATCTGCATGATTTATTTCTTTAGATTTAAAAATAATTTAATAATGAGATCGGCGAAAAATATTTTGCATTTTCTCCGGAATAAAAAGATTAAAATCAAAAGTAACAGATAGAAACCGGCTACAATAAACAATCCGTAAGAATATTTCCCCAGAAGACTTCCTATCCATATCGATAGGCCAATATTGAGTAAAACCATGAAGAAAGTAACAAACATTAGCGCGCAAACCAAAAAGGCAATGTGAGCGCCAACGAGTATGATTCTCTCTGTGGTATCCAGCTTGAGCAACTGAATTTTATCTTCTATATATTCTATAATGTATTGAATCATGAATTTAGTTTGGTGCGTAAATATAAACAAAAAGAGACTTAATTTCGCTAAGCCTCTTCGTGTAATTTATTCTTTCTTTTTATCTTAGGTCGTCCAATTCTGTTTCTACATCTTCTGCAACATCTTTTGCTGCTTCGCTGAATTGACTTTTGTATTTGCCGAAACCTTTTTTTACGTTATCAAAAGTTTCTTTCGCTTTGGAGGCTACAGAGCCGTATTGTTCTTTTAATTTTTCGGATACATCGTCGTATTTGTCCATAGCTTCGTCTCGTAGATCGTTGGCTTTTTTTCTTAATTTTTTACGAGTTTTTTTACCTTCTTCGGGAGCGTATAACATCCCCAATACTAGTCCTGCGGCTGCTCCGGCTAATAAACCGGCTAATATACCTGCTGAATTTTTATTCTTTGCCATTGTTGATAAATTTTTTAAAATTAATTTGTTCGATTTTTATTTTATGGTTTCATATGGTGCAACATCTATACCAAAATAAAAATCTTGCTTTATAAATTATATAAAGTTTAGGTATTTGGGGGAAAAATAATTTAATTTATATAAGACAAAATTAAGGCAATGGTTTCTTCCTTATTGATGTTGGTATTGTCTATTAATATGGCATCTTTTGCTTGTTTTAGGGGAGCGATCAGGCGTTCGCTATCTGTTTTGTCGCGCATCAAAAGATTCTTTTTTACTTCTTCAATGGAAAGAAAAATATTTTTGGTTTTCAGTTCTTCCCATCTTCTTCGGGCGCGCTCGTCGGGAGAAGCGGTTAAGAAAAATTTATAATCGGCATCGGGCAACACAACGGTTCCGATATCTCTTCCATCCATAATGATTCCGCCATTTTTAGCCATATTTCGCTGAAAAGAAAGAAGAAATTCCCGAACGAAAGCTTGCTTTGCAACATCGCTTACATAATCGGAAATGCGCGGATTTCTTATTTCTGTATCGATATTTTTGTTGTTTAAAAATAAACTTAAATTTCCGTCAATATTTCTTATTTCTAAGTGAATGTCTGCCAAATGTTCCGAAAGTGCTTTTAAATCAATTTCATTATTCTGTAAAAAATGATTTAAAGCATAAACAGTAACCGCCCGATACAGCGAACCGCTATCCAGATGAATAATTCCGAGTCTTTTGGCGATTTCTTTTGAAATGGAACTTTTCCCTGTGGAAGAATATCCATCGATGGCAATAACAGGTTTTTTATGATTCATTTATCTGCGTATTCCGTTAATTTTGTAAAGATCCAAAGTTAAGCCAAAAAAATTCATATTGGCAGCATTGTGGTAGCGAACGTGGGTATAGTCGAATTTAAGCCAAGAAATATTAATTCCGAAACCTGCCGATAAACCGGAAAAATTTCTTTGTTCTGCCACCGCCAATTCGCTTCCTCGCCGTACATTATATCCCAGCCGAATATTAAAGGAATCTTCCGGAAACAATTCTGCTCCGATAGAAAGGTGATCTGCGATTTTCTGAACCACGCTTGTTTCTTGCCCATTTACATTGGTGGGCGAGGAAATATCGAATTTCTGCAAATCGTGTGCAGTAAGGGTTATGGCAAGTGGAAATTCGGGTAAAATCCGTGTGTATCCGGCATCTATTCTAAAAGGTGGATCTTCTTTTTTTCCGTTGAAAGTTTTTAGTTGTCTGCCAAAATTCCTGAAAACCAAACCAAAAGATTCTTTGTTTTCTTTTCGGTAATAATTTATACCAATATTGGCAAGAAGAGCAATGGAAGTATAATTATCTATTTTCGAGGTAATGAGATTTAAATTAGCTCCTATGGTCCATTCATCTTCAAATTGATAAGCATATCCCGCGCCGATAGAAGCGTCTAAAGCATTGAAAGTTCCCAAAGAATTTCCAAATTCATCGGTTCTGGGGATTTCGCCATAATCCAAATATCGGGCATTCACACTGATGAGGTGGCCATATTCCAAATCCTTTACAAAATTGATGGAACCCCAATGAGTATCGGCCAGATATGCAGCGTAATTCCCCGAAATTCTATTGTCCATTTCCAAATTCATTAAAGCAGGATTCACCGCGGAAAAACTGGGATCGTAATCTCTTACAGAAACGGCATCTCCACCTAAAGCTGCTTGTTTTGGAGAAATAGGAATGTTCATAAAATTATAAACATTATTTCCTAATTGCCCATAAAATAAGGGTGACAATAGAAATAGAATTATTTTTATCAGGTTTTTCAAATGTATTTTTTATTGGTACAAAAATAGATTTTTTTAATTCAAAACGAATTAATCTGTATAATCGTATGCAGAAATTTAGAGAGTTCTCCCGTTTTTATTTAAATTTGCGTCGGATCAAAGTAATAAAATGAAATATAATAGAATTTTACTTAAACTGAGCGGAGAAGCATTAATGGGAGATAGGGACTATGGTATTGATAATAAGCGCCTAAAAGATTATGCTTTGGAAATAAAACGGGTAGTAGATGCCGGTTGCGAAGTTGCCATTGTAATTGGAGGAGGAAATATTTTCCGAGGAGTTTCCGGCGCTGCTGCAGGAATGGATCGTGTGCAAGGGGATTATATGGGAATGCTGGCAACGGTAATCAACGGAATGGCGCTTCAAGGTGCATTGGAAGATATCGGAATAAAAACCCGTTTACAATCCGCAATAGAAATGGATAAAGTGGCAGAACCTTTTATCAAAAGAAGAGCCGTGCGCCATTTGGAAAAAGGAAGAGTGGTCATTTTTGGTGCAGGAACAGGAAATCCTTATTTTACAACCGATACAGCTGCCACATTACGCGCAATAGAAATTAGCGCCGATGTAATTTTAAAAGGTACGAGAGTTGATGGTATTTACGATAAAGATCCCGAGAAAAATGAAGGCGCCGTGAAATACGAAAATTTAAGTTTTGAAGAAGTTTTTCAGAAAAATCTGAAAGTAATGGACATGACGGCCTTCACCCTGAGCCACGAAAACAAACTTCCGATAATTGTATTCGATATGAACAAGGAAGGAAATCTCAGCCGTATTATTCAGGGAGAAAATGTGGGAACTTTGGTAAAATAAAAAAATAGTTCAGATAAATTTTTAAAACGATATCCGAAATTTCAAAAAAATACGATTTAATAAAAAAATATGGAAGATTTAGAACTTATAATAGAATCGGTAAAAGAACAAATGGAATCCGCTCTCGGACATTTAGAATATACCTTTAAAAAAATCAGAGCCGGAAGAGCTTCTGCTGCTATGGTTCAAGATGTTATGGTAGAGTATTACGGCACCGAATCTCCCATTCAGCAGGTTGCCAACATTCAAGCTCCCGATGCTATGACGATCACCATTCAGCCTTGGGATAAAAACGCCATTAGCGCGATAGAGAAAGGAATTATCAATGCCAATTTAGGTTTTGCACCTTCCAATAATGGAGAAATGGTAATTATCAATGTTCCGGCGCTTACAGAAGAAAGGAGAAAAGAATTGGCAAAACAAGCCAAAGCAGAAAGCGAAAATGCCAAAGTAGTTATTCGCAACGCCCGCCAAGACGGAAATAAGGACTTGAAAAAATTAGATGGAGTTTCTGAAGATATGGTTAAAGATATAGAAGCAGAAATCCAGAATTTAACAGATTCTTACGTTCAGAAAGTAGATCAATATTTAAAAGTGAAAGAAGCAGAAATCATGAAAGTGTAAGATTTTTGCAAAAAATAATTTTGAAGGCTTCTTTTTTAAGAAGTCTTTTTTTGTGCATTATTTTAACATTTTCCTAAAAGTAAGGTTAATTCGGGGTTGCGAAATTTTTGCAGATTTAGGCAAAGAATGAAGCCAATGTTTTTGGATTTCATTTTTCATCAATAATAAACTTCCATTTTTTAGGAAAACTTCTACTATTTCTTGAGAAATTTTGTTTTTAAATACAAATTTTCGCTCGGCGCCCAACGAAAGAGAAGCAATGGCAGAATCCTCCACAATATCTTTTTCATCATCGCTGTGCCAGCCCATTCCTTCTTTTCCCGAAGGATAATAATTCAACAAACAAGCATTGAAGGATTCATTGGTTTTGGTTTCAATTTCATGTTTCAAGGAAAGTAATGTTTGGATCCATGGCTGGGCATATTTTGTGGTTTTGGAGTAAGTGTAGGGCAGTAATTCTTCACCGTACCATGCCACCAATCTTTTGGTATAAATTGTTTTCCCGAACATTTTTATTTCATCCGGCGCCCACAGAATTTCTTTTTCTAAAATGGAAAAATAATAAACTGCCATTTCCGAAGATAAAAAATCATCGAAACAGAAAACTTTTCCCTGTTGAGGCAATAGATTTTTAGCGTTTAAAAAATTGATATTCATTAAGAATCGAGTCTTGCATTTTCCCATCCAATAATGGTTCTTTTGCGATTGCAGTCCCATTTATATCCGCCAATTTCTCCGGAAGCCTGTATCACTCGGTGGCAAGGAATAATGAAAGCCACAGGATTGCTCCCGATGGCGGTTCCCACAGCACGCGATGCTTTAGGTCGGGAAATTTGTTGGGCGATTTCGCCATAAGTAGAAAGATGCCCCAAAGGAATTTTTAAAAGAGCTTCCCAAACTTTCAACTGGAAATCGGTTCCTTTTAAGTGGAGCAAAAGAGGGTGATCCAATGTAGCATTGGGATCGAAAAATCGCAGAGCATAAGAATGTTCTTCGGTGTTTTCATGAATAAAATTCGCTTTCGGATAATTGCTTTTTAATTCCTGAAGCGCCTTTTCTTTTTCTTCTACAAAGGCAAAATGGCATAATCCTTTTTCTGTGGAAGCCACCAAAGCAGTTCCAAATGGCGTGGGATAAAAATCGTACCGAATGGATAAATTTTTACCTTCGTTTTTATATTCTCCCGGTGTCATGCTTTCGATTTGTATAAATAAATCGTGCAATCGGCTGGTGCTGGAAAGTCCCACTCGATAGGCGGTGTCGAATAAAGAAGTTTTTTCTTGTCTTAATATTCTTTTGGCGTGTGCAAGCGTGATGAATTCTACAAATTTTTTAGGGGAAGTTCCCGCCCAATTTTTAAATAGTTTTTGAAAATAAGTCGGGCTTAAATGCACCACTTTTGCAATTTCTTCCAGAGAAGGTTGCTTGTGTTTATTTTTTAATAAATATTCAATTGCCAAAGCAATGCGCTCGTAGTGGTAAAAATCATTTTTATTTTCCATAATAATCGAAGAATGCTGATACAAAAATGAGAAAGTATTGGGAGAAATAAAATCCGATTCTTGCTGTTTTTTATTTTTTTTAAACGTGAAGCTTGTGTTTTGCCAAGTTATAAAAACATAAGCTATATTTTTGATAAGTTTGATATTCCCATTAACTTTGCACAAAATTTGAAAAGAGGAGATGAACAGAACTTTTGTGCAGAGGTATTACTATTTCAGATTAATTTTAGCATCTGCAATTATCGGACTTATTTCCTGTCTTTTGGCCATAAGCCTCGAAAAAATCACGGGATATTTCGAACATCATATTTTCCAATTTGCCCAAAAGTTTAGTTTCTCCGATGGTCGTTCTTTATTGTTCATTTTTCTTCCTACTATTGGGATTACCGCTATTTATTTCACTAGGAAATATTTGTTTAAAAATAGGAAAAATAAGGGAATTACGGAAATTTACAAAACGTTGGATCACCGAAAAGATCACTTGCCGTTTTTTAAAATTCCTTCGCACTACATCAATGGTTTTTTAACGGTAATTTTTGGAGGTTCTACGGGAATTGAAGTTTCTACCGTTGTTTACACCGCCACAGTGGGAAATGTGGTGTACAAATTGGATTATTCCGCAAAAATGTACAAAAGAGAATTGATTTGTGCCGGAGTAACTGCGGGAATTGCCATTTTATTTTCCAGTCCGCTGGCAGGAGCACTTTTTGCCATAGAGGCTATTGCAAGGAAGATTAATCGTACATTGGTAATCAGTTGTACAACTTCGGGATTGGTAGCGTGGATTATTCTACATTTCTTTATCGATAGCGAGCCGATTGTGAAAATTCCGGTAACGGAAGAATGGCGGTGGGTAGCTATTCCTTTTATGTTGGTGCTGAGTATATTGGGAGCATTGCTTTCTATTTATTTTACCAATTTGGTGGTAAAACTGAAAAGTTTTTTCTCGGGATTAAAAAATAATTTCATTCGCGTGAATTTAGGTGCATTAATGGTGGGTGTACTTATCTTTTTTTCTGCTTTTCTCTATGGAGATGGTTATCATGCTTTGAATGAAACTATGGGAAGTCCACAATCTTATTCTATCGTTTTCTTGTTGATATTGGCTTTGCTAAAACCTTTGGCATCTTCGCTTACTTTGGGCGCCGGAGGCGATGGCGGCGTTTTTGCGCCGAGTATTGTGGCGGGAACTTTCTTGGGAATAGGTTTTGCTCTGTTGTTGAATGAATTTTTAGGAACGTCTTTCGAATATGTTAATTTTGCTTTAATAGGCGCGGCATCTACACTTTCGGCATCTATTTATGCACCTTTTTGCACTTTATTTTTAATCTGTAATTTGGTTCCCAATGGATTCCAAATGTTTTTTCCTTTGATGATTTGTTGCCTTTTTGCGAAATATTTTTCACAATGGTTATTCCCGTACAATGTGTACACTTACGGATTGGGCGAGGAGAAAAAGTGAAATTTTAATCGGGATAAATCACGTATTTTGTTCGGATTTTTTCGAATTCGATTAAGCCGCTTTTCCAACTGTCTTTTATTTCCTTTTCGGACCAGCCTCGGATAATTTGTTTCCGCAATTGATCGGTGCCGGCTAATTTATCGAAGAATAAATTCTTGGAGAAAAAATCATCTTTTCCTTTGGGGCTTTTGTAGTTTTTATAAGCCTCCAATAACCATTCTAAATTGAGGGTTGTTAATGATTCGGAGTAATTCCTCAAATCTTCTCCATAACATAAAATTCCGTTGAGTGGTGGATTTTTAGAGCCGTAAGAAGGTTGGGGTGTAAATTTGAATTTATAATTTTTTAAATAAGGCGATCCGAAAACCTGAAATGGAAAATCGGTGCCTCTTCCTAAGGAAATGTTGGTTCCTTCAAAAAAACAAAGACTGGGATATAAGTTTATCGATTGATCGTTGGGCAAATTAGGCGAGGGACTTATCGCAATATGATAGCGATTTTTCTTGTGATAATTTGCCATTTTTATCACTTTATATTTGGGTTGTACGCCGTTTTTCAGCCATTTTTCGCCAATAACCATTTTGCCATATTCCCCGATGGTTAAACCATAAATAATAGGAACGGGGTGCATTCCTACAAAAGAAGCCCATTTTTTATTTAATATAGGACCGTCTGTATATCCATCATGCGGATTGGGGCGATCTAAAACGATTACTTCTTTGTTGTTTTCTCCTGCAGCTTCCAGCAAATAAGTTAGTGTGGAAATGTAAGTATAAAAACGAACGCCCACATCTTGTACATCGAAAAGGATAATATCTGCATCGCCCAATTGCTGTGGAGTAGGTTTTTTGTTGTCTCCATAAAGCGAAACTATGGGCAATCCTGTTTTTGAATCTATTTGGCTGTTTACTTTTTCTCCCGCATCTGCATCTCCTCTGAAACCGTGTTCCGGAGTAAAAATTTTCTGTATATTAACGCCTTTCGACAATAAAAAATCGACAATATGAGTATGATTTTGGTCGCTTATAACACCGGTTTGGTTGGTGAGGACAATTACTTTTTTGTCTTTTAAAAGTGGTAAATAAACTTCTGGCTGATCGGCTCCCATCAATAGATTGTCTTGTTCCTGAGCATTTAAATATGGATTAAATCCTAAACAAATTAGGCAAATCGAGACTAAAGTTTTAATTTTGACAATTAAATTCATAAGGTTGAAATTTCCTTTTTATTATTCACGCAAGATAGCATTTTCTAAAGATAATTCGAACAATCTTTCTCGGATTATCATTTTCATTGGAAGGTTATCGGTGGCACTGGGAGTTATCGTTTCGTTAATAACGGTTTGTACCGGTGTGGGCGCCAAAAGAACTATTAAAGAAAGTATTTCGGATTTTAGCGGACAAATTTCCGTAAAATCCATGAAGTCCAATAATTCCTACAATTCTTCGGTTTTGGATCAATCGGGATTGAAGCTCGATGAAATAAGAAAACTATCTTCGGTAGCTTCGGTGCAATCTTATGCCACAGTAAGCGGAATTATGAGAAACGAAGAGAATTTCGATGGAATTGTTTACAAAGGCGTGGGAAAGGATTTCGATAGTCTTAGATTTAAAAAATTTTTGGTAGAAGGAGAAATTCCCAAATACGATGAAGAAGGTTTTAATAATCATATTATCGTTTCGGAAAAAATCGCTCGGCATTTGTCGTTACACCCCAAAGATTCTATTGTTACGATATTTTCCGCCGATGCTCAAAATCCCATTTATCGGAAGTTTATAGTTTCCGGAATTTATAAAACCGATATAAAGTTAATAGACGATTTGGTGGTTATTGGGGACATCAATCACGTTCGTCGGATTTTGGGAATGGGAAATAAAGAAGTTGGCGGTCTTGAAATTTTCTTGAAAAATATTAATAAAATAGACAAGGATTTTCCACCAATAGAAGCGCTTATCGGCTATAAAAATTATGCTGAAAAAGCCAACGAAAAATATCCTCAAATTGATGATTGGATACAAATTTTCGATGTAAATATCGGGCTGATTATTACCATTATGCTTGTGGTGGTTATCATTAATATTATAATGGTTTTACTCATTTTAATTATCGAAAGAACCAATTCCATCGGTTATTTAAAAACTATGGGAGCTACCAATTTTCAGATTCGTTCCTTGTTTATCAACTATACTTTATTGATTATGATTCCGGGATTGATAGTGGGAAATGTGGTGGGATTGGGACTTTTATTAATACAAAAATATTTTAAAATAATTCGGTTAGATCCTGCCAACTATTTCATCAGCGATGTGCCGGTGGATTTCAATATAATTTTTATTGTAGGAATTTCGCTGGGATTTTTGTTGGTATCGGGGCTTGCTATGATTTTACCCAGTTATTTAATTAGCCGAATTTCACCGGTAAAATCCATTCGTTATGATTAATTTGCCATATTTTTAAACTTATCTAAAAAACAACTATTAATTATCTGTAATGATTTATTCAAACAATATATTAGAAACCATTGGTAATACGCCATTAATCAAGTTGAACAAAGTTTTAGGCGCCGATTTTCCTGCCACAGTTTTAGCAAAAGTAGAAACCTTTAATCCCGGAAATTCGGTAAAAGATAGAATGGCAGTAAAAATGATAGAAGATGCGGAAGCCGATGGAAGACTAAAACCCGGAGGAACAATTATCGAAGGAACTTCTGGAAATACCGGAATGGGATTGGCGCTTGCAGCGATTGTAAAAGGTTACCGTTGTATTTTTGTTACCAACGACAAACAATCCAAAGAAAAATGCGATATTCTTCGAGCTTTGGGCGCAGAGGTGGTGGTTTGCCCCACAGATGTAACCGCCGATGATCCGCGATCTTATTATTCTGTATCTGCGCGCTTGGCGGAAGAAACAGAAAATTCTTGGTATGTAAATCAGTACAATAATTTATCCAATCGCCAGGCGCATTACGAAAGTACAGCTCCCGAAATATGGAAACAAACCGAAGGAAAACTCACTCATTTTGTGGTAGGTGCTGGCACAGGCGGAACGATTACAGGATGCGGAATGTTTTTTAAAGAACAAAATCCGAAAATTCAAATTATTGGGGTAGATACTTTCGGCTCTATTTTACAAGAATTTCACGATACCGGAGAATATCATCCCGATCATGCTTATTCCTATCTTACCGAAGGAATAGGAGAAGATATTATTCCCGAGAATTACGATATGTCGGTGATTGATCATTTTGAAAAAGTAACGGATAAAGACGGCGCTATTTATGCTAGAAAATTAGCCCGTGAAGAAGGAATCTTCTGTGGGTATTCAGCCGGAAGTGCCATTGCATCTTTGGTTCAGATGAAAGATAGATTTTCCACCGAAGATATTATTGTGGTTTTACTTCACGACCATGGAAGTCGCTATGTGGGGAAAATCTACAACGACGAGTGGATGAAAGAGCAAGGTTGGTTATAGATTTTATTTCGTTTTCACTTCATCGAAACTTTCCAAATCTTCGTTTAAAACATTCTTTTTACTGGCTAAAAGTAAACCAAGGAAAGTAAGTGCTCCGTTGATAACCAAAAGCTCCAAACCTACCTGAAAATCGCCAAAGATTTTGCTTTGGTAATGATCGATCAGGTAACTTAAAGCAGGCGCCAAAATACAAATGTAAGGAACCCAAGAATCTTTTACTTTTCTTTTGGTGAAAATTCCGAATACGAAAAGCCCGAGAAGCGGTCCATAGGTAAATCCGGCGAGTTTTAGGATAAGCCATATCATGGAACCGTCGTCTATGATTTTAAAGAGAATGCACATCAGCACAAAGGAAACAGCCACAATTAAGTGTACTTGTTTTCTCACTTTTTTACGTTTCTTTTCTTCCCAATCTTTATCATTAATTCCCAGAATGTCGATACAAAAAGAGGAGGTAAGAGCTGTCATAGCACCATCGGCACTTGGGAATAAAGCGGAAATTAAAGCAATGATGAAGATAAATGAAATAAAAGCCGGCATGTGTTCTATGGCAATTTCGGGGAAAAGCGCATCGCCTGTGGCAGTAATACCTTCTTGTTCGCCAAAAAGATAAAGCAAACCACCCAAATATAAGAACAATCCTATTACGAAAAGCATGATAAAACCTAAGGTTACCATGTTTTTCTGAGAATCTTTCAGGTGGGTTACCGAAAGACTTTTTTGCATCATTTCCTGGTCTATTCCCGTCATGGTAATCGTGATGAAAGCTCCGGCGATAATTTGTTTTACAAAATAACCGCTGCTCATAGGATCGGTCCCAAAAACTTGTGTGTAGCCTTTTGCTTCCAAAGCATGCCAACTTTCAACAACACTCAAATCCATGTGATTTAGGATGTATAAAGTACAAATAACAAGTCCTGCCAACATACAGGTGGTTTGTAAAGTATCGGTCCAAACAATTGTTTTTACTCCGCCCTCGTAGGTGTAGAGTAAAATCATGGCGATAATGATAAGAGTGGTTACCACAAAGGGAACGCCAAATTTATCTAAAATGATAATTTGCAAAATATGAACCACCAAATAAAGACGCGCAGTGGCACCCACCAAGCGAGAAACAATAAAAATAGTAGCTCCCGTTTTTTCGGAGACCCGTCCCATTCTCTTTCGTAAATAGCTGTAAATGGAAGTGAGTTTTAACCGATAATATAAAGGAAGCAGGATGTAAGCAATTACAATATAGCCAATGACATATCCTAAGGTAATTTGCAAATAACCGAAATTGTCTTTTCCCACCGCTCCGGGAACGCTTACAAAAGTTACTCCCGACAAGGAAGATCCAATCATTCCAAAAGCCACCAACATCCAATTACTGTTTCGGTTTCCGATAAAGAAACTTTCGTTGTCGCTACCTTTTCCGGTGATGTAGGATACAGAAAGTATAAGTATAAAATATAAAAAAACAATCAGCAATAATAGGGTAGGCGACATTTATAAAATTTTTAAATTTTCACAAATGTAGTTTATTTTTCCAAAAATGGAAGAGAAGAATAGGAAAGCTCAGGGAAAATGAAAATAGCGATGTTCAATAATGTAGTCTTTTATTTCTTTTTCCAGAAAATATTAAGAAATTTTTGATATTTCTTAAAGTTTTTTTAACTTAGGACAAACTAAAAAATACAAATGATATGAAAAAGACACTATTCTCTTTCTCCTTATGCTTTATTGCCCTTTTGTTACTCACTACTTGTAGAACAGATGAAGGTATTGATACTTTAAGTGAAGTAGAAAACATTACCGCCAAGCCTTATGTAAAGAAATCGCCGTGGAGTGAAGACGAAGAATTTATAAAACAAGCACAGGCAGTGTTTCTGGAACATGCCGATCTTGATTTTATTTCGGAGAATTATGGTGAAGTGTATTGGGATTATGCCACCTCATTTACAAGCTCTCGTAGAATGGAATTGTGGATTCCTACTGTGAAAGGAGGAGAAATTACCTCTTATATGTAGGCTACTGTAAAAAATGGGAAAATTTATTTTTCCCAAAATCAACAGGAAGATTATATTCAGATGTTTAAGACTATAATTCATACGAAGAATAATTTATTAAGAGGAAAAAAGGAGTATCGTACTTCCTTAGACCCGTCGGTAAAGCCCGAGAGAGGAAAAACCGCAGTGGTAGCGGAATTGGTTTGTGTTACCAAGACACTTATAGTAGATTGTTTTGTTAATAAAGATGGGATACCCATAGATCCCAATTGTAGGCCTTTGGAATCCTCAGTTGTAGAATGCGATATCAATTTATCAGAAGGTGGTGGCGGTAGTGGAGATGACGGCAGTAGCTTTCCGATAACTCCCGGCGATGGAGGCGGTGGATATCACTTTGGCGGTGGAGGCGGCACCAACAATAAAGATAAAGATATTGCCGACCATATAGACGATAGCGAACTAAAAAATAATAAATGTGCCGATGAGGTTTACCAAAAGTTGAAAAATACCCCAGGGTTGTTTACTGATTTATTGGGGCTTTTTGAAGGTGAAAGCGCTTTGGATTTAAAATTTAATATTACAGATTTAGATGTTGTAGCAAAAACATATATAAATGGAGTAAAGGATGGTCGGGTTACAATTACATTAAATCCCAATTATTTAGGATCTACAGAATTGGGGAGAGCCAGTACCTTTATCCATGAAATGCTACATGCTTATTTTACATGGGAGTTGGTAAAAGCCGGCTGGGATGGAATAGACAGTGAAGAATCTTATAAGACCATTGATGAAGAAAATATATCCGATCTTTTAAAGGCTTATAAAGATAACTTTTATAGATCGGGGTTAAGTGAGCACCAGTTTATGACGCAAGATTACATACCTAAAATAGTAAATGCTTTAAAAGCTTATGATCCTGACTTGGGAACCGATGCCGAGTACGAAGCCTTAGCTTGGCTTGGCTTGCATGAAACCGATTTGTTTAAGAAAATGAATCAGGAGAATCAAGTACATGCAGAAACAATTTTGGCTATTATTTCAGACAATTTAAAAAATCAATCATGCGCAAAATAATATTTGTTTTTCTTCTACTATTTACTTTTGTAATGAAAGGACAGAAAATAGACCATTACAAATATGTGAGTATATGTCATCAGGATGGCATGTACCGAATTCTTGATAATAGTAAGGAGGGCAAACAAGCTTATGTTTCATATATTAAAGACTTTGAAATGAAATTAGCTCAAACAAAAGATAATTTTTCTACTTACTATCGGGTTTATTATTTTTATGGTAAACCAAAACCTACAGAGTTATATATCACGCTAATTCCTAAAAACATAATAAAACAAGATGTAAAACAAGAAATAGCAATGTTTCCTACCAAAAAGGGATTGGAAATTCGATATGATTTAGAAACAAAAGAAATATCCAAGCCAAGACCACATATTGTCTTGCCCGATTTATAAGAAAATATTTTTACAAGTACAAAGAAAATAGCTATTGTAATAAAATTGAAAACCATGCACAAAATAGCCATTTTATTTATTTTTATAGCTCAATTTTGTTGGGGGCAGAATAGCAAATATCGTTATGTTTCTATTTGCGGACAAGAGGGTATCATTCCCGGATTCTATTTTAGAATGGGAGAGGAAAAGTTAAAAAACATCCTAAAAGGTTTTGAGAGCAAAATGCATCAGGAATATCCAGAATACAACGATTATTACAGGGTATATAATAATATAAATCGAAAGGCATTTAGAATATCGGTTTATTTGGTTCCTAAAAGCATTGTTTCTCAAGAAAATCAAGAAAAAAAGAAGTACAGAGTTGTTTTAAATGAGCAAACAAAAAAAGTTTTTTATAACTTTAAAACAGACGCAATAAAAAAGCCTTATTTTAGTCAGATTCTACCAGAGTTATAGAAAATGGAAAAGAAGATTTTAAAGTTTCGTTATGCAAAAGCTAATCTTATTTTTATTTACTATTCTGAGTTGTACATTATTATCTCAATCTTCAGAATATAGATACCTTACTATTGAAGGTCAAGAAGGAATAACTAATTCCACCTATTTTAGATTAGGAAAGGAAACACTATGTGAAATGTTAAAAAGTTTTGAAAAGAAATTCACTAAAAATTATCCCGAATATTCAAAATATTATAGAATTTATCAGCTACCTGGAGGAAGAAAAGCATCAAGTTTAAGAGTGCTTTTAGTTCCCAAGAATATAGTGTCTGAGGAAGATAGACGAAATAAAAAGTATAAGGTTGTCGGAGATAAAAGAACTATGGCTGTGAGATTTGATTTAAAAACTCATGAATTATCAGCACCATTTCAATATACTATTCTCCCAGAACTTTAAAAGCTTTTCTTATATAAAACTATAGGAAACATGAAACCGATTGGTTTGAAGAAATGAAACGTGAGAACCAAGTACATGCAGAAATAATTTTGGCTATTATTCAGACAATATAAAAAATAAGAAATGCGGAAATTAAAAGTAAAAGATGTTTTGGATGGGAAAAAACCACTTTCATCGTTAAATAAAAATTGTAAATAAATTTTTTATTATGAGGAGAAAAATTTTGATAAATTTGATTGTAGCGTTTATCTTTTTTCCAATAATTATGATAGCTATAAAATATGGAGATAATATTGTTAAAGGGGATTATCAATATCAAGATGAGCTATATCCAAATTTAAAAGAATACATTTTAGGTTTATTGTATCGATTAGTCTATCCAATAATCTCTGTCTTTTTTTTATTATTTGTTTTAATCCCATTTCAGATAATCAAAGATTATATTAGAAATAAAAATAGAGTGATCTCCATATTTGGTAAAGCTTTAATATTTTTTGGAATAGTTCTATGTTTTTTTATAATTGTAGGTTCTTTTACCAATATTTGGTTATCTCCCTGGTGGGAAAATTATGTTTATTTGCTTGCAGCAACTGTATTAAGTGTAGTTTTTACCCCTATACTCTATTTTATGATAGATAAATACGTGGAAGGGAAACCCAATTAAAGAAATATTCATTCTAAATTTCAGGAGAAGATAAACGATTTGTAAATACACATCAAGGTAATTCTTCGGTGGCGGCACCTTAAACACAAAGACCTGATTGGCAGAAAGTAAAAGATGTTTTGAATAGAAAGAAGCCTCTTTCATCATTAAATAAAAACTGTAAATAGTTATGCTACGTAAGATTATAGTTAATATGTTGCTGGCATTTGTTTTCATGCCGCTATTTTCACTGTTGCTCTCCTTATATGTCAGCAAAAATGGCTATTTTGTGGAGGGAGGAAAAATTACAATACAAGAAATATTTAAAAGAACAATACAAGATTTTAGCAATTCTTTTGTCATAGGAATATTTTTGTTATTTATTGTATTACTTCCTTATCAAATAATAATCGACTATTTTTATGCTAAAGAAAAAAAACTATCAATAACTAAGAAATTCTTAGTCTTTTGTGGCTTGATGATCTTTTTCATAGGAGTTGGTATGAGTACCTTGTATGGCTTTTTTCTAACACCAGTATGGCATAATTTGACTTGGCTATTGGTTGTTGTGATATCTTCTATAGTCTTTGTGCTGTTGCATTACTTAGCAATAGATAGATACGTAGAAAAATAATCCTTCTAATACTATAGCAAGCACAAACACAAAGACCTAATTGGCAGAAAGTAAAAGATGTTTTGGATGGGAAAAAACCACTTTCTTCGTTTAACAAAAATTGTAAATAAAAAGAGCAAATGCGGTTTTGTAATTAACCTTATAATTAATTGTCAAAAAAAAACTATAATTTCTCGGCGATAAATTTCGCAGTTTTAGAATTTTTGTCTTTGGCCAATTCTTCGGGAGTTCCTGTAAAAACAATTTCGCCGCCGTATTTTCCGGCATCGGGACCGATGTCGATAATATAATCGGCGCTTTTGATAATATCCGGTTGGTGCTCGATGATGATAACCGAATGTCCCAAATTAACCAAAGCCTGCAGGGATTTCATAAGTTTGTTGATGTCGTGAAAATGCAATCCTGTAGAAGGTTCATCGAAGATGAAAAGTGTTTTTTCGTGGCTGATTCCTTTCACTAAAAAGGAGGCCAATTTTACGCGCTGCGCCTCTCCGCCGGATAATGTGGAAGAAGATTGCCCCAATTGCAAATAGCCCAAACCTACATCTTGCAGCGGTTGCAGTTTTTCTACAATTTTATCTTCAAGGTTGTCTTTAAAGAATTCTATGGCTTCATCTACGGTTAAATTTAAAATATCGGAAATGTTTTTATCATCGAATTTTACATCCATAATTTCCTTTTTAAAACGCGTTCCGTGGCAAGTTTCGCATACCAATTCAATATCCGCCATAAATTGCATAGAAACCGTAATAGTTCCTTCGCCTTTACATTCATCGCATCTGCCGCCATCTACATTAAAGGAAAAATGTTTTGGTTTTAAACCCATGGCTTTTGCCATTTTTTGTCGGGCAAAAAGATTCCGAATATCATCGTAAGCTTTAAGATAAGTTACCGGATTAGATCTGGAGGATTTTCCAATGGGATTTTGATCGATCAGTTCCAAATGTTTTATTTTCGATTTGGGAAATTCTATACTGTCGAAATCCGCTTTTTTGCCGCCGTGTCCCAATATATTCCGGATTCCTTCTGCTACTACGTTTTTCATTAAAGTAGATTTACCACTTCCCGAAACTCCTGTAATCACCACGATACATCCCAAAGGAATATCCACATCGATATTTTTTAAATTGAATTGGCGAGCACCTTTTACATGGATAAAATTATTGGAAGTTCTTCGGTGTTGGGGAACAGGAATTTCCTTTATACCGTTTAAATAATCTGCGGTAAGTGTGTGTGCGGTTTTCATTTCGTTAAAATTACCGTTGAAAACCACTTCGCCACCCAAATAACCTGCTTCCGGCCCGATGTCGATAATATGATCTGCGGCACGCATAATTTCTTCGTCGTGTTCTACCACAATTACCGTATTTCCTAAATCCCGAAGTTCTTTTAAAACAGAAATTAAATTTTCGGTATCGCGAGGATGTAAACCAATGCTGGGTTCGTCCAAAATATAAATGGAACCTACCAAACTACTTCCCAACGAGGTGGCGAGATTTATCCTTTGGCTTTCGCCTCCCGAAAGTGTATTGGAATTCCGATTGAGGGTAAGATACCCCAAACCGACTTTCAGAAGAAATTGCAATCTGGTGGTAATTTCGTAAATCAGGCGCTTGGCTACTTCTGCATCGTGCGGATTTAAATTTAAATTTTGAATGGTTGGTAATAATTCATCCAAAGGAAGTTCCACAAGAGATTGTATATTTTTACCATCGACTTTTACCCAAGAACTTTCCTCGCGCAGTCTTAAACCTTCACAAGTAGGGCAGGTGGTTTTTCCTCGGTAGCGCGCAAGCATTACCCGATATTGAATTTTATAGAGATTTTCTTCCAGCATTTTAAAGAAATTGTCGATGCTGGGAAAATCATTTGTGCCATCGCCGCGCCACAAAAACCTTTTTTGTTCTTTGCTCAATTCACGATAAGGTTTATGAATGGGAAAATTTCCATCGCAGTTTTTCACGAAAGCAGCTTTCCACTTTTTCATAGAATCTCCGTGCCAACAAGCTACGGCACCTTCGTAAACCGAAAGATTTTTATTGGGAATTACCAAATCTTCATCAATCCCGATAATTTTTCCATAACCTTCGCATTTCGGACAAGCGCCATAAGGATTGTTGAAACTGAAAAAATGAATGTTGGGTTCATTAAAAACATTTCCGTCTAACTCGAATTTATTGGAGAAATCATGAATTTTTTGTTCTTCTTCGTTTTTTAAAGAACAATAACCTTTTCCTTCGTAAAAAGCTATTTCAATGGAATCTGCCAAACGTTGGATGAAGGATTCATCATCTTCAAATTGAAATCTATCGATTACCAAAAAGAGGGGCATATCTTTTTCCGGTGTAAAACCGAAACTTTCTAGATCTTCAATTCCCACAGTTTTTCCGCCTACTTCCAATCTTGTGAAACCTTGTAGTTTTAGAGTTTTCAACTGAGCTTGAAAATCATTTGGATGATAATTCCAGGGAGCTCTTAGAGTGAAAGTTGTTTCTTTTTTCTGATTTTTAATAAAATCGATAACGTCGCTTACATTGTCTTTTTTTACTTCTTGGTTAGAAATCGGTGAGAAAGTTCTTCCCACTCGAGCAAAAAGAAGTCGTAAGTAATCGTAAATTTCGGTGGTGGTTCCTACGGTAGAACGCGGATTGGTAGAAATTACCTTTTGTTGAATGGCAATGGAAGGTGCTAAACCTTTTATATCGTCTATTTTTGGTTTTTCTAATCTGCCTAAAAATTGGCGCGCATAGGAACTTAAACTTTCCACATATCTTCTTTGTCCTTCGGCATAAATCGTGTCGAATGCAAGCGAGGATTTACCGCTGCCCGATACTCCCGTAATTACGGTAAGTTTGTTTTTGGGAACGATAACATCGATGTGTTTCAGATTGTTGAGATGTGCGTTTTTAACGAAAATCTCTTTTTTTATGTTTATTTTTTGTGTGGCTTCCATAGAAAAATTCGACCTGCAAATTTACGAATTTTTAATGTAAAATGTTTGAAAATAGGGCGTGAGAATTTGTATTAAAGAAATTTGAGCAATATTGAAATTTATCACAAATGATAATTTTCATGTTTAATTTTTGCCAGCCCAGCGAAAGTCGGCTATTTTTGCGAGCGATAACTTTAAACTATGAAAAAATACTTGGTCTTTGGTTTTTGTATAGGATTTTTATATCCTTTTTACGCCCAGGAAAAAGAAATAGAAACAGTTGAAATCGAAGGCAAGTTTTTATCCATCCCACTGAAAAATATAAGTGAAAATGTGGAAGTAATCACTCGGGAAGACATCCGGAAAATGCCTGCTCATACGCTGGAAGATGTGTTGCAGTTTTACACAGGAATCGATATTCGCAAAAGAGGTGCAGGAGATACACAAGCAGATTTAAGTATTCGAGGAAGTTCTTACGATCAGGTGCTTGTTTTAATCGATGGTGTGCGGATGAGTGATGCACAAACGGGACACAATACCATGAGCCTTCCTTTTGATTTGAACACTGTGGATAAAATTGAAATTATAAAAGGACCTGCGGCGCGGCGTTTTGGGCAAAATGCTTATGCCGGAGTAATCAATATTGTAACAAAAATTTCAGATGAAAAAGAAGTAAAAGTTTACGGTTCGGGCGGGGATTTTAAAACTTGGTCTTTGGGTAGTTCTGTGAATTTGGGAAGCGATAATTTTGCGAATTATTTACAGCTAAGCAATTCCGAATCGGATGGATATCGCCACAATACAGATTATAAAGTGAAAAATGTGTGGTACCAGAATCGGCTGAATTTAAGGAACGGACATTTGAAATTGCAAGCAGGTTTTATCGAGAAAAAATTCGGAGCAAATGGATTTTATGCAACACCATCGGCTACAGAACAATACGAGGAAACGCAAACTTCTTTGGTAAGTATTCTTTATGATTATAAAAAAGATAATTTAGGAATTAACGCCAATTTATTTTGGAGAAGGGCGCAGGATTTATATTTGTATCAGCGCGATAATCCTTCTTTTTATCGGAATTTGCACATCGGGAATAATTATGGAGCAGAATTAAATTTCAGCTATCACTCGAAGTTGGGAACTTCCGGAATTGGGATAGAAATGCATCGGGAAGATTTAAGCAGCAACAATTTGGGAACGCGCAAAAGATGGGTAAATCAGCTTTTTGCAGAACATCATTTTTCGTTGTTTCAAAATCGATTAACGTTAATTCCCGGTATAAGTTGGATTAATTATCAGGATACGGGAAATTTCTTTTATCCTGGTTTAGATGTTGGTTTTCAGATAAATGACCGAAATAAAATTTATGGAAATATTGCCAAAGTTCACCGCTTGCCCACTTATACCGATTTGTATTACATCAGCGCAACGGAAGAAGGAAACCCGGATTTAAAACCCGAAAATGCACTTTCTTACGAAATAGGTTATAGATATTTTCGTTCTCATTTTTTATTTAAAACAAGTTTCTTTGGTCGGAATTCCAAAAATGCCATAGATTGGGGCAGAGCAGATGAGAACAGTATTTGGATTGCGGAAAATATCGGAAAATTAACCACCAAAGGTTTTGAAGTGGAAGTTGAAAAAAAATGGGAAGGTTTTCTTAGAAGTATTTCAGCTTCTTATACTTATCTGGATATTCAATCCGAAAATTCACTCAATCAAAACTCTCGTTATGCGCTTGAAAATTTGCGGCATCAGTTCAATTCCAAAGTCAATTTTGGATATAAACGATTTAATAACGCGCTTATTTTTCAGTACAATCGGCGGGTTTTCTCCGAAAATTACTTTCTTTTAGATGAAAAAATCTCTTATACCGACAAAAATTGGGAAGCTTTTTTATTGATCAATAACCTTACCAACAGCAAATATTTAGGTCCCAATTTGGTGCCGATGCCGGGAAGATGGTTTATGCTCGGTTTTACTTGGAAAGGAAAATTGTAGAAAAGATAAAACAAAGCCCGATTTATAAGTTTAAAAAGCTTTCTTATTTTATATTTAAAAAGAAATTTTTTAAATTAGCCTTATGTTGAAAAAACTTTTATTTCTTGTCAGTATTTCAGTGTTTTTAGCATCCTGTACTACTCGTCAGGTAATGACTTCCAATCGGGGAACTTATTCAGAAGCTAAAAATTATGTGTTAAGTCCTAAAGTGCAGCAACTGCTTACAACCGCCGAAAGTTATATGGGAACGCCCTATAAATTCGGAGGAACCACAAAATCCGGAATGGATTGTTCCGGCCTTGTAAGTGTGGTTTTCGAAAGTCAGAAAATCTCTTTACCCAGAGTAACGCGCGACCAGGCTACCGCAGGAAAAAAGATAAGTTTGAGGGAAGCAGTTCCGGGAGATTTACTGTTTTTCGCCACTTCGGGCGGTTCTCGGATTACTCATGTGGGAATTGTACACGATATAGAATCGGATGGTTCTATTAATTTTATTCATGCTTCCACCAGTAGAGGAGTTATCGTTTCTCCGTTTAATTTAAAATATTGGCAAGATAGTTTTATTACAGCACGCAGAGTTCTTTAATTTTGCCTAAATTTGGTTTTTTAAATTTTGAAAACCGACCAAAACATGAGTTTGCAAGAGAAAATAGATAATCTTTGGGAAAACCGCGAAGGTTTAAAAGAAGCAGAAAACAAAGAACTGATTTACCAAGTAATTGAAAAATTGAACGTGGGAGAACTTCGCGTAGCCGAACCTTCCGGAGATGGATGGAAAGTAAATGAATGGGTGAAAAAAGCAGTGGTGATGTATTTCCCGATTCGTGAAATGGAAACCTTGGAAGTAGGTCCTTTTGAATTTCACGACAAAATTCCTTTGAAGAAAAATTACGCAGAGAAAGGAGTTCGCGTGGTTCCGCATGCTATTGCTCGATATGGAAGTTTTATTGCAAAAGGCGTAGTAATGATGCCTTCTTATGTAAATATCGGTGCTTATGTGGATAGCGGAACTATGGTAGATACTTGGGCAACAGTGGGAAGTTGCGCACAAATTGGTAAAAATGTTCATTTAAGTGGAGGAGTAGGCATTGGCGGAGTTTTGGAACCTTTGCAAGCAGCGCCGGTGATTATTGAAGATAATGCTTTTATCGGCTCCAGATGTATTGTGGTAGAAGGTGCTCACGTGGGAAAAGAAGCGGTTCTTGGAGCAAATGTAGTTCTTACGGCTTCAACTAAAATTATAGATGTAACGGGCGAAACTCCCATCGAAAGAAAAGGTGAAGTGCCTGCACGAAGTGTTGTAATTCCCGGAAGTTATACCAAGAAATTCCCCGCAGGTGAATATCAAGTGCCTTGTGCACTGATTATCGGTAAAAGAAAAGCTTCTACGGATTTAAAAACTTCGCTCAACGATGCGCTTCGGGATTTTAATGTTTCGGTTTAAAAAAAATCGGAATTATTTTCTTCCCCAAATAAAGCGATAATTTTCCGAAATGTCTTTTTCCAAATGAACTTCGGAGAGTTGGTTTTTAAATAAATCCAAAGTTTCTTCTCCGTATTTTTGGTTGATTTCTAAAAATATAAATCCATTTTCCAATAGAAAAGAGGAACAATTTTCGGCTATTTTTTTGTAAAAAATTAAAGGATCGTTTTCCGGAGTGAAAAGCGCCAGATGAGGTTCGAAATTTTTCACTTGAATATCCAGATTTTCTTCCTCTTCTTTCCCGATATAAGGCGGATTGCTGATGATAATATCAAAAGGTTCTTTTAAATTTTCGTTTAAAAAATCACTTAAAATCCATTGGATTTTCACTTGATGAAAATCGGCATTTTTTTTGGCGACCGATAATGCTTCTTGCGAAACATCCAATCCCGAAATCTTGGAATTTTCCAATTCCAAAGCCAGCGTTATCGGAATGCAACCGCTTCCGGTTCCTATATCCAAAATTTTGTAAGATCGCTTTCTGTCTATCTTTTTTAGGAGTAATTCTATAAGTTCTTCGGTTTCGGGGCGCGGAATAAGCGTGTGCTCGTTTACATAAAATTCTTTGCCGAAAAAAGCAGCTTTTCCTAAAATTTGTTGATAAGGTTTTCCTTCTTTTAATTGGGAAATCGCGTTTAAAAACAAAGAATAATTTTCGCGATTTAAAGTAGAATTTAAATCACGATTGAGCTGAAAATGAGATAAATTTAAATACTCTTCACAGAAAATTTGGAAAAGCACCCGAATTTCCGAAGTGGAATAAATGGCGTTTAATTCCTGATAAAAAACCTCCTGAATGTCTTTTAAAGAAGTCATTAACGTGTAAAAACGAAAGTTTTTTCGGTGGAGAGCTCATCGTTGAAAAGATAGTTTTCTAAATTGAAAGATTTTACTTCCTCCAATTTTTCAACTTTATTTTGAGCGCAATAACGCACGACCAAACCTCTAGCATTTTTGGTGTAAACCACGATGGTTTTAGGTTTTCCGTTTTTCATTTCATAAAATTTAAAATCGATAACGGGTGCTTTTAACTCTTTAAAATTGATGGCTTTAGAATATTCGTTGCTGGCTAAATTTAAAACAAAATCGCTTTTTTTCAAACTTTTGTTCAGTTCATTGGTTAGTTTATTTTGCCAGAAATCATAGAGATTTTTGTGATTTTCGAAGCTAAATCCGCAGCCCATTTCCAGGCGATAAAGCATAATTTTGTCGGAAGGTCGAAGCAAGCCGTACAAACCGGAAATCATCAGATAATGTTCCTGTAGATATTCTACATCGGATTTTTTCAGCGTTTTGGCATCCAAACCTTTGTACACTTGTCCGTTGAAAGCATAAAGCGCGGGAGCCGAATTTTTACTTGTAGGTTTGGCACTCCATTTCTGGTTTCTTTCCCAGTTTTCTTGTGCCAAATCTTCGGAAATGTTCATTAAATCCTTTAGGATTTTTGGATTTTTCTTTTTTAAATGTTCTTGGATTTTGGCCGATTCTTTTATGAATTTTGGAGTTGTAGGTTTCAGAAAATCGTTTTGAGTATCGATTTTCATTAGTTTTGCCGGCGATGTAAGTATTTTTAACATAATTTATTCTTCAAAATTTCCTTTTCCTTCTCGAATGATTTCGGGAACACTTTGGGTGAGATCTACAATGGTGGAAGCTACATTTCCTCCGTAACCGGAATCGATAACAATATCTACGGAATGCTCGTATTTTTCCGCAATTAATTCGGGATCGGTGGAATATTCCAAGACTTCGTCTTCATCGCGGATGGAAGTAGTAGCAATGGGATGTCCCAGTTTTTCTACAATCAATTTAGGAATGGGATGATCGGGAACGCGAATTCCAATTGTTTTTTTCCCTTTATAGGCTAAAGGAAGGGTTTTTGCCGCATCTAAAATGAATGTAAAAGGTCCCGGAATGTAATGTTTTAATAACCTGAATTTAGCGGTATCAATGGGTTTTACAAATTCCGATAAATGGCTGAGATCGTTGCAAATAATGGAAAAATGAGCTTTGCTGAGTTTTTCATTTTTTAAATGTGCCAATTTTTCCATTGCTCGAATATCGAAAATATTGCAGCCTAAGGCATAAACCGTATCGGAGGGATAGATAATCAATCCTCCATTTTCCAAGGTTTTTACCACTTCGTCAATCGCACTTTCTTGTGGATTTTCCGGATATATTTTTAATATTTTCGACATTATACAAAGTTAGTTAAAAATTCCATAATGTTTTACGAATAAATTTTTGGAAGGATAGAGTAAAGTGTAGTTAATCATAATTTGATGAAATATATCGCTCTGTTGGGGATTAGATTTTGCTTTTGTAATAATGTTAATAATATTATAATATTAATCTTTTTTTGTTAATGTTTTAATAAGTGTAAAATTTAAAATAAATTTGATTAAAATTAAAAAACTCTATTCAAAATATTTATAACAAGTTAAAACTATTCGTATTTATGGCTGCTTTTAATTTATTTACGAATCTTTTAAATTGTTGATTTTTTTTAAAAAAAAACATAAAACATATATATTTATAATTTAATTAATAGGTTGAAAAGATGTGTAATTAATATTTAATTTCATATTTTGTTATGAATAATCTTGTAAAATAAAAAAATTAACATACATTTGCTCATAATGTTAAAACTAAGTTAATTATGAAGTTAAACTTACAAAGTGTTCTTAGTGTTGGTGCACTTTTCTTTTTAGGAAGAGGAGTAACAGCACAAGAGATAAGCGACACAACTAATATTGAGAATATAGAAGAAGTTGTGATTGTTGCGTATGGAAAAGCAACTCGTCAATCAATTACGGGTTCGGTTGCTACGGTTTCTTCTGCTGAATTTGAAAAACGTCCGGTTACAAATGCGATGACGGTATTAGAAGGATCAGCACCAGGGATTCAATTTAATTCTAGTGGAGGGCAACCAGGTTCCTCAGGTGATATAAGAATAAGAGGGTTTCATACAATAAATGGATCTGATAGTCCTCTATTTGTAATCGATGGTGTCCCTTTTGATGGTAATTTGAATGATATAAATGCACAAGATATCGAAAGTGTAACGGTTCTTAAAGACGCTTCTTCTGCGGCACTGTACGGGAATAGGGCTACTAATGGTGTGATTTTAATAAAAACCAAAGGAGGAGAAGCAAATAGTGGATCATCTTTTAATATCTCAACGAGACAGGGTTTTTTTACAAGAGGCTTACCCGAATATGATCGTTTGGGTCCAAATCAATGGATGCAAGTAATGTTCAATGGGTATAGGAATTCGTTGATGGAATCGAATAATTTATCGATGGAGGAAGCTAATGTACTTGCAGGAAAATCGTTTGTTGATGACATTATAATAGCTAATATTTATAATGTTAAGAATGATGAATTGTTTGACAGTAATGGAAACTTTAATCCCAATGCAAGTATTTTGCCTGGCTATACGGGGGATTTAGATTGGTATAAAGGGATCATGCGAACGGGCTATAGACAAGAATATAACTTCAATGCAAATTCATCTAACAGTAAAGGTGGTACTTTTTACTCATTAGGATATTTAAACGAAGAAGGATATACATATACTGCTAAAAACGAGAGATTAAGCGCTAGAATAAATTCCAATTATCGATTTACTGATTGGTTGAAAGTTGGATTAAGTTTATTTGGAACACATCAAAAAAATGACTTGGTAAATAGTGGTGATTTTAAGCATCCTTTTATTTTTTCTAGAAATATAGCGCCCATTTATTCTGTTCATAAACACGATCCTATTACAGGAGATTATATTTTAGATGTAAATGGAAACCCAATTTACGATGGAGGAACAGGTACGAGAAATCAATATGTTGGTAGGCATGTTATATGGGAGAACGAATTAGACTCTGATCAAATATTGCGGAATACTTTACAAGGTATGTTATTTACGGATATCAATCTAACAAGAGATCTAATATTTACTCTTAAGGGGGAACTAAATGTACGCAGCCAGACAGAAACTACTTATGATAACCCTATTATTGGAGATGGAGCTGGAAATAATGGTCGTGGAGGTAAAGATACATATAATTACAAAAATTATACGTTTCAACAATTATTAAATTGGAGTCATACATACGGAAGCCATACGTTGAGTGCACTTGCAGGACACGAAAACTATAAATATTGGTCTGAAGGTATTTCAGGAGCTAAATCCCAGCAAAAATTTCCAGGAATGACGGATTTGATTAACTATAATGAAATTACAAGGTTATCTAGTTCTACAACTATTCGCAGTATAGAATCCTATTTTGGTCAGATTAAATATGATTTTTCAAAGAAATACTTTATTGATGGTTCATTTAGGCGTGATGGCTCTTCAAGATTTGCTAGAGATACTAGATGGGGGAATTTTTGGTCTGTAGGAGGAGCTTGGATGGTAACCCGTGAAGATTTCGTACATGCCGATTGGTTGAACAGTCTTAAATTGAAAGGATCTTATGGTGAAGTAGGAAATGATGCTTCTGCGGGAACCTATGCATACCAAGCTTTATATACATTGTCTCAAAATGGAGGAGAGACAGCTGTGTGGAGTACTCAAAATCCTGCATTAGATTTAAAGTGGGAAACATCATCATCAATGAACTTTGGTATTGAAGGTAGTGTATTTAATAGATTGAATTTTAATGTTGAATATTTCGATCAAACTTCAAGAGATTTAATATTCTCAGTTAATTTGCCCGCCTCTGTTGGAAATGCCTCAACGATAGATCGTAATATCGGTAGTGTTTCGAATAAAGGCTTGGAAGCGAGTTTCGATATAGATATTGTTAGATCAGACAATTGGCTATGGAACTTTGGAGCAAACGCAACATGGATGAAAAATAAGGTCTTAATTTTACCCGAGGAAAACAGAGAAGAAGGTATAATTAATGGGACTAAAAAAATTATGGTAGGTCACGGAATCTATGATTTTTGGACGTATAAAACAGTGGGAGTAGATCAACTAACAGGACGTTCTTTATTTGTGATTGATGATGCAGCATATAATGTGAATGGTTCAGCTCCAGATAAAGGTGCAGTGCCAGATGAGTGGCTAACCGTCATTAATGGAGAGTATTATACGACGAATGTAACCTATGGTAAAAGAGATTTTACAGGTGATAGTGCTATTCCCAAGGTTTATGGAAGTTTTAATACTTCTTTGAGGTTTAAAAACTTCTCTCTTAGCGCTTTATTCACTTATGCCTTGGGAGGAAAAGTTTATGATAGTACCTATAGAGACCTAATGACGGTAACAGCAAATCCAGGAGCTTTGCATAAGAATGTCTTAAATTCATGGAATGGGGTACCAGAAGGAATTACCGAAAATTCACCCAATAGGATAAATCCTAATGGGATTCCTATTGTAGATTTTAATAATGGATCTTACAATAATGGTATGTCACAAAGATGGTTACAAAATGGAGATTATTTAAATATAAAAAATATAACTTTAAACTATGATGCTCCCAAATCTTGGTTACAAAAAGTAGATATGAAGTCACTATCTTTTTATATTAGTGGTGAAAACTTGTTCACTTTTTCAAGCCTTAAAGGTATGAATGTCCAGAACTCTTTTGCAGGTACTACCGGTAACGAATTCGTTCCTTATAGAATATGGACTTTTGGAGTTAATATGGGATTTTAAAATAATAAACAATGAAAAATTTAAAATATTCAATAATAGCGGTTGCCCTATCAATTATGAGTATTGGTTGTAGAGGAGACTTCTTAGAAACGCAACCGACCGCTTCTACTTCTGAAAAGACAATCTTTGAAAGTACTGCTAATGCTAAAATGGCAATTAATGGTATAGCAAGATTGATGACATCTCAATGGCTTAGTAGCCAGGGGTTTAATGGGGAAGGTACTATAAAAATGTATTATGGAAACTACCCTGGAAATGATTTCGTAGTAGGACTTTCCGGTTGGGTAAACACAATATCAGGAAATTATCATGAAGATAGATCCATTGTATATGATTATTATCCATGGCAATATTATTATACATTAATCGGGGAGGCTAATAAAATATTAGTAGGCATTGAGGGAGCGGAAGGAGCTCAATCGGAAAAAGATGCAATTACTGCACAAGCTTTAACTTATCGTGCATATAGTTACTTTATGTTATCACAATTGTACAGTGTAAGATGGCAAGATTCTAATAATGGTGCTAGTGATGGGGTGGTTTTAAGATTAGAACCTACTTTTGATGATCAGGCCATATCGACTTTAGGAGAAGTATATGATCAAATCTATGACGATCTGAAAAAAGCCATTGACTTATTTGATGCATCCAATTTCGAGCGAGCTAATTTTTATGAAATTGATAAGAGTGTGGCTCAGGCAATTTTTGCTAGAGCTGCAATAACCAAGCAAGATTATGAAACAGCATCTAAGTACGCCAAATTAGCTCGTCAAAATTATCCGTTAATGTCAGTACAAGAATATAAATCAGGATTTAAAGACCCAAATAAAGAATGGATATGGGGAAGTTTTGATTCTGAAACAGAAACACTATATTTTTATTCTTTTCAAGCATATATAGCATATAATTCTACCTCTTCTAATGTAAGGTCTTATCCTAAGAGAATTAGTAAAACTCTCTATGAGAAAATTCCTGCTACAGATATCAGAAAAGGTATGTTTCTTGATCCTACGGGGTATAGCATTAATAGCTCTACAGGTTTGGCAGGTGATGCCTTAGATGCCCATGCCAGAGAATTGTATCCCGATCTTCAAAGTAATGCTCTAGTTTATGATCATATGCAGTTCAAGTTTTCGGCTAATGGAATGCCGGGAATAGGTAATTTGAATCATTTTCGATCTTCCGAGATGTATCTCATTGAGGCAGAGGCAGATTATTTTTTAGGAAAATCGGAATCCTCTATTCAAGGTTTGCTCGAAGAATTAATAACAGATTCAGGTAGGGATCCTAATTATAGCTGTACAGCTACTGGAAGTAATCTTTTGACGGAAATTAAAAAATATCGCGCCATTGAATTATGGGGTGAAGGATTTGATTGGTTTGATTTGAAAAGATGGAAAGATTCTATTGATAAAAAAAGTTTTAGTGAAGGAGGTAACTTTTTATCAGTAATCGCTGGGAAAATAGGCCCTGAAGAGAAAAATAATTGGACATGGAAAATTCCTCTAATCGAAGCTAACTATAATAAATTAGTAGATTAAGACTATTAAAAAAAATATTTTATACTAACACTGTGGCTATTTCAGTTATCGATTTGGTCATAGTGTTTTTTTTATAGTATCTTTATCACAATAGTTAATTCCATTTTAATTAAATATAATCATGAAAAAAACAATTGTTCTGGCACTTACATTTTGTATGTGCTGCATTTATGCTCAGGAAAGCGTAACCTACCAAAAGCCTTCTGCGGAAATTTTGGAATTGGCAGATTATCAAAGACCTCCATCTGTATTAATGGACAGCAAAAAAGAATGGATGGTTTTAAGGTATAGCCCCACATATAAAACCTTGGAAGAGCTGAACCAAGAAGAAATGAGATTAGCGGGATTGAGGATAAACCCCATTACCAATATATCCAGCAGAATTTCTTACTACGAAGATATTAAATTGAAAAAACTGGGAAATCAAAATGAAATTCAAATCAAAGGTTTGCCTGCTCAAGCCAAGATTGCTTATTTGTCTTTTTCTCCCGACGAAAAATATTTATCCTTTACCAACACAACATCTCGTGGAGTAGAGTTGTGGATTGTGGATCTCGCCAATGCGCAGGCCAGAAAATTAACGGAAGATAATTTAAATGCCAATTTAGGAAATCCTTATACTTGGTTTAAAGATTCTAAATCTCTGTTGATTAATGTATTACCGGAAGATAGAGCTCCGCTTTTGAATCAATCTAAAGATTTACCCAAAGGTCCCACTGTGGAAAATAGTACCGGACAAGTTTCTCAAAATCGAACCTATCAAGATTTGTTGAAAACACCTTTGGACGAAAAGAATTTTGAAACTTTAGTTACTTCAGAAGTGGTGAAAGTGGATTTAAACGGAAACAAAACAGCATTTGCCCCGAAAGCTATTTACTCCGATATTTCGTTTTCTCCCGATGGAGAATATGCGATGATTACTACTATTAGCCGACCATTTTCTTATATAGTTCCTTATAGCCGTTTTCCTCATAAATCGGTGGTTTACAATAAAAATGCTAAAGAAATTAAAGTGGTAAATGAAATTCCTCTCAACGAGATTATGCCCAAAGGATTTTCTTCTGTTCGTACAGGAAAAAGATCCATGGTATGGAGAGCCGATGAACCTGCAACTTTGTATTATGTGGAAGCATTGGACGGTGGAGATCAAGCCAAAGATGTGGAATATAGAGATGAAGTTTTCTTGTGGAAAGCACCATTTGAAGAAGCTCCCAAATCTTTATTCAAAACCAAATACCGTTATGCGGGAATTCAGTGGGGAAATAAAGACAATGCATTTATTAACGAACGTTGGTTCGACACCCGCCAGATGAATTCCTACTGGATAAATCCTTCTACGGGAGATTCAAAACTTATTGAAAGTAGAAATTACCAAGACATTTACAACAATCCGGGATATTTTAATACCATAAGAAACCAATATGGAAGATATGTAGTGGACATTGATAACAACAAAGCTTATTTAATAGGAGATGGATTTACAAAAGAAGGGCAATTTCCTTTTATCGATGAAATGAACTTGAAAAATTTTACCAAAAAGAGATTGTACACGGTAAAAAATGAAAATAGACAAGAAGACATCCTCGATATTCTCGATATAAAGAAAGGTACTTTGTTGGTTTTGGATCAATCGAGTTCAGATTATCCCAATTATTTTATCAAAAATTTTAAAAACAATAAATCTACACAGATTACCAATTTCCAAAATCCTTTTAAATCTTTGGGGAACATCCACAAGGAAGTGATTACTTACGAAAGAGCCGATGGAGTTACTCTTTCCGGAACTCTTTATTTACCTGCCGATTACGATTTGGAAAGTAAAAAAGAAAAACTTCCTTTGCTTTTATGGGCATATCCCACAGAATACAAAGATAAAGCTACCGCAGGAATGAGCACTCACAATGCCAATACCTTTACATATCCCAGTTATGGTTCATTTATTTATTGGGTAACAAAAGGTTACGCAGTTTTAGACGATGCTTCATTTCCTATTATTGGAGAAGGAGATAAAGAACCCAACGACACTTTTATAGAGCAATTGGTTGCCGATGCAGAAGCAGCTATAAACGCAGTGGATAAATTGGGATACATAGATACCAAGAAAGTTGCAGTAGGAGGGCACTCGTATGGTGCTTTTATGACCGCGAATTTGCTAAGTCATTCCGATCTTTTTGCTTGTGGAATAGCGCGAAGTGGAGCTTATAACCGAACACTTACACCTTTTGGTTTCCAAAGCGAACAGAGAAATTATTGGGACGATCCGGAATTGTACAATACCATGTCGCCTTTTATGAGCGCAGACAAAATGAAAACACCTTTATTGTTAATTCATGGAGAAGCCGATAACAATATGGGAACTTTCACGCTGCAAACTCTTCGCTATTTCGATGCGTTGAAAAACTTGGGAGCGCCGGTTAGAATGGTTTTATTACCATTAGAAGCGCACGGTTATGTAGCCAAAGAAAATATTTTTCACTTACTTTATGAACAAGATATTTTCTTGGAAAAGTGTTTAAAGAATTAAATAAAAAGAAGGCTCTCCTTCGGGAGAGCTTCTTATTAGTTTAAACTTTTTTAAAAAAGGTGAAATACCCCACGAAATCCCAAAAAGGATTTTTTAATGATAAAAAAACTATAAACCTAAAATCTATGAAGTTATTTAGAATCTATTTTACATTTTCGTTTATTTTTCTGTCCGCAGTTTTATTTGCACAGAAAAAAGCTTTAAACCCCGATGTGTACGACGATTGGCAATCTATTGGGCAAAACGATCTTACATATGATGGAAAATGGGTAGGCTATATGATCAGACCTCAGGAAGGAGACAATCAACTCGATTTATATTCTGTGTCAAATGATCATAAAATTTCTTTTCCACGAGGAGAAAGACTGTCTTTCACCAGCGATTCCAAGTTTGCTGTATTTCAAATAAAACCTTTTTATAAAGACATTAAAGCAGTAAAAGATAAAAAGCTAAAGAAAGACAAATTAGCAAAAGACAGCTTAGGATTTGTGAATTTATCCACCGAAAAAGTAGAAAAAATATCGAATGTAAAATCTTACCAAGTTCCCGAAAAAGGAGGTTCTTGGTTAGTTTATTTACAAGCAGATCCTAAAGACAATGCTGAAAGTGAAGATAAAAAGGAAGAAAGTTCGAGTACGCCTTCCACTTTGGTTCTTATGAATTTAGAATCCGGAAAGAAAACGGAATACAAAAATGTTATCCGTTATTTAATCAGTGAAAATGGTACGTCATTGGCGTATATCACTCAAAATCCGAAAGAAAATAAAAAGCAAAAAGAGCAAGAAGAAAAAGAAAAGTGGGAAGAGTTTAAGGAAAAAGAACCAGTGGCGGAAAATGAAAATAAACCCGAAACGGAAGAAGAAGAGAAAACTTCGGTTAAAGACAAATCCGCGCCGCAACCTTATCCTACTTCCACGGTTAATTGGGTAAATATATCCGATGGAAAGGAAAAGAAATTGGCCGAAGGAAAAGCCGATTTTAGAGAATTATCTTTTGATAAGCAAGGAAATCAACTCTCTTTTGTGGGAAGTTTCTCTGCAAAAAACGATTTGGTAAAGGATTATCAACTTTATTATTTTACTTCGGAGGAAGAATCCAAAATCGATAATCATCATCCCGATTTACCCGAAGGTTGGGTAATTTCCGAAAACAGACAACCTTTGTTCAGCAAGGACGGCAGCCAGCTTTATTTTGGAATTGCCCCAAAACCCATTCCAAGAGATACCGCTTTGGTAGCCAGCGAACACGCAAGATTGGATATTTGGAATTATAAAGACGATTATTTGCAAAGCCAACAACTGAAAAACCTGCAAAGAGATTTGAAGAAATCTTATCTCTCGGTTTTGCAAACCAATAATCCAAATACCTTTCAACCGCTTTCGGATGAAGATATAGATCGCATTTCGTTAATCGACGAAGGAAATGCCAAATATGTTTTGGGAAGCACCAATAAAGATTCTCGTATTGCAACTCAGTGGCGTGGTTCCGACAGAAAAACTTATTATCTTATCGATAATTTAACCGGTGAAAAAACAAAAGTTGTTGAAAATTTATATGGAAATGCCATCGTTTCTCCTTTGGGAAATTATGTGGTTTATTTTGATATAGAAGCCGGTGCTTGGTATAGTTACCAAGTAAAAAGCAAACAAACCATTCGTTTGGACAAAACCATTTCGGTTTCTTTGGTGGATGAACTTTGGGATATGCCCGATGATCCTCGCGCTTATGGCATTGCAGGTTTTACAGATGGCGACGAATCCGTGATTATTAAAGACAGATACGATTTGTGGGAAATTTCATTAACAGGTAAAAAAGCTCCGCGAAATATTACTGCAGGATATGGAAGAAAAAACAAAATTACGTTCAATACCTATCGTTTCGATCCGGAAGTGAGAAGTATAAATCGCAACAGTACTATTTATCTTTCAGGTTTTTACGATGAATCTAAGAATGAAGGAATTTTTAAAACTCAAATTTCAAAATCCCAAAAGCCAACTTTGGTTTATGGAGGAAAATTCTCAGGTTTACGCACTTTGAAAAAAGCCAAAAATGCAGACGAATATATTTTTGTGAAAGGAAATTACGAGCAATCGCCCAATTTGTTTGCAACCAGTAATTTCAGCGATTTTAAACAATTGAGTAATACAAATCCTCAGCAATCGCAGTACAATTGGGCAACCAGCGAATTGGTTTATTGGACTACACCCAAAGGATATCACGCAACAGGAGTTTTATACAAACCCGAAAATTTCGATCCGAATAAAAAATATCCCATGATTGTTTATTTTTACGAGCGTTTGTCCGATAATTTAAATCGCTATCAACCTCCGGCTCCCACGCCTTCTCGTTTGGATATTACTTATTTTGCAAGCAATGGATATTTGGTGTTTACTCCGGATATTGCTTATGAAGATGGACATCCCGGAGAATCTGCCGTAGAATATATAAATTCGGGGGTAAAGAATCTTGCAAAAAACTCTTGGGTAGATGAAAAACATATCGGCATTCAAGGGCAAAGTTGGGGAGGTTATCAAGTAGCTTATTTAATTACAGATACCGATATGTACGCTGCGGCTTGGTCTGGAGCGCCTGTTGTAAATATGACTTCTGCTTACGGAGGAATTCGTTGGAGTTCGGGAATGAATCGTCAATTTCAGTATGAAAAAACACAGAGCAGAATCGGGAAAACCTTGTGGGAAGCTCCGGAACTTTATATTGAAAATTCGCCGCTTTTCCAATTGCCGAAAGTGAAAACTCCGGTAGTTATTATGTCCAACGACAACGATGGAGCAGTGCCGTGGTGGCAGGGAATAGAAATGTTTACCGCTTTGCGCCGATTGGGAAAACCGGTTTGGTTGCTGAATTATAATGGAGAAGAACATAATTTGATAAAACGCGAAAACAGAAAAGATATTTCTATTCGTGAGAAGCAGTTTTTCGACCATTATTTAAAAGGTGCCAAAGCTCCTGTTTGGATGACACGCGGAATTCCCGCAACCATGAAAGGAAAAGATTGGGGATTTGAATTAACCGATGAAAAGCCCTAATTTTTTATATTATTTTGCAAAAAAGCATCTGTATTTCGCAGGTGCTTTTTTTGTTTATTCGGTATTCTCACAATATCTTTGGGCGAAAATTAAATAAATATGATAAGCAACAAATGGATTAAACTTTTCGACGTGGCATGTATTTTAGAAATTATAGGATGTGTTCTGTTATTCCTTATTGCAATGCCCATGAAATATGGTTTTGGAAACGATAGCCTTATTCGTCCGTTTGGTTCGTTGCATGGTTTCTTTTTTGTAGCTTATGTTATTTTGGCTTTAAAAATAAGAAAGCACTACCAGTGGAGCACAAAAGAATTTGCATTGGTAATTTTATATGCGATTATTCCATTTTTTACGTGGTTTGTACACCAAAAAATAAATAAATTTCGAGAAGAAAATGCTTCGGAGTGATTTGAAGTTTTGACTGTGTAATGCAAAGCCGATAGTGTCTTATTTTATATTTAAAACCCGTAGTGCATTATTAGACGATATTAATTTTCAGGTTATTGATATTCCTGTTAAACACAAATTTATTCAAATATTGAATAGTCGTAAGGGTTGTTATTTTTGCCAATATTCTTGTTTTAAATCCT
>Ga0206106_100356_pt1 | contig 45601 bp, 32 predicted proteins | sample 1B1ome_FD_148677 | JGI IMG/M metagenome (GOLD analysis project Ga0206106, IMG submission 148677) | Enriched microbial communities from leaf-cutter ant dump, University of Wisconsin, Madison, United States - 1B110A | ecosystem: Environmental > Terrestrial > Nest > Insects nest > Nest dump | place... | reverse complement strand
CAGTCCGTTGGAAACACGAACCTGACCAAAAGCCGGTTGCTCCAGAGCAAAGGCCAGGATCGCTGCTTCCGTCGCTTCTTCTACACGGTTCTTGATATTGGGCTTACGTCGGTTTGCATCTATCAGAGCTTCAACACATCCTGTTTCCACAGCTGCCTGATAGCGATAGAAAGTATCGCGAGAAAAACCCATCACCTTACAGGCACGGGATACATTGCCAAGCTCAGCTGCCAGATTAAGCAAGCCAATCTTGTGTTTAATGATTTTATGATGAACACTGCTCATGAGATTACTCCTTTACGCTTTCGCGTGCGGTTGATAAAGATTCGCACCTCTATCAAACCGGGTAATCCCACCTCTTGGCAAGACCTGCTGTCAGATCAAATATGAACTACTACATTTTAAAATTGTAAATCTGTTATCTTTCTTTACCGTAGCACGACAGGAATTACTTCTTCTGTATTTTCAGATATCTGGTTGCGGGAAATATTTGTAATAGCTAGTTGTTTAGTTTCACGATATGCTGGTGTGGATTGGTCTTGAGCCTTTCGGGCTCTTTTGCCTAGATGTTGCAAATATATTCCTGGCATGTCAGCCTTTTGAGAACTTTGAGCCGCTCAGCGAAGTTATAGCCATCCAGAACGTGTGCAACGTTTCTCCAGCTCGTCGTGTGACTGATAATAATATTTCTTGACAGTCGCCTCCTTGATCGACCTGTCCGTTCGTCCCGGGACGCTTGGGCTTGGTAAGTTGATCTCAATGCCATGCTCGTACGACACAGATCGAATAGTGGAAGGCAACGACGATGGTTTCTTCTTCCGCCGTCAGTACCGTTGAACGCGGATCCTTCGATCCCATCCGTTCATCATGAATGAACTTGCGTTGCTTCCACTACTTGTAAACCCTCTTCAGGTTCAGGTCATATGCTCGGCCAGCGTCGCTACGCTCTCTTCACTATCTTGTGTATCGCTTGACGCAATACTTCTGTCGTGCGGGCGTACTTGTGCAATATCTGCCCTATAGCTTGTCTCTCCTTATGCGGATATATCTTATATCAGCATATCGTGGGACTAAACACTTGATAAAGAAGAAAACTGCTCAATGATCGTCAGCAACCTTCCTTGGTTTCACCACACCAGCTTTTTCTGACCTTTTCTTCCATGCCAGCATTCATACCGGCAGCACGACCTTCTTTGAAGGCGATTTCCGGAGATATACCTCTGTTTAGCTGGTAGGTAGTCCACATGGCACCAGCACGGTTACCGGTAGCGCAATGTATCAGAATGGGGGGAGTTGCCTGTTCTAAAGCCTGTTTGAAGGCTGTCAGCTGCGGCTCATTTACTCCTTCACTGGTGACAGGGATATTGATATAAGTTATGCCAGCTGCTTCAACAGCTTTTTTCTCGCTTGGTGTACCTTCTGATTCACTGCGCAGATCGATCACAGTCTGAAAGCTGTGCTTGACGAGCTCCTGAATGCCATCCTTGCTAAGTGCTCCGGAAGTAGCAATATTGGGAGTGACGCGAAAATAACGCATCAGATCGTTAATCTGTGTGGCGTAAGGTACCTGGTCTTTTGCAGATACCCAGCCTGATGACGATAAAGCGAGAATGATGATAAGAACCCTCACAAAAAACATTTTAATCTCCGGTCATAATTGGAATGTGTAAAAATCGTAGCATGAATGCTCGGTTGGATAAAAGAGCAGATACAAGTTACGGCGAGGCATAACAATTTCTGGCCGATTTTGGCGTTTAATTTCTCAAATCAGAGAAAGTCACGATTAATTATGACAACTGATTTGCCATTTTTCATTAAGGGTTGATGAACACGTGTTCACCGCTTTGGATTATGAGTATATGTCCCATGCGCTGCGGCTGGCCGAGAAAGGACTGTTTACTACCAGCCCGAATCCCCGAGTAGGATGCGTAATCGTCAATGGCGGTAAGGTAGTCGGAACAGGATGGCATGAGCGGGTAGGGGAGCCACATGCAGAAATTTATGCATTACAGGAAGCAGGAGATTTAGCCAGGGGCGCCACGGTTTATGTAACGCTTGAGCCTTGCAGTCATCACGGCCGTACACCACCTTGTGTCGATGCTTTGATTCGAGCAGGGGTATGCAAAGTAGTAACGGCGATGGATGATCCTAACCCGCATGTAAATGGGCAAGGAAAAGAGCGATTGCAGAAAGCCGGTATCGAAACACAAACAGGTTTGCTGGCTGATGAAGCAAAGCAATTGAATATCGGATTTGTTAGCCGAATGCGCCATGGTCGTCCATGGGTGCGAACTAAAATAGCGACCAGCCTCGATGGCAGAACAGCTCTGAAGAATGGAAAGAGCCAATGGATTACCAGTGAGTCGGCTCGACAGGATGGCCACAAATGGCGTGCACGTTCATGTGCGATACTGACAGGAATCAGCTCGGTCAGGAAGGATGATCCTCAACTGACCGTGCGGTATATTGAAACTTCCAGGCAGCCAATACGCATAGTGGTGGATTCAAATCTGGAAATTCCACTGCAGGCAAAGTTGCTGCAGAATGCAGATACAACTTGGATCTATACGGTACAGACCAATAAAGAAAAAATACACCGATTGGAAGATATCGGCGCTCATATCGTTGTTTTGCCCGATTCGGTCGGGAAGGTTGATCTCAAAGCCATGATGGTGAAGCTGGCTGAAGCGGGTATCAATGAACTACTGGTTGAAGCAGGCCCAGTGCTGAATGGAGCACTGGTAACAGCTGGGTTGGTGGATGAAATCGTTTTTTATTTTGCTCCCAGCCTATTGGGTAATTCGGCACAAGCGATGGTGGCAATGCCTGAAATCACGGATTTGTCGGAGAAATATGATTTACAAATGACCGATATTCGGAAAATCGGGGTAGATATACGTCTAATGGCGAAATTTATGAAATGAGATGGGAGATGTAGGGAGCTTATGGAATGATAAAGAGAAAAGGTTTTTTGCCGTTGGTAGGAAACATCGACAATGCCACTTACTGAATCATGAGCTGAATTATGCGAATTCTGCACATTCTGGATCACTCTATTCCGTTGCACAGCGGTTATACATTTCGTACGCTGGCGATCCTGAAAGAACAGCGCGACCTGGGGTGGGAAACGTTTCATGTCACCAGTGCCAAACACACCGGCCCGACTGCGTTGGAAGAAGAAGTCGATGGCTGGCATTTTTACAGAACACCGAAGCGCTCCCATTTTGCCAGCAGATTGCCGATTCTGAACCAGATCGCTGTGATCGATAGTTTAGCTCAGCGAGTGGCTGATATCGTACGGATCGTCAAACCGGATCTTTTGCATGCCCATTCACCGGCACTCAATGCAATTCCTGCGCTGATCGCTGCGCGTAAAGCTTCTATACCGGTCATTTATGAGGTACGCGCCTTCTGGGAAGATGCTGCAGTGGACCACGGTACCAGCAGTGAGTGGGGTGTACGTTATCGCCTGACACGCGCGCTGGAAAATTTTGCACTTCGGCGTGTAGATGCAATCACTACGATTTGTGAAGGATTGCGGAATGACATGATCGGACGGGGTATTGCACCGGAAAAGATTACGACTATTCCCAACGCGGTCGATATCGAGAAATTTGCTTCGAGTTGCCCTGCGAATGAATCACTCAAGGGACAGCTTGGATTAAAGGACAAGCGTGTCATTGGGTTTATTGGTTCTTTTTACGCTTACGAGGGGCTGGATATATTGCTACAGGCTTTGCCGATTATGCTGCCACAGCACCCTGATTTGCGGGTATTGCTGGTCGGTGGTGGGCCACAGGATAAACAGTTGCGGCAACTTGCCAGCCAGCTTGGTATCGGGAATAAAGTCATTTTCACCGGCCGTGTCCCACACAATAAAGTGCAGGATTATTATGATCTGATTGAGATTCTGGTTTATCCCCGCCTTTCTATGCGCCTCACTGATCTCGTCACTCCTTTGAAACCGCTGGAAGCTATGGCACAGGGTAGAGTGCTGGCTGCTTCGGATGTGGGAGGACATCAGGAACTGATTCGTGATAACCATAACGGTATTTTGTTCAAATCCGGTGATCCGGATTCGCTGGCGCAAAAAGTTAGTGAGCTGATAAATACACCAGACCGGTGGGAAGATTTGCGCAGGGCTGGGCGGGAGTTTGTCGAGACCGAGCGTAACTGGCAGAAAAGTGTAGCAAGGTACCAATATATTTATAGTAATTTGCTTAGTGAACAGAGGAACAAAAAATGATTATTTTCGGGAGAGCATTTCAGGCAGAATGGAGCTGTGGGCTGTCTGCAATTTACTTTGGATCCGAAAGAATGTACGGATCATGAGTCATGCAGTTTATTGCAATCGGAACACCACCAGATGAGGATGGTTCCTCTGACGTGCAATATGTCATGATGATAGGTTAATTGTGGATAAATCTACTACCCCCTCGTGGAAACGGTAGACAAGGTATGCACTGTTGTTCTCGAAGAGCCAGTGAAGTGTGGTGTCAGATTGATTTTAGTGTTGCATTCAATCTGGAGCTCTTGAAATAGTGGCTGCTGTAGAGGATTTTATGTGCCATCTGATCGGAATCATGACCGGCTGGTCATTATGCCAGGTTGGCCGAACTGACAAAAATGCTGTCAACTCGCATTTTTTGATAATGCTATTTAAGAAATGTTGCTGATAAAAATTTATCCTGGCTTGGTTTTTAGTTATAGCTTTACAGAGAGAATGACGCAGAATCTGCGGTTATCCATTCTGAGAAGAGCGAAATAAATGGCTATTAGTTTTTCAGTGGTAAAACTTAAAACGTTTGTTGCAGGTTGCCCAAGGCAGCTTTTTTATGTTTCCTGATAAATTAGGGAGTGGAAATTTTAACAGTATGAAACTAGCTCCCGAGGAGATTGAAAACAAAGATAAGAAAAATACTAATAATCCCGGGATTGCCGTATTTACTTCACTTTTTCCGCATCCAGGCCAGCCTAATGCTGGTTTGTTCATTCGTGAACGTATGTTCCGAGTCGGTAAGCATCTTCCACTCGTGGTGGTGGTACCAGTACCTTGGTTTCCATTCCAGAAGATCCTTCGCAGATGGCGTCCCCATTTTAGACCGGATGCGCCGTACCGAGAGATCCAGCAAGGTTTTGAGGTTTACTATCCGCGCTTTCTTTCCATTCCCGGTTTTTTTAAGTTTCTGGATGGTTTTTTTATGGCATTAGGCAGTTTGCCAATTTTGTGGCAGTTCAAGCGCCGTTCCAATCTTAAAATTATAGATGCGCATTTTGCCTATCCGGATGGATATGCTGCCAGCCTCTTAGGGAAATGGTTGCGAATACCTGTCATTATCACCTTGCGGGGAACGGAAGTAAGACTCATCCACAGTTCATTATATCGTTATCTTATAAATAAAGCCTTGAGCCGTGCTGCAAGAATTTTTTCTGTGTCAGATTCCTTGAAGAAAATTGCGATAACAATTGGCATTCCGGAAAGAAAAGTACTGGTTGTGGGCAATGGTGTAGATCTCGATAAATTTCATCAAATTGGCCGGATTGATGCTCGCAAAGATCTGAAAATAGCTGAAGATACTCCGGTATTGATATCAGTAGGTGGGCTTTGTGAACGTAAGGGATTTCATCGTGTTATAGAGTGTTTGCCTGGTCTGATAGATATTTATCCTGGTCTTCAGTTTCTAATAATTGGTGGTGCAAGCGCTGAAGGAGATTGGACTGAGAAATTAAAACAGCTGGTTATCAAATTAAAACTTGAAAAAAATGTACGTTTTCTAGGTGTTTTACCACCAGATCGTCTGAAAACCCCATTGTCAGCAGCAGATGTATTTGTCCTTGCAACAAGGAACGAAGGTTGGGCTAACGTATTTCTTGAGGCAATGGCTTGTGGTTTGCCTGTGGTAACTACTGATGTGGGTGGAAATGCTGAAGTGGTCAGTCATGCGGCTTTGGGTCAATTAGTGCCTTTCAATGATCAACAGGCTCTTGGTTTTGCAATTGAGAATGCGCTAAAAAATGACTGGGATCGGGAAAAAATTATAGAGTATGCCTCCCAAAATTCCTGGGATAGAAAAGTTGCTGTGCTAATAGAAGAATTCGCAAGAATCGCTGCTCAATCAGAGCATATGGAGTGATTGGAACAAATGATAAGTTTTATGTCTGGTAATTACACTCATTTAGTATCGAGGTTCCTTTTTCCACTTCATGAACATCTTAAGAAACATACCAGTGTCAATGTACATAAATCCATGGAGCAGACCCAATGGTTTTCTCCTGAGAAGATCATGCAGTTACAGACTGAAAAATTGCGTCAGTTGCTCATTTATGTAAATGCACATGTTCCCTATTACCGTACGTTGTTTACCGGCCTGGGTTTTCGACCGGAAGCAGCCGATTCACTGGCTGATTTGCGATACCTGCCTTTTCTCGATAAATCAGTCATTCGCACACATCTGGAAGAACTCAAATCTGATCAGGCGCGGGAGCTCGCTCGTTTCAATACAGGGGGGTCCAGTGGCGAGCCACTGGTTTTTTTTATCGGCAAGGAACGTGTCAGTCATGATATTGCCGCGAAATGGCGCGCTACACGCTGGTGGGGTGTGGATATAGGTGATCCCGAAATCGTTGTCTGGGGTTCTCCGATCGAATTGGGTGCGCAGGATACATTGCGTTCATGGCGTGATCGCCTGTTTCGCAGCAGATTATTACCCGCATTTGAAATGTCTGACCAGAAGCTCGATGATTTTCTCGATACGATCCGCAGGTTTCATCCCAGAATGCTGTTCGGCTATCCCTCGGCGTTGTCGCATATAGCGAAATATGCTGATAAATCAGGTGTTACGATGCACGACTTGGGGATCCAGGTGGCTTTCGTCACGTCGGAACGGCTGTATGATGATCAACGCAGACAAATCAGTGATACTTTCGGTTGTTCTGTTGCAAATGGTTATGGGGGGCGTGATGCCGGGTTCATCGCTCATGAATGCCCTGCAGGCGGAATGCATATTACCGCTGAGGATATCATCGTTGAAATTATTGATTCTGACGGCCATCCTCTTCCACATGGAGAATCAGGCGAAATTGTGGTGACTCATCTGGCAAGCAGAGATTTCCCTTTCATTCGGTATCGTACCGGGGATATCGGTATTCTGGATGACAGACCATGTGATTGCGGGCGGGGATTGCCACTGCTTCGGGAAATACAGGGCCGCAGCACCGATTTTGTCGTTGCATGGGACGGTACAGTCATGCATGGGCTGGCACTGATTTATATTTTACGGGACATGCCGGAAATAAAAATCTTCAAAATCATCCAGGAAAGCCTGGATTTCACTCGGGTTCAGGTCGTTGCAGATACTGGCTTGTATCCATCGCAGATCAGCCAGATTACCGAATCGTTCCAAACCAGATTGGGTCGGGATGTAAAGATCGAGGTGGAACAAGTGTCTGAGATTCCGGCTGAGAAATCAGGCAAGTTTCGTTATGTGATCAGTAAAGTGGCCGGGATATGAACTAATCGGTCGATTGCACGAAAGGTATAGGTACTCCCATCCATAACAGTGCAACCACTATCAGCGCGATTCCCACACCGGTAGTTCCCACGATCATACCGGCAATGATGGTCAAACCATCCTTGCTGAGTAATCCCAATGACATGATAAGGATTCCCAGGCCGGGAAGAAAATTGATCAGGGGGACCGGCAGCGCAATAGAAATCGAGAAAATGAATGAAAAGAGGCCGATGATACGTTCCCAGGCGTGCACGCTGATGTAAGTCAGCCGCGGATGCATGTGGTTTTCAATTTTGCGCAGCCACGGTGCTGCTTTGGTGATTAATTTATCCAGCGTTCCCCTTTTTATGGTTTTTTTTGTCAACCATTCAGGAATCCATGGCGCTTTCATGCCACATATCATTTGGATCGAGAAGATAAACAATGGAATGGCAAAAACAGTAGTGTATCCTGGCGGTGCCGGAACAGGCAGGCAGATCGGTAAAGTGGCAATGGCGAGCAGCACGGCAAAGCCACGCTCATGCAATGAGTTTTTAATTTCACCCACACTGATTACTGCATTGGTATTTTGTACAACGATCAGTTGCAATAGTTCGGATGTATTTTTTTCCTTGTTCTCCACTACCCTCTCCTTGGTTGTGTCGATATAAGATTCAGGGGGATCAGATTGCTGCGATGACTTATTTTGTTAGGTTTTTACAGTCCGGGCAGCCACGGCATCCGGCAATTTACCATGTCTTTGGCTATTCTTACGAATCTGTTTCCTGTGAATGGGCGAATATGGGGCATCAAGTTGTAAAGCATTGCGGCAGTTAGCGAGCTGTGGCAATATCGATCGATTGTGACGGCAAATATCGGTTATGTTGAATGTTGTCTCTTAGATAGAGAAAAGTAGAGGAAATTTTGGATAAATTTATCGAACAGGTATCGCTTTATATCCAGGAAGCCCCGGTCTGGCCATTTACATTGCTGGGTTTTATTCTGGTGGTGGGTGTGGCAGTGGATATCATCAATCGCCGGCGCCGTACTACGGCAGTGGAGTATTTTGATTCAGCTTTTCAGGAAGAACTGACTGGCTTGTATCCCACTGCTACCCGCTGGCCGGATGATCTGGCAGCTTATATGCAACCGCGTTTACCTATTCTGCGTGATGCTTTTGAAGTGTTGAGGAATTTCATTCCGCAGAATCAATTGCGCGAATATAACGCTGCATGGAACAGGTTTTACCAGTTCTCGCGCACGGGTGGAAACGAGCAATCAGTTTCCCTGGAAGATGCTGCGCAGGAGTCCGCGATCAACCAGCCCGATCCAAAGCAGCAACAAGATTTTCAGCAGATGATTTCAGATTTGCTGGCTTTTACCGCGCAATTCAAAAAATAACCGGATTGCGGTAACAACCGTGAGATCCAACGTCCCAGTCATCGGGCGGATTGTCTCGATCATTCCATTTTTGCCAGGCCAGGGTAGATGAAGCTGTCTCCAAGTCGTCAAGCGAAAGGGGAAATAGAAATTATTCCAGTTTCAGGCTTTCGTGGAATTGGAAAGTTCATTGATGTTACTTGGCGACTATATGCGGATGACCCTTTGTGGGTACCGCCTCTCCGGCTGGAGCGACGATTGCATCTCTCCAGATTCAATCCCTATTTCAGGCATGCACAATGGCAGGGGTGGATGGCTTGCCGTGACAATCAGCCGGTTGGCAGAATCAGTGCACAGATAGATGAGCTGCACCAGCAACGCTACGGGATGGATACCGGGCATTTCGGGATGCTGGAATCCATTCGCGATGAAGCAGTTTTCAGTCGGCTGATACAAGTAGCCGAAAGTTGGCTGGTTGAACGCGGAGTAAATCAGATCAGCGGGCCATTCAATTTTTCTATCAATCAGGAATGTGGCTTACTGGCTCAGGGGTTTGATACTCCTCCCGTTTTCATGATGCCTTATTCACCGCAGTGGTATACCAGTCTGCTGGAACAAAACGGTTATCACCCCTGCAAGGATTTACTGGCCTACTGGCTGGTAACGGATTTTGATCCGCCTCCTGCCATGCAAGCGATCGATCGCAAGTATCGGCATCAAATCCGGATCAGGCCACTGCAACGCAACCGATTCAATGAAGAAATAGAGATCATGCGAGACATATTCAATGATGCCTGGTCTGATAACTGGGGATTCGTTCCTTTTACACACGAAGAATTTGCTGATCTGGGCAGTTCTTTGCGCTGGTTGGTCCCGGATGAATTTATCCAGATAGCGGAAATAGACGGGGTGCCCGTTGCCTTCATAGCAGTACTGCCGAATCTGAACGAGATACTGCCGGCACTGAATGGAAAACTTTTTCCTTTTGGCTGGCTTCACCTGGTCAATAAACTGAAATCCAGTTCAATTACTACCGGTCGGGTTCCTCTGATGGGTGTCCGCAAACAATTTCACCATACTCTTCCTGGCATTGCGTTGGCTTTTAAGGTAATCAGTGCAGCGAAACGAGCAACATGGGAAAAGGGAATCAGGCATGTCGAACTATCCTGGATACTTGAAGACAATCAGCCTATGCGTGCGATTCTGGAAAAAATTGGTGGCAGGGAGTACAAGCGCTATCGTATTTACGAGAAGACGCTAACGTGATCAGGATGCAGTCGATTGTCAGGAAAATTCAAACACTGTTCCGTCCGTAATGAGCCATAACGATCAGTTTGCCGCTCTGGTACTGGCAGCCGACCGGGGCAGCCAGGATTCCGTGGCACGCTATGCAGGAACGGTATGCAAGGCTTATGCTCCCGTGTGTGGTAAACCTATGGTCATTCGTGTACTGGATGCTCTGAATGATTGTCACAAAATAAAATCGATCCTTTTATGCGGTCCACCGGAGCCACTGCTTTCAGCCTGCGAAGAACTCGAACAGCGTATCGATATCAGGCAGGTGGATTGGGTGGAAAATCTGGATTCACCCGCTCGCAGCGCTGCTCACGGGCTTTCACGCATCGACCCGCAACGACAGGTTTTACTGACTACAGCGGATCATGCACTGCTTACCCCGGAAATCGTGGAATATTTTTTGCAGGCTTCCAGTAATCTGGAATGTGATGCGGTTGTCGGGGTCATCAGATATGAAACCCTGCAAGCCCGGTATGGTAATACCCGGCGTACGGTGATACGGTTGCAGGATGGAAATTTCTGTGGGTGCAATCTGTTCGCATTCAATAATGCACGCGGGCGTACATTGGTGGATTTCTGGCAGCAGGCGGAAGCATTGCGCAAGCGTCCGTGGAAGCTGATCAGCCGGGTACTGGGCTGGCAGGCTGTGTGGTCGTATCTGCTCGGACGTTTGACGCTCGGTCAGGCATTGCAGAAAATTTCCGGGAAAACAGGTGCTCGGGTATGTCCGGTAATTTTGCCTTTTCCTGATGCTGGCATCGATGTCGATAAAGTGGAAGATCTGCAACTGGCGGAATCTATCCTGGCTCAATCCGGTTCAACACGACCCTTGATGTAAGACGGCCGGCTGATCTTCATGAAAATCATTGAAAGGTACATCACACGGGAACTGCTGCTTCCTTTCACCGTAGTAACGGTCATCCTGATCGGGCTTTTCGTCAGCTTCAGTGTTGCCCGGTTTCTGACCAGTGCCGTGACCGAAACGCTTGGTACTGCCGCCATGTTCAAGCTGGTCGGATTGAAAACCATCATTGCACTGGAAGTGCTGGTTCCCATTGCGTTCTATGTGGCGGTCATTTATGGTTTGAGCCGGATGAACCGGGATCAGGAAATCAATGTATTGCGCACTGCCGGATATGGGGATAACCGAATCATCCGCACTGTTTTCATAATTGCGCTGCCGATTGCCATTCTCAGCGGGATTCTTTCCGTTTACGCCCGTCCGTGGGCTTATGCGGAAAGCTATATCATGGATGCGCAGGCTGAAGCCGAATTGAATACCAACCGGTTTCAGCCTGGAAGGTTTTATGGCAGTGAAAAAAGCGGTCGAGTGATTTTTATCCGAGGTAAAGATGATCTGGAAAAACGTATGGAAGGCGTTTTCCACTACATCAGAACGACTGAAGATAGAGAAATCATTATTTCCAGGGAAGGTTATCAGCAGCCGATGACTGCAGAACAGTGGCCACATATCGAACTGCGGGAAGGCCAGATCTATCGTCTTAGTTTGGATACCATCAAAGACAGTGCTATTCGTTTTGAAAAGATGATCTATTTCAATGAAAACGATCAGGCTCAGAACTATCGGCGCAAAGCGGCATCCACTCGTTCTTTATGGGATTCTGAAGAACCGCGTGAAATTGCAGAGTTACAGTGGCGGCTTTCACGGCCCGTCGCAACTGTTCTGCTTGCGCTGATCGCCGTTTCTTTTACACGCACAGCGCCACGCAAAGATAAAACAGACAGAACCTTTCTTGTCGCCGCATTGCTTTTTGCCGTTTATTACAATCTCAGCGGATTAGCCAAAACCTGGGTGGAGCAGGGCGTGGTAACCGCCATACCCGGGGTCTGGTGGGTATATGGATTGCTTATCCTGATCGTTCTGCTACGCCTTCCCGAGCTCAGATCTTTATTGCCTGCAGGAAAACAGTGAAGGTTTGTCATCGTTATATCGCGTTGCAGGTTTTGACGGGAATGGTTATCGCTACTGCCATCCTGTTACCTCTGTTCAGTTTTTTTGATTTGCTGGATCAGCTCGATGACGTAGGGAAGGGGACATATACCACCTGGGATGCTTTTTTGTATACCGTGATGCTGATGCCCCGCAGGTTCATCCAGATTGCACCGTTCATTGCGTTACTGGGGACGGTGGGTGCGCTGGGTGCGCTGGCGGTTAATCTGGAACTGGTGGCGATGCGGGTGGCAGGGCTTTCTCCCTTGATGATTGGCCTTGCTCCGGTTGGAATCGGAGGATTACTTATTGCCTCGACGATAGCACTGGAGTATTTTGTGGCCCCTCAGTTTCAGCAGCAGGCAACGGTATTGCGGGCGGTTGCACTGGAACAGGGGGCTGAATTAGGTAAGGGACTCGGTATCTGGACGCGAAACGAGCGGAATATACTGCGTATTGGTGAGATGCTGCATAAAGGGCGTGCCACGGATATCGAAGTCATCCATTTCGGTGGAGAAGGATCCATGACCGCCCACATCCACGCATGGTATGCCGATATTTTTGATGAGAGCCTGTGGAAGTTGCATGATGTTACGATCCGTACATTCTCCTCGGGTCGCATTACTTCCAGGAAGGCACATATCCTTCAGTGGCATTCGTTTCTTGGCCCGGATGACATTGCGACCCTTACCAAGTCACCGGAAAGTCTGACGCCGGTAGAGCTGGTGAAACATGCTGAATTTTTGAGAGCAACTGGCCAGAAAGCGGATGCCTATGTTATGGCATTATGGCGCAAGATCGGTGGGGCGATCATGACGATTGCGATGATCCTAGTAGCTATTCCCTTCATCTTCGGCTCTGTGCGTGAGGGACTGGGGGGTAAACTGATTCTGGCTGCGCTCATGGGGATCAGTATTTACCTGTTTGATCAGATCATTGCCAATATCGGACTGGTGTTCCAGTTGAATCCGATTGTCGTCTCGATTGCACCTGGAATGATTCTGATTGCTGTCGCAGCATATTGGTTGTTACGACGCATTTTTTGAGAGAAATATGACTACTGCTTTCTTCGTGCACATTATTGGCAACAGTAAAATCGGTCTGTGGGGAATGGATGGACGTACACGCCTAGAGCGGATGCTGGAAACGATCAAGACGGCTACAGTGGTGAAAGAGGTATCACAATTGACCGAAACGGATCCCGTGTTGCTGCTGCGTGCTGACTATCTGTTCGATGGCAGGGTAATCAGTGCACTGATGGCATTGCGTGAACCGGCTATACTCGTGGCCCCTCTGAATGAGGTTTCGGTTGCGATTCTGACTGACGGGAAAAATGCCGCTGCGATGTGTGAAGTACTGAACGAAAAACGACCGGCACCTGATGATCTTTCCGTTCGTACCTTGAAAGATCTCCCGATTCAGGTACAGCAGAATCTGAAAAAGAAGGATCCGCCCTATGTATTGCCGATCCGGCGTTGTAATCAAGCTGAGCTTGAATCGGAGCTGTTTGCCGCATCCTATAAGGGTGTAACCGATCTGGTCACCAAATGGCTATGGCCCTGGCCAGCATTTATGGCAACGCGTTTGTGTGTTCGACTGGGTCTGAAACCCAATCATGTGACATTACTCAGTCTGGTTCTGGCTGTGCTGGCAGGTGTGGCATTCTGGTATGGTGCGTTTGGTATCGGCCTGATCATGGCATGGCTGATGACCTTTTTAGATACGGTCGATGGCAAGCTGGCGCGTGTCACGCTGACATCGAGCAAGCTGGGTGACGTGCTGGATCATGGTCTGGATATCATTCATCCGCCGTTGTGGTATTGGGCCTGGGGAGTAGGCCTCATGGCTACCGCCACGCCTGTGGCTGATCTTGAATTGCTGGCCTGGCTGATGTTCATTGGCTATGTGGGAGGGCGCCTTTGTGAAGGTGCTTTCCAGTTCTGGCTGGCCTCTTTTGATATTTTCATCTGGTGTAAGGTCGATTCGTTCCATCGTTTGATTACTGCACGGCGCAATCCGAATCTAATCCTGCTGACTGCCGGTTGGATGGCAGATCGACCGGATATCGGGTTCATTCTGGTCGTATCGTGGCACCTGTTTTCGACCCTGTTTCTCGTTTACAGACTGTTCGCTGCCTGGCAAAGCCGGTCACAGGATGGTGTGCTTCACTCCTGGATGGAAGGTATCGATCCCGTTCGGGACAGGCAGCAATTTGCTGTCAGGATATTTACCCGGCTACCTTTTCCCCAACAGTATGTCAATGCCGCTGATAACGAGTAATTCAATGTGGATCTGATCCCTGCCAGAATTGGCCTGATTTATAACCCGCTGGGAGGTTGGTTTCGCAAGCATGCTGCACAGATGCAGAGTCTTCTGGCAACGTTATCGGAAATCAGACAGATTCAGGCAACTGACCAGCTCGAGTTTGAACGAGCTGTCACTGTCGTAGTTGAAGCGCGGATCGAATGGCTGATCGTTGTTGGAGGAGATGGCACTTTGCAAGGGGTGATGAGTTGTCTGTTTGAACGCCTGCCACCGGACAGGTGGCCTGAGATCACTATTGTGCCCGCCGGAACGACCAACATGACTGCACTGGATCTGGGGATGGACAGGCGAGCCGAACAGATTTTGTCCAGAATCAGGCAATATCTGCGACAACCTGGTGACATGAAACGGGTACAAAGACCGGTGCTGCGTATCGAGCAGGCTGGTATGAAGAATGTGTATGGAATGATGCTCGGTCTTGGCCTGATTGCACGGGGTGTAAAATTTTCACGCAGCCAGATCAAGCAAATAGGAATGACCGGTAACATTTTTACCGTTGTAATCGTATTGCGCTCGCTGGCAGGTATGTTTCTGGGGCGCCCGCAGGCCGAATGGGCTCCGGTACGTATTACACAAAAAGATGAAACAGGGACGTTGAGTGAGAGAGTGTATCTGTTCGCACTCGTCAGCGCGCTGGAGAAATTATTGCTTGGTATTTGCCCCTATTGGGGGCGGGAGCAAGCCCCATTGCACGTAACATTTATCAGGCAATACAGCAAACGGTTCTGGCGCGCTATCTGGCCATTAATTGCAGGGCGTGGTCATCATTTGCGGAAGGAAGACGGCTATACCAGCTATAACACGGCTTCGATCGAGCTGTGGCTGGATGATGAATATATCGTGGATGGTGAGCTTTACTATGCTTCCAGTCAGAATGGCCCGCTGAAAATCACGGCTGATGGCCCGATTCTGTTCCGCGTTTTATGAAAAATATGAATGGGTACTACTGATTTACAAAATACTCCGGATCTTCTGATACAGGAAATTGCAATTCAGGATGCCCGATCTGTGCATCCGGCATTTCAGGTTTTTACCGATGCATTGAGACAGCGTTTCGGAGAAGCGCTGGATGCAGTCGTTTTATATGGCTCCTGCTTGCATACTTCTGATCTGACTGAGGGTATTGCCGATTTTTATGTGCTGGTCAGTGATTATCGGCTGGCTTATTCCGGTCGTCTGCTGGCCGGTCTGAATGCCTGGCTGCCACCGAATGTCTTTTATCTGGAAGTTCCTGCTGCAGCTGGTGTGATGCGTGCAAAGTATGCGGTAATTTCGACGGCAGACTTTGAACGCGGTGCTCGGCAGTGGTTTCATCCTTATATCTGGGCACGTTTTGCACAGCCGGCCAGATTGCTTTATGCCCGCGACGATCAGATACAAAAGCGTGTCCATGCTGCGCAGGCGGGTGCCGTACTTAAATTCATCAGTACGACACTGCCTGTACTTGAACCTGGCTCCAGTGATCTGGAGACGATCTGGGCTTCCGGTTTGATGCTGACTTACGCTGCTGAACTGCGTGCAGAACGTGAAGCGCGCGCGCGTCATCTGGTGCGGATTGATCCGGAAATCTACAGCCGGCTGACTGCAGCAGCCACACCTGCCTTGAACCCGCTGCTGAGTTTACAGGCTGATGGGCGATATCATATCGGGCCGATCACACCACTGAAAAGATTGAGTGCACGTATCCACTGGCGTTTGCGGCGCTGGCAGGGGCGAGTGCTGTCGATTCTGCGGCTGAGCAAAGCGACGATGACTTTCCGGGATTGTCTGGATTATGCTGCATGGAAAATTGAACGTCATACCGGCATCAAAGTGGAAATTACGCCTATGCTGAGGCGTCATCCGATCCTCTGGGGCTATAAAGTCATGTGGCGATTACTGCGGCGTGGTGTGTTGCGCTGAGCGGGTGAATGTCCGGGTATTTGCCGGGAAATTTATTGGGAGTAACGATCATGAAGTATTCAATCCGATTCTTTATCGTAATTTTTGCGGTTTTCCTGACGGCCTGTTCCACCATGTATTACAGTGGACTTGAAAAAATCGGTATTCCAAAGCGGGATGTACTGGTTTATCGGGTCGAGAAAGCAAGAGATACGCAGGAAGAAACCCGAGAGCAATTCAAATCTGCTCTGGAGCAGTTTTCTGCTGCCACCAATTTTAAAGGAGGGGATCTTGAGGGGATTTATAAAAAACTGAACAGTGAGTATGAGGCGAGTGTGAACAAAGCAAAAGAAGTCAGGAGTCGTATCGAAGATATCGAAAGCGTTTCAGCTGCATTATTCAGAGAGTGGGAGCAGGAAATCACGCAATATTCAAATCCGGCATTGAAACGGAGCAGTCAGGACAGGCTGACTGAGACCAGATCGTATTACAAGCAGCTCATTGCAGCTATGAAAAACGCAGAATCGAGGATACAGCCCGTATTGACTGTTTTCAACGATCAGGTCATGTACCTCAAGCATAATCTCAATGCTCGGGCAATCGCCTCATTGAAAGGTGAATTGAAAACATTGCAATCGAATGTTTCGACTCTGGTTGCTGCAATGGAAAAATCCATCAACGAAGCCAATACATTTATCAGCAATATGGAAAAAACTAAGTAGTGGCTGCTTGTGCTATTTGCGGCGGCTGTTCGCCAGTAAAGCTGCGAGAGAAGATTGAAGTGGAGATCCTGCCGGCAGTGAGTTGGATAGTCTGTCCAGATGTTCGATTGCAGTCTGACTCAGTGAACGTGTGATTTCGCGAGCATTCCCGGATTCCGGGGAATATAACTGTGGCTGGACGGAAAACCTGATATTTTCAACCTTGACGCCAGCATTATTCATTTTTTGCCGGATCGATGGCGCAAGGTAACGTAGCCGGCTGGCGGTGATGCCATTACCCGCATAAATGACCAGGAGCCCGTCAGCGGTATACTGACCCACTGTACACTGATTTCTCAATGAGAAAGGAATGGCGTTCAGCAGATGTTTTTGCACTTGTGCGAGATGCTCGGCTTTGGCAAATAATCGGCCATAATCGGGTGTGTTACCAAGAGCCGTCAGAAAGTTGTTCAGATTGAGGATGGGCACGTTGCTTTACCTTTTGGGGTCGTATGAGTTCAAATGATGCAAGCAGGAACCCGAGATATCGTTCGGACAGGTTTCAGGCTAAAAGGCCTGCAGGAAAGAGGGTATCGTAGAGTCCGGTGCGACATGAACTGATCTCGAGACGGTTTTTGCCTGTTCTGTTTACCATTTCGATTATGGTAGTATGACCGGGTTTTGCTATCCCGGCAATCGGGCAAGTTGCAGCGTGTTCATGCCGGCTGAGAAGTTTAACCAGTCAATAAAAATGCCAAATTACTCGCATATTACTTGATACCTTGAGTACGCTGAACCCGAAAACATAATGTTGCATCACTCATTTTCTGCACAGACACATTCACTTGTATCATTGACAGTGTTTTCCCGATCGGGCCGCAAGCCGGCACACAAACAGCAGCCTCCAGTATTCTTCTGTTATGAAATGGATCAAATCCGGCAGATGATCTGTAATCAATACGTTTTTACATTAATAGACAAACAACTAATTTCCCATGCTGAGTAACTTACTAAAGAGTATTTTTGGCAGCCGTAACGATCGGCTGATAAAACAGTATTTAAAGATCGTTCGCACCATCAATGAGCTGGAAGCCGCGATTTCACCACTGTCGGATGAGGAACTGCGCGCCAGGACGAGTGAGTTCAAACAACGTGTCACAGACGGAGAGAAACTGGATCAGTTGTTGCCTGAAGCATTTGCCGTGGTCAGGGAAGCGGGAAAGCGTGTGTTGGGTATGCGCCATTTCGATGTGCAGTTGATCGGCGGTATGGTTCTGCATGAAGGAAAAATTGCCGAGATGCGTACCGGTGAGGGAAAAACGCTGATGGCGACATTGCCTACCTACCTGAATGCATTATCGGGCAAAGGGGTACATATCGTTACGGTCAATGATTATCTGGCAAAGCGTGATGCAGAATGGATGGGACAGATTTACCGCTTTCTCGGGCTGACTGTCGGCGTGGTGTTGTCACAAATGCCGCACGAGGAAAAACAGGCCGCTTATGCCGCGGATATAACCTACGGCACGAACAATGAATATGGCTTTGATTATCTGCGTGACAATATGGTGGGACATAGCGGGGAACGGGTACAGCGCGTGCTGAATTTTGCAATTGTAGACGAGGTTGACTCGATTCTGATCGATGAAGCTCGCACGCCGCTCATCATTTCTGGCATGGCCGAGGGTGATACTGAAATCTATAAACGTATCGATGCGTTGATTCCCGGGTTGACCCGGCAGGAGGATGAAAAAAGTCCCGGTGATTACAGTGTGGATGAAAAAACTCAGCAGGTATTGCTGAGCGAGGAAGGGTTCGAGCATGCCGAGAAACTGCTGAGTGAAGCGGGTTTGCTGTCGGCTGGGTCCAGTCTGTATGACCCGGCAAATGTCAGTCTGATTCATCATCTCAATGCTGGATTGCGTGCGCGGGCACTATACAACCGGGATCAGCATTACGTCGTACAAAATGGCGAAGTTATCATCGTTGACGAATTTACGGGCCGTCTGATGCCGGGAAGGCGATGGTCAGAAGGTTTGCACCAGGCCGTTGAAGCCAAGGAAAATGTTCCGATTCAGAAAGAAAACCAGACGCTGGCATCCATCACTTTCCAGAACTATTTCCGGATGTATGAAAAACTTGCTGGCATGACGGGTACTGCCGATACGGAAGCATTCGAGTTTCAGCAGATTTATGGACTGGAGACAGTCGTCATTCCCACACATCGCCCAATGACACGGGAAGATCGCATGGATCAGGTTTTTCGTACACCCCAGGAGAAGTATCAGGCAATCATTGCAGATATCAAGGATTGTTACGAGCGTAAACAGCCTGTTCTGGTGGGAACGACCTCGATCGAAAATAATGAATTGCTCGCAGCTCTTCTGACAAAGGAGAAATTGCCTCATCAGGTGCTCAATGCCAAGCAGCATGCCAGAGAGGCCGATATCATCGCTCAGGCAGGGCAGCCAAAGATGGTAACCATCGCGACCAATATGGCTGGTCGGGGAACGGACATCGTGCTGGGTGGAAATCCGGAGCAGGAAATCAACCGTATCCGGGCAGATGAAACGCTTGATGAAGCTACTAAAAATAAAAAAACAGAAGAGATTCATCAGGCATGGCAGGCCAGACATGATGAGGTGATCAAACTGGGCGGGTTACATATTATCGGTACTGAGCGGCATGAATCACGCCGGATCGATAATCAGTTACGTGGACGTGCCGGTCGACAGGGAGATCCGGGTTCCAGTCGTTTTTATCTGTCTCTGGAAGATCCGCTCTTACGTATTTTTTCTTCGGACAGAGTTGCGAATATCATGACGCGCCTCAAAATGCCGGAGGGAGAAGCAATCGAGCATCCCTGGGTGACGCGTGCGATAGAAAATGCCCAGAGAAAGGTTGAAGCCCGGAATTTTGATATTCGCAAGCAATTGCTGGAATATGATGATGTAGCCAACGATCAGCGCAAGGTGATTTACCAGCAGCGCAACGAACTGCTGGATGCTGAGCAGGGTATTTCAGAAACGACCAGTGCCATTCGGGAAAGCGTGGTACATCTGCTCATCAGTCGTTACATTCCTGAGCAGAGTATCGAAGAACAGTGGGATATTCCAGGGCTGGAAAAAGCGCTGGCCAGCGAATTTCATCTGCAAATTCCTGTTCAGAAATGGCTGGAGGAAGATAGTGAGCTGCATGAAGAAAATCTGCGTGATCGGATCGTGGAACTGGTAAATGCAAACTATCTGAACAAGGTTGAGCAGGTGGGTGCGCCCATCATGCATCAATACGAACGGATGGTCATGCTGCACAGTATAGATACCCATTGGCGCGAACACCTGGCTGCGCTGGATCATTTGCGGCAGGGGATCCATTTGCGCGGTTATGCACAACAGAATCCCAAACAGGAATATAAACGGGAGGCTTTTGAGCTGTTTACCAGTATGCTCGATGCCATTAAAGCCGATGTGACAAAAATTCTCATGACGGTACAGATTCGCAGTGAACAGCAGGTTGAATCAGTTGCGGAAACATCAGTACTCAAAAATCTGGAGTATCACCATGATACTCACAGCGAACTGGCGGATGAACAGCAACCTGTAGCAGAAAGCCATGAGAACAAGCAGCAACCGTTTGTCCGTAAAAACGAAAAAGTAGGACGGAATGATCCCTGTCCTTGCGGGTCAGGCAAAAAATACAAGCAATGTCATGGCAAATTGAACTAGGGTTGCGCAAGCTTGGTAACAATCTATCTTAGTGAATGCAGACTGTGCTAAAATGGCTCCCCTTATAGGATTACCACTCTGAGGACGGATGTTCTCAGGTGCCGATTTTGTTTTTTTGGTTTGTTAATTAAGTGCATTGCTGGTTGACGGGAAATTAATGAAATGGAATTGTTAGAAAATGACAGATAGTGGTGATAACGGAAAGATGAGCGGGCGTCGCCGCTTTTTACTGGTGGCCACTTCGGTTGCCGGTGCAGTTGCCGGTGCAGGTGTAGCAACCCCATTTTTGCGCAGCATGATGCCGAGTGAACGTGCCAAAGCTGCAGGGGCGCCGGTCGAAGTGGATATCAGTAAGCTGGAGCCAGGGATGTTATTAACGGCTGAGTGGCGGGGAAAGGTTGTCTGGGTACTCAAGCGCACCCCGGAAATGCTGGATAACCTGGAAAAATTGAATGACCAGCTCGCTGATCCTGATTCACAGCGGGACCAGCAGCCGCCTTATGCGCAGAACCATACAAGATCGATCAAACCTGAGATATTGGTCGTTCTGGGGGTTTGTACTCATCTGGGATGTTCACCAGTCTATCGGAAAGATATCGCACCTGCTGACTTAGGTCCGGAATGGCTGGGAGGATTCTTCTGCCCTTGTCACGGATCCAAATTCGACTTGGCTGGGCGTGTCTACAAGAGTGTTCCGGCCCCTTCCAATCTGGTAGTACCTCCTTATACCTATTTGAGTGACAACCGGCTTTTGGTCGGTTCAGACAGTAAAGAGTCCGCCTAAAATGAGTAAACAGCAAAATGCAATAATGGAATGGATAGACAAGCGCTTTCCTTTGACAAGTACCTGGAAAGCACATTTGTCTGAGTATTACGCTCCTAAGAATTTCAACTTCTGGTATTACTTCGGATCGCTGGCACTGCTTGTGCTGGTCAACCAGCTGTTGACAGGTATTTTTCTGACCATGAATTACAAACCTGATGCGGGAATGGCATTTGCATCAGTCGAGTACATCATGCGGGATGTGGATTTTGGGTGGCTGATCCGATACATGCATTCGACAGGAGCTTCCATGTTTTTCGTGGTGGTTTACCTGCACATGTTCCGCGGGATGATGTACGGATCATATCGGAAGCCGCGTGAATTACTGTGGCTGATCGGTATGGCCATCTTCTTCGTACTGATGAGTATGGCGTTCACCGGGTATATTCTTCCATGGGGGCAGATGTCCTATTGGGGAGCACAGGTGATTGTCAGCATGTTTGGCGCGATACCGGTCATCGGAGATACCCTGTCAAACTGGATTCTTGGTGATTTCATGCTGTCGGATGCAGCATTGAACCGGTTTTTCGCTTACCATGTGGTCACGCTGCCGGTATTGATCGTTGTGCTGGTGTTCGTGCACGTTCTTGCTTTACATGAGACCGGCTCCAACAATCCTGATGGTATTGAGATCAAAGCCAACAAAGATCCGCATACGGGCATCCCGGTCGATGGCATACCATTTCATCCGTATTACACGGTCAAGGATATTTTTGGAGTGGTCGGGTTTCTGATCGTATTCTGTGGAATCATTTTCTTCGCACCGGAGATGGGTGGATATTTCCTGGAAGACAACAACTTTATTCCAGCCAATCCTTTACATACCCCGGATCATATTGCACCAGTATGGTATTTCACACCGTATTATTCGATGCTGCGTGCAGTCACGGTAAATTTTCTGGGAGTGGATGCCAAATTATGGGGAGTGATTCTGATGGCAGCATCAGTGGTCATCTTCTGTTTCTTGCCCTGGCTGGATCGCAGCCCGGCTAAATCGATCCGTTATAAGGGTCCGTATTTCAAATTTGCATTGACCCTCTTTGTGATCAGCTTTTTCGTTCTTGGATGGTTGGGTACCAAATCTCCAACTCCGCTGTATACATTGCTGGCACAAATTTTTACTGTAATTTATTTTGCTTTCTTCCTCCTGATGCCGTGGTACAGCAAAATAGACAAAACTAAACCAGAACCGAAGAATGTAACAAAATGAGAATGATAAAATATTTACTGCTGGCCATATTATTGGCTCCGTTTGTCGCACATTCTTCCGTTCAGGAAGTCAAGTTGGACAAAGCTCCCATAGACAGAGCCGATAAGGAGTCTCTGCAGCGCGGAGCCAAGAGTTTTGTGGAGTATTGTCTTACCTGTCATGGCGCCAATTTTATGCGTTTCAACCGCCATCACGACATCGGAATGAGTGATGATGATATTCGTGCCCACCTTATCCGTACCGGGCAAAAAACGGGTGATCTCATGGAGGCAGCGATGAGAAAGAAAGAGGCTGAGGAATGGTTTGGTGTGGTTCCGCCCGATTTATCCGTCATCGCTCGGGCTCGTGGAGCGGATTGGTTATATACTTACCTGCGTACTTTTTATCAGGATACTTCAACCTACAGTGGCTGGAACAACCTGATTTTTGACAAAGTTGCCATGCCACATGTTCTGCATAATTTGCAGGGATGGCAGGTGCTTGAACCCGAAACCGGAAATCTGGTACAAACAAAACCGGGTACGATGACTAAAGAGGAATACGACAGATTCGTAGCTGACATGGTGAACTACATGGTTTATCTGGGTGAACCGCATGCACCTTATCGCAGAGAACTGGGAGTCATTGTGTTGTTGTTCCTGTTTGGTATGTTGGGACTGACCTATCTGCTCAAGAAAGAATATTGGAGAGATGTACATTGATCTCCTCGAAGTCAGTTTCTGTGTAACCAGTTCCATTTGACAGAAGCTATGATGACATTGTATTCAACGGCGACTTGCCCTTTCAGTCACCGGTGCCGTATCGTATTGCACGAAAAGGATATGGATTTTCAGGTTATTGATGTTGATCCCAACAACATACCTGAGGATATTGCTGTAATCAGTTCTTACAGTAAAGTACCCATCCTGGTCGAGAGAGATCTCGTACTGTACGAAGCAAACATCATCAATGAGTATATTGATGATCGCTTCCCGCATCCGCAACTCATGCCTGCGGAACCGGTGATGCGGGCTCGTGCAAGGCTATTATTGCACCGGTTTGAGAAAGAGCTTTTCTACCATATAGAATCCCTGGAACAGGGAGATCATAAAACAGCAGATAAAGCACGTGTAGAGATAGCGAACGGACTGACAATGGTCGCTCCTATCTTTGAGAAGCAGAAGTACATGCTCGGGGATGAATACACTATGCTGGATGTAGCGATTGCTCCCTTGTTATGGCGACTTGATCACTATGGAGTCAAATTGCCAAAGCAAGCAGCACCATTGCTGAAATATGCTGAGCGTCTCTTCAGTAGACCTTTGTTTATTGATGCACTGACTCCATCTGAGAAGTTGATGCGTAAATGAGCGACGTTTCTTCAATTAAACCTTATTTAATACGAGCAGTACACCAATGGTGTACTGACAATATGAATTGCCCGCATATTTCAGTACTGGAAGGCGGTTGTTCGGGTATTCCTGCCGAATCATTCAAGGATGGAGAAATAATACTCAATATAAGTTACCAGGCAACGAGTGATCTGCTGATCGATAATGAAACGATTCGATTTGTAGCACGTTTTAATGGAGTATCAAGACAAGTTGAGATTATGATTGGAGCGGTGGTTGCCATATTTGCCAGAGAATCAGGTCAGGGACTTACTTTTATTCCGGAAATCAATAAAACAGCTGTTCCTGATGAACAGGAAAACAGTGTAGATCATCCTGTTTCACAGGATAGCCAGGTTTTATCCATCGAAGGTAAACGGGGTAAACCCTTCCTGAAAATCATAAAATAGTCCGATTCCTCCCATTTGCCGGCATAGCTCAGTTGGTAGAGCAGCTGATTTGTAATCAGAAGGTCCCGAGTTCGATTCTTGGTGTCGGCACCACTAATATTTACTCAATAAATACATAATCTTATGTATATCTCCATATAGATTTTCGCGATGTGTTATGTAAATCAAGCTTGTTGTAGAGTCTTGTTGTTAAGAAATGACTTTTAGATCTTTAGCTTTATAGCTAGCACTTCTGATTGATAATCGGATCACCTTTCATTTTAAGTCCTAGATTTTTAAGGCCTTAATTGCGGGAGTTGTATTTGGATGTGCCAGATTCATTAAAAAAGAGAGTCAATGCGACTATATCCGAATCCTGTATTTCTTCGCTTCATTTTAACCACAAGCTCAATCAGATCTTCTCTGATTTTTTCATCCGGGCTTAATTCGATTTTTACTGGTATAGATATTGCTAGAGACCTTTGCAAAACATCTGAATCCAAGAGCAACAGGAGAAAACTTGAAATTTAAATTTGTTTTCCTGCCATTTTATGAATTTTTAAAGATAAATCGCGTTATTTAATACAAATTTGCCTTATTCTCTAGTGTTCTCTTGCTATTTTCTGTTCAGAAGACACATTTCTCCTGTCTCATCGCAACCTCTTCTTGATCGTGTTCCGTGACATGCGCTAAGCGCTAGAGATGATCTTGCGGTGAATATCACCTATGATCACCTTAAATAATGCGGTGATTAATATGTGGGTTCATGAACATCAAAACTGGCCAAACTTTACATGGGATATGGAATCCCTTGCATCCAAGTTGGCTGATATACGCCATCGCCAAGGACGCTTGCTTGGTCGCATGGAAGGACTGGGCTTTGAGCTCAAGTGCGAAGCCAGCCTAAGCACACTCACCAATGACGTAGTCAAATCCTCTGCTATAGAGGGTGAAAACCTAAACCCGGAGGAAGTTCGCTCCTCTATTGCTCGAAGGCTTGGGATTGATATTGCCGGTCTAATTCCCGCGAGCCGAGATATCGAAGGCATCGTTGAGATGATGCTAGATGCCACGCAGCAGTTTTCTAAGCCGCTGACCAAAGACCGTTTTTTTGATTGGCATGCTGCGCTATTCCCTACAGGGCGAAGTAGCATGATGCATAAAATCACCGTTGGTGGCTGGCGTACCATCGACGCAGGCCCTATGCAGGTTGTTTCTGGCCCAATCGGCAAAGAGAAAGTTCACTTTGAAGCTCCTGATGCCGACCGTTTGGAAAAAGAAATGCAGGCGTTTCTCAAGTGGTTCGGCAACGGCGATGACATTGATCCAGTCATCAAAGCAGGCATTGCTCACCTTTGGTTTGTCACCATTCACCCATTTGAAGATGGGAATGGACAAATTGCCAGAGCCATTGGCGATATGGCCCTGGCGCGAGCAGATGGTACGCAAGACCGTTTTTACAGCCTCTCATCCCAAATTGAGGCAGAGCGGAAGCATTATTACGCTCAGCTTGAGAAACAGCAATGTGCAACACCAGACATCACAGACTGGCTGTCATGGTTCTTAGATTGCCTTGGTCGAGCGATTGCCAACGCCGAAACGACACTTGGCAATGTTCTCTTCAAAGCTCAGCTCTGGGATAAGATTAATCAAAAGCGCATCAATGATCGCCAACGACTGATTATTAACCGCATGCTTGAAGATGATTTTGAGGGCTTAATGAACACCTCAAAATACGCCGAGCTGGCTAAGTGCTCAAACGATACAGCTCTTCGGGATATTCAGGAATTAAAGGAGAGAGGCATTTTTATTCGAAATCCCGGTGGCGGACGAAGTACCAGTTACAGGCTTCCGGACCGAGAGGAGACATAGTGCTTCCGCTTATCCGTTTTGTGGGATTTTAGATGATTGATTACACTAATGAATCGATCCTGATAATTCCTAATTGATTGATTTAGTATAGTAAACAATGGATTTCTGAGGTTGTGATTTGCAAGGAAGGATTAGAATAGGAGCATTTTCTTGCAAATTCAGAATGCCGATGGGACCGAAGCCGAAGGGGCCACAAACAGGAGAATTGTTCAGCCAGCCGCTGGCGGAGCTGATCAACGGGAATCACCCGCTCGCGAAGCTGGCCGAGTTGATAGATTGGCGTATTTTTGAACGGGAATAGACACTGCTTTTTCCATCTGGCCGTGGCCGACCGGCGACGCCACCCCGGCTGATGGCCGGGCTTTTGTATCTGCAGCACAGTTTGCCTGCTCGGACGAAGCGCTGATCTGGAGCTGGGTCGAAAATCCGTATTAGCAGCATTTCTGTGGCGAGATTTACTTTCAGCACGAACCCCCGATTGATCCTTCATCCTTGTCGCGTTGGCGCAAACGGATTGGCGAGGAAGGCGTGGAATGGCTGTTGGCGGTCACCATCGAGGCGGCCAGGAAAGCCAAGGTCATCAAGGCGGGTAGCCTGGAGAAGGTGATTGTTGATACACCGCTCATGGAGAAGGCGATTGCCTATCCGACCGACAGCCGCTTGTTGGAGCGAGGTTGCCAACACCTGGTGAAGCTGGCAGATCGGCTGGGCATCAAGCTTCGGCAGAACTATAACCGGCAGGCACCGCGGCTGGCCGGGCAGGTTGGCCGTTATGCCCAGCCAGGCAATACAAGCGGATGCGTGGCACACTGAAGAAGCTGCGCACGCTGGTGGGCCGGGTTTGGCGCGATATCGATCGGCAGCGGGAAGTCTTGGCAACGGCATCGAGCCGATAATCGGGCACATGAAAAATGAAGGACTGCTGCGCCGGAATTGGCTCCACGGCAGTCTGGGCGATGCCCTCCATGCCGTGCTCTGTGGGGCCGGCCACAATTTACGCATGATCCTCCGGAAGCTGCGGCTTCTTCGCGCCTGGCTTCTGGCTCTCATGGAAACCTTATCGGCCCTGACCAATACCCCATAACCCCTGCCTTCTGACCAGATTCGCAACATAACCAATTATTCAGAACCGACTAAATACACCTATTTTTAGTAGGTGTATTCTAATTTACAAAAATTTTGAACAATGGACTAAGGCATCTCGAATCATAAAATTCACAAGTGTGGGAGAAACGCCTAACTCTTTGGCAATTTCTTTCTGAGGTATACCATATATACGGTGCTTTTCGAAGACATAACGCGTTCGATCCGGTAATTCAGACAATACAGCAGATAGTCTTTCTAAGGTCTGCCTATTTTCGCATATGACTTCGGGGGATATTTCATTCGTACTGAGGTTTTCATATTCTTCATCAATTATGATGCGTTTGCTCATCAGTGCTTGCTTGCGATAGTGATCGAGAGCCAAGTTACGGATTATTTGGAGCAGGTAGTTCAGTTGATCTTTAGGAGATGAAATGGGAGGAGCGGAGGATAATCTGAAAAAAACATCCTGCACCATATCTTCGGCATGATGGCCACAATTGGTGAATTTACGAGCGAACCTGGTGAGTACTGATAAATTTTCTGTATAAATCTGAATCCATGGTGTAGCGAACGAGTCTTGAGTATTTGTATTTGGCATGCTTGAGAACCAACATAGATTATTCTTATAAAATAATAACTTAGCCTATATATCAATAACTATTATTCTAAATGTTGCCACTAAATTATATTACTAATAATTATCATTAACAATAATTCTCATGTTCCTGACTAAAACCGGAACTCGGATCATGATCAGAAGCTATATTTTTATAGGATTATCGGTGTAAGCGCAGCTGTTGATTTACTGACGATAATTACTTATCAATATGACATTCCGACAGGTGTTTCACCATCATTTTTGCGCAACGCAACTAATTATTCTACTCCTGTATTCGTTAACCGTTCATAGACAGCGCTTCCCCCAATAAGAAGTCATTGGGTGATAGCGCAATTGGTCAGTGTAACTGACAAAATCCCGATTTCTGAATCCGTAAAATTTTATTCAGTTTTTTGCCCTATCTGATCTGACACTTGTAAAGGCGGGTAGGCCTGAGGTATTCAGCAATTCAAGGAAAATATAAGTACAGGACAGATTTATGATTAACGCATTTGCGCTTCCGCGAACATTGGTTCAATCGTTGCGGGATCGAGCTTCCCAAACCCCTGAGCAAGTGGCCCTGCTTTTCCTTGGTGAGCAGGAGGAAGAATGCAGGAAGGTTAGTTATCGTGAACTGGATTTACGGGCTCGTACTATCGCAGCCTCTATTCAGACTGTGGCAAATCCGGGAGACAGAGCTATCCTGCTGTTTCCCAGTGGCGTTGATTATGTGGCCACCTTTTTCGGCTGCCTGTGTGCCGGTGTAATCGCAGTACCCGCCTATCCACCCGAATCCACCATGCGCCAGCACCAGGCGCGACTTCTGTCCATCATTGAAGATGCAACTCCACGTCTGTTACTGACCAATTCTGTTTTGTACGGACCTTTGCAAGCGGCTGGTCAGCAATTGCTGGTGAACGGCTCCGTACTTTCTGATATCGAGCGTCCTAAATGGTTATGTGTTGATACATTGGATAGTGCCAAAGCACAATATTGGCGAGAACCAGTACTGGAACCAGACGACATCGCATTTTTGCAATACACCTCCGGTTCGACTGCGCAACCCAAAGGTGTCCAGGTAAGTCATGGGAATCTGGTAACCAACGAATTGATGATTCGTCAGGGTTTTGAAATCGGGGATGGGGATGTGATCGTCAGCTGGTTGCCTCTTTATCATGATATGGGATTGATTGGCTCGCTTCTGCAATCCATCTTCAGCGGTGTTCCCTGTGTGCTGATGTCTCCACGCTACTTTCTGGAACGGCCTGTACGCTGGCTCGAGGCCATCAGTCAGTACGGTGGTACAGTCAGTGGCGGGCCGGATTTTGCCTACCGGTTATGTGCCGAACGGATCTCGGATTCCGCTCTGAAGCGCCTGAACCTGGAGCGCTGGCAGGTGGCATTCTCGGGAGCAGAACCTATCCGTGAAGACAGTCTGGCGCTGTTCAGTCAGAAGTTTTCAGCCTGTGGTTTCAGCGATGATAAGTTTTTCCCCTGCTACGGACTGGCTGAAGCGACCCTTTTTGTGACTGGCGGGAAGCGTGGGCAAGGTGCCTCGACGTTGCAAATGGATCAACAGCGGCTGGCACGAAACATAGTAGCTTCAGGAGAAGGCCCGATATTGGTGAGTTGCGGCCGCAGCCAACCCGAGCAGGAAATACGTATCGTCGATCCGGCTAGTCAATCAGTTGTAGCAGAGGGCACTGTCGGAGAAATCTGGACTGCCGGCGGCAGTATTACCCGGGGTTACTGGCGTAATCCTGACGCTACGGCAAAAACCTTTGTGAAAAATGGTAGCCATGTCTGGCTGCGTACTGGTGATCTGGGTTTCGTGCGTGCTGGTGAGCTGTTCGTTACCGGTCGTTTGAAAGATATGCTGATCGTGCGTGGACATAATTTATATCCTCAAGATATTGAACGCACGATTGAGGGGGAAATAGAGGGCATTCGCAAAGGGCGCGTCGCTGTATTTGCTGTTCAGGTCGCTGGTGTTGAAGGGATCGGTATTGCGGTGGAGGTGAGTAAAAAGCTGCAAAAACGGGTACCTGCTCAGGCATTGATTGACAACATCCGGCAAGTGATCGCCGAGGTGTATCAGGAAACCCCGCAACAGGTAGCTTTGTTGAATCCTGGTACTTTACCCAAGACATCCAGTGGCAAGCTGCAGCGTTCCGCATGTCGTGCCGGTCTGGCAGAAGGCAGCCTCGAAGCCTACGCTATCTATCCTTTACAAGGGGATGATCGGAGGGACACGAAGTCTGATCAACCGACTGCTGCTACGACAGTGCTTGAAGCAGAAATCTGTACACTCTGGTGCGAAATTCTTGAGATTAGCCATCTGGAGCCCGGTGACAATTTTTTTCTCAAGGGTGGTAACTCGGTCAAAGCAGTACAGCTCATGGCTGCTTTGCAGGAACGTCTGAATCTGACACCGGATATTCAGTGGCTGTTTATGGCGCCTACACTTGCGTCTTTCGTGGCCACCGTCGCTGATCAGCAGACTTCGGAATTCCAGATTGGCAACAATGATATTCCTGCGCTGACTGAACAGAGTAATTTCCCTTTGTCACCTGGACAGCAACGGCTCTGGTTTCTCTGGAGACTGGATCCGCAAGGCGCTGCCTACAATGTTCCTGGCGGATTGCGTTTACGTGGCTCCCTGAATGAAGCGGGTTTGCGTACCAGTTTTCAGGCATTAGTGGAACGTCACGATATGTTGCGAACCCGATTTGCCGAACAGGATGGTATCCCCGTTCAGTCTGTGGATGAGGTGGTGGAGGTCGCTATCCACACGATTGATCTCAGCCGATTGCCCGGTGAGGAACGTGAAGCTGAAGCATTGCGTATACAGGAGAAGGAAGCGCTTACGCCATTTGATCTGCTGACCGGGCCTCTGATGCGAATCACGCTAGTACGGCTGGGGGAAGAAGATCACTTATTGCTGGTCACTTTTCACCATATCGTAGTCGATGGCTGGTCTGCCAATATCCTGATGGCGGAATTTGCACAACGGTATGCTGCTTACTGTGAGGGACGAAAAATCACCTTGCCAGCTTTGTCGGTCACCTACGGAGCTTACGCCAAATGGCAGAAGCAGTGGCTGGCTGATGAGGGAGCCGATAGGCAGCGTGCTTACTGGCTCGCACACTTGGAAGATGAATTTCCTGTTCTGATATTGCCGACCAAACGACCAAGTGAACACGTTGGCGGGCATGGTAATAAGCGATCGACAGCGACCCGCTTGAGTCTGCCTGTCGACGATACACTGGCAGATGCATTACGCAAACTGGCCAACAGCAGCGAGGCCACATTGTTCATGGTATTACTGGCTGCATTTCAAACATTGCTGTTCCGCTACACCGGCGAGTCAGAGATCCAGGTAGGCGTTCCCAATGCCAATCGCCGTCGTCGTGAGATCCAGGGGGTAGTAGGATTTTTCGTCAATACCCTGGTGATACGGAGCAAGGTTCAATCGCGTATGTCTTTTGCCCAATTGATCGAAGCTGCAAAGGCAGTGACGATAGCTGCCCAGGCGAACCAGGATCTACCCATCGATCAACTGAGTGCATCTTTGGCAGAACGATCAGAAGCAGGCAGTCAGAGGACAGGTGATATTTCCTTGTTTAATGTCATGTTCAATCATCAGCAGCGGAACAAGGAAATTCTGTGCGCATTACCGGGATTAACAGCGGAAGAACTGCCGTGGCACAGTCGTGAGGCCAAATGCGATCTCCAGTTGCAGACGGAGGAAGACGAAAAGGGACATTTATTGCTGTCCCTGGATTATGCAGAGAGTTTGTTTGATGAAAACACCATAATTCGTATAGCAGAGCATTTCCTGTCGCTGCTCAGGCAAGTGACAGCCGATCCTCGGCAAAGTATCAGTGATATTCAACTGCTGATTGCTACCGAGCAAGATGATCTGATGCGCTGGGGGTGCAATCCCGGCAATCGAGCTGATCGCTGGTTGCCCGATCTGTTTGCTGAGCGCGTTGTGGAAAATAGAGACCGGATAGCCTTGCAGTGGGATGGCAGCACGATGACGTACGGGGAGCTGGATGAATCTGCCAACCGACTGGCTCATTACCTGAAAGCCAAGGGAATGGGACCGGATATGTGTGTTGGCATACTCATCGACCGTTCTCCACAATTACTGATTGGCTTGTTGGCTGTCCTCAAAGCAGGAGGCGCCTATGTGCCATTGGATAGCGATTATCCTGAAGCGCGTCTTCTTGGCATGCTGAAGGGCAGTGGTGCGAAATTATTACTCACGCGCGGAGCGTTGCCTGAAGGACTGGCCGGTAGTGTTACATCCATTGATCTGGCAGAGCTCGATCTTGATGCTTATCCAAGTTATGCACCGGAAGTGAGTATTCACGGTGATAATCTGGCGTACGTACTTTATACCTCCGGTTCCACCGGGCAACCTAAAGGTGTGGGTATCAGCCATGCTGCGGTGAGTGAACGGCTAGCTTGGATGCAGAACATGTACCAGCTGACTGCCGATGATGTATTGCTGCAGAAAACGCCGATCACCTTCGATGTGTCGGTATGGGAATGTTTCTGGCCGCTGCTTAACGGGGCTAAGCTGGTACTGGCAGGCCCGGGCGAGCACCGCGATCCGCGCAGACTGGTGGAGTTGGCTATGCAATACCAGGTATCAGTCTTGCATTTCGTGCCCCCTTTATTACAGCAGTTTATCGAAGAGCCAAAAGTATCGGATTGTACTGCACTGCGTTATCTGTTTTCCGGTGGCGAATCACTATCTGCATCTTTGCGTGACCAGATTCTTGAAACATTGCCGGGTGTGGTGTTGCACAACCGCTATGGCCCGACAGAAACCACAATTAATGCCACTTTCTGGCCATGCCGGAAAGAGGATGGTGAACATTCACCCATTGGCAGGCCGCTGGGTAATGTAATTTGTCGAGTTCTGGATGGAGAATTTTCTCTGGTGCCGGTCGGTGTATCCGGGGAGCTTTGCGTCGGCGGGATGGGTCTTGCTAGGGGATATCAGCATAATGCGGCACAAACCGCCTTGCGGTTTGTGCCGGATCCTTTTGCAACCGAAGAAAATGCCGGGGCTAGACTGTACCGTTCTGGCGATCGGGTACGCTGGAGCAGTAGCGGTACACTGGAATTTCATGGGCGTTTGGATAAACAAGTCAAGCTGCGCGGATTCCGGATCGAGCCTGGTGAAATCGAGGAAAGGCTGCGCAGTCTGGAAGGCGTGGCTCAGGCAGCAGTCCGGTTACACACGAGCCCCAATGGCAATAAACAATTGGTCGGCTACTTTACTACCGAAGGCTCTCGCAGAATAGAGCCCGAATCATTACGGGCGGCACTGTCGCGGGAACTGCCCGACTACATGGTACCGGCACAGCTGATTCCGCTGGATACCATGCCACTGATGCCGAGCGGTAAGCTGGATTATCATCAGCTGCCAGAACCCGTCCTGCAAGTACGTGAATTCGTAGCGGCAGTAACACCATTAGAGAAGCAGATTGCGGATATCTGGCAGGAGGTACTCGGTATATCTCCTATCGGACTGGAAGATGATTTTTTCAGACTGGGTGGGTATTCACTGCTGGCTACGCAAATCGTGGCCCGAACCCGCCAGGTTTGTAATGTGGATTTACCATTACGCGCTCTGTTTGAAGCTTCCCGGCTGAAAGATTATGTAGAGCAGGTTCTGCGTATTCAACGGGCTGGTCAGATCGATCGCCAACCCCCAATCGAGCTTGTCGATCGCAGTCAGCCGGTGCCTTTGTCTTATTCTCAACAGCGCATGTGGTTCCTGTGGCAACTGGAGCCGGACAGCCCTGCTTATAACGTCGGGGGTATGGCCTGCTTCCGGGGTCCACTCAATGTGGATTGCCTGGATAGGGCATTACAGGCATTGATTTTGCGCCATGAAGCGCTACGTACCACTTTTCCTGATATCGACGGTATACCGTTGCAGCGAGTAGCGCCGGAATCAAGCGTCGTACTGATGCACCATGATGTTTCCGGATTGGAAGCGGGCAGTCGCCAACAGTGGCTGAGTACTTTAGCGAATGAGGATGCGCATAAACCGTTCGATTTAAAGCATGGCCCGTTGCTGCGAGCCTGTCTGATCCGATTTTCAGATCAGGAGCATTACTTCGTACTGACCCTGCACCATATCATTACTGAAGGTTGGGCGATGGATATTTTCGCCAGGGAACTGGCGGTATTCTACGAGGCCTTCCTGGAAGGGCGGCCGTCATCTCTGTCATCCTTGCCACCTTTGCCGGTGCAATATTTAGATTACAGTGTTTGGCAGCGTAAATGGCTGGAATCAGGGGAGGGCGAGCGCCAATTGGAATACTGGCGCCGTCAGTTGGAGGGTGAGCAACCATTACTGTCCCTGCCTGGCGACCGACCACGGCCACCGGTACAGAGTCATCGAGGTGAACTATACCGTTTCGATTTGAGTGAAGACCTGGTGGCACGTGTCCAGTCTTTCAATGCTGCACAGGGAATGACGCTTTTTATGACGTCAGTAGCTGCCTTGGCCATTCTGCTGTACCGCTACAGCGGTCAGTCCGATCTGCGGATCGGTGTGCCTGTAGCCAATCGTATCCGCCCTGAAAGTGAGGGCTTGATCGGTGCCTTTCTCAATACCCAGGTATTGCGCTGCCAGTTAAGCGGTGACATGACAGTGGAATCACTGTTGGATCAGGTACGGCAAACGGTAATCGACGCGCAATCCCATCAGGATCTGCCCTTTGATCAACTCGTCGATGCGCTCCAGCCCCAACGCAGTGCTGCCTATAATCCGCTGTTCCAGGTGATGTGCAATGTACAGCGTTGGCAATTCCAGCAAACACGTCAGTTGGCCGGAATGATCGTGGAATATATCGTCAACGATGCAAAAGCCATTAAATTCGATCTTAACCTTGAGGTGACAGAACTGGACAACCGTATGGGTTGTTGCCTGACTTACAGTACTGATCTGTTTGATGAAGTCCGGGTGGCTACTATGGCCACTCATTGGCGTAATTTACTGGCGGCGATGGTGGCTGATCCGGGGCGACCTGTTGCTGAGTTGCCTATGTTTGATGTTGATGAATATCGTCAATTGATCACCCGGCTGAACCTATCCGAAGTGGTGCCAGAGCAGCAGGGCGATTCGGCAGCATGGTTGCCAGTCCATCGGCTATTTTCCCGGCGGGCAGCAGCTACACCGGATGCCCCAGCACTGGTCATCAATGGTCGAGTGCTTTGTTATGGAGAATTGGAGAGTCAGTCAAATCGTCTGGCACATCGTTTACGAGAACTGGGTGTGAAACCTGAGCAGCTGGTAGGATTGGCGCTGGAACGTTCCTTCGATATGGTCGTCGGTCTGTTGGCGATTCTGAAGGCCGGGGCTGCCTATGTGCCGTTCGATCCCGATTATCCGCGGGAACGCCTGTATTACATGCTGGAAGATAGCGGCATCAGGTTACTGCTTAGTCACCGGAGCCTTTTCGAGTTACTTGGTGAATTACCCGAGGGTGTCGAGCGTTGGTGCCTGGAGGATGAAGCGGAGATTCTACCGGATTATCCGGATAGCGAACTGATCGATCTGACTTTGCCCCAGCACCAGGCCTATCTGATCTATACCTCCGGTTCTACTGGCAGGCCTAAGGGGGTCGTAGTAAACCATGGCCCGCTGAGCATGCATTGCCAGTCAGTCATTCGTGAATTCGGTATGACCGCCGATGACTGCGAACTACACTTTTATTCCATTAATTTCGATGCTGCTACCGAGCGATTGCTGACGCCTCTGTTATGTGGGGCAAAGGTTGTGCTACGTGCTCAGGGACAGTGGGCCGTCGAAGAAGTTGCGCCGCTGATTGTCGAGTATGGCGTCACTATTCTGGGATTCACACCCAGTTACGGCTGCCAACTGGCGCAATGGGTCAGCGAGGCTGGATTGCGTGATAACTCAGCGCAATGGCGAGTACGTTTGTGTATTACTGGAGGCGAGGCGCTGACTAGCGAGTACTGGCGGATAATCCATCAGGCTTTCCAGCCCGATTATTTCTTCAATGCTTATGGTCCTACGGAAACCGTGGTCATGCCTCTGGCTGCATTGATTACAGGGCAATCCCAGCAAGGAGTGGCTAGTCTGCCCATAGGTCAAGTCATAGGCGATCGGGTTGCGTATATCCTGGATGAAAACCTGCTGCCGGTTCCGCCAGGGGCCACAGGTGAACTGTATGTCGGTGGTGCCGGGCTGGCTCGAGGCTATCATCACCGTCCAAGGTTGACCTCAGAGCGCTTCGTACCAAATTCTTTTGCTGGTCTCATCGTGGATGAATTCGGTAACGATCAGCCAGCTTACATCGCTGACCGATTGTATCGTACCGGAGATCTGGTGCGCATGAATCCAGACGGTTTGGTGGAATACATCGGCCGCACGGATAATCAGGTAAAAATCCGTGGTTTCCGTATTGAACTGGGTGAAATAGAGTCATGCATCCTGGCTCTGCCCGAGGTACGGGAAGCTGCTGTTGTCGCTTTGGATAATGGTAGCCATCTGCAACTGGTGGGGTATGTCGGGCTGGGAAAACGCGATGGCGATAACAATACTAGTGTCGTAATCGAGACTGCTGAGGATTTGAAAGCCCGGATTCAGGCACATCTTCGTCAACAGTTGCCAGACTACATGGTACCAGCGCAACTGATGGTACTAGGCCATCTGCCCCTGACGCCCAACGGTAAGCTGGATCGCAAGGCCTTGCCAGCACCTGAATCAATATGGCAGCAACATTATGAACCGCCCCGTAGCGAGTTGGAGCAAACATTGGCTGCGATTTGGGGAAGTGTGTTGAACGTAGAGCAGGTGAGCCTCGACCATAACTTCTTTGAGCTTGGTGGCGACTCGATCCTTTCCATTCAGGTCGTCAGTCGTGCGCGTAAACAGGATATTCATTTCAAGCCCCGGGATCTGTTTCAGCATCAGACTGTTCGCGCGCTGGCCACAGTAGTGACTGTGAGTAAGGATATACCAGACGATCAGGATGTCATTGATCAGAGAGATATCGTTGGTCCATCGCCGATGACACCAATCCAGCACTGGTTTTTCGAGAGCGACATACCAAATCCCCATCATTGGAATCAGGCCATCTGGCTGGATATGGACGAGCCTCTCGATACGGAACTCTTGGAGCAAGCTTTGCAGCACCTGGTTCGCCATCATGACAGTCTGAGACTGACATTTACCGAACAGGAAGGTGCCTGGCAGGCGATATACCGGGAGCTGGATACCGAGGATCAGAGCCTGCTGACCGTCAAAAATATAGCCAGCCTGTCGGAAATTCCATCGGATTACTGCGATACCATTCAGCACAGCCTGAATTTGTCACGAGGACCTTTACTGCGTGGCTTATTGCTCAATGGACCGGATAGTCATCAGCGTTTGCTGCTGGTCATTCATCATTTGGTAGTAGATGGTGTTTCCTGGCGTATTTTGCTCGAGGATCTCGAGCAGGGTTACTGGCAGTTGTGTAAGGGAGAAGCGATCCGCTTGTCGGAGAAGACCAGTGCTTTCCGTGATTGGGCCATGCATCTGCATGCCTATGCCGACAGTGAGGCGATGCCTGAGGCGCTTGCCTGGTGGCAATCTTATTTACATCCTGATGCGTCTTCGAACACATTGAAATTAGTAAACGATGAGATTTTTCCCTGCGATTTTCCCGAGGGTGAAAATTTGGAGAAACTGGCTACGACTGTGACGATACGGCTGAGTCGCGAGCAGACCCAATCCCTATTGCAGCGTGCACCCAAAGCCTATCGAACCCAGGTCAACGATCTGCTGCTGACTGCTTTGTCTCAAGTGTTATGTGATTGGACAGACCAATCCTCCACATTGATACAGCTGGAGAGTCATGGGCGGGATATGCCGGATGGAGCGCTGGATCTTACCCGGACTACCGGCTGGTTTACGGCTGCTTATCCGGTACGCCTTACCCCCGGTGTATCTGGCCTTGGAGCAGCCATTAAGGCTGTCAAGGAACAACTGCGGGCTGTACAGCCCCATGCACTGGAATATGGTGTCTTGCGCTATCTGGCAGATGATGCCCTACAACAAGCAATGGGAGCACTTCCTGAAGCACGGATCACATTCAATTATCTCGGGCAGATCGATCAGGGCCTCGACCAAGACGGATTATTCCATTGGGTGGATGTTCCAGTGAGCAGTAACCGGGATCCTGAAGCACCTTTGCCAAACTGGATCAGTATCGATGGCCAGGTGCAGGGGGGAGAATTGAGTCTGCGTTGGACCTATAGTGCAGCGCGTTACCGGGAAGCAACCATCGCTGCACTGGCAGAGAGTTACCGCCGGACCTTGGAAGAGACTATCGATCACTGTTTGATAGAAGGTATAGGTGGTTTTACTCCTTCTGATTTTCCGCTGGCGAAACTGTCTCAGCCCCAGTTGGATGTGTTACCGATTCCTGCAGTGCAAATTGAAGATATTTACCCCCTGACTCCCATGCAGGAGGGATTGTTGCTCCATACCCTGCTGGAGCCGGGTACGGGTATTTATTACATGCAGGATCGTTACCGGATCAACAGCCCAGTGGATCCCCAATGTTTTGCTCAAGCCTGGCAGGCTGTGGTGGCACGCCATGAAGCATTGCGCACTTCCTTTAGTTGGAATGCGGGTGAAGCCATGGTGCAGATTGTCCATAAATCCTATCAGGTACCGGTGAATTATCTGGACTGGCGGGATGCGTCCGAGGAAATCAATGAGCAGCGCTTACAGGATTTGTTAAAAACGGAGCGGGAAGCAGGATTTGATCTGTTGAACACGCCACCGTTCCACCTACGCCTGATTCGTATCGATGAAGCACGTTACTGGTTTATGATGAGTAATCATCATATCCTGATCGATGCCTGGTGCCGGTCACTGTTGATGGGTGATTTCTTCATTATCTACAGTGCCCTGATCAAAGGTGCTACTCCTTCTTTACCTGTGCCACCACGCTATCGTGACTATATTGCGTGGCTGGGCCGACAAGATCTGGAGGCTACCCGCCAGTGGTGGCAGCAGAACTTACGGGATTTTACCAGTGCTACACCGATTGCCAGCGATCGGCCTTTGCTGCGTGAACACGCAGGAGATAATGGCGGCATGATCGTGGGCGATTGTTACAGTCGTCTGAACATCGAGGATAGCCGACGATTGCAGGAGTTGGCACGACGGAATCAGTTGACCGTCAATACGTTTGCCCAGGGCGCCTGGGCGCTGGTACTGAGACGCATCAGCGGGCAGCGCGACGTATTGTTTGGCGTGACGGTGGCGGGACGCCCCACGCATTTGCCGGAACTGCAGCAGACCGTAGGATTGTTTATCAACAGTATTCCGCTGCGAGCGACCTTCCCCGATGTGGACGAGAATCGCTCGGTGAACGATTGGCTTCGCCAGTTGCTGGATCACAATCTTGAACTGCGTGACCATGAATATTTATCTCTGGTCGATATCCAACGTTGCAGTGAAGTGCCTAAGGGTGAGCCCCTGTTCGACAGTTTATTCGTTTTCGAAAATGCTCCGGTCGAAATGTCGGTACTGGACCAGGCACGTGAGTTTAATGCTACCTCTGATTCCGGTCGTACCCATACCAATTTTCCATTGACGGCGGTCTGCTATCCAGGTGGCGCACTGGGTCTGCATATTTCTTACGATCAGCGTTATTTCGATCGTGAAACCATTGAAGCGATGCTGGGCGAGTTTCAGCGCTTGCTGTTAGCACTGATCGATGGTTTCGACCAGAGTCTGGCAGATATACCGCTGATCAGTGCGGAAGAAACCAGATTCCTGATGCAGACAGGCAATCAGACCGAACGCCATTATCCGTTGCAAAGCTATATTCGTTTGTTTGAAGAGAGCGTAGCGATTCATCCGGAACGTATCGCCGCTTCCTGCTTCGAGCAACGCTGGAGTTATGGTGAATTGAACCGTTATGCCAACCGCCTGGGCCATCATCTGTTGACATTGGGTAATATGGCAGATCGACCGGTGGCGCTTCTGGCTGAACGCAGCTTGCCTTTGCTGGGCATGATGATTGGCACATTCAAAGCAGGGGCAGGTTATCTGCCTTTGGACCCGGATCATCCTGCCCAGCGTCTGGCAGATATGATTCATAACAGCGGGACGCCAGTATTAGTATGCAATCAGGATCAGAGAGGACTGGCAATTGAGCTGCTGGTACTGTGCCCAGAGGTATCTCGTCCGAAACTGATCATTTGGGAAGAGGTGCAACAAGGCTCAGTAGCTGAAGATAACCCGGGAATCTACGGTTGTGCCGATAACCTAGCCTATGTGATCTACACTTCCGGATCCACCGGTCAGCCCAAAGGCGTGATGGTGACTCAGGGAGGTATGCTCAATAACCAGCTGAGCAAGGTACCTTATCTGAAGCTGGGTGAAGATGACGTCATCGCTCAGACCGCATCTCAGTGTTTTGATATTTCCGTATGGCAATTCTTGACCGCACCTTTGTTCGGTGGCAGGGTGGCAATCATTCCCAACGAAATTGCCCATTATCCCGCAGTCCTGTTGGAATATCTTGTACGGGAAAATATTACCGTGCTGGAAAGCGTACCGGCAGTCATCCAGGGAATGCTGGAGGAAGATAATCAACCGCTACCTGCTTTACGCTGGCTGCTGCCTACCGGCGAAGCAATGCCGCCTCAGTTGGCAAAGCAATGGTTAGAACGTTATCCGACGATTGGCCTCGTGAATGCTTATGGCCCTGCCGAATGTTCAGACGATGTGGCTTTTTTCACCATCACTGAGGATTCCACGATCGGGAGCTATTTGCCGATCGGCTTACCTACAGACAATAACCGTATCTATCTGCTGGATGAAGCACTGCATCTGGTACCGACTGGTACTGTCGGTGAGCTTTATGTAGCAGGAACCGGAGTAGGCAGAGGCTATTTGGCGGATCCCGTGCGTTCGGTACAAGCTTTCCTACCTGATGTTTTGGGAGGAACTGGTGAGCGGTTATACCGTACCGGAGATTTGGCCCGGCGGCGCCGTGACGGTTTGCTCGAATACGTGGGACGAGTGGATCAGCAGGTAAAAATCCGCGGTTTCCGTATTGAGCTGGGTGAAATCGAATCTTGTCTGCTTGATATCCCGGAAGTCCGTGAAGCAGCTGTCATGGCTCAGGCTGGTGCTACTGGGGCTTACCTGGTTGGCTATCTGACGCCGACAAAAGCACCTCATCACACAGAAGAGATGTCTGTCAATCCACAGTCAGAATTCATCGAACGTTGCAAGTCATGGTTAAGTAGCCGTCTGCCGGATTATATGGTGCCTGCTTACTGGCAAGTGCTGCCCGAAATGCCGCGTAACAGCAACGGTAAACTGGATCGCCGATCTTTGCCATCTGTGGAAATCGGTAGTCTGTTAGAACAGACTTATGTAGCCCCGCGCAATTCTTTAGAGCAAAGCCTGGCAGAGATATGGGCGGATGTATTGAAAGTAGAGCAGGTGGGCATTCACGATAATTTTTTTCAGCTGGGGGGACATTCTTTACTTGCGACCCAGATCGCTTCGCGCGTACAGAAAACGCTGCAACGGGAAGTGCCCCTGCGAGCGATGTTCGAATGCCATACGGTTGAATCCCTGGCCGAATATATAGATGGACTGGCGGCGACTGTCATAACAGAGGAAAAAGTGGATCGTTTGAGCGATCTGATGACGCAGCTCGAAACCTTATGACTGTAATGTCAGCAGCTTTTTGTGATAGTAGAAAACATTTTCTGGATCACATTAAATTCCGCTATCTGAGAATCGTTTACCTAATAACCTGCTTTTGCAGGAATTGGCTCCCCCGGGGCGCAAAAAGAAGAGTTATTAGGGAAATATCAGATATGAATAAAATTTTATGTTTAGCAATGATCTTGCTGGGTAACTGCTATCAGGTAAATGCACAGTCTGTAACGGATGCAATAAAGCCCGGTACGTTATTTAAAGATTGTGATATTTGCCCTGAAATGGTCGTTTTATCGGTCGGCAGTTTCATTATGGGGACATCTAAAGATGAACTAGGTCATCAACCAGATGAAGGTCCGCAGCACACAGTAACATTCAATAGACCCTTTGCTATTGGAGTTTATACGGTGACAGTCGAAGAATGGGAGGCCTATGTACAGGAAATCGGTGCTCCACGGAGAAGTGGTGATACTCGCCCTGGACGAGCTTGTACTGAAGGTAAGCCCAGCTATCCATATGGATCGCGTCAACCAGCAGTCTGTCTGACTTATCACGATGCTGAAAATTATGTGAAGTGGCTGGCAGAAAAAACGGGAAAATCTTATCGTTTGCCCAGTGAGGCAGAATGGGAATATGCCGCCAGAGCTGGCTCAGAGGGGCCTTTTCCGTTTCCTGTTAATGAAGAGGGGATCTACAGAATCAATAAATATGCTAACACCTATGGGGATACAGACGGATTTGAGTATACGGCGCCGGTTGGCAGCTTTCCTCCAAATGCATTTGGCGTATTTGAAATGCACGGTAATGTTTACGAGTGGACAGCAGATTGTTGGCATGATAACGGTTACGTAGGTGCGCCTGAAGATGGTAGTGCTTGGATAAAAAATGGTGACTGTGATTTTAGGCAAATTCGGGGAAGTGATTGGGTCGACCCACCCATTTTTTCTCGTTCAGGTAATCGTAATGAGCGAAGACTTGATAGATTTGGTGACTGGCTGGGTTTTCGGGTTGCAAGGGATTTATAACTTGTTTCAGGTGACTTAAACCCTCAATGATGTTGTGGAGTTTTAATAAACAGGAATAAAGAAAAGGATATTGTCATGCTAATGAATGATGGAAGTTTGGCTCTGGCCGATGCTGACCATGAGGATCCACTTTATGTAATTGAGGAATCTCCGTTGCTTGCGCGGCAGAAGGAGCAAGAGTCTAATGCGCGCAGTTATCCCCGGCGTATTCCGCTTGCATTGAAAAAGGGTAAAGGTGTCTACGTTGAGGATGTTGAAGGCCGAACCTATATCGATTGTCTGGCGGGAGCGGGCGCCCTTGTGCTGGGGCACAATCATCCAGTTGTGATCGATGCAATGCGCAGAGTCTTGGATAATGACCTGCCGTTATTGACATTGGATCTTTCCACGCCAATCAAAGATCAGTTTGTTCAGGATCTTTTCAGTTTGTTACCTGAATCCCTGCGCCATCAGGTCAAGATTCAGTTCTGTGGTCCCAGCGGTACCGATGCAACTGAAGCGGCACTGAAACTGGTCCGCACTGCAACCGGACGCAGCATGATTCTGTCTTTTCATGGCGCTTATCATGGTATGAGTCAGGGTGCGCTTAGCCTGATGGGCAACCTGGGGCCCAAGACGCCGCTGGGTGCCATCCTGAATAATAATGTTCAATTCTTGCCTTATCCGTATGATTTCCGTTGCCCCTTCGGTTTGGGGGGCGAGCAAGGTATCAAAGCAAATCTGAATTACATCGAAAACTTGCTTACCGATCCTGAAAGTGGCGTGCAGTTACCGGCAGGGGTAATCGTTGAAGCCATTCAGGGAGAAGGTGGCGTGATACCGGCAGATCTCGATTGGCTGCGGGGGCTGCGCCGTATTACTGAGGCTGCAGGTATTCCTTTGATAGTAGATGAAATTCAGACTGGATTTGGGCGTACAGGAACAATGTTCGCTTTCGAGCAGGCTGGAATTACGCCCGATGCCATCATACTTTCCAAAGCAATCGGTGGCAGCTTACCGCTTGCAGTGCTGGTGTACAGTGATCAGCTGGATACCTGGCGGCCCGGTGCTCATGCCGGAACCTTTCGAGGAAACCAGCTGGCCATGGCAGCAGGATCAGCTGTGATGGCCTATTTGATTAGTCACGATATCCCCAGCCACGCGTCAGCCATGGGAATGAGATTGCGATCCCATTTACAGGAACTGCAGCGCACCTATCCGCAATTGGGAGATGTGCGGGGACGTGGCTTAATGTTAGGCGTGGAACTGGTGGATCCTGATCAAGTACCCAATGTTCAGGGCCATTATCCGTCTGATGGAAGATTGGCTGTACGAGTGCAACAGGAATGTCTGAAACGCGGGCTGATTCTGGAAACGGGAGGGCGACATAGCAGCGTCATACGCTTCCTTCCACCATTGATTATTTCTGAAGAAGAAATAGATCGGATTGCAGTGATCTTTGGAAATGCTCTGGCTGCAGCATTACTAAAAGATCTTGGGTGATTTTGGAAATATTAGTGAACTCTGCACGAATCCGGTTCTGCCATTGCGTGGCTCGCGATGACAGAATTTGCAAAGATTCCTTAGCCGTGCACACGAGTAGAAGTTAATAAATAATTTTAAATCAGGAGGTTTTATGACATCAGTATTTGATCGGGAAGATATCATTTTCCAGGTGGTAATGAATCACGAAGAACAATATTCTATCTGGCCGGATTATAAGGAAATGCCCAAGGGTTGGCAGAAAGTTGGGAAAAGCGGATATAAGAAAGAATGTTTGGATTATATTGAGAAAGTATGGACAGATATGCGTCCGCTGAGTCTTCGAAAAGCTATGGAAGCACAAGAGAAAGAAATGCAGCAGAAGAAAGTATCGAAAAAGGTTTCTAAAGCTAAAACGGTGAAGGGTTGATTTCATTGGAAATGGATTTATATTGCTTGCCCTATTCTGGAGCAAGCGCCATAGTTTACAGCCAGTGGCAACAAAAGTTACCGAGCTGGTTGCAGATACGACTCTTGGAGTTACCCGGCCGTGGGATGCGCATGAATGAACCTCTCCAGACTAATATACGAGAGGTGGTTGATCAGCTGGCCGCTAAAATACCTTGTATCGAAAGAAATCGACCCTATGCAGTGTTTGGGCACAGCTTAGGGGCAATTCTGGCATTTGAGCTGACCCATAAACTGATCAATAGAGGTGATCCTCCCCCTGTAAGCTTATTTGTTTCAGGAACGTCAGCGCCTACTCGGCGACAACGCTGTATTAAAGAACTGGCTCAATTAAAAACAGATAAAGCGTTGAGAGATCACCTGAAAAAACTGGGCGGTACATCGGAAGAGGTAATGGCCAATGAAGAGCTGATGAGCTTAATATTACCTATTATCCGAGCGGATTTTCAGCTGTATGAAAATTATCGTTACAGTGAATATCCCAAATTACCTTGTCATCTCGTTGTGATGAGTGGCCGAGCAGATGATATTTCTGGAGAAGAATTGTTGGGTTGGCAAAACGAAGCCGGGAAAAAATTCAGTATGATGATGTTTAATGGCGGGCATTTCTTTATTCATGAAAGCCAAGCTGACATACTTCTATTTATAAGAAAGCATCTCAAAGAATACATCGTATTGTATAAATCTCATGGTGATTTACATTCATCATTTGTAGTAGTTCATATTTGATCTGACAGCAGGTCTTGCCAAGAGGTGGGATTACCCGGTTTGATAGAGGTGCGAATCTTTATCAACCGAACGCGAAAGCGTAA
>Ga0206106_100355_pt1 | contig 45621 bp, 29 predicted proteins | sample 1B1ome_FD_148677 | JGI IMG/M metagenome (GOLD analysis project Ga0206106, IMG submission 148677) | Enriched microbial communities from leaf-cutter ant dump, University of Wisconsin, Madison, United States - 1B110A | ecosystem: Environmental > Terrestrial > Nest > Insects nest > Nest dump | place... | reverse complement strand
AATGGCAAGACCGGCAGCCCGATCCTGGTAGGAGCGGGAACTTATACCGCGACTTGTGTGAGCACCTGTGGTACTTCACCGGCCTCGACACCGATTGTGATCGGAACAGGCGATGCACCTGCAGCACCAACAGTAGTGCCAAGCAAGACGGTACTTTGTGGAACAGAAATGGCCACGCTTACAGCAACCTGTGCCAGCGGTACAGTTAGATGGAGTGATGGAACAACGGCTAACCCAAGACAAGTGGGTGCCGGAACGTATACAGCAACGTGTGTGACTGATTGTGGTACTTCACCGGCTTCAACACCGGTAGTGATCACTACTCAGCCAGCACCTGCAGCACCTCATATCGCGACCAACAAGTCAAGTGTGTGTGGAACAGACCAGGCTACGCTGACGGGCTCATGTCCTACAGGCGGAACCCTGACCTGGAGCAATGGCAAGACCGGCAGCCCGATCCTGGTAGGAGCGGGAACTTATACCGCGACTTGTGTGAGCACCTGTGGTACTTCACCGGCCTCGACACCGATTGTGATCGGAACCGACAGTGCACCTTCAGCTCCGACAGTAGTGGCAGACAAGACGGCTCTTTGTGAAACAGAAACTGCAAAAATAATGGCGACCTGTGCCAGTGGTACCGTTAGATGGAATGACGGTAACACCACTAACCCGAGACAAGTGGGTGCAGGTACATACACAGCGGTTTGTGTAACCTCTTGTGGTACCTCACCGGCTTCAACGCCTGTGGTAATCACCAAAGGAAACAAACCGGCAGCGCCAACGGTGACTACGAATAAAAACACCGTATGTGATAATGAGACCGCTACCCTGACCGCCACCTGTGCTACAGGCAGTGTGTTATGGAGCGACGGAAATACCGCTAACCCGAGACAAGCGGGTGCAGGTACCTATACAGCTGTTTGTGTGAATAGCTGTGGTGGTTCAGCGAACTCCAATACAGTAGTGATTAACCGCGGCCCTGTACCTTCGAAACCTACTGTACAGGCTAACCGGAATACCGTATGTGGAGAAGAGAAGGCCACCCTGACCGGCTCATGTCCTACAGGCGGAACCCTCACCTGGAGCAACGGCAAGACCGGTAGCCCGGTACTGGTAGGTGTGGGAACTTACACCGCTACCTGTGTAAACGCCTGTGGCGCATCAGAAGTATCTGAAACGATTGTGATCGGAGACGGAAGCAAACCTGCAGCACCGACAGTGGTACCAAGCAAGTCAGTTCTTTGTGGTACTGAAACAGCTACTTTAACTGCCAGCGGCTGTGCAGGTGGAACGATCCACTGGTCTAACGGCGGAACCGGTACCACGAAAGTAGTAACTGCCGGAACCTATACAGCTACCTGTGTGACCGTGTGTGGTACTTCAGACAAATCTGTTCCGGTGACCATTACACAGGAAAGCGCACCGGCTAACTTTACCATCTCTACCAGTACAGCTACTGTATGTGGAACAGAGAAAGCTACGTTAACGGCTACAGGCTGTGAAGGCGGAACCGTAACCTGGTCAACAGGAGCTACGGGAGCCAGCATCCAGGTAGGTGCAGGTTCTTACAGCGCTACCTGTAAAACCACTTGTGGTGGAACGGTATCAGCCGGACCTGTGGTAATCGGCCAGGAGAATGCGCCTGTAAAACCATCTGTAGCGACTAATAAAGCAGCGGTGTGTGGCGACGAAAAAGCCACCCTTACCGCATCGGGTTGTACAGGAACCATTACCTGGTACAAACCGGGAACAGGTGGAGCAACGACCATCGGAACCGGAACAACCGTTCAGGTGGGAGCAGGAACGTATACCGCTACCTGTACCGCCAGCTGCGGAACTTCACCGGCTTCTGATCCGGTAACGATCGGAACTTCCGATAAACCGGCAGCTCCGTCTGTAAGCGCAGACAAGACTACGGTATGTGAAGGCGAGAAAGCTACGCTGACTGCCACCGGATGTGCCGGAACCGTCACCTGGTCAACAGGTGCCACCGGCAGCAGCATCCAGGCAGGAGCAGGGACCTATACGGCTACCTGTACCACTACCTGCGGTACGTCGGCGGCTTCGTTCCCTGTAGTGATCGGAAGCGCACCGAAACCGGCAGCTCCGTCTGTAAGTGCAGACAAAGCTACGGTATGTGATAATGAGAAAGCCACGCTTACGGCCACCGGATGTGCCGGCACCATCACCTGGTCAACAGGTGCTACCGGCAGCAGCATCCAGGTGGGAGCGGGAACCTATACCGCCACCTGTACTTCAGGTTGCGGAACCTCAGACACCTCGACTCCTGTAACCATCGGAACGTCGGATAAACCATCGGCTCCGACGATACTGCCACGCGACGGAATTGTGGTATGTGAAGGTGGAAAAGTAACGCTGGATGCCAGCGGATGTGCCGGAACACTGACCTGGTCAACAGGTGCTACCGGTAACACCGTAGAGGTAGGAGCGGGAACCTACACGGTTACCTGTACCACCAGCTGTGGAACATCGGCAGCATCTGCTCCGGTAGTTATCAAAGTTACACCGAAACCTGCGGCTCCATCAGTAGTTGCTGATAAGGCTACGGTATGTGAAGGTGAGAAAGCCACGCTGACCGCTACGGGATGTGCCGGCACGATTACCTGGTCAACCGGCCAGACCGTGAATACAATCCAGGTAGGAGCGGGAACCTATACTGCTACCTGTACTTCAGGCTGCGGAACATCAGATGCTTCGGCTCCTGTCATCATCGGAACCTCGGATAAGCCTGCGGCTCCATCAGTAAGTGCAGACAGAGCTACGGTATGTGAAGGCGAGAAAGCCACGCTGACTGCTACCGGATGTGCCGGAACAGTGACCTGGTCAACCGGCCAGACCGTGAGTGTGATCCAGGTAGGTGTTGGAACCTACACGGCCACCTGTACCACCAGTTGCGGAACATCAGTAGCTTCGGCTCCTGTGACCGTCGGAACCTCGGATAAACCTGCGGCTCCATCGGTGAGTGCCAATAAGGCCACCGTGTGTGCGGATGAAAAAGCAACGCTGACCGCCAGCGGATGTGCCGGAACCGTGACCTGGTCAACTGGTGCTACGGGAGTAAGTATCCAGGTAGGTGCAGGAACCTATACGGCCACTTGTACCACCAGCTGCGGAACCTCGGATGCTTCGGCTCCGGTGACCATCGGAACGTCGGATAAACCTGCGGCTCCATCGGTGACTACGGATAAAAACACCGTGTGTGATAATGAGAAAGCCACGCTGACTGCCAGCGGATGTGCCGGAACCGTGACCTGGTCAACAGGTGCTACCGGTATCAGCATCCAGGTAGGAGCGGGAACCTATACCGCCACCTGTACTTCAGGCTGCGGAACATCGGATGCCTCGGCTCCGGTAACGATCGGAACGTCGGATAAACCGGCAGCTCCATCGGTAAGTACAGACAAGTCTACCGTATGTGACAGCGAAGTGGCAACACTTACGGCCACCGGATGTGCCGGAACCGTCACCTGGTCAACAGGTGCTACCGGCAGCAGCATCCAGGTAGGAGCAGGAACGTATACCGCTACCTGTACCACCGGCTGCGGAACTTCTGAAGTATCTGCTCCGGTAACCATCGGTACCTCGGAGAAACCGGCTAAACCGGTCATCTCTACCAGTGGCTCTTCTGTATGTGGTGAAGAGAAAGTGACACTGACTGCCAGCGGATGTGCCGGAACCGTGACCTGGTCTACAGGGGCTACCGGTACCAGCATCCTGGTAGGAGCGGGAACTTATACCGCTACCTGTACCACCGGCTGCGGAACTTCGGATGAAGCCGCGGTAACCATTACCGAAGGCGGTTCACCTGAACCTCCGGTGGTAACGGTAGACAGGAACTCGGTATGTGGAAATGAGAAAGCTACCCTGACAGCCACAGGCTGTGTAGGTGGAGTGATCACCTGGTCAACCGGCGAAACCGGCTTCCAGATCCAGGTAGGTGCCGGTGTGTACACCGCAACCTGTATAGATGCCTGCGGTAACGAGTCAATTGCCTGTGTGGCGGTAGAAGTAGATAATAACGCTACCACGCCGGAAACACCGGTGATCTCGGCCAGCACGGATGGAGTATGTGGTGAAGAACTGGCTACTCTGACAGCTACCGGCTGTACCGGCGGAACTGTGATCTGGTCTAACGGAAGCGAAGGACACACCATCCAGGTAAGTGCAGGTACCTATACGGCTATCTGTAAAACCGACTGCGGAGAATCGACGGCCTCGAATAGTGTAACTGTTCATGCCAAAGGCGGAGCCCTGAGCATCTCAAGTGATAAGACCGCTTACTGTGCAGGAGAAACCGTGACACTGACCGCTACGGGATGTACCAACGGAATCGTGAAATGGTCAAACGGTGCTACAGGCAACAGCATAACACTGGTAGCCTCTGCAAGCACTACCATAACTGCGGTATGTTCTGCAGACGGATCGATCCCGGCAGGCTCATGTGACTTTACAGTGGGTGATGTGGAATTTGAATACGAAGCACAGCAGAACCCGAACGGTATGAATACCCGGTTCCTGCTGACCAGCAACTCGTATGAGATACTGCAGGTGAAAAACACTCCTAAATTTGAGAATGTGCAGGAGGGTAACTATAAAGTGATCAGTGTGGTATACATTGGCGATATTACCGGACTTGTGGCCGGTGCCAACTACAGCGATCTGGATAAAGGAGAATGCTACAGTGATGAAGAAACTGAAATCTCTGTTTGTGATCCTGAAATTCCGGAGGGAGAATGTGCAGCAGTAGGTTCTGTCCGTGTTCAGGTGAAACCGGCCGGAGAATGTGGAAACGGTGGTAACGAGGATTGTGAAGAGGCACCGGTAGTGACATCTTCCGTAGGTTCAGCTACCTGTATCGGAACTTCAGTGACCCTGACCGCCATGAACTGTGATGCACAGGTAGTATGGAGTAACGGTGCTACAGGAACATCAATCAACTTTGTTCCGACAGCCACAGGAGCTTATAAATTCTCTGCGAAGTGTGTAAGCACAGCAGCAGGATGTGAAAGTGAAGCTTCTCAGGAAATCACCGTGAACGTGGTAGATGCCCTGCCTAAGCCGATAGCCATTGAGACGCTGAATAACATCTGCCCTCTGGCCTACGTGGATCTGAGAAATGCGATCCTCGGAGCACCTACAACCGGTGGAACGTTTGAGTTCCGTTATGGAAACTCACCGTCATCTGCCCTTGTAACTTCTGCCCAGGTAACGGCGGGTGTCTACTACCTGTTTGAAAGAAATACCGCAGGATGTTACAGTGAAGGAACTCCGGTGACTGTAATCATCTCTGACGATTGTGAGAATCCGGTTCATCCTACTAAAGTGGATGTGTCGATTCTTAAAACAGGTGACAAAGAAACTGCTGCTGTGAATGAGGAGGTGACCTACACGGTAACCGTATCGAATGTGGGTGAAACAGGTGCTTCGGATATACGGGTGAGAGACCTTGTTCCGGTAGGCCTGCAGGTAACACAGGTAGGTGAGCATGCCTTCATTGAGAATGAAGAAGTGAAGATCAGCCTGGATACACTGGCACCGGGGGCCTCGGTAGACGTGACTTACACAGCCATCGTAACTGCTCCGGGAAGAATAGCGAACACGGCGGAACTGGAATCGGTAGCTCAGAGCGACACCAACCAGGCCAATGATTCTTCTACATGGGTGATCAATAATGTGGCCCGGGTAGATTCGCTGATCGGACTGGCCAAAGCAGTCGGAACGATTGCCCGGGATGAGGCGAGAGGTGCCAATGTATACAAGGTGCCGTTTGTATTCACTATCTCCAACATGGGTCTGAAAGATCTGGATCATGTAAGACTTACCGATACGCTTTCACTGACCTTCGGAAGTGCAGCGGTAATTGACTCGATCGGAATAGAAGCGGATAACGGACTTACCGTGAATCCTGACTACACCGGCAGAGGAGAACATACAGATCTGCTGATTGCGGATCAGAGTGCCATCGCTGCAGGAGCTACCCTGAATGTTCGTATGAATGTGTATGTGAACATGGGCAATAACGCTACGGTAAGCTTTGCTAACTCGGCAACGGTTTACGCCGGTACCGATAAGGAGATATCTGACAGGTCTACCGACGGAGTGAATCCGGATCCGGATAACGATGGTGATCCGACCAACAACAGCACGCCTACCGAATTTACGATAGGTGACGGTACGCCGGATTACGGTATAGGAGCTGCCCTGGCAGTGGTTGACTCAGCATTCGTCAATGGCGGAACCGCTTACGAAGTGACCTACCTGGCGCAGATCCGTAACTACGGACCGGATACCCTGAGCGGAGTATTCCTGACCGACACGCTGATGCATACATTTGCTGAGGCCGGCGGGTTCACCGTAACCGGTAAGCCGGAGATTCTCTCAGAAGGAAGTATGCTGATGGTTAACGAGAGCTTTGACGGTAAAGATGATGTGCGCCTGTTACTGCCGGATGCGGAAGCGAAACTGGCACCGGGCAGAACAGACTCTGTAATGTTCAAGGTGACCGTGGTATACGGAACACATACCGGACCGTACAGCACTAACGTGATAGCGTTTGCAGAAGATAACGGAACGATGTTGAGCGATACTTCAAATGCGGGTGATCAAATCATCAAGCACCTGAGTACACCAACCGTGTTCAGCATACCGGGAGATGAAGATCCGCGTGGTCTGGTAGATATCCCTGAAGGATTCTCGCCAAACGGTGACGGTATCAATGATAACTGGAAGATCGAGCTGAAAGGCAATGCGCAGATCGAGAAACTGATTATCGTGAACCGCTACGGTGCCACCCTGTATGAAGAAGACGGTGAAACCGTAACCACTTCAGGATGGGATGGTAAAGCCAATAAGGGTGTGATTCCGGGAGCCGGAACCGTACCTACCGGAACCTACTACTACAAGCTGAAACTGGTGGGTCAGGATAAGTTCATCATTGACTACATCACGGTAGAGAGATAAAACACCTTAGACCGGCCCGGGTAACTGAGCCGGTCTAAGTTTTTTAGAGGGAATTAACTTTTAAGCCCTTCGGCAAGCTCGGGGACGCCTAGTCGGGGTGACAGTTGTAACGTTTACCGTTGCCATTGTCACCCCGACTAGGCGTCCCCGAGCTTGCCGAAGGGCTTTTGAATTAAAATACTCTCTTTTGTTTCTCTAATTCCCAAGGAAAACATTCCCCCTTGTCGTTCACCTTTCATAAAACCTTGCGTAACTTTGCGGCTTATGAAAACCTACTTTCTCCAGGTGCAAAAAATGGTGAAGGAAACGGAAGATGCCGTCTCCATTCATTTCTGGCACCCCATCAGTGAACAGATTCGTTATAAGGCAGGGCAGTTCCTTACGGTATTGGTTCCGGGAAGCGACGGGAAGAAGGTCAGACGCAGCTATTCCATGTCCAGCTCCCCGGTAACTGACCCTTCAGTGGCCATTACCGTGAAACGGGTAACAGGCGGGCTGGTCTCCAATTATCTCTGTGACCAGGTTCGTGAGGGAGATTTCCTGGAGGTGATTGAGCCTATGGGCCGGTTTATCTATGAACCGGAAGAACCTCATACCGGTAGCCTGGTGATGATTGCTGCCGGAAGCGGGATTACCCCTTTGTTTTCTATACTGAAAACTGTTCTGAAGAATACTGACCGGAAGGTGCTTTTAATCTACGGGAACCGTGATGAAAACAGCATCATCTTTAAGGAAAGGTTAGAGCAGATGGAATCGGAATATGCCGGCCGTTTTACGGTAGTGCATATCCTCAGCCGTCCTTCCGGTACCTGGGTGGGGCACAAGGGGCGTATTCACCAGGCCAATGCCATATGGTTTATGAAAGAAAACCGGGTGGATTTTAAGAATGATTTCTTCTATATGTGTGGCCCTGACGGTATGATGGATGAGATGCACAAGATCTACAAGCTGTTTGAGGTTCCCGACATGCATATTTTCTACGAGCGTTTCAATGCCCCTATGCAGGACGACGACGAGTTGATTGAAAAGCTCCCTGACCTGAAAAAACAGACGGTAACGGTTCATTACGACGGGGAGACCCACGTTTTTGAGGTAGAACCCCATCAGACTATCCTGGAAGCCGCCCTGGAGCTGGATATTGACCTTCCTTATTCCTGCCAGGCCGGTATGTGTACGGCTTGTCTGGGCAAATGCCTGGAAGGCCGGGTGAAAATGGACGAAGATGAAGGCCTGACCGAGAAGGAGATCGCAGAAGGATATGTGCTCACCTGTGTATCCCGTCCGATGTCGGGAGGAGTGGTAATTGAGATTGATTAAGGCTGCTGACACACCCTTGTCAATACTCCCTGCTAGCTTTGTATAGTAAACAAAACAAATACTATCATGAGCGAAGTTATTTCATCGGCTGCCCTCCTGGAAATATGGCAGGGAAACCGCAGGCTCACCCGCCGGGTGATCGATGCCTTTCCTGAAAAAGAATTATTTGAGTTTTCCGTAGGCGGGATGCGGCCGTTTGCGGAACTGGCCAATGAGCTTCTGGCCATTGCTGTTCCCGGCCTCAACGAGATTGTGGCAGGTGATACCCAACCCCTGGCAGAAGATATGAAGGCCGGCTCCAAGGCAGAACTGCTGAAGCTGTGGGATGAGGCTACGGAAGGGATCAACGCCCTCTGGCCCCGGATTACTCCTGAGCGATTCGGTGAAAGAATTGCCCTTTTCGGCCAGTATGAAAATTCGGTGATCGATACTATCCTGTATTTTATTGAGAATGAAATCCACCACCGCGGGCAGGGGTATGTGTATCTGCGGGCACTGGGTATTGAGCCGCCGTTTTTCTGGGAGAGGTAATTTCTCACTGAAATATGTTTCTCAACAGATTGTTTCTCACAAATTATTTCTCACAGATCGCACAGATCACCACAGATTTTTATTTTTTTATCTAAAATAATGTCTAAAAATTTGTTATTATATCTATTATTATCTGTGGTGATCTGTGCGATCTGTGAGAAATAATTTGTGAGAAACAATCTGTTGAGAAACAATTTGTGAGAAACTTAATCTTCAGTGAGAAACACCATGATTTTCCACGATCCGCAAAACCAGCCTACGCACATTATCTTTCAGCTCCTGCGGCTCCAGCACCCGGATATAGTCTGCAAAGCTGAGTATCCACCGGGGAAAACCCTCGGCAATCTCAATGGTATGAAAGGTCATTTCCACTCCGTTTCCGGTGGAGACCTCCGATACAAACCCGTAGTTATTACGGGTATTAACCAGGTAGCGGGCAATCTTCTGATCTACCAGAAGGCGCACGGTAATGCGGGGAAAGGCCTCATGCCGGTTCAGGTGGTCAGAAAGCTTGCCGTGTCGGCGGGTGAAGCGACTGGAGGTGCCCCGGATAGCCAGGATGCGGTCAGTACGAAACTGGCGGTAATCTCCGCGTAAAAGGCAAAAGCCCAGGATATACCAGTTATTGTTCTCATGAAAGATGCCTACCGGTTCAATTTCCCGTTCAGAGATAATATCAGTGATGGCCTTGTACTCCAGGATAACCGACTTCCGGTCGGCAATGCCGTGCAGCACCGTATGGAGGGAGTCTTCGATTTCCCTGTTGAAAAGTTCTTTGGGCGGCCGCACATGTATGGTCTCGTCAAGGCTGTCCAGCCATTCTTTGTCGTAACTTTTCAGTACCGAGCGGATTTTCACAATGGCCGACTGGTAGTGGTCGCCCAGGCTTTTATCCGAGAAGCTCCGCATCAGCTTTTCGCCGGTAACCAGGCTGCCGGCTTCTTCACGCGTAAACATCACCGGTGGCAGCCGGTAGCCGTCTACCAGGGAATAACCGATGCCGGCCTCGGAAAGAACAGGTACCCCGGCGCTTTCCAGCGTTTTCACATCGCGGTAAATGGTACGCAGGCTCACTCCGAAGCGGTCGGCCAGGTCCTGTGCCCTTACAATCCGTTTGGCCTGCAGAGAGGTAAGAATGGCAATAATGCGGTTAATCTTCCGGAGGCTGTCGTCTATCATTTCAATAGTTAATTTATCGCGGCTGACTCCAGCAGTTTTTGCATTCTCTCTCCCGGTGAAAAACGGATCAGAAGCTCTTTCTTCGGGATATCTTCTTCCGTTTCTGCCCATTTCCATTCTTCGCAGGTAGCATCCAGGAGGTCTAGCAGGGTCAGTATTTTGTTTTCATTCCTCTCCTTTTCCAGGAATTTATCTGAATCCGTGAAGTAGATCAGGATCTTTTCATTTTCCATCCAGGAGAGGTCGTTGATCATCTCATCAAATGAGTCAAGGTTAAATCCGAAGTAGTCGGGAAACTCAAATACTTCGGCCATGGTTTCGTAAAACTCCCGCAAGGTAGTTGCCTTTGAGGAATCAATTTCTGCAATTTCAAAATCTTCCGGCAGCTCATCCCGGTGGGCTATGGTTATGTTTGTCATTTGTATACTTTTTTAGCTGTTAGTTATTAGCTGTTAGCAATTAGATTTATTTACGGGTTATTATCCTGCTAACCTCTGATTTCTCATCACTCCATCACCTGATTCTCGTAAAAGTCCCGTAATGATCCCGGGTGTAATGGGCACTTTTATCGTCACCCGTTATGAGCCGTTCCGCACCCCGGTTCCGGCCCTCTTTCCGGGGGTTGACGTCCCATTCCCGGTAATTGATTTTCTTTTGGGTCACTTTGGTTTTCTGAGGCAGCCGCTTTTCATAATTACCGAAACGCCGTCCGCCTACGTACCCTTCGGGCGCTTTTCCGTGCGTATCGATGTAATCCAGGACCTCATAGACCTTAGCCGGAATACCCGGTTTGGGCGAAACCGTACCCTGAACGGAAGAATTCTCAGACTTTACAAAAGTCCTGTCTGTACGGTAATACCCGAAATAATAAAACAGCCCGAGAGCCAGCAGAAATAAGATACTTTTTACAAGATTTTTATTCAATGCCGTTACAGTTTTGAACAAAAATAATGCAAGTAGTTTCAAATCGGGTAGGCGACGCAAAATTTGCTACAAAAAAGCTCACCGCATATGCAGTGAGCCTTTCTATTTACAGCCTCATTAGAATCTATTCGTCGTAGTTAAATACCACCACCGGTATTTTTGCCGCATTGATCATTCCGCGGGTTTGTGAAGGATCAATAATACCCTCAAAGAAGCCCCGTTTACGGGTGGTCACAAAAAGCAGGGTAATACCTTCTTTTTCTATAAATTCGGCAATCCCTTTTTTATAGACATCTGCAGCAAAGTTTTTATACACATAGCCTCTCTTCCCGAAATCTTTATCGATAGATGCCTTGAACTGCTCATTCGGGTTAACATCCAGCGGGAAATCCTCAATAATGTGCCCGATGATCAGGTCATGATCGGAGTATTTTCGCCAGTCGAGGGCCTTCGCCAGGTGCCTTTTTTCATTAAATTCCAGCTTGGAAGCATAGCAAAGCTGCCCGAACATGTCGCCCGAAAACTCTTCGGGGATCACCAGGAGAGGCGGCTCAATATGATTGATCAGGTTTTGAGCCGTGGAGCCGATGAGCCGGTCAAGGAAGTTCCGGTGGCCGGTTTTCCCGATCACCACCAGTTCTGTGTCTTCGGTTTCATTGATGGTAGAAATAATATCTTCAAACGAGATAATATAATCTGCCGTAAGTCCGCGGTTTTCGTCCAGTTCTACAAGTTTCTTTAACCGGTCTTCGGCTTCCGCCTTCAGGTCATCGATGGTGTCGTTCACAAAAGACGAAGTCACCATGGGGTCCACCACGGGCAAGGTAACGATATGAAGATAGGTTAGCTTACGGGAAGTAATCCGGGCCAGCGAACGGGCATATCCGGCAGCGTTTTCTGCTCCTTTGGAAAAATCAGTGGCTATAAGAATACGTTTCATGATATTATATATTTGAATATAAAATTAGAGATAGTTTCCTATACAAAAACTGACGCAGGTGTTAAATAATTATGATTATTCTCATATAAGATAGGGAATTTAATGGGATTTTAATCTCCGGGGGCAGCCGGGGTACATATAATCCGTTAAAATTTCGAGGTAAACCTTCGAAAATAAATTATCTTTGCACTCCGATACTCAGTACAAATTAATAGCAGATGACTTCACAATCTCAGGCGGCCGTTTTATTGCTTCAGGACGGTACCGTTTTTAAAGGAAAAGCACTCGGAAAAATTGGAACTACTACCGGCGAGATCTGTTTTAACACAGGCATGACCGGTTACCAGGAACTGTACACCGACCCGTCTTATTTCGGGCAGATTATTGTCAACACCACGGCGCATATCGGTAATTACGGTGTAAAGCTGGATACGGAAGAAGAATCAGACAGCATTAAGATCAAAGGAATGGTTTGCAATGCTTTTGAAGAAGAATACTATTCCCGTGCCACGGCCGACGGTTCTTTGCAGGATTATTTTGAGAAGAACGGAATTGTAGGAATCTCAGATATTGATACGCGGCAGATTGTGCGCCACGTGCGCGATAAAGGGGCGATGAACTGCCTGATCTCTTCGGAATCAGAAGATATAGAATCACTGAAGGCTATTCTGGACGACTGCCCCGATATGGAAGGGCTGGAGCTCAGCTCGGTGGTCAGCACCGCAGAGCCTTATTTCCTGGGTAATCCCGAAGCGAAAACCCGCCTGGCGGTAATAGACTATGGCTGTAAGCGGAATATCCTGAGAAACTTTACAGAGAGAGATTGCTACCTGAAAGTATTTAACGCCAAAACGCCGGCAGCTGAAATTATAGCCTGGAATCCTGACGGATACTTCATCTCCAACGGGCCCGGCGACCCGGGATGTATGGATTATGCCGTGGAAACCGTGAAGGCATTGCTGGAAACCGGCAAACCGCTTTTCGGAATCTGCCTCGGCCACCAGCTGCTGGGCCTTACTCAGGGCATCGATACCTACAAAATGCATAACGGCCACCGCGGCCTGAACCACCCGGTGAAAAACCTGCTGACCGGCCTGTGCGAGATCACTTCCCAGAACCATGGCTTTGCCCTTAAGCCGGAGCAAGCTAATCAGAACCCGGAAGTGGAAGTAACGCACATTAACCTGAACGATAATACCATTGAGGGCATCCGCCTGAAAAATAAGCCGGCATTCTCGGTACAATATCACCCGGAGGCTGCGCCCGGCCCGCACGATGCCAATTACCTGTTTGATCAGTTCCTGGAAATGGTCAGAGGAAGTTAAAAGTGAAAAACTAAAAGTTAAAAACGGTCCGCCGCTGCGGTTAAGGTACATTCCTGCATTTTAAATACTAAATATACCTTAACTTTTAGTTTTTAACTTTTAGCTTTTAACTAATTATTTACTCACCTATATAAATGAAGCTCTACAGCACCCATCACCTCAGCCCCGAAGTAGATTTCCGGGAGGCAATCTTCCGGGGGCTTCCCCCGGATAACGGCCTGTATATGCCGTCAGAGATCCCTGCTTTACCTCAGACTTTCTGGGATAATGTGGAAAATCTCAGCTTTAACGGGATTGCCATAGCGGTAAGCGAAGCTTTGCTGGGGGAAGATATCCCGGAAACCGACCTGGAGACCCTCATTCATTCGGCCCTGGATTTTGAAGCGCCGGCCGTAAAGCTGGAGGATGATTTGTATTGCCTGGAGCTGTTTCACGGGCCGTCTATGGCATTCAAAGACTTCGGAGCGCGTTTTATGGCGGCTACGATGTCTTATTTCCTCCGGAAATCGGGCAATACCCTGAATATCCTGGTGGCTACTTCCGGCGATACCGGCGGAGCGGTGGCTCAGGGCTTTTACCGGGTGCCCGGTATTTCAGTGACCATCCTGTACCCGAAAGGGAAAGTGAGCGCTATCCAGGAGATGCAGCTGACCACTTTGGGAGAGAATGTGAAGGCCCTGGAAGTGGAAGGTACGTTTGACGACTGCCAGGCGCTGGTGAAGCAGGCCTTCCTGGATGAAGAATTAAGAAACCAATACCACCTGGCCTCGGCCAATTCTATTAACATAGCCCGCCTGGTTCCCCAGGCATTTTATTATATTTCGGCCTATGCCCAACTGAAAAAGTCGGGTAAGGAAATGGTTTTCTCTGTGCCTTCCGGTAATTTCGGTAACCTTACCGCCGGGGTGCTGGCCATGCGCATGGGCATGCCGGTGAAACATTTTGTAGCCGCCACCAATGTGAACAAGGTGGTGCCTGAATTCCTGAGAACGGGAGTTTATTCTCCTATTTCGCCGTCTATTTCTACTATTTCCAATGCGATGGATGTGGGGAATCCCAGTAATTTTCCCCGGCTGAAGGCTTTGCTGGGCGATGATATAAATAATTACCTGAAAGGGTATTTTTATACCGACGCACAAACCCGCGAAGCCGTGCTGGAAATCTACCGGAAATATAATTACCTGGCCTGTCCGCACACAGCGGTGGCTTACCTGGGGCTGCAGGATTACCGCAGGGAAACGGGTGCGGAGGTGGCCGGGGTTTTCCTTTCCACCGCTCATTTTGGAAAGTTCCTGCCCGAAATGGAGGCCATCCTGGGCTTTACACCGGAAATTCCGGAACGGCTCACTCTAAAAGGAGAAAAGAAAACCACGGTAGTGGACACTTCCTATGCTACGTTTAAGACGTATCTGAAAGAAAACCTCATTTGAAATCAGGAGAAGACTTTACCGGTTTTAGATTTATATTACGTAAATTTATCCTGACCTTGAAAAGGTCAGATGTTTATAGAAAAGGTTGAGCCCACCCCCACTTGAATTTGAGAGAAGTACATATCACGCGGTATATTACCCCGCTCCGCGAGGGCGGCTCGTTGCCGGCTATTGCGGAGGCAGACGATGCCTTTCTGTATGTACTTAAATTCAGAGGTGCGGGACAGGGCACCAAAGCCCTGATTGCCGACCTGATCGGAGGTGAAATAGCCCGGAAACTGGGCCTGAAAGTGCCTGAAATGGTTGTTGCACACCTGGACGACCGTTTCGGTAAGACCGAACCCGATGAAGAAATCCAGGACCTGCTGAAATTCAGCACAGGGCTGAACCTGGGTGTTCATTACCTGTCGGGAGCCATTACGTTTGATCCCGTGCTTCATGCAGTAGATGCCGAAACCGCTTCGAAGATCGTCTGGCTGGATGCCTTCCTGACCAATGTGGACCGCACCGCCAAAAACACCAATATGCTAATATGGCACCGCGAGCTCTGGCTGATAGACCACGGGGCTTCCCTGTACTTTCATCACAACTGGGATACCTGGGAGAAGCAGGCCATAAGCCCGTTCAAACCGGTCAGAGACCATGTTTTGCTGAGATATGCCGGTGACCTGGCGGCAGCGGATGCCCGGGCTAAAGAGGTGATCACGGAGCCGTTTATAGAGGAGGTAATCGCGGCACTGCCTTCCGACTGGCTGATGGAAGAAGAAGACCGGAAAGTGTACGCTGATTTCCTGAAAATACGACTAAAGAATTCGGAAATATTTGTAAAAGAGGCTGAAGATGCAAGAAAGGCACTTATATGAATATGCGGTGATCCGGGTGGTGCCCCGTGTGGAGCGTGAAGAGTTCTTTAACGTGGGAGTAGTGCTGTATTGTAAATCCAAAGGCTTCCTTAAGGTAAAATATGCCATCCACGAGTTGAAATTTCAGGGTTTCTGCACCGGGATGGAGCTATCAGAGCTCGAAGAATACCTTCGTACTTTCGGGAAGATCGCGGAAGGGGGCAAAGAGGGCGGACCTATCGGTCAACTTCCCGCAGCCGAGCGTTTCCGCTGGCTTACTGCCACCCGCAGCACAGTCATCCAGACCTCCGGAATTCACCCGGGCTTAACGGCAGATCCGGAGAAAAAGCTGGAGCAGTTATATCGCGAACTTGTAATTTAGAAACAGAAATGCATATGCAAAAGCAATTTTCCGAAAAGCAACAATTTAGTTTCCTGGGAATCAAGCTGGTCCTGATTATCCTGTTTTTATTTTTTGCCGGGGGTGCTGTAAGGCAGATTTTCCTGGGTATTCCCTTGGGTAACCGGCCCATGAGTGATACGGGAATTGCCTTGCTGACGGGTTTTATCGGCTTACTGCTGCTGGTTGCTTATATGGCCACGATGAAGACGGTTATCACGGAAGATGGTATTACGGTCACGTTTTTCCCTTTTCTTTTGAAAAAGAAAACAATTACCTGGGATACCCTGCAGGCCGCTTATGTAAGAGAGTACAGCCCCATTGGAGAATACGGTGGCTGGGGTTTCCGGATGGTGAATAATGACACTACCCTGGGCGGGAGCAAAGCGCTGAATGTAAAAGGGAACCAGGGATTGCAGCTGGTATTCAAAAACGGGGAGAAGCTGCTGATAGGTACCCAGCAACCGCGGGAGCTGGCAGCTTTTTTGAGAGAAATCAACCGGGGACAGCCCTGAATCCGGAATCTTTTACCCTATAGGTTTGGTAGATTTAATAGACTTTGCTACATTTGCTGTCTCGTTAAATAGTAATGATCATGGGGTACTTCACGATAGCACTGGGAGTTGGCCTTGTAGCCTATATTTTCTACAGAACGTATACCTATATCAAAATGAAGGCAGAGGAAAACTAATCTCTCCTGCCTCTTCGCATTGATTTTCATGCGCCCCGCAAAAGAGAGCGGTGCCGGACAATAAATTTAAAGATTCCTTTACATGGTTTTTGGGTTGAGGCCTTGCTTCAGGCTATACCTTTGCGCCGTTCAAATGGCCATTTCTTTTACTTAATCTTATACGTGTTTGCAGATTTTCTTTTCAGTAAGATTGTAAATAATAATTAAATATTTATATAATTATACAATTATTTGTAATGACTAATTTTTTTAGAAGGCTAAGCAGAATTATCCTGATTCTGGCTCTGTCGGTAACCGGTTTTACAGCGGATGCGGAAGATAGGGAAATAACGCAGGCAGTTACAAGGGAGATCACCGGTAGGGTGACAGATGAGAACGGAGCATCGGTTCCCGGAGCTACGGTTAAGGTAAAGGAAACGGGGGCGGCCGTGATGACGGATTCAGACGGCAGGTTTCAGATGCAGGTCAATGACGGAGAAGTGACCCTTATTATCTCACTTGTGGGTTATAAAAGTAATGAAACCGTGGTAGCGGCAGGCAGAAAAGACCTCAGCGTACAGCTCGTGCCGGATAACACTCAGCTGGATGAACTGGTGGTGATCGGCTACGGAACGGCCAAAAAGAGTGATCTTTCCGCTGCTGTGGCCACTGTGCCCGGAATGAAGCAGATTAAGGAGAGGCCGGTATTAAACGTTCAGGGCATGATTCAGGGACGTGTGGCCGGTGTAACGGCCGTAAGTAATGGCGGACACCCCAACAGCGCTCCTTCACTTACTATCCGCGGAACCGGTTCAAGAAGCGGGGAGAGCGTATTGTATGTAGTAGACGGGGTACCCGGAGCCCCCTTTAATCCGGCCGATGTAGAGACGATCACCGTACTGAAGGATGCTGCCTCTGCGGCTATTTACGGGGCCTTTTCCGGATCAGCGGGGGTGGTTCTGATTACCACACGCCAGGCAGCCCAGGGAAAGCCCTCTCTGGAGTATAGCGGCTTTATGGGGATGAAAGAGGCCTGGAGGCTGCCCCAGTCTTTAACGGCCGAAAAAGAAGCGGAGGTGTCTAACCTGGCCTTTCGGAACGCCGGAAGAAACACACTTGACGGATGGGACGCCTCTAAAAACCCGTATGCACAGGTAACACGGACCGACTGGATAGACGAAGTTTTCAGAACGGGCATTATTCAGCGCCATAACATCTCCATTAATTCAGGTACAGAGAAGTTCTCCACTTTGCTTCAGGGGCGTTATGAAAACGAGGAAGGTACATTGCTGAATACATTTAACCGCCACCTTTCACTCCGTCTGAATACGAATTACACCCTGAATAAATACATGAAGGTTCGCCAGGATGTTTTCTGGAACAACAGTAATAACCGCGGTACATCTACCGAAAGCGGTTACAGTGGAACGGTACTCTCAGCCATTTATATGCCACGATCAGCGGTAGCCTATTATGAGGACGGCACTTTTGGCGGCGTAGGTCCGAGAGACTCGCAATACCTGGGTATTCACGGTGATGCCATTAACCCGGTATCTTTGCTGCTGAGAGATAAGCAATATAATGTTACGCATTCGGTTCAATCCGTGTCTGAACTGCAGATTTCTAACGTCATACCTGACCTGGAATTTGTTACCCGGTTTTCCTACAAGCAAAATAACTACCAATGGAAGAATTTCAGTCCGAAAAGGACAGAGCCCGGTAAGCCGGAGAATCAGAACTCATTGTCTTATTCTACCGATCGCTCGTTTCATTGGATCTGGGAAAATACGCTGAACTATACGCGGAACTTCGGAAAGCACGCAGTAGGAGGCATGGCATCAATGACTGCACAGGAAAACGGGGGCAGGGGCTTCAGCGTCAGAGCCAGAGGATTTGAAAATGAACAGGATTGGGCCCAGTTTTTTGTGAATGCCTCTGTTTTTGACCAGGATCGTCCTTCAGATACAGAATGGCAGGACCGGAATGCGTCTTACGTGGGAAGGGTTTCTTATAGCTGGGCAAACCGGTATTTTCTGACCGGTAGCTATCGGTATGACATAGCCGGCCGCCTGGCAGAAGGCTACAGGGGGCAGGGATTCCCCGGGGTTACCGGTGCATGGAAAGTAAGCTCCGAACCGTTTTTTAATGTAGCGGGCATAGACCTTCTTAAACTGCGCGTAAGCTGGGGAAGAATAGGTAATATAGGTTCAATAAGCACTTATTACGGATACCCCAGGTTATCTACTAATCATACCTACCAGGTAGGAGAGGGAGCTCCGCTGTCGAATGCCATGTATATCAATAGCCGGTTTAACCCGGAATTGTCATGGGAAACTTCTCAGCAAACCAACTACGGACTTGATCTTGCCGTTTTAAATAACCGTTTAACCCTGACTGCTGATTATTTTGATAAGCTGACGTATGACCTGATTAAGCAGCAGGACAGTAACTGGCCCAACACCCAGGGGTACGGGGCCCCGCTGATTAACGAGGGCAAGATCAGGAATACCGGTTTTGAATTTGCCGCCAGCTGGAGCGACAAGGTCGGGCACCTAGGTTATGAAATCGGTGGAAATTTTGCCACGTTGAAAAACCGGGTAGAGTATATTGATGAAAACCCGGATTCTTTCTGGGCGCATTCCAATAACTGGAGGGGCATCCTGTCGCCTTACCGCTCTGTGGTAGGACAGCCCTACTATTCTTTCTGGCTGATCAAAAACGAAGGGATTTTCCAGTCAGACGAAGAGGCAGCAGCCTATGTAAACACCTCCGGACAGCGTATTCAGCCTAATGCCAGGGCAGGTGATCTAAAGTTTGCAGACCAGAACGGTGACGGTAAAATAGATGACGGTGACCGGGTTTTTATGGGTAGTGCTTTTCCTAAGATTACCTTCGGCTTTAATACCAACCTGGCCTGGAAAAACTTTGATATGAGCTTATTCTTCCAGGGGGTAGGCGGAGTAAAATTATTCCACGCCTTCAAGCAGTCTACGCTGAACGGTGCCGAGCAGGGCTATAACCGTTGGGATAAAATCCTGGATGCCTGGTCGGAAACTAACCGTAACTCCGATATTCCCAGGATCAGCGCCAGTGATCCGAACGGTAACTTCTCTACTAACTCAGACTGGTACCTGGAGAACGGTAATTACGTTCGGCTGAAAAACCTGACTTTGGGTTATACTTTCGGCAAGCTTCCGCAGGATATGGCTCTTCGGGTATATACAAGTGCGGATAACCTGCTGACATTTACCCGGTATTCGGGAATGGATCCGGAGGTAGGAGGGATAGGACTGGACGGCGGGCAGTACCCCGTATCCAGGGTTTATTCGGTAGGGGTTAAGCTGAAGTTTTAATTATTTATATAGATAAGATCATGAAACATATCCTATTTTCAATAATAGCAATGGCTACCCTGGCGTTCTTTACCACGGGGTGTTCGGAAACCTGGGTGGATACAAAGCCCAACGGAGAGCCTACAACGGCATTTTTCTGGAAAAGTGAAGAAGATGTCCAGAAAGCGGTTGCCGCGATATATGTACCCATGCGGTATGAATCTACCTGGGGGAGAAACCTTTTCTGGATGCAGAATGCCAGTGATGATCTGATTACCGGGCGCGTAAGAGCCGAGAGTGATAACATCAAGAATTTTAACGTAACCGGCCGCGAGGGTGGAATGACAGGCGGTTATAATGACCTGTACTGGATGATGAATAAGGCAAACCAGGTAATTGAAGGTGTTCCCTCTGCACAAAATGTATCGGAGGCCGTTAAAAACCGGGCGCTGGGAGAAGCCTATTTCTTAAGGGCATTTGCACACTTCTGGGTGGCCTATTTATGGGGCCATAAGGATCTGGGCGTGGCTTTTGACGGTCCTGAGAATGAAGAATACGGGAAGAGAATCTCTCCACAGCTACCTTCTGTAATGGCTAATTACCAGCAAATCATCAGCGACCTGGAGAAAGCAGCAGATTTGCTGCCCTACTTTGAGTCTTATACCGATGCAGACAGAGGGCGTGCCCATAAAGCAGCTGCGTGGGGGTATATGGTGAAAACGTATGCTTACTGGGCACAATATGAACCGGCCAAGTGGGCATTGATCCCGGATTTAGCAGACAGAATCAAAAATGAGGGAAAAAGAGCACTTATTACCGGTAAAAGTAACGGATATGAGAATTACAGGGCGGTGTTTAAAGTAGAGAATAACTGGAGCCCGGAATACATCTGGTCAGTTACCTCCGGAGTTCAGGGGGGATCGGAGTTTCCGGGGGTGATCCTGGAAAATAAAGGCTGGGGTATTTATAACGGCTGGGGGTACTTTCATCCTACAGAAGAGCTGTACCGGGAATATGAGTCAAATGACCCGAGACGTGAAGCAACCATTCTTAAGTTTGGAGATAAATTCACCTACTTCGGAAAAGAACGGAGCTATTTTTCAACCAACAGCCTGTCAGGCTTCCAGATCAATAAATACATGGATCCCTATTCATACGGTACGGATGAAAATGCAGGAAGTAATACCATGATTAACCAGAACGGCGACTACCCTACTACCCGCCTGAACCTTTCACTGCTCCGGTATGCAGAAATTCTTCTTTTTAAAGCAGAAGCACTTATTCAGCTGGGCCGGGCAGCGGAGGCAACGGCCCCGTTAAACGAGATCCGGGCCAGAGTGGGCCTCGCCCCGTTAACTAGTCCTTCGTTAGCTGATCTGAAGCACGAAAGACGGGTGGAGCTGGCCTGTGAATGGACAGACCGTCTGGCAGATCTTAAGCGCTGGGGAGACTTCGACAAAATCAATATGCCGTTACACGGGCGGATTCATGCTAACAAAACCGACCCGTCTTCTCCGTACACCTTGGAGGTGGTCTGGCCGGCAAGATCTTTCAGCCCGGCCAGGCATATGGCATGGCCGATCAGTCCTGATGAAATAGCCCGGTCAGGGGGTATTTACAAACAAACACCCGGCTGGTAAGTGTTGTAAACAGGAAGAAACCTGAATTTAATAAATAGTGATATGAAAAAGTTGCTTGTTTTGTTTCTCTGCTTTTTGTCCTGGTGGGCAAAAGCGCAGTATACCCCCTCGAACGCTCACTCGCACAATGACTATCTGCAGATTTCTCCCTTCAGACTGGCATATGAGCAGGGCTTCGGGTCGGTGGAAGCGGATGTATTCCTGAGAAACGATTCCCTTTTTGTAGCGCATGAATACGGGGAAATAGAATCGGGCCGAACCTTTGAAGCCTTATACCTGCACCCTGTTCTGGAGGTATGCCGTAAAAACAACGGAAGTATTTACGCCGACAAAAGCAGGCAGCTGCAGCTGCTGATTGACCTTAAAACCGATTATGCAGCCACTTTGCCTGCACTTGTAAAGCGATTGGACCCTTACCAGGAGTTTCTCTATCCCCGGGGAACCGTAAAGGTGGTTATTTCGGGCAGTACCCCGAAACCGGAAGAATTCAGTAATTATCCCGGGTATATTTTCTTTGACGGAAGACCGGAAATAGATTACACACCGGTACAGCTCAGGAAAGTAGGCCTGATCAGCCAGTCGTTCCGGAACTATAGCCTTTGGAACGGTAAAGGAATACCTGTAGAAAAGGAAAGACAAGTGCTCGCCGGGATTGTACACCGGGTTCATGCATTGAATAAACCCCTGCGTTTCTGGGCCACTCCTGATACTCCGAACGCCTGGAAATTTATGATGAACCTGGGGGTGGATTATGTTAATACAGACAAGGTTCAGGACCTGGGACGATACCTCGGGAGACGAAAATCAGATGAATTTCAGAATACAGAGTTCCATGAAGTGTATTTACCTGCTTACCGGAACAACGATACGTACGGCCGGGTAAAAAATATTATACTGCTGATTGGCGATGGCATGGGACTCACTCAGGTCCAGGCCGGCCTCACCGCTAACAGGGGTATGCTAAACCTGGGAAATATACGTAATATCGGACTCTCTGCCACGGAGGCTACTGATAATTACATTACCGATTCAGCAGCGGGCGGTACCGCTATTGCTACGGGTAGTAAAACACATAACCGGGCCATAGGTGTAGATTCTGCAGATCGGCCGCTGGAATCAATAGCGACCACTTTACGCAGGCGTGGAATGAAAACCGCCCTGATCTCGTGCGGTGATATCACCGATGCCACGCCGGCGGCCTTTTATGCTCACCAGCCTGACAGGGGGATGAGCCGGGAGATTGCCCGTGATTTCCTGGATCAACCGTCAGACATCCTGATCGGCGGCGGTGAAAAGTGGTTTCTTGAAACCGGAACAGCCGAAGAGCTGAAGAAAAAGGGGTACGGTTTTTCAACGCAGTGGTCAGATCTGCCCTTATTGAAAACCCCGTTTGTGTTGCTCAACCAGGATAAAACGGGGTCTGTATTAAACGGAAGGGGGCGTTTCCTGACCGAAGCTTTCCGGAAAACGGTAAATGAGCTGAAAGACAGTGAACACGGGTTTTTCCTGATGGCCGAGGGGGCTCAGATTGATTATGGCGGGCACGCCAATGATCTGCCGTATGTAGTTACTGAAATGCTCGATTTTGATCAGCTGGTAGGGGAGGCTTTACGTTTCGCCGACGCAAACGGCGAGACGCTGGTCATTGTTACGGCCGATCATGAAACGGGTGGACTTACCCTGCTTGACGGAGATACCAGGAAGGGATATGTAGACGGACAGTTCAGCACATCTGATCATACCGGCGTGATGGTGCCGGTATTTGCGTACGGACCACACTCGCTGGATTTCCGGGGGATGTATCCCAATACCGGGATATACGATCGTCTGGTTAAAGTTCTCGCTAAGTAAAGCGGCGGTATAAGAAGGTGCCTGAAAAGTAGACCAACTACTGTTCAGGCACCTTTTATATTTCCTGTTCACTCAATCTCCAAATCCCCAGTCAATCCCCTTCAATGTGGCCGGAACACCTTTTTCTATCCAGGGTGCGGCCGGTTTTCCTTTCAGAAAGTGATCAAAGAACTGCTGCTGACGGCGCTGGATGTCTTTCCGGTTTTGCCGTTGCACCAGGTTATGGTCGTCACCATTATAGTTCAGCATCCATACCGGCTTTTGCAGCCTTCTCAGGGCCGTGAACATTTCTATTCCCTGGTACCAGGGTACAGCGCCATCCTGGTCATTGTGCATAATCACCACCGGTGTTTTTACATTCGGCATACGGAATAAGGGAGAGTTTTCGATATAGAGCCCGGGTTTTTCCCAGAGGGTGGCACCTATGCGGCTCTGGGTTCTTTCGTACTGGAACTGGCGGTTCATACCGCTGCCCCAGCGGATTCCCCCATAGGCAGAGGTCATATTCACTACGGGGGCACCTGACCAGGCAGCATCGTACATATCGGTGACGGTGATCAGGTGTGCTACCTGGTAACCACCCCAGCTCTGGCCCTGAATGGCCATTTTTCCGGCCCATTTGTTCTTTTTCAGCTGGGCCATACCCGAGTTGACATACTCCTCGGCTGATTTCCCGGGGTAGCCGATGGTATAGACAATGTCCGGAGCCAGTACTACATACCCGTTACTGACAAAATACGGGATGTTCAGCCGTGACGGGGTAGGGGCCGGCGGCTGGTAACGGTAAAGTCCGTCTGACAGCTTTTCATAGAAATAAGCAATAATGGGGTAAGTTTTGTTGGGATCAAAGTCTTCCGGCTTATACAGGATTCCCTGGGCCGCGTGGCCGTTAGGGGTGGTCCATTGGAAGAGCTCGGCGGTACCCCAGTTGTACCCGTTCTGCTGCGGGTTGGTGGAAGAGAGCCGGGTTTCGGTGACAAAGTCTTTGCTGAAGTACAGGTCGGGTGACTGCTCGTATCGCTCTTTGGTATAAATATAGGCGCCGCCGTCTTTGGCTTCTTTGATCTGCCCGTAGTAATTTTTAGCCCAAACAATCTCTTTGAAAGGCTCTTTCGGTGCTTTTTTGCCGGTTTGCAGAGTCATCCGGTAGAACCCGTTCTCCTTAGTAGCGTGGTTGAAAGCACTCAGTATAAACGGTGTTTTTTCCTCCAGAACGGTAGGGGAGAAACGCGATTTCCGCTCTTTCCAGTCGTCATAGCGGTAGGTGATCCGGTTTTCCCGGCCGGAGGTCAGCTTCACGGCCTGTGAGCCGTCTGTTTTAACCGACCAGATATCGTATTTGTCATACAACCATATTTTTTCATCTCCGGCTGTCCAGCCGGCGTAGCCGTAAGCACCCGGCGTATCAGGAGAGTCATTGTCTTCATCGGCAAAAGAAACCGGGAGGTCTTTGTTCAGCTGCACGGTGGTGCCTGCCGTGATGTTATGGGCATACCAGCTCTGATCTTCGCGGTTGTACCAAAGTATATATTTTCCTTCCGGAGAAAGAGTTACATTGCCGCGGATATTTTTGATAACGGGTTTTCGCGAGCCGTCTGTGGTAGAAACGGCATACACATCCTGAAAGCTGCCAGTTTGCCACTGGGTCTCTATCCTTCTTCCCACATCGGTAGTGGCCAGTACAAATTCATTATCGGCATCTTCCGTAGTACGGGTGTCCGGTAGCTGTTCGTCTGCCAGCGGAATCACCCTGCCGGGAGTATTCATGTGCATCACGGCCAGGTAAGTACGGTTCTGCTCTCTGCGCAGGTTCACCAGCTGCTGAGGCTGCAGGTAGTCGTCTTTCCAGTGCCAGATGTCTACCCTGGCATGTTCAAACTCTACCAGGGTTGTGTCTTTCACGGGAGGGACAGGAGCCAGGCCCATGTAGAGCTTTTCGCCGTTTTTACTGAACCGGAGGCTGCCTTCCCCGCTGACATACCATTTTTGCGGAACGCCGGGAGAATAAGCAGATACCAGCACTTTCGCTGAGTCCGTGCTGGTGCCGGTATGATAGTAGATGCTGAAATCTTTCTGAAGTGCTTTCTCCGGTGATCTGTCGGCCAGGAAGACCAGCTTTTCACCGGTTTCATCAAAAGTGAAGCTTTTGAAAGTTCCTTTCCCGGAGATCAGGTGTGCAAGCTGCCTGTTCGGGATGTGATAGCGGAATACTCCACCGGTAATGCCCAGGCTGTCTTTTTCTTCCGGCTTGCGGGTAAATACCACGTAATTCCCTTTTTTATCGATGTCATATGACTCCACGTTGGTAAACAGCGTATCTTTTCCGGTACCCAGGAGATAAACAGCCAGGTTAGTAACCGGCTTTTTAGGTTTTTCAGCTTTTACTTTTGAAGAGTCAGTTGCTGCTTTGGCCGTGCTGTCTTTCTTTGCTTTTTTCTCCGGAATTTCGTCATAGAGATAAACCAGGTGGCGCCCGTCTTCCTCGGCCAGTTGGAAAGACTTTACATTCGGTAGTTTTATCCAGGATTTTGTGGCAAAAGAATAAATGGCCAAAGAGTCTTTCGGCATGTCTTCCTTTTTCTTCTTATCGATCTTTGCCTTACGTGTATCCTGGTACAAAGGTGAGATCAGGCTGACAAAATGCTTTTCATCAAAGCTGAGCTTTGGTCCGGTAGCCCGCGGCAGGGTCAGCAGGGTCTCATTCTTACCGGTTTTAAGAAAAAATTCGCTGTCTCCTTCCTGGGGAGAAACCGTATATCCTATTTTGTCTCCTTTTTTGGAGAGGGAGGTGTTACCCAGGGACTGCCAGCCGTCGTAAACGCTGTGATCCAGGGGCTTTTTCTGCGCAGAAGCTTCTGCTGCAAGCAAGGTAAAAAACAAAAAAGCGTAAAAAACTCTCATTATCATTGGGTTTTAAAAACCCTAATTTAATGAAAAGTCTTTTACGCAGTTATTTTTTTCGACCAACGGGCCGTTATTGTCGAGAACCTTTATGACCGGTTTTGGTAGTGATCAGGATTACTCCGTTTTTGGCTTTTTCTCCGTACAGAGCCGTAGCTGATGCATTTTTCAGAACATGAATAGATTCAATGGAATTAGGGGATATATGTTTAAGAGTATTATCGTCTATAGGTTCTCCGTCTAAAATCAAAAGAGGGCTTTCAGAAGAAGAGGAGGCTCCTTTCAGGACGATAGGTTCATTTAACCTCAAGTTACCCTGATCATCGCCTTCTACGCTTTTTGCTTCGAAGCTGATTCCCTGGACTGCCCCGGTAGTCTTTAGTGCTTTTTCTGTTGCGGGCTGCTCTTTCACATTGCCGGCAGTAAAGGCTATTCCCTCACTTTCTTTGGCTTTGGCCATGGTGTCAAGCGATTCTTTCTGACAAGAGAAAGTGAGTAAACCGGCAAATGCCAGCACCAGCGGGGTCATCAGCATATAGGCGATTAACCGGGATTTGGGAGATTGATTTTTGTTCATCATATATATTCTTCTTTTTAAGGTTTTGAATGCAAACTGGTTTCCGTGGCGGGGCTGGGGGAACCCGCTCAGGGAGATACCTACCAGGCTGTGCTGATAGGAGACTTTATCGATCCCGGAATGCAGCACTTCGGCATCCACCAGGAATTCGAGGTTATCTTTTACCGCTTTTGACAGGAGCTTCACCAGGGGGTTATACCAGCAGATGATGGTACATATTTCAGCTATTAAAACATCAAAAGTGTGCCGCTGCCGGGTGTGAATATGCTCATGCGCAATGATTTGCTTCATTTCGAAGTCGGAATGAGAGCTGCGGTGAATATAAATCCATTTCCAGAACGAAAAAGGGTTAAGCTGCCGGCGGGTATTTCGGAACTCCAGACCGTTAAACTCCGCTTTATCCGAGGCAAAGTGGATTTTGCCAAGACTGAAAAAACGAACCAGGAAACGCACTCCCAGCCCTGCAAACAGGACAGTAAGGGCATAGATCGCCCATTGATTATAATCAAAAGCCGGGGTCTGAGCCACCTGTGAGATATCGGGAAGGGCGATGGTTACGCCTTCGGCCGGTGTACGCACTACCTGTTGCGTTTTAAGAAAGGGGTACAGGAGCCCCAGCAGCATTCCTCCCAGGAGATAGACGCGGGTCCATCTGAAAAACGTCAGGTTTTTAAGCAGCGCCCGGTATCCCAGGTAAGTAATGCTGAGAATGAGGTTGATTTCGAGGAGGGTGGTCCAGAACGTGTTCATCCTTTATTGATCATTTTTAATATCTCTTCCAGTTCTTCAGGTTTCAGCTTTTGCTCTTCCGCAAAAAAGCTGACCATCTCTTTATACGAATTGCCGAAGTACTCGCCCACAAAACTGCTCATGAAGCCGCGCTTATAGTCGGTTTGGGAGATGTTCGGGAGGTACTTGTTGGCGTTGGCGTGCCGCTCGTGCCGTACATAGCCTTTTTTCTCCAGGTTTTTGATGGTGGAGGCCAGGGTAGTATAAGGCATATCGGAATTCATTTCTTCCAGGATATCCTTAACAAAACCGCCATTCAGCTTCCAGATGGCCCGCATGGCTTCTTCTTCCTGTACCGTTAGTTTCTCCAAAGCTTTTACTATTTTTTCGTAAATCTACGAAAATTTCGTAAAAGAACAAGCCTTTGATCTTTTTTTTAATAGATATAAGATCAGGACTGCCTGAAAGATCAGGAGATATGCTTTTTATTTTGTGTATTTTTGCAGGCAGGATTTGAAAAGTAATGCATAAATGGCATATCTCTTTTTCTCAGAATAATCCATGTGTCAGGCATGAGGCTGAAATAAAATGAAAGTAAATGTAATGGAACAACATTCTGATCCGGCCTATTCCCGTTCGGTTGAACAGGTAGTAGAAGCGTATCAAACCCATCCGGAGAAGGGGCTGTCGGAGGAAAGGGCGCGGAGTTTGTTGAACGAGCACGGCGAAAACCGGCTCCGGACCGCCCCGCGCAAGTCGGTGCTCCGGATGCTGATGGGGCAGCTGAATGATGCCCTGATTTATGTGCTTCTGGCGGCAGTGGTGATCACCCTGCTCATGGGTGAGTATATTGACGGAATCATTATCCTGGCGGTGATCTGCATCAATGCGGTTTTGGGTGTGGTGCAGGAGATCCGGGCGGGCAACTCCATTGAGGCTCTCCGTAAGCTGGGAACCCCGAGGGCGGTAGTGAAGCGTGACGGGCAGCTGAGGGAGATCAACTCGGAAGAAGTGGTGCCCGGCGACCTGGTGGTGCTGGATGCGGGCCGCTATGTTCCGGCCGATCTGCGGTTAACGGAAAGTGCCAATCTCCAGATTGACGAATCGGCCCTGACGGGCGAGTCAGTGGCGGCCGTGAAGGATGCAGAAACCGTATTTACCGGTGAAAGCATCCCGCTGGGCGACCGGGCCAACATGGCTTATATGTCTACCCTGGTTACCTACGGAAGAGGGATGGGCATTGTTACCGGTACCGGGAACACTACTGAAGTGGGGAAAATAGCCGATTACCTCACAGGGAATGAATCTACGGAAACTCCTCTGGAAAAACGTTTGAGCCAACTGGGGAAAACGTTGGGCCAGGCGGCCGTAGTGGTATGTGTGGTCATTTTTGTGATCTCCTGGTTCCAGGGAAGAGATCTGACAGAAATGTTTCTGACGGCGGTTTCGCTGGCCGTAGCCTCCATCCCGGAAGGACTGGCGGCCATAGTGGCCATTGTGCTTTCCATAGGGGTGACGCAAATGGCGAAACAAAACGCCATTATCCGGAAGCTGCCCGCGGTAGAGACCCTGGGCTCGGTGAATATTGTATGCTCCGACAAGACCGGAACGCTTACGCGGAATAAGATGACCGTAAAGGAAATGTTTACGTTCAGCACAGGTAAGCAGAAAGTAGAAGAAGGGAGGGGGCCTGTTGAGGAAGAAACACTGCTGGCGGAAGCCATGACCCTGGCATCTGATGCCTCCCTGACCGCTCAGGGCGAAAGTACGGGTGATCCCACGGAAATTGCGCTTCTACACCTGGCGGACGAGCTGGGTATTCAAAGGGAGGCGCTTAAAGCGGCTCAACCTCGTGTGGATGAACGGGCATTTGATTCCGACCGGAAAATGATGTCTACCCTACATGAGAAAGACGGTGGGTATGTGGTTTACACCAAAGGGGCGGTAGATAATCTTATCCTGAAATGCAGGTACGTGGCAGAGCACGGCGGCCTTATTCCCCTCACCGATACCCACAAGCACCTTTTGTTTCAGGCGGTAGAAGAAATGTCAGGGGCAGCGCTCAGAACACTGGCGGTAGCGTATAAAATTTCAGACCATCGCATTCCCCCGGATCAGATGGAAGAAAACCTGGCCATGATCGGTATAGTGGGAATGATGGATCCGCCGCGTGATGAGGTAAAACCTTCTATCCGGGTAGCCCGCGAGGCCGGCATCTCTACCGTTATGATCACGGGAGACCATAAAAACACGGCTATTGCCATTGCCCGCGAGCTGGGCATTGCAGAAGATATTTCGCAGGCGGTTACCGGCACCGACCTGGATGCTATGTCCGAAGAGGAGCTGGAAAACCGGATTTCAGACTACCGGGTTTTTGCAAGGGTCTCGCCGGAGCACAAGGTGAATATTGTAAAAGCCCTGAAAGCCAAAGGAAATATCGTTTCCATGACCGGTGACGGGGTGAATGATGCCCCCTCCCTGAGTGCGGCCGACATCGGGGTAGCCATGGGCATCACCGGTACCGACGTAGCCAAGAATGCCGCAGACATGATCCTGGCCGACGATAATTTTGCCACCATCATCCGCGCCATAGAGCAGGGGAGGAATATCTATAACAATATTAAAAAATCAGTGGTGTTCCTGCTGGCCAGCAATGTGGGTGAAGTGGTAGCCATGTTGGTGGCCATTGTGGCCGGAATGCCGGTGCCCTTAATTGCTACCCAGCTGTTATGGATTAACCTGGTCACTGACTCTCTGCCGGCCATAGCCCTGGGGATGGACCCGGGGAACCCGGATGTGATGCGGGAAACGCCCCGGTCGGCCGGCGAAAACTTTTTCTCGCACGGGGCCGGAAAGAAAGTACTGTTTACCGGTACGCTGATCGGCCTTCTGACCATAACGGCCTTCTGGCTGGGTTATGACCGCCTCGGGTTCAGTCCGTTCAGCTCCGGGGTTTCTGCCGAAGTGCACGAGTATGCCCGTACCATGGCCTTCCTCACGCTCATTGCCTGCCAGCTGATCTATTCCCTGAGCTTCAAGCACGAGCATCTTTCGGTTTTCAAAACAGGGCTTTTCTCCAACCGCTACCTGGTGTGGGCTATTGTGATTGGTTTCGGGCTGCAGCTGGTGGTGATTTTTGTTCCTTTCCTGCGGGAAGCTTTCCGCTTACGAATGATTAACGGGGAGGACTGGCTGATCGTGGCGGGGCTGGGGGTGCTGCCGCTGGTGGCGAGTGAGGTGCGGAAGTTTTTTTATCGCTTGTCGAAGGGCACGGCAGTTTAAAATAATACTTTCACCGCCTTCAGACACACATTTTTCGCACATACACGTATCTTTGTGAAATTTTTACCGGCTATCAGTTAGAAGCTATCAGTACCAGTCCTTTTATCAGGCTGGCTCATAGCTCACCGCTCATAGCTCACAGCTAATTGTATATATGAAAATTTCGTATAAAAACCTGAAGAAGTTCATTGATTTTACGCACACTCCTGAAGAGTTGGGCGTATTGCTGACTTCTACAGGTCTGGAAGTAGAAGGAATAGAAAAGGCAGAGGCCGTAAAAGGCGGGCTGGAAGGCCTGGTCATTGGCCGGGTAGTGACCTGTGAGAAACACCCCGATGCCGATAAGCTGAAGGTGACCACCGTAGATGTAGGCGGGGAAGAGCTGTTGGATATTGTGTGCGGCGCGCCCAATGTAGCGGCAGGGCAAAAGGTGATCGTAGCACAGCCGGGCACCACGCTCTACCCGGTAGAGGGCGAACCCTTTACCATCAAAAAATCAAAGATCCGTGGAGCCGTATCAAACGGTATGCTGTGTGCCGAAGACGAAATAGGCCTGGGGAAATCGCATGAAGGCCTGTTGATCCTGGATACGGAGCTGCCTTTGGGTACACCGGTATCCCGGTACTTTAACCTGGAAGCCGACTACGTGTTTGAGATCGGGCTCACTCCTAACCGGGCCGATGCGGCTTCGCATTACGGGGTGGCGCGGGATATTAAGGCGGTGACCGGTTTGCCGCTGAACCTGCCGGAAGTGAGCGGTTTTGCGGCCGGAACAGAGAAAGCCACCATCGACCTGAGCGTGGAGGCCACAGACGCGTGTCCGCGGTTCTGCGGGCTGGAAATTCGCGGAGTAGAAGTGAAGGAGTCGCCCGACTGGCTGAAAACTTTCCTGAGAACCCTGGGCATGAATCCCATCAATAACATTGTGGACATTACTAATTATGTGTGCCATTTCCTGGGGCAGCCTATGCACATTTTTGATGCCGATGAGATTCGCGGGAGCCGGGTGGTGGTGAAAAAACCGGTCCAGGGCACCGAACTGGAAACCTTAGACGGTATAAAACGGAAATTTACAGGAAATGACCTGGCCATCTGTGATGCAGAGGGACCGATGGCTATTGCCGGTGTTTTCGGCGGAAATGTTTCCGGAGTGAAAGATTCTACCTGGAATATCTTCCTGGAGGTGGCTTATTTTGATCCGGCACATATCCGTCGTACTTCATCGCATTTTGGCCTGAAAACCGATGCCTCCTTCCGTTACGAAAGAGGTACGGATCCGAACATGCCTCCTTTTGCCATTCGTTTTGCGGCCCTGCTGGTGCAGGAGCTGGCGGGTGGTACGCCTGTAGACCGGATTTTCGACAATTACCCTTCACCGGTAGCGGATTTTGCGTTTGAAGTAAAAATCCGGAATATCGACCGGCTCATCGGGAAGTCGCTCGGAGAAGAGAAAATCACTTCTATTCTGCAGAGCCTGGATATCCGGGTGACGGGTTCGGAAAACGGCATTCTGAAAGTTTCAGTACCGCCCTACCGGGTAGATGTGACCCGGGAAGCGGATATTGTGGAGGAAATTCTCCGGATATACGGGTTTGACAATGTAGAGCTGTCGGACAATCTGCGTTCTGATTTCCTGTCAGATTTCCCGGTAAAAGAAGAGGAGTCGTTACGGGTACGGGTATCGGAGGCGCTGGCGGCACGGGGTTTTAATGAGATCCAGAGCCTGTCTATCGTGAGTCCGAAAGAGAACGAGTGGACGGGCAACCCGGACACCGCGGTGAAGCTTCTGAACCCGTTAAGTGAAGAGTTGTCCGAAATGCGGCAGTCGCTCCTGTTTTCGGCCCTGAATGCGGCCGTATATAACATTAACCGCCGGAACCGCGACCTGAAGTTGTTTGAGTTTGGTCGGGTGTACTCGCGTTCGGTCAATGCCGAAGGCCGCACGAAGGTGAAAGAACGGAAGGTGCTGAGCCTGCTGCTGACAGGTAAAACCTCGGCGGAGTCGTGGGCTGAAAAAGCGGAAAACACCGGCTACCGGCATATTCACCAGTCTGTTCACCAGGTGCTGAGCCTGATGAAGGTGGGTCAGGCGGAGAACAACGAGGCTTCTTCGCCTTATTTTGCCTATGGACTGGAATACCTGGTACGGAATAAGGTGCTGGTAAAATTTGGCCCGGTGAGCGCTGACCTCCTGAAAAAGGCCGATATGAAGCAGGAGGCTTATTATGCCGAGTTCGACTGGGATTTACTGCTTCAGCTGTATTCTCCCGATTTCAAATACGTGGAGATTCCGAAATTCCCGGAAGTAAGAAGAGACCTTTCACTGGTGCTTCCTGACGAAGTGAAATTTGATACCATTCGTAAGCTGGCGTATCAAACGGAGAAAAAGCTGCTGAAAAACGTGAATATCTTTGATGTATATAAGGGCGATAAGCTGGAAAGCGACCGTAAATCGTATTCCGTGAGCTTTATCCTGCAGGACACGGAAAAGACACTGAATGACCAGCAGATTGACCGGACCATGCAGCGGCTGATGGATGTTTTTGAAAAAGAAGCAGGAGCTTTAATCCGGAAATAATGCAGGACGATAACTTTTTAAAAGAAAACGGTTTTTTACTTTCCAAGTTTGAGGAAGTACAGGGACAGTTTTTGCTTTTAAAGAGCCAGGTAAGAAGCCAGAAGGCGGTAATAGAGGGCCTGAAATATGATATTACCAATTATCGGAACCGGATTGACCGCCTGATTCAGAGTAATAAGCTGCTGAAGGAAAAGGTGAGCCAGCTGGAAGCGCAGATGAACGAACAAAGTATTTTAGTTCCCGAAAACTTTAAAATACGAAATAATTTTGTTAAAATTGTAACCGATATTGAAGAAAAAGGATCAGTGGAAACCGTAAATCTGAGAGATTTCCTGGATACACTGATTGAAGAAATAGATATTTGTATTAATCAATTGTCAAAATAATATAACCGGCTTGTGAGTGCAGAAAAGGAGAAGGTTATTTTTAACCTGAGCGGTGAAAAGATCCCCTTCCTCGTACCCAAAGAGGATGAAGCCTTTTATGTAGAAGCACGTGATATGTTAACTGAGCGGTTGGCTGTATTGAAGAATAAATACTCCGCTTCGGCAAACCTGAATCAGCTTTTGGCGGTACTGGCCGTAGAAGCACTGGTAGATGCCTTAAAGGTAGATGACCGCTATAGCAAGCTGAAAAACGAGGTGGATCAGCGGTTGGATTTAATAAAAAGCAGTTTGCCGGATTGATTTTCTCCAAATCTAAAATCTTCTTTTTTGATATCAAGTGAAACAGGATGTTTCATTTTTTAATCATTAAAAGAAATTTATAATGTCTGTTTATTTAATCGTAGCAATAACGCTACTCGCAGGTCTGGCCCTGGGGTACTTTTTGGGCAATAGCCTGATGAAAAAGAATGTTGCCAACTTCGAAGAAGATGCCAGAAAGAAAGCCGATGAGATCGTAAGAAATGCCAACCACACCGCTGAAAGCATTAAAAAAGACAAGATGCTGGAAGCTAAAGAGCATTTCCTGAAGCTCAAAGCCAGTTTCGACGAGGAGTCGAACAACCGCAAAAACCAGATTGTCCAGAACGAACAGAAAGTGAAGCAGATGCAGCAACAGGCTGCCCAGCAGATCGAGCAGAATAAGCGACTGGAAAATGAGCTGGCCAACAAGACCAGCAAGCTGAATGAGCAGATCGACCTGGCCTCCAAAAAACGGGAGGAAGCCGAGAAAATGCACCAGCAGCAGGTGGTTCAGCTGGAAAAAATAGCCAATCTTACTGCCGAGCAGGCCAAGAAAGAACTGGTGGAAGCGCTGAAGCAGGAAGCGGAAACCAAGGCTTCCAGTTACATCAAGCAAACCATGGAAGAGGCCAAGCTCTCGGCCACCAAAGAAGCTAAGAAAATCGTTATTGAGACCATACAGCGTACCGCGGCCGAGCAGGCCATTGAGAACTGTGTGTCGGTTTTCAACATTGAAAGTGATGAAATCAAAGGCAAGATCATCGGTCGCGAAGGCCGGAACATCCGAGCCCTCGAAGCCGCTACCGGTGTGGAGGTGATTGTGGATGATACCCCGGAAGCCATTGTGATTTCCAGCTTTGACCCCGTGAGAAGGGAGGTAGCCCGGCTCTCCATGCACCGCCTGGTGCAGGACGGACGGATTCACCCGGCGCGTATTGAAGAGGTGGTGAACAAGACCCGTAAGGATATCGATAACGAGATCATCGAGATCGGTGAACGTACGGTGATTGACCTGGGTATTCACGGCCTGCATCCCGAGCTGATCAAGATGGTGGGCCGGATGCGTTTCCGTTCTTCCTACGGACAAAACCTGCTGCAGCACTCACGCGAGGTGGCCAAGCTTTGTGCCGCCATGGCCTCGGAAATGGGGCTGAATGTGAAGCTGGCTAAACGGGCCGGACTTCTGCACGATATCGGTAAAGTGAATAACGAAGAGTCTGACCTGCCTCACGCATTGCTGGGCATGGAGCTGGCCAAGAAATACAAGGAAAACCCGGAAGTGTGTAACGCCATCGGTGCTCACCACGATGAGATCGAAATGACCTCGCTGATCTCGCCGATTGTGCAGGTATGTGATGCCATATCGGGCTCGAGACCGGGTGCCCGGCGCGAAATGATGGAATCATATGCCCGTCGTCTGCGTGATCTCGAAGACCTGGCACTTTCCTTCAAAGGCGTGGAGAAATGTTACGCCATCCAGGCCGGCCGTGAGCTGCGGGTGATCGTGGATTCCGAGAACGTTTCGGATGAAGATGCAAACATGATGTCATTCAATATCTCCCAGAAGATAGAAAAAGAAATGCAGTATCCGGGGCAGATTAAGGTGTGCGTGATTAGGGAGATGCGGAGCGTGAATTTCGCGAAGTAACCATCTGAGGTATATAAGTTTTTATTTTAACCACATAGATACATAGGTAAAAAATCTATGTATCTATGTGGTTAAATAATTTTTGGGATGATGAAGAAGAAATGGCTGCTTCCGTCCTGTTGATCTGGCAGTTTCTCTAAAGACTACTCCTTTACAACCCACTCCAATTTCTCGTATTTCTTCCATTTATCAGGCTGCCGGTCCATGCGCGCCCTGCTTTCGGGGGAAATGAGTACTTTAATCGGGTTTAGTGAGTTGCCAACATAAATACTTACCTCTTCCAGGTTTACATTTTTAGATAAGTCAAGTACAGGTTCGGAATATTGCGTTGCTTGTAAATACAGGGTTTTAAGGTTGACTGCTGAGGTGAGATCAATTTGGGTAGTGACACCCCAGTATTTGAAGACTTCCAGTGATGAATTGGAACCCAGTAAAACCTCTCCGGTATTTTTGCTTCCTTCTCCATAGTAATATTGGCTAATAAATTCCATATGTTTCAGGTTTTGGAGGCCTCTTAAGTCAAGCGTATCAAAAGTCGGATTTATCCAGGAGATTCTTTCCAGCGATGTATTATGGCTTAGATCAATACTCTTTCCGGCATGTACTTCAAGTGTTTTTATGTTTTCCATGTACCTGATGTCATCAAAGGAGACGATGGAAGGTATCACACCATAATTGCGTTCTAAAAATTCTGTTTTTTGCTTTTTGACAATAGGGTGAAAAGGATAAACCGGGGAAGTGTGAGTAAATTCTTTCAACTTTGTTAAATCTTCCCGGCTTACTTTGCCGTTAATCTGGTTATCACTGTCTATGCTCAGGATAATGAGGAGTGCCTCAAAGCCCGCATCCTGAAGCTCAAAATAAGGCTCTTTGGTCTCACTGACCGGGAAGCTGATGGGAGGGTGCTCAATTTTCGGGTGTACTTCCTGTGGCTCTGCCGGAATATCGGGCCACGGGTGCTCCCAGGTGTCTTTACAGCCGAAAATAACGCCTGCTAATACAATATATAGACCTAACCTTTTCATATCCTTTAATTTATCTGTAACAAAGCTAGTATTTTTTGCAGGATATAAACAAATAAAGAATAGCTGAAACTTATTTAACGGTCATTTTTTACCACATAGTTACATAGGATTTTAACCAGGTGGCTTTTGATCCGGGCAGGGTCTCCCGTTTAGGCTAATGTTTACCCACGAAGCGAATATCTCCCGTAGGGAGAACCTTTTGGTAGCGTAAATGGCTGGATAATGTCCCCCAAGCGTGCCGTAGGTACGCCCCAAAATTATTTTGTCACAAAAAGGTAGCCCCTAACGGGGCATAAGGGGTAGGGTCAACATTCGTTTTCTACCAGGCTATAGGGCCTACGGCGCATTCTGATTCGTGGGTAAACATTAGTCTGAGGAGAGACTCTGTGTAGACCAAAGGAGTGTGTTTCTAGTTAAAAGTGAAAAACTAAAAGTTAAAAGCTGCGGTACATTCTTTCTATATGAAATACTAATGTACCGCAGCTTTTAACTTTTAACTTTTAGCTTTTAACTTTTCACTTCCCCGCTCCCGGCCCCTTCACAAATTTCCCTGGAAACGCCCCGGTATGTTCCCCGTCTTTGAGCACCTGTTTTCCGTTTACAAATACCTGCTCCATGCCTTCTGATAGCTGGTGGGGTTTCTCGTAGGTGCTGTTTTCCTTCATTCTGGCGAGGTCAAATACGATGACGTCGGCGAAGTAGCCCTCCTTCAGGTGACCGCGGTCTGTGATCTTCAGGCGCTCGCAGGGAAGGGCCGTGAGCTTGTATACAGCCTCCTGCAAAGAGATCACCTTTTCATCCCGGACGTATTTCTCCATCAGACGGGTGAAGTTACCGTAGGCTCGCGGATGAACGTTTGATTCCAGGAAAACCCCTTCGGGTGCTATGGAGGAGGCGTCTGAGCCAAAGGTCATGTAGGGCAGTGCCACCTGTCGCTTTACGTTTTCTTCCGACATCATAAAATAGACCACCCCCACGCGCGAGTTATCCTGGATGACCAGGTCCATGGCGGTTTCATACCAGGGCTTGCCCCGCATTGCCGCCACTTCGGTCAGGGTTTTTCCGATGTATTTTTTGAGGGAATCCTGCTTGAAACCAATCAGCAGCGATTTGTCGGGCCCGGCGGCCAGGCAAAGGTTTTCCCATCCGGGCTGAGGGGTTTGCATTTCCAGGCCCACTTTTTTCCGGATGGCCGGGTCTGAAAGTCTTTTTCGCCATTCGGCCAGTCCGCCCTCCTGCACCCAGGTGGGCATAGCGGCATCCAGCCCGGTGGCGCCGGCGGTGTAGTTATACATATCGGTGGTGATGGTCAGGCCGGCCTTATTGGCACTGTCTATTTTCTGCAGCACGGCATCCAGCTTGTGCCAGTTGTCTTTCCCGGCCATTTTGAGGTGGTAGACCTCTGCCGGGATTTCTGCCTCCCGCGCAATGCTGATCAGCTCATTCAGTGCTGCATCGATACGGTTGCCCTCGCTGCGCAGGTGAGAAATATACATACCACCGTAAGAGGAGGCGGCTTTGGCCAGGGCAATTAATTCTTCTGTATCGGCGTAGGAGCCCGGTGCATAGATCAGGGCTGAGCTAATGCCCATAGCTCCTTCCTGCATGGCCTCTTTCACCAGGTTTTGCATCCGTTCCAGCTCCCCGGGAGTGGGTTTACGGTTTTCAAACCCCAGCTCGTGAGTCCTGACCGTTTCAGCACCTACAAAGGAAGCGACGTTAGTGGATACCCCTTTCTTTTCCAGGTATCCGAGGTATTGGCCAAGAGTGGTCCAGGTAATCTTGTACTTAATGCGGCCCTGGGTTTCTTCCATGTATTTTTTCTGGGCATCGCTGAGTGGTCCCATCGAATTGCCTTCCCCCATGACCTCCAGGGTTACGCCCTGCTTTATTCCGCCCAGTGCGCGGCCATCCTGGATGAGGCTTTCATTACTCCAGCTCAGCATATTGACAAAGCCCGGTGAGACCATTTTGCCTGTGGCATCTACTACCGTTTTAGCCCTGGCATTTTTCAGGGTGGGGCCGGTATATACTATTTTTTCGCCGTTAATGGCTACGTCTCCTGTGAAAGGCTCTCCGCCAGCGCCGTCATAAATGGTACCGTTTTTAATCAGGACATCGTATTCGGCCCGTGGCTGACAGGCGGCAAGAAGCAGGAAGAGGATAGGGAGGTATCGCATAACAAAGATTGGTTGGATATAAAAATACGAAGGAAAAGTAACAATCTTTGTGTTCTTAGTGCCTTTTACTTTGTGTCCTTTGTGCAATATATTTTTTCACCAAGAACACTAAGATGTTTTCACCAGGAACACAAAGACTAAATATAGCCTTATCTACTTCGTCAGGGGTTATGCCAGAAGACTTATTTTATTGTTTATTGAATAAATAATTGTAATTTTCAGAGACAAATTAAATTTTTGCGATTTCCGCAAAAAGATCCCAAACCTGATGAAAGCAAACTTGCTGAAGTTAATTATATCAGCCCTCTGTAGTTTAGGTATTTTTCTGACCGGATGTACCGGATCAGGAGAAAAGGTCGATTATATCACCCAGGTCAAACCCATTTTGAACAAACACTGCATCAGCTGCCACGGCGGCGTAAAGATGCAGAGTAATTACAGCCTGCTTTACCGCGAAGAAGCTTTGGGAAAAGGGAAGTCTGGGAAATACGGCATTGTTCCGGGAAAGGCCTCCGAAAGTGAATTTATCCGCCGGCTCACACTGCATGACCCGGAAGAACGTATGCCTTACCAGAAAGACCCGCTGAGCGGGGAGGAGATCCGCCTGCTGACAAAATGGATAGACCAGGGCGCGGAATGGGGAAATCACTGGGCCTACGAACCGGTGAAAAAGCCGGCGGTACCCTCTGTAAAAGGCAGCTGGGCCAAAACGGATATCGACCGGTTCATTCTGCATGAGGCGCAAAAACAGGGATTAAAGCCTTCAGAGCCGGCTCCTGACGAGGTGCTGCTGCGCCGGGCGGCCTTAGACGTTACCGGCCTGCCGGCACCGGATTCTTTGAGCGCAGCATATGCCAAAAATAAGGATTATAACGCCTATGTGGACCAGCTTCTGACGCTGCCGTCCTACGGAGAAAAATGGACCTCCATGTGGCTCGACCTGGCCCGGTATGCCGATACCAAAGGCTATGAAAGAGACGGCCGGCGGAGCATCTGGCGTTACCGCGACTGGCTGATCCGGGCTTTTAATGCCGATATGCCGTATGACCGCTTCCTGACCGAGCAGCTGGCCGGTGACCTGCTGCCGGATCCTACCGAAGACCAGCTCATTGCCACGGCCTTTCACCGCAATACCATGACCAATGACGAAGGCGGCACTAATAACGAAGAGTTCCGGACCGAGGCGGTGATTGACCGGGTGAATACCACGTGGGAGACCCTGATGAGCACCACCTTTGCCTGTGTGCAATGCCACAGCCATCCCTATGATCAGTTCAGGCATGAGGAATATTTTAAGTTCATGGCCTTTTTCAATAATTCACGTGACGAGGATACGTATGCCGACTACCCGGTTTATCGTCATTACGACAGCACCGGGCAGCAGAAGCTGGCAGCGCTGGGCGGCTGGCTGAGGGAGAAAGTATCCCCCCGGCAGCAGAAAGAGCTGATGATGTTCCTGAAGACGCTTCAGCCTTCGTATAATTCCATTGTGTTTGATGAGTTTGTAAATGCCGAGCTGGCCGATACCAAATGGCTGGCCCTGCGAAACCGTTCTTCTGCCCGGCTACAGAATGTGAATCTTTCCGGGAAAAACAGGTTGATGATCCGTCTTTCACACCCTGTCGATGGTCGGCTGGAGCTTCGGCTCGACAGTCCGAGAGGCCCGGTGGTGGGGCAGCTGCAGGTAAAGGATAATTCCCGGGGGTGGAAATTGGAGGAAATCCCCCTGAAAAAAACAGAAGGCCGGCATGACCTGTATGCCGTTTATGAAAGCCCTAAGCTGAAAGACCCGAATGCCACCGGTATGACGTTCGACTGGCTGTATTTTACGGAGGGTTTCCCGGAAGGAAATGATGCCGAAAGCCGGAATTATGCCGCTGTTTTCAGGGATTTGCTGAATGCCAATGTAGATCAGACGCCGGTAATGATAGAGAATCCCAAAGATTTTGCCCGGAAAACCCACCTCTTTGAGCGCGGGAGCTGGCTGAGCCCGGGCAGGGAAGTTACTCCCGGTGTACCCGTCTTGTTAGGCGCTCTGAAGCCCGGCCAGCCTCAAAACCGCCTGGGCCTGGCGCAGTGGATGACTTCCAAAGAGCACCCGCTGGTGGCAAGAACGATGGTGAACCGGGTCTGGGAACAGATCTTTGGCCAGGGACTGGTAGAAACACTGGAAGACTTCGGCTCCCAGGGGGCGGCACCGGTTAACCGTGAGCTGCTGGATTATCTTTCGTACCAATTTATGCACGAATACGGCTGGTCGGTGAAAAAACTGATCCGGGCCATTCTTCTTTCGGAAACCTACCGCCAGAGTTCGGAAGTTGGCCCGGAAAAGCTGGAAAAAGATCCTTTTAACCGTTACCTGGTGCGGGGACCAAGGGTACGTCTCTCTGCCGAGCAGATCCGCGATCAGGCGCTGGCGGTCAGCGGTGCCCTGAACAGCCGCATGTACGGTCCGCCGGTAATGCCCTACCAGCCTGAAGGTATCTGGAACAGTCCTTACAACAGTGACCGGTGGAAGATGTCGGAAGGCGGCCAGCAATACCGCCGGGCGGTATACACCTTTATGAAACGAACCAGTCCTTACCCGGCCATGGTCACCTTTGATGCCACCGGTCGGGATATCTGCCTGTCGCGGAGAATCCGGACCAACACCCCGCTTCAGGCGCTGGTCACCCTGAACGACTCGGCCTTTGTAGACCTGGCGGCCCACCTGGCCCGGCGCGTGCAGGCGGCCGGCACTCCTGAAAAAAGCATTGAAATGGCGTATAAGACCGCTACGGGCCGAAGCCTTTCGGCAGGAAAACGCAAAGTTCTGCTGGATCTGTACCGGCAGGCCCACACCACCTATCAGAAAGACCCGGCCCTGTGCAAGGCACTTACGGCGGATACGGATCCCCGTTTTGCTGCCCTGGTGCTGGTGGCTAACAGTATTCTTAACCTGGATGAAGTAATTACCAAAACCTGATGGAGAAGATTTTAAAAGAAGCATTCTGGCGAAACCTGGAAAGAGATACCCGGAGGAATTTCCTCAAGGGCAGCTTTATGGGGCTGGGCGGGCTGGCGCTGGGTTCCCTGTTTTCCTGTGAATCTTCCGGAAAGGCCGCCGGGCCGGTGTTTGATCCGCGGAATCCCCTGGCCGCCCGTCCGCCGCATTTTGCGCCCCGGGCGCGATCGGTGATCTACCTGCACATGGCCGGGGCACCGTCTCAGCTCGAGCTTTTTGATTATAAACCTGACCTTGCCAAACTCGACGGGCAGGACTGTCCGCAGTCTTTCCTGGAAGGCAAGCGCTTTGCCTTTATCCGGGGAGTGCCCAAGATGCTGGGCCCTCAGGCTACCTTTCGTCAGCACGGGCAGTCGGGCGCCTGGATCAGCAATTACCTGCCGCATTTAAGCGGGGTAGCCGATGAGCTGAGCTTCATGAAGGCCGTAAGTACCGATCAGTTTAACCATGCCCCGGCGCAGCTGATGATGCAAACGGGTGGAGCCCGCTTAGGCAGGCCCAGCCTGGGCTCATGGGTCACCTACGGGCTGGGTACGGAAAACAGCGATCTGCCTGCTTTTGTGGTACTTACCTCCGGAGGACAGAACCCTGACGCCGGCAAGAGCATCTGGGGCAGCGGCTTCCTGCCATCGGTTTACCAGGGCGTGCAGTGCCGCTCGGAAGGGGACCCCGTGCTCTTTATCAAAGACCCGGACGGCATCACCCGCGACCTGCGAAAGGCGTCTATTGAAGCCATTAATGAAATTAACAGGCAGGAGTACAAAGAGTACGGCGACCCGGAAATTCTCAGCCGGATCAGCCAGTATGAAATGGCCTACCGCATGCAGATCTCCGCGCCGGAGGTCTTTGATATCGGCAGAGAGCCCGAATATATTCATAAAATGTACGGCACGGAACCCGGTAAAACCAGCTTTGCCAACAACGCCCTGCTGGCCAGGAAGCTGGTGGAAAACGGGGTGCGGTTTGTGCAGCTGTACGACTGGGGCTGGGATACGCACGGCACGCAGGCCAGCGAAGCGGTAGACATCGGCCTGATTGATAAATGCCGGTCGATAGACCAGGCCACCACAGCCCTTATCCTGGACCTGAAGCAGCGGGGGCTGCTGGATGAAACGCTGATCGTCTGGGGCGGAGAGTTCGGCAGAACCCCCATGGCCGAAAACCGGGAAGGCAAACCCAATGCCTTTAAAGGCCGTGATCACCATGCCGAGGCATTCACGATGTGGATGGCCGGCGGAGGCATTAACCCCGGGGTAACGTACGGGGCAACCGATGAGATCGGGTATTCGGCAATTTCGGGCAAGCTGAACCCGCACGATGTACACGCTACCGTGCTGCATCAGCTGGGTTTTGATCACGAGAAATTTACGTATGAATTTCAGGGGCGACCGTTTCGCCTGACGGATGTGGCGGGGAAAGTGGTGAAAGAGATTACGGGATAAGAAGTTAGCTGTTAGAAATTATACATCTTCTAACATCTAATAGCTAATATCTAACAGCTAAAATTTAAAAAATGAACAGGAGAGAATTTATGGGCCGGTCGGCCGGTGGGGCAGTAGCACTTACCATGGCCGGGCCGGCAGTGCTCAGCCCGCAGGCGGAAGTGCTGGTGCTGGCTACCGACTGGGGCTTTGAGGGAGACATTTATGCGCTTTGCAAAAAAGTACGCCAGGCCGGCTATGACGGCATTGAAGTGTGGTGGTCTTCTGACCCGGTAAGAAAGCAGCAGCTCCGGGAGGCGCTGAAGGAATATAACCTCCGCGTAGGATTTTTATGCGCCGGGAATGGGGCTGATTTTAAGGCGCATTTAGAGCAGTATAAGGGAGCCGTGGAGCAGGCCCTGGAATGGGAGCCCCTCTATATCAACAGTCATTCGGGCAAAGACTTTTTTACGTTTGAACAAAACAGCCGCTTCATAGAATTCAGCCTGGAGAAGAAAGGCGCCACCGAAATACTGCATGAAACCCACCGGGGCCGGATGTGTTATTCTGTTCCCGTAACGACCGCTTTCCTGGCCCGTTACCCGGAAATGAAGCTGACGCTCGACATCAGCCACTGGACCAATGTGCACGAGTCGCTCCTGGATGACCAGGCAGGGGCAGTGAACGAAGCCCTCCGGCATACCCGGCATATTCACGCCCGGGTAGGTCACCAGCAGGGACCACAGGTGAATGATCCGCGGGCGCCGGAGTGGGAGAATGTGATGAAACGTCACCTGGAGTGGTGGGATAGCGCTGTAAAATACCAGTCGGAAAGCGGCAAAAAGCAGATCACTTTCCTGACCGAGTTTGGTCCGCCTACCTACCTGCCCACACTGCCCTACACCCGGCAGCCATTGGTAAACCAGTGGGAAGTAAATGTATATATGTTGAACCTTCTGAAGGCCCGGTACCGCAAATGATCGGCAAGTTTCATCCCCTCCTGGTTCATCTGCCCATCGGTTTCTTTTTCCTGGCCCTGTTGATACGGGTGCTCATAGGGCTGAAGAAAATTTCGGTTTCGGAATCATTTTTCAAATGGGTATTGCTGAGCACTTTCCTGGTCAGCCTGCTCAGCGTGGGCACAGGCCTGCTGCTGGCCGGGTCAGGAGAATACGATGAAGCCACGCTGGACCGGCACCGCTGGCTAGCCCTGCTTTTCTGCGCCCTGCTTCTCCTGCTTTTATTGACGCGAAACCGGGTGCAGGATATACTTTGGGTCGTAACGCTGCTTGTTCTCACGCTGGCGGGCCACTATGGCGGCACACTCACCCATGGTGCAGATTTCCTGCAGGTTACAGAGCAGGAAGAGCGGGTGATCACCGATGCGCAGGAGGCAGTGGTGTATGAGGAGCTGATCCGGCCCATCCTGGAAAAGAAGTGTTATTCCTGCCACGGCAGTGATAAGCAGAAAGGTAAGCTACGGCTGGATTCTTCGGAGTTTCTGCTGAAAGGAGGCGAAGACGGGCCCGCTTTGGAAGCCTTTCATCCCGGAAAAAGCCTCATGATGATCCGTATGCTGCTGCCCGATTCAGACGAAGACCATATGCCGCCCAAAGGGAAACCGCAGGTCACTGAAGAAGAGAAGGCATTGATAGAATGGTGGATCCATAACGGCGCTGATTTCAGGAAGAAAAGCCGGGAGCTTCCGCAGGAGGAAAGGATACAGCAAATACTCACCGGCCTGGAAACACCGGCAGTAGAGGAGCAGGAAAGAGTAATTCCCGAAAAAGAGGTGAAACCCGCTTCGGAAAAGGACCTGGAGGTATTAAAGAAAGCCGGTATGCTGGTGAATCCGGCAGGCCTGAATACAAATTACCTGGAGGTCAATCTCAGGGGGATTTCTCCCGGAAAAGCGGAGCTGAAAGCCCTGGAAAGCCTGAAAGAGCAGGTGATCCGGCTGAATGCCGCCGGTGTGCAGCAGGTGGAAGAGCTGGCGGAGGTGACCGGAAAGCTGGAGAACCTGCGGATTTTGCATCTTCAGCGTACGCCGTGGAGCGATAAGGAGATAGCCGGGCTGAAGGGGCTATCTCATCTGCGGGTATTGAACCTGAGCTTTACCCGGGTGACAGATGCGGGGGTGAAAGAGTTAGAGGAGCTAAAGGGATTACGCAGGCTTTACCTGTATTCTTCCGGGGTTAGAGAGGGAGGAGGGGTGATGCAGGTATTAC
>Ga0206106_100354_pt1 | contig 46091 bp, 44 predicted proteins | sample 1B1ome_FD_148677 | JGI IMG/M metagenome (GOLD analysis project Ga0206106, IMG submission 148677) | Enriched microbial communities from leaf-cutter ant dump, University of Wisconsin, Madison, United States - 1B110A | ecosystem: Environmental > Terrestrial > Nest > Insects nest > Nest dump | place... | reverse complement strand
TTTTCCTTACTTGGTCGTTGTTATTTTTATTTTCAATGATCTCTATCCTCCTCTTTAAAACTTCAAGATCCAATCTATCCGTCTTTTGAGGCTGCAAATATATAAACTCTTTTTATTCTACACAAATGTTTTTTTCCTTTTTTTTGATGGGAAGTTGTTTTTCTCTCTATTAGATATGTTTAGCTATCACAAAAACGCCTGTACTACAAGGTAGTACAGGCGTTTTATTTATATTCTTAATTTTAAAGAATTTTGATATTATCTAATTGTATTGTTGTGGTGGGTGATGGATCTTTTCCTTTATATTCGAAAATGATATAACCATCTCCAGTAGCTTCTGCTGGTAGTTCTCCTGTTCCGCTTGGACGATAATTGGGTTCATAAGCATCTGTTTGTTGAGATATATCGAACTGATCTGTGATATCGTGTAATGTAGCGGAGGACTGGTTATTGGGATCGTAGTCTGTAGACCAATATACAAATAACACATCGCCGTTATAATAATTGGAGTTGGTTTCAAATGACACCGAGTTGTTTCCATTCAGCTTTACAGGAATTGCCAAGTGGGTAACAATTTCTCCTCCTCTACCGAATGCTGACAGTTGCAAATAATTGTTATTGCTAAATCTGCTTACTCTCCATAAAGCATTGCCTACCACCGCCACATTATAATAAGGTGAAAAATCGGTAGCACCAGAAGAATACTGCTCGAAATCAATAAGAGTGAAGGTAAATCTGCTTTGTGAGAAATTGATATCGTTTAAATCTCTGACATATCCTTGATATGTGGTATGAAATCTGCTTAAAATAAACGTAATATCTCCGCTACCTTCATATTCGGGAGAAATATCCTGTGTAGAGAAATTTGCATAATTGCTAAATCTAAAGCCCAGCTTTTTGCCCTGCATATCCATAATATACCTATCTCCTATATTATTGGCATCTGAAAACGTTTTTTCAAGTTCTTCATCATCAAATTGCACTCCTTTAATTTTTATCAACTTATTGATGTTCTCAGGCATTAAAGCTGCGGTAATATCATCGAATTCCAAAGGCACCATTTCTGCATTTACAGGACTTCCATCGGTGCCGCAAACTCTTGATAAATAATCGCCCAATACATCGGGTTCTATTCTTCCAACTGCGTAGGATGGATCGTAAGAGCCTACTTTTACATTATCGGCTTCTGCCTGAACTACTAATCCTTTCAGGTTGATCCTTACTTTTGCTCCTACGGGAAAATCTACATGCTGATTGGCTCCATTAATATCCATTTCTATGGCAAATGTGGGATTTTCCGGTCTGTCCTGAATGAAGAGCATTTTATAAATATTTCCTGTTTCGTCGGAGGAAGAAACATATCCTTCTACTATATAATCTTCTGTAATAATATCGCTTTCGGTCGGTTGTTGTTTGGCAATCGTTTGTAAATCTGCCAATTCGTGATTGGTGGGACCAAATTTATCCTGACAGTTGATGGGCGGCACGGAATAATCGTCGCTTTTCACACAAGAATTAAGCATAAAAACACCCAATGCTAATATTACGATTGATGATTTAAAATATTTTTTATGATTCATTTTAATTGTTTTTTTGAGCAGTTTAGAAACTAAAATTCAGATTAACAAAGTAAGATCTCCCTTGGTCGTACCAATATTTCGGTGGGAAATTGGGATGAGCGCTATCGTAATCCTTTACATACTTGTCATAAGTAAGGTATCTGGTTTGTTCAAAACCTCCGGTAATATATTTTTTATTGTTTAACACATTGTTTACGGTTGCGAAAATCGAAAGATAGTATTTCCCCAAACGCCAAGATTTACCTGCACTAATATTAACAAAATGGGCGTCGGGAAGTTCTACCTGTTTAAGCACCCGTTTTAGCTCTGCTACTGTTACGCCATCGTAGGGAACACCGATTTGTTCGTTGTAAGCAAAAGCTTCTGTTCGGATTGCCGGCGATGGATCTAAATAGGAATTGGACATGTAATTCCAATTAACTCCTACCCACCAATATTTGGGATTGGAATATCTAAGTCCTAATGAATAAGCTTGTTGTGCATTTCCTCCTACTTTATAATCTTTTAAATAAGCCGTTCCAAAGTTTTTATACTCGGAAGTAATCATTTGTCCCTGATCGTTCATTTCCCTGAAAAGGCCTATTTCGTCTGTGGCAAAGTACAAAGTGGGATTATTGGTATAAGTATATTGCCCTATACTTGCCAAACCGCTGGCTTCTATGGTGGGAGTTATTTTTACCTGAAGCGCCAATTCAGCACCTAAATTTCTTTTGTTTACTCCGGAAAGAACTTGTGTAAGCATGGCGCTGTTATTTCCGGTTACTGCATTTCCTTCTTCATCGAGTGTTTGTAAACTTACTCCATCTCCAAAATAGTGCTGAACATTGGTTTCGTTCATCGAGTTGATTAAGTAAGCGGTTGCTCTTAATTTTACTATTGGAGAAGAAATAACATAACTTAAATCGTTTGCGTTAATTTCCGTGTTTTGCAAATTGGGTGCTACCGAATTGCTGTTTCGGGAATTAACAAAAATATCGTTTAAATAAGGTGCCATAGTATAATATGCTCCGTTGTACACTAAGAAATTTCTTCCGTTGATTCTGTAAGTAACTTGCCCTTTCACGCCAAAATTCCAAAAACTTTGGTCTTCGCTTTTTCCATAAGAATTATCGTATAAATAATGTCTGAACAAACCTTCTCGGCTGTTGCTGGAATAAGCTGCCATTCCGGAAATTACCGCATCGAAAGCGCCAATGGAGAATTTTAAACTCGGATTGAATGCAATATCCTGCCGTCTATAAATATAATCGTACCCGAATTTATCCCCTTTTCTTTTGATTAAATTATCGTCGTTGGTATTGAAACTTCCGCCACGTGCTGTTTTAGCAAAAGGATCTAAATTAAGTGCATAATCGGCTCCTAATAAATCTTTAATTTCGCGATATTGCTCGGAATAATAATTTCTATAAGATAAATTGAGCAGCAATTCCATTTTATCGGAAAGATAATTGATATAATGCATGGAAGCATTCCAAATTTTATTGTCTTTCACATCATTTTCCAAGAAATAGTAGGCTTGTCTTCCGTTGGCGGTTAGTGGCGCATTGAGGTTTTTTGCATAAAGAGCCTCCCAATCTATTTGTGTATGAGCTGTATCATTATTTGTCCACCAATCGATTCTTCGGTTCATATTATCCACTTGTTGCGGATTGGGATTTTCAAAATTTTCCCAGTAACTTGGTAAATTTCTGTAATAAATAGGTGAAGGATTATTGGCTTTGTACCAATCTAAACGAGAGCTTTTTTCTTTCCCGAATTGATAAGATAAAGTAGTCCACAACTGGGATTTATCATTTATCTTCCAATAATCGGAAAGTTGAATTACCGGTGTAAATCCTGTTTTCACACGTTCGCTTCTCTTCTCGCCATCTTGCCATCCCCAATAAGCATTGTAATGAACTCCGCGATAATCATAAACTTCCTGAGTGTTGGGGCTGGATGTGCTTCGGCGATAATCGGAACCAAAAGCATTTAAAGTTACCGTATGGTTTTCATTAAATTTTTTCTCAATTCCGAGATATCCGCTAATTGCATCGTAAAATGTACCTTCCTGAATTCCTTCTTGCGCCCATCTTCTTGCCAACATTCCTGTAAAAGCCCATCCTTTTTCACTCATACCGGAAGTAAAACGATAAGCCAAGCGTTGCCGATAGTTTCGGTTGGTAAGCGAATAAGTGATTTGACTTCCTTTTCGGTATTCGCTCGCTTTGGTGTTTTTATAAAAAGTATTTCCAATGCCGCCAAAAGAATATTCGGAAGGAGCGTGATTTAAAGCAATATCGGGATATCTCACAATATCGTTTAAACCTCCCCAAGTGCTGAAATCTACAAATCCTGTATCGGGACGGTTCATAGAAATTCCATTCAGCATAAAGTTTTCTGTACGGGAATCTACTCCTCGGGGATTAAACCAATAAGCACCCAAATTGTATCCGGCAATGCTGCTAAATATATCGCGCGAAGCTGAAAGTAAACCTACTGTGGAAGAATTGTTTTGCTCTTCGGCATCATTGTCTTCCAAAATAACATATCCCTGATCTACAGAATTGGTATCGATGGTTAAAGTAATAACTCCTAAATCTTTTCTTCTTTCCCCTTCTTTTACATCGAACTCCACAACCTGAGATTGGAAAGGCGGCATTGTAACTGTAATCTGATAATGTCCCGGTTCCAAATCTACAAATTGAAAATACCCAATTTTATCGGCTATTACGTCATATGAGGATTCGTGCATATCTACTTGTGCTTTTTCTATCGGCGCACCCTCACTGTCTTTTACATAAGCAAAAACAGTGGTTTGTGCAAAGTAATACGATGCAGGCAACAGAGTGAACAAAGTAAATAATGATATCTTTTTTATCATATAATCTTTATTAATTTTGCTTTTAACAAAGCTTTTTTATCAATTTAAAAATAGGTTCATTCCAAATTCTAAACAAATATAAAATTAAGGTAATAAAATTTTATTATAATCATCAGTAAATATACTGTTTTTTAAATGCAAAATAGAGACCAATTTGAATATTTTTTTATAACTTTCAGAAAAATCAATTAATTTTATTATTATACTCTAAACAATTTCCCATGAAAATATATTTATTCGCCTTTTTATTATTTTCTTTTTCTTTTTTGGTTTTTGCTCAAAACAAGGAACTTAAAAGAGTGGCTGCGGTTGGGTTTTACAATGTGGAAAATTTATTCGATACCATAAACTCCGCAGATTATATAGACGGCACTTTGGAGATTGACAATCCCGCTTTTCATAGAAGCATCCCGCGCGATTCTATTTCTCTGTTGGAACATGAAAATTATAACGGCCGTTGGAGCGATGCACTTTTAAAAGGGAAAAAAGCAATTAGAAATCTTGGTGTAAGCGATGAATTTACACCTCGCAGCGCCAAAAATTATAGCGGAGAAAAATACGAGAAAAAATTAAACAACATCGCAAAAGTAATTTCAGAATTAGGAAAAGAATATACCAAAACCGCTCCCGCAGTAGTAGGATTGGCAGAAGTGGAAAACAGACAAGTCCTTGAAGATTTAATAAAACAACCTCCATTAGCGCCCTACAATTATGGAATTGTTCATTATAATTCTTACGATTTCCGTGGAATAGATAACGCGCTTATTTATCAAAAAAATCGCTTTAAATTGGAGAAATCTTGGAAGAAAGAACTCAAAATTTTCAATGACGGAAAAAGAGAATACACCCGCGATATTATAGTTGTTTTGGGAGAATTGGATGGAGAAAAATTTGCATTTTTTGTCAATCACTGGCCTTCGCGTAGCGGTGGAGAAGCGGCTTCCTCACCCAAAAGAAACGCCGCTGCCACTTTACTGAAACAACAAATGGACAGTATCCGTAACTTGAACCAAGGTTATAAACTCATTGCCATGGGCGATTTTAACGACGATCCTGTAAGTCCCAGCATTATAAATCACCTGAAAGCCACGGGAAAAATTCAACAAGTGGGAGAAAACCATCCGTATTACAATCCCATGTTCGATATGTACAAAAAAGGAATTGCCACTCTTGCTTATCGGGATGCTCCAAATTTGTTCGATCAGCTTATTTTATCCGAAAATCTATTAAAAAAATACAATAAAGATTCTTACACCTACCGAATTTATACCACCAAAGTTTATGCTCCGGCATATCTTTTTCAGCGAGAAGGAAACTTTAAAGGCTATCCTTTTCGCTCGTGGAATGGAAACATTTTCACCAACGGATACAGCGATCATTTTCCTGTATTTACCATTTTAGAAAAATCGGTAAAATAAAATCCAAAATCTGCGACTTTGGTGGCTTTTTTGCATTTAAGAAAAGAAAATTTACGTTATGAAAAATATTTGGACCGTTCTTCTTTTTTTGTTTCTAATAAACGGCTGTTCTCCTCTCAATAAGGAAAATGAAAATAATCGAATGGTAAAAACTTCCACCCAACAAGAGGAAGATGGAGAATGGGAATTAACTGTTTTCGATTCGGATTTCGATTATTTTCTTGCTTCTCGAGCCCGCCCAAAATCGATGTACACAGAATCTTATTTAAAAACAAGAAACCAAGCTTTGGCTTCGGAATGGAATTCTTACTATACTTCGGGGCGCTATCGGAATATTATTGAATCGGGTGTGGAATATGATCCCAACGAAGATTATGGTTTCGATTTTAACTATAAATTATTTCAGGTTTTTGTTTATACCAGCTGGAAATATCATATAAGATTTTATTCTTTGCCCAATTCCGAAAGACTTAGATAAAAGGTATAAAAAAAGAAGCTCGATAAAAGCTTCTTTTTTATTTTTTGTGTTTTAAAATCTTTAGATTATTGATTGTAACGTTCTTCTACTTTATCCCAGTTGATAAGATCGAAGAAAGCTCCCACATAATCCGGACGTTTGTTTTGATACTTCAAATAATAAGCATGTTCCCAAACATCTAATCCTACCAATGGGAATCCCGAAATTCCGGCATCGGGCATTAAAGGATTGTCTTGGTTTGCCGTAGATCCTACGGAAACGGAACCATCGCTGTTTTTTACCAACCAAGCCCATCCGGAACCGAATCTGGTTTGTGCTGCTTTGGCAAAATCTTCTTTAAATTTCTCGTATCCTCCGTAATTATCGATGGCTGCTTTTACATTTCCTACAGGCTCGCTGGAACCACCCGGAGTCATAATTTCCCAGAACATGGCGTGGTTATAAGCTCCACCTCCATTGTTTCTCACTGCGGTATTTCCACTTCCTTCTTTCACTACATCTGTAAGGGATTTGTTGTCCAAATCTGTTCCTTGAATGGCAGCATTCAGGTTGTTTACATATCCTTGGTGATGCTTGGTATAGTGAATTTCCATTGTTCTGGCATCAATTTTTGGTTCTAATGCATCGTACGCATATCCTAATTTAGGTAATTCAAATGACATTTTTTTATTTTTTTAAGTTTAGCTCAAATTTACGAATAATATAAATTGGAAGCCAATATTTTTGTTTTATTTAATAAATCTTTAACATAGATAAAGCCTCTTTATAGGGCGGAGCTTCTATTTTTATTAAATATTTATATCCCAAATTCTTTTTTAATATCCTCTACGCGATCCAGTTTTTCCCAAGTGAAAAATTCCAGATTGTTTAAAGTTATTTCGTTTTCTTTTCCTGCATTAAAAGTTTTACTTCCCACATAATAATCTTTCCCCATGTGTCCATAGGAAGCTGTTTCCTGATAAATCGGGTTTCTCAATTTCAAATTTTGTTCAATTGCATACGGGCGCAAATCGAACAGTTTTCTCACTTTTTCCTCAATTTGGTGATCGCTGATATCAATTTTCGCAGTTCCATAAGTATTTACATAAACACCACAAGGTTCTGCTTCTCCAATGGCATAAGAAACCTGAATTAAAATTTCATCGGCAACGCCTGCAGCTACTAAATTTTTCGCAATATGCCGCATTGCATAAGCTGCGCTTCTATCTACTTTGGAAGGATCTTTTCCCGAAAAAGCACCTCCTCCGTGCGCTCCTTTTCCGCCATAAGTATCTACTATTATTTTTCTTCCGGTTAAGCCTGTATCGCCATAAGGACCGCCGATAACAAAATTTCCGGTAGGATTAATTCTATATTTTATTTCGTCTGTAAATAACTTTTGGATTTCTTTGTTTTGCAAAGCAATTACGCGCGGAATTAAGATGTTTTTAATATCTTCTCTCACTTTTTTCAAACCGTTTTCCTGGGTATCGAATTCATCGTGTTGTGTAGAAATTACAATGGTATCGATGCAAATCGGTTTATGATCATCGGAATATTTTATCGTTACCTGGCTTTTGGCATCGGGACGAAGATAAGTCATCTCCTTTCCTTCTTTTCTTATTTTGGATAATTCTTTTAGAAGCGCATGAGCCAAATCCAACGCCAAAGGCATATAATTATCCGTTTCGTTGGTAGCATAACCAAACATCATTCCCTGGTCGCCGGCTCCTTGTGCATTGGCTTTGGCTTCGAAACTATCGTCTTCACTTTTACGATCCACTCCTTGGTTGATATCGGGAGATTGTTCGTGGATAAGCGAAATTACACCGCAAGAATCTCCGTTGAAACGATAATCTACCTTGGTGTAACCAATACTATTAATGGTATCGCGCGCAATTTGTTCTACATTTAGATAGGTTTTAGATTTAACTTCTCCCGCCAAAACCACTTGTCCTGTGGTAACTAAAGTTTCGCAAGCTACTTTCGATTCTTTATCGTAAGCAAGAAAATTATCTATTATTGCATCTGAAATTTGATCGGCAATTTTATCGGGATGTCCTTCTGACACTGATTCCGAAGTAAAAAAATAAGGCATAGTGTTTTTTTATAAATTTTTCGGAAAAACAGGACTGATAGTAAAAGATAGCGAAAAAACCGGTTTAGCATTTTTTCACGAGGTTGCAATCAGTACAAATTTTTCCTCTTGTTATTTTAATTGAAGTCGCAAAGTTAAGGCACAGTATTCTATTATGCAACTTCTCCGAGAAACATCTTTTTTATCTTTATAAAAAATCAACTAAATTATTCCGGATTTATCCCCACAAAATCGTTGGGATGCGAGTTGTACTGCAATTTGTTTTCTAAAGATTTCCTGATAAATTCTACCATTTCATCCACTAATTTTTGCTTGTAAGTGGGTTTATAGTAAATTAAACTTACTTCTCTTTTGGGATAAGGTTTCCTGAAATGAAAAACCTTATCTTGTTGTTCTTCACTAAGTTGATCTACCGCCATTTCGGGTAAAATAGTAAGTCCACCCACTTTATCTACCATTTGTACCAAAGTCGTAATGCTAGAAGCTTTAAAATCTAAATTTGAAGGTTTCATTCTGTTTTCCTTCAATTTACAAATATTTTCGGCTTGTTTCCGAAGGCAATTTCCTTCTTCCAAAAGCCACATTTTCCGAACATCTAAATTTTCCGGAATTACAAAAGAATCGTTATCTTGAACCAAATTGGAATCCGAAGCGTAAATCAACAATTCTTCATTATACAAAAAATCGCTAAAAAACTCATCGGCAGCAGAATAAGGCGTAGAAATAATTCCGGCATCAATTTCGCCCGATTTCAAAGATTGTATTACGTTTTCTGTAGTCATTTCCTTAATATCCAATTCTATTTTAGGATGCTTTTCTAAAAAATTGAATATCTCATTGGGAAGTAAAAATGTAGAAACCGTAGGAATAATCCCCAAATTAAGCTTTCCGAAAACAATATTATTAAGTTGATTGGCTTTGCTTTTTAATAGCATTACCTCATCCATCACTTTTTGAGCTTGTTCAATAATCTCTGCTCCTGCATCTGTTGTCCTAATAGGATGGCTGGTTCTATCGAATATTTTTAAATCGAGCTCCTCCTCCAACTTCTGAATCATTGCACTAAGTGTAGGTTGAGTAATAAAACACGCCTGAGCTGCTTTTCCAAAATGCTTGTGTTTATCTACGGCTATTAAATATTCTAGTTGTTGAATGTTCATAGATTTTATAAATCAAATTAATTACAAAGATAGTTTTTTTCTTGTTTAATTTGGTTAAATTGACACACTCAAATTCTTTTTCATTAAAACAAGACAATAAAATAAAGTTAAAATGAATATTAAAATTCAAAAAGAAGACCAGATTTTTATTATAGAAATACACCGTCCGGAAAGCTTGAATGCGCTTAATGCAGATACTTTACAAGAAATAAGCGCTGCTATTTCAGAAGCAGAAAAGGACTCGACCATTCGCACAATTATACTTACCGGAAGTGGCGAAAAAGCTTTTGTGGCAGGTGCCGATATTAAAGAATTTGCCCAGCACACTGTGGAACAAGCCGAAGAAATGTCCCGAAAAGGACACGAAAATGTTTTTAACAAAATAGAAAACCTTAAAAAACCGGTAATTGCCGCAATTAATGGTTTTGCATTAGGCGGTGGATTAGAACTTGCTCTAGCTTGCCATATTCGCTATGCTGCAGATACTGCAAAATTAGGACTTCCGGAAGTTACTTTAGGATTAATTCCCGGTTATGGAGGAACCCAAAGGTTGCCAAAACTCATTGGCAAAGGACTTGCAAATGAAATGATTTTTTCGGCAAAAATGGTTTCTGCACAAAGAGCCAAGGAAATTGGGCTGGTAAATGATGTTTTCCCCGCCAGCGAATTATTGGAAGCCACAAAAAAACTAGCACAAACTATTGCCAGAAATTCACCTATTGCCATTTCCAAAGCGATTGAGGTAATTAATAAAAGTGATACCAACGAAGGATTTAATAGCGAAATAAAAGCCTTTGGAGAGCTTTTTGGTATGAAAGATAAAGAAGAAGGCGTACAAGCTTTTTTAGAAAAACGAAAACCTAATTTTAAATGACGAAAATTACAAAATTCGATTATGCCTATCTGCGAATGGCAAGGGAATGGGCGAAACTTTCCTACTGCAAAAGAAGGCAAGTGGGCGCCCTTATTGTAAACCACCGGCGCATTATTTCCGATGGATACAATGGCACGCCTTCGGGATTTGAAAACAACTGTGAAGACGAAGACGGAAAAACCAAGTGGTATGTATTACATGCCGAAGCCAATGCGATTTTAAAACTTGCCAACTCTACACAAACTTGCGAAGGAGCTACTTTATATCTTACCACATCTCCTTGCAGAGAATGCAGTAAATTGGTACATCAGTCCGGTATAAAAAAATTGGTTTATTTACATCCTTATAAAGATGATGAAGGATTAAAATTTCTACGAGAAGCTGGTGTAGAAATAGTACAAATCGACGAAGAAGAATTATAACAAATTATGAAAAAAACACACAACGATGGAAGAAAAAACACAATGGAAAAAATTAGAAAAGGAATTTGAAAATTATTTGCAATTTGAGAAAAACTGCTCTGCCAATACCATTTGCGCTTACAGTAGAGATGTGAGAAAATTGGCTGCTTTTGCTAAAAAACATTTAAATGGGGTTTCTCCACTCAACATAACTTACGAAAATTTACAAGAATTTTTACGAGCACAAGCCAAAGGAAAATGTAATGAAAGAACCCAAGCCAGATGGGTTTCTTCCATTAAATGTTTCTATAAATTTTTATTGGAAGAAGATTATATTACCCACAATCCGTCCCATTTATTAGAAGCTCCAAAATTAGGGCTTTACTTGCCCGATACTTTAAGTTTTTCGGAAATAGAGCGAATGACCGAAAAAATAGATTTTTCTCAAAAAAACGGATATCGCAATTATTGCATTTTGGAAACCCTTTATGGTTGCGGTCTTCGCGTATCGGAATTGATAGGGCTTAAACTTTCCGATATCAACTTAAAAGAATCTTTTATGAGGATTGAAGGAAAAGGAGGAAAAGTCCGTTTTGTTCCCATTACCAATTATACTTTAAAAATTATTGAAACCTACGTCCGCTCGTATCGCGATAATTACAATCCCGCCCCGAAAAACACAGATATTTTGTTTCTCAACAATCGCGGAGCGGCACTTTCCAGAGTAATGGTTTTTATCATCATAAAAGATATGGCTTACCGAGCCGGAATTCGTAAGAAAATTTCCCCTCATACATTGCGACATTCTTTTGCCACTCATCTCTTACAAAATGGCGCCGATCTCCGTTTTATACAAGAATTACTGGGACATTCCAGCATTACCACAACGGAAATTTACACCCATTTAGAAACAGAAAATCTAAGAGATGCCATCGTAAAATATCACCCAAGAAATAAGAAGAAGCAAAATGTTTAATCTTCAATTTTGCCCCAATTGCGGAGAAAAAGAATTGCAATACAACGGCAGAAAAATGCACTGCTCCAATTGTGGTTTTGTTTTTTACAACAATACAGCTGCGGCAGTTGCTGTGATTATCCGAAAAGGTGATGAAATCTTGATGGCTCGCCGAAACCGAAATCCTTCCAAAGGAAAATTGGATTTGGCGGGCGGTTTTATCGACTTCCACGAAACTGCCGAAGAAGCTGCTTGCCGAGAAATCGCCGAAGAACTCCAAATTCACTTGGATAAAACACAACTAAAATATCTCGGAAGTTTCCCCAACATTTATGTTTTTAATGATATTCAGTACCACACCATGGATTTGTTTTACGAATATAAAGCCCATGAAGATTGGGAATTTCATTTAGAAAAAGACGAAATAGCCGAAGTTTTATGGTTTAAAAAATCCGAATTTCCCATTGAAGAATTGGCATTTGAATCTCAGAAAATGTTTTTTAAAGAATATTTAAAAAAGTAATTTAAAATAATTTACAGATTATCTGTTCGGTAATTGCCTTGTATCTCTTCTTAATGGATCTGAATTAAGCGGAGAATTTATATTTTGATTATTGAAAATATCGTTGCTATTGGGTTGTGTTTCGCTTCCGTTATTCTTTTTATCGGAATTTAAATCTATCTTCTTAATTTCCTGTCCGGTGGGGATAAAGCTATCATTTTCCTCATCTTCATTTATAGGTGTTTTATCCAAAATATCCCAAGTTTCATCGATAATCCAAGAAGGACGAACCACAATTTTCTTTCTCCACAAATAAGCATCTTCCGGTTGAATTCTATTTTCAAAATCGGCGCCATCCCACTCTCCGTTGCGGTTGTTATCCACCAATACACGCACCAAATAAGTTTCGGGTTTTAAGTTTTTAAATTCAACATCTGCGGTGTTCTCCACTCTTTGTTGAATCATCACATCATAATTCTGATTGAGCAATTGCATCCAATACGGATCAGTGGGAGCATTTTCCAAATGAACCACCAATGCTCCATAATCTTGCGCTTTTCCTACTTGAAAATTGAATAAAATAGATTTTTCATTGGTATAAAAATAACTTTTCACAGATTCTTTAGGCACCATCAGACTGAGTTTTTCTCCTTCGGAAAATCCATCCGATTTTACAATCACCTGAAAAGCATCTGTTGGTGAAATTTCAGCTTGGAGAGGAACACTCGTGATGCTGTCTTTTTTCAATTCCCATTTGGAAGTGTCTATATCTTTTAATTCCATATTGGCACGCAAAACCAGTGAGCCTTCGGGTGGAATAACATTTCCCGATGAATTGCTAATAGAAAAAGCATCGTTGGGATTTAATCTATAATAAACATTGGTGGTATCTACCTTTTTTTTCACCGAATCGTAAAAAGAAAATTGCAATCTTTTGGAAGTGGCATCAAAACCGTTTTCTTCCGGATTAATCCAAACATACGCAGAATCCGAAGTGGGTTTTCGTGTAATGGCATAAGACTTTAAATCCTCACTTATAGATTTCAGATTGAGACTGTCATTTGGGCGCCCTTCAAACAACATGAGCAAACCTCCGGCTATTTGCTGTGTTTCTTGCAACTTAAAATGCTTTTTGGGTTGGGACAACAGCAATCGAATTCCTGTACTATCTTTTGTAATGTGAATAGGATCGGTAATAAAAGCTACTTTTTCTTTCCCCGAATCGTAAATATTATTTAGATTTTCATCTTGAAAAGCCACCATACTATATTCTCCTTCTTCTAAATAATTCAACTCAAAATATCCATCCTGGTCCGCCACTGCAATATAATATGGTTTTTCGTGATAATCCGAGGAAGAAGCATGATAAAGCCCCACTACCACTGGTTTATCCTTATTGGAGGTTACCGAATTTCTGTCGTTTTCGGTTCGTGGTTCTAAAACATCGTCCACATATCCTGTAATATATAAACTATCCACATAATCTCCGGTGGAAAAAACCAAATTATAATAAGGCAAAATATTCCCTTCGTTGTTATCGGAAATGCTGTTTCCAAAATTGAAATTATAAGTGGTATTTGCCTTCAAAGTATCTTCCCACTGAATTAAAATATATTTATTGGCAAGATTGGAAGGAATAATTTTCTTTATTTTTTGAATCGGTGGCGAAATGATAAGCTGCTGCATGGGCTTATCGAGTTTCACATATTCGTCAAAATCTATGCGAAGTTCTTTTAAATCTGTAGAAACATTGGTTTGTAAAGAATCCGGCGATGAAAACAAAACTCTGGGAGGAACTTCATCTCTGGGACCTCCTTCCGGACTTCCCAATCGGGCACACGAAAAGAGAAATACCAGAAAAAGAAAAAATATAATGTTTCTTGCAAAGTTCATTTCGTGGGAGTATGCTTTTGAAATTCAATTCGGGCAAAGTTAAACATTTTTACTCTGCCAAATATTCAAAATTTTCATCCTGCACATTGATGTTTAAAATATTTTCCAATTGCGCTCGTTCCATAGGAAAATCTTCAAACAATCCCGAAAGTGCCAAAGTGCTGTACAAACTTCCGGAAAATACATTTCCTATCGCCACAATGGTTACTTTGGATTTTAAAAGATGGGCAAAAACCGCATTGCTTCCGTGCCACCAACCGGTGTGATAAGTTAGTTTTTCTCCATTGTCGAAAATTTTCATTCTAAAACCCAAACCGTAATTATTTATTCCGGGATGCTCGTTAGAATAAGGTTTAAAAATCAATTCTTTCAATTCGGGATTTAAAAATTTCTTCGAATATAATGCTTTGGAAAAATTATATAAATCTCTGGGCGTGGTATAAACATTTTTATCGCCACAAATCAAATCCAAATAATTTAAAGGATACAACTTTCTTCCCTGCCAAAAAAAAGACTGGCTAGCAGTAGGAATGTCTTTTTCCTGAAAAACATAAGTGTGATCCATTTTTAAAGGTCGAAAAACCATTTCTTCCATCGCTTTGGGAAAAGGAGTTTGGGTGATTTTTTCCACCACCAATGCCAAAAGAGCAAAATTTGTATTGCTGTACATAAAACCGGTATCGGGTTCGAGCGCCAATTCGGGTTTGTTTTTAATCATAAAATCCAGAATAAACTGATTGTTGATAAAATGCTCTTCAGGCACATCTGCTTTTTCTAAAAAATATTCATATCGTGGCAATCCGCTGCGATGCTGCAACATCATTTCGATGGTAATTTTGGGATAAGGAAATTTTGGAAAAATCTTGGTAAGTGGTTCATCTAATTGTATTTTTCCGGCTTCTACTAATTTTAAAATCGCCACCGTTGTAAGGGGTTTGCTTACAGATGCCACATGCATTGGAGTTTTGTTGTCAATAGCAATAGAATCGTTTTCGCGGGCAAAACCTCTATATTTTTCGTAGAGAATATCGCTGCCTTTTGCCACCAATATTCCTCCGCTTAAATTTCCTTTTTCCCATACTTTTTTATAAAAACTATCGATGTCGTGCACTATTTGCGGGCGATTGGGTAAATAGGAATCGTAAGGAGAAAAAATCTCATGCAAATTGATGTTTCCATAATTGGGCAAAACCTTTGTGTTTTCCTTTCCTTCATTTTCTGTATTTTTTGTGCTTTTTCCTTGGCTGCAACCGATAAGAATTACAAGAAAAAAAAACCAAAAAATGTGCAAAAATCTCATACCTACGAACTTCTTATTTTTATTTAAACGGAAAATTAAAGATTTAGTTTTAAAATTTTATCTACAATTGTTTGCGCCAATTTTACCTTGCTTTGAAAAGTTTTTCCTGCGATATGAGGCGTTACCATTACTTTTTCTGAATCCAACAAATATTTTAAATCTGTGTTGGAGGTTTCCGAAATATTTTCAAAAGATGCTTTTTCGAATTCCAAAACATCCAAAGCGGCTGCTTTTACCTTCCCCGATTTTAAACCTTTTACCAATGCGGAAGTTTTTACATGATTTCCACGAGCGGTATTGATAAAATAAAATTCTTTTCCCATTTCATCAATAAACCTCTCGTTTATAATGTATTTACTTTCAATGGTTTGTGGCAAATGTAAACTAAGAATATCGGCTTCTTTTTGCAATGTTTTTAAATCTACTTGTGTAGCATATTGGTTGGAAAGATTGGGCAATATATCGTGAAAAATAACTTTAGCTCCAAATCCGGAAAGTCTTTTTGCCACAGCATTTCCCATATTTCCGTAACCTATAATTCCAAAGGTTTTCCCCATGATTTCGTCGCCGCTGTTTTCTTCTCTCAGCCAAATTCCGTTTTTTACTTCTTGAGAAGCAATAAACAAACGATTCATTAAAACGAGCAACATTCCAAGAACATGTTCCGCCACCGCATCGCGATTTCCTTCGGGAGAATTGATTAATGCTATTCCGCGTTTTTGGGCAAAATCGCAATCTATATTTTCCATTCCGGCGCCCACTCGCGCAATAAATTTCAGTTTTTCGGCTTTTCCCAAAAAATCTGCATCAATAGGAATTCTGCTGCGAATAACCAATCCATCGTAAAGATGTATTTTCTTTTTCACTTCCTCGTAAGAAGAAGTATAATCTTCGTGAATAACAAAACCTTTATCACTCAATTGCTGCGGAATGAGCTGATGATTGGTATCCAACAATAAAACCAAAGGAGCCACCATTAAATTTCTCCGTTGAAAAGTTTTTTCAATTCTACCGATTCGGTAGGTTTCATTCTTCCTGCCAAAATGAGGCTCAATTCTTTTCTGCGAAGTGCTGCTTTATAGCGTTCTATTTCCAATTCCGTTTCAGGAACAAGCTCCGGAACGGAAGTTGGTTTATTGAATTCGTCCACCGCAACAAAAGTATAAATTCCTTCGTTGGTGTGGACTTTAGTTCCAGCAATGGGATCGTCCAGCCAAACATCTACATAAACTTCCATGGAGGTAGAAAAAGCCCGCGAAACTTTGGATTCCATTACCACCACGCCACCTTCGGGAATGGGTTTATTAAATGATACGTGGTTTACAGATGCGGTTACTACACGGCGAGCGCTGTGTCGAGATGCCGATATGGAAGCACAACGGTCCATTCGTGCCAAAAGCTCTCCTCCAAACAAATTCCGAAGAGAATTGGTTTCGTTGGGCAGTACAATGTTGGTCATTATCGTTAAAGAATCGGCAGCGGTATTTTTATTTTTCATTTACGGGATTTAAATTTTTATTCTCGGCAGTATTCAGATTTTCTACTTCTTGGATTTTTGTTGTAGATACTGAAAGAGTATCTTTATCAGGAATGCGATGTGCAGGATTTTTTACAGCATATTCCGAGATAATGTTTTTAGAAAATAGTTTGTCCCATTGGGTAATTGTGAACGCGAGAATTCCTGCCAATGGAACGATGACAAGAAATCCCCACAGAATGATTTTATAAAAAATGGAGCTTGGCGCTTCGGCTCTTTTTAAATCGGAAGGTAAATTATTGGCTTTTGAAAGTTTTATTTCTTCGAATCCAAAAAAGTGATCGGTAAAAAGATTTTCTTTTTCTTCTGCACTGAATTTAATTTTTCCGGCTTCGTTTGTCCATTTTCCAATTCCTTCTACATGATATTCTCCTTTTTGTAAAATGCTGTTTAGCACCGTTCGGGAAAATTCCGAAAATTGATTTTCGGCGGTTAAAGTTCTGTCCAAATCAAAAGCCAATTCGTATTTGGGTGGCTGAATAATTTGGGTTTCTTCGTTTACCTGCGCATGCTTTACTTTTAGCCACAATGTACCTAAACCGGAAAGCAATACTTTGTGATTGCTTTGCAGTTCTTGTTTTATATGTTGGGAAAAATCCATCACGACGCAAATTTATCATTTTCTCTACGGATGGCAAAGGAAGTTCTTTTTTAATATATGTTAAACTTCTTTTCCCTGCTTCCGGATTTTAAATTTATGATATGGAAAAAAACCAAATGCTTTTATTTAAACCTTAAACTAATTCCCGCCATAAAATTAATTCCCGCTTGCGAATAATAATAAGGAACGCCGTAATCTACTCCATAATTGGTGTATTTTACATCGAAAATATTATTGACCAACAAGTGAAATCCTATATCGGTTTTTCCCCATGAAGTGTTGTAGGCTGCAATAAAATCGGATAAAAAGTACGAGGGAAGTTTGAATTCTTCGTTCTCTGTATTGTTGATATATTGCGCGCTTACGCCTTTTGCCTGCAAAGTGAATTGCAAGTTGTTTACAGGAAGATAATTGAGCGCAATATTCCCGATGAATTGAGGCGAAAATGCAATATCGGTATCTCCCAATTCTTCTACTCCGGTGTCGGATTCTACTTTATAATCTTTATTTTTACTTTGACTTAATGTAAAATTGAACAAAGTATTGAGCTTCTCCGAAAATCTGTATCCTGCCGCAACTTCAATTCCTCTGCGGAAACTGCTCCCGATATTTTCATGAAGTGGCGCTCCTACATCGTTTACTTTTCCGGTTAAAACCAACTGATCTTTGTAGAACATATAATATAAATTCGCTTTCAGGTTAAAGTTTTCCCAACTATGGTTGTAGCCCAATTCCCAATCGTATAAACTTTCGCTTTTTACTTCGGGATTGTTTTGCAAATCGTCTCTTACCGGTTCGCGATGAGCTACAGCGTAAGACAAATAAAACACGCCATTGTTCAAGTGGTAATTTAACCCCAATTTAGGATTGAAAAAAGTATATTTTTTGTCAAAAATTGGAGCTTCCTCGGGACTTGCCAAATCTACCGCAGATTGGTATGAAATGTGGCGAAGCTGAACATCTCCAAAAATTTCAAAAGCCTGCATTTTATATAAAGCTTTGGCGTAAGAAGAAAATTCGTTTTTGGTTGCGTGGTTTCTGTAATATTCAAAAGGTAAAATAATCTGTGGAAGATAAGAACCGCTTTTCACTTCACCATAATGCGCTCCTTTGTACTGATTGGCTACCACACCAAAATTAAAATTCCAACGATCGGAAATTCCGCTCAATTCGGAAACTATGCCGTAGAAATCATTATCCAGCCATTTAAGCCTAATTAAATCTCCCTGCGAAATGGCAACATTATTATCGACCATTAACGGCGGAAGTCCATATTCCTCGAAATCCTGATTGGATTTATAGTTTTCATAATAACCTTTTCCTTTGGTATAATGCAAAGTGGTGTTTAGTTTCCAACGAGGGTTTATTCGCTGCTCCCACAATAAATGATAATGTTGTTGGTGGTAATTATCGGTTTCATTATCGTAAAACCCGACTATTTCTCCTTTTTCGTTGTATATTTCTCCCGCCGAATTATAGCGAGGTTCGTTTTCGTATTGTTCTTTGGAAATTCCATTCCAAGCCTGATAGGTTTTTTCCTTTCCTCCGAAAGTAAGGAATTTTAGTTTGGTATTCCCCGATTGATAAACGGCTGTAAAATTATACGAATCTAATTTAGAAAAAGCGCGATCGATATATCCATCGGAACGTATGATGGAATATCTTCCCATAAGATTTAATTTTCCGTTTAACAAACTTCCTGTTCCTGCCTCAAAAGTGTGTTTGTGAGAATTATAAGAACCATAAGTTTGTTCGGTTGAAAAATAGGAGGTTTCGGATGGATCTTCGGTTAAAATATTGACACTTGCTCCAAATGCCGCTACTCCATTGGTGGAAGTTCCCACCCCGCGTTGAATTACAATTTGCGATGCCGAAGAGGTAATATCCGGAACATTTACAAAAAAGGTTCCTTGAGATTCGCTGTCGTTATAGGGAACACCATTTAGCATTACATTGATGCGGGTTCCATCTACCCCGCGAATTCTAAGTCCGGTATAACCAATATTGTTCCCGGCATCGGAAGTAGATTCTATAGAGGTTTCGTTTTTTAATAAAAAGGGTAAATCCTGTCCCTGATTTTTATTTTGAAGATCTCTTTTTACATTAATAATTTCTTTTGTAACCGGAACTTTCCGTAGAAATTTTACCTCATCAATTTCGGTAATGGAATCCTTTTGGGTTTGAGCAAATGAAAATGCTGCAACACTAAGGCAAGATAAAACAATAAATCCTTTCATTCTTATTAATTTTTTTAGATTAATTAATGGAATAAAAGGATGCTTTTACACCAAGCCTTCACTTAGTTTCCCTTGGCAGCATTACCTGCCCAGGTTCGTAGGGTATAATCTCAGCTCGCGTTAGGCAAGCACCCCTTTTTCCGAGGACAAAGATGGGGGGATATTTTTTAATAAACAAAAAATATCCTCAATTTTTATAAAATCGTTGGTTATTTATATTCGTTGCCGTATTGATCTACGTAATAGTAATTCTTTCCGTCCATGCTTACGGAGAAAAGATTTGCATCGCGCCACGCCAAATTTTTCTTGATATCTTCAAAAACAAAAGGTAAAATTACTTTTCCGTTTTTATCTAAAACTCCAAATTTATCATTTTGGACAGCAATAATCATCGGATTTTCTTTGTCTTTAGAATCCAAAACAAAAGTATATTGATAAATGGGTTGAATGTAAATTTGCTTAGCGTCGGGCACCCCTCTTCGGTCTTTTTTTACGATTCCATATTGATGGTTTTCTTTATAAGAAGAATATCGTGGAGGTAAAAATTGTTTGGAGCAAGTTCCAATATCTTCTGGTTTGTAAGTATAAACTTTGTTGCCTTTTTTATCGATTCTGTATGTTTTTTCACCTGCTTTTACAGTAGCATATTCTTCACTTCCAAATTCCCTAACTTCCTCATTTGGAGAATTTTTAAGATTACAATCTTCATTAAAAAACAAGGCCAAAGAATATTCCGGAGCAATTACCGTTTTTTTACTTTGACTGTTTAAATAACCTAATTTACCATTTCTGTTTACCGGAATTAATTCGGGAATTGTATCTCCCGAATATTGGGTAGAACCAACAAAAGAAGCTTCTTCTCCAACGGTTTGTGCAGAAGAAAAGGAAAAAAGGAAAATAAAAAGTGTTAAGATAACGCAAGTTACTTTTTTCATTCTGTGTTTTGTTTTTTTGAGTTCACAAATTTATCATTTTAATTCAACTGCACAAACACCTCTTTTCATTTGTGAATTTAAAAACACCTTATATACTACACAGAATTATACAAAACCTATATTTTTTAGAGTAAAACTAAAAAACACCAGTTTTTTCTATTCTTTTTCAATAGTAAAAAGCAATGGTTTTTATAATCAATCTAAATTAAAATCCACAAATAAAAAGGTAATATTTTGTATTTTTGCATCTCTTTTACACAAAGTGTGTTATAATTCTAACATAAAAGAACAGACAACTATGACCTTTGATTTGGAAATGATTAAAAAAGTTTACGCAAACTTTGAAGAAAATGTAAACAAAGCAAGAGCCTTCATGGGAAGACCTCTTACTTACTCAGAAAAGATTTTATGCTCACATTTATATTCTACGCAAAAACCAGAAGCATTTAAAAGAGGAGAATCCTACGTGGATTTCGCCCCAGACAGAGTTGCCATGCAGGATGCTACAGCACAAATGGCATTGCTTCAGTTTATGCAGGCAGGGAAAAAGAAAGTGGCAGTTCCTTCTACGGTTCATGCAGACCACCTGATTCAAGCACGTGTGGGAGCAAGCACCGATTTGCAACAAGCACAAAACAGAAACAACGAAGTTTATCAATTCCTTCAATCTGTTTCCAACAAATACGGAATAGGATTCTGGAAGCCGGGAGCCGGAATTATTCACCAAGTAGTATTAGAAAATTATGCTTTTCCGGGAGGAATGATGATTGGAACGGACTCGCATACTCCTAATGCCGGAGGATTAGGCATGATTGCTATTGGTGTAGGTGGTGCCGATGCTGTAGATGTAATGGCTGGGATGCCTTGGGAATTAAAATTCCCAAAAATGATAGGTGTAAAACTTACCGGAAAATTAAGCGGATGGTGTGCCCCAAAAGATGTTATTCTAAAAGTAGCCGGATTGCTAACTGCCAAAGGAGGAACCGGAGCTATTGTAGAATATTTTGGAGAAGGGGCAGACTCCATCTCTTGTACAGGAAAAGGAACTATTTGTAATATGGGTGCCGAAATTGGAGCCACAACTTCCAACTTTACTTATGACGAAAACATGAGTAAATACCTAAGAGCTACAGACAGACAGGATTTGGCAGATGCCGCAGATGCAATTGCTGATCAACTTCGCGCAGATGAAGAAGTATATGCAAATCCTGAAAAATATTATGACCAAGTTATCGAAATCAACCTCGATGAATTAGAGCCTGCTCTCAACGGTCCTTTCTCTCCGGATATTTATACCCCTATTTCTCAGATGAAAGAAATTGCCGCTAAAAATGGCTGGCCTACAAAAGTAGATGTGGGGCTTATCGGTTCTTGTACCAACTCTTCTTATGAAGATATTTCCAGAGCAGCTTCTATTGCACAACAAGCAAAAGAAAAAAATATTGAAGTAAAAGCAGAATATACCATTACTCCCGGATCCGAACAAGTAAGATATACGGTGGAAAGAGACGGTTATTTGGACACTTTTGAATCCATTGGAGGAAAAGTATTTGCCAATGCATGTGGTCCTTGTATCGGACAATGGGCAAGAGAAGGCGCTGAAAAAGAAGAAAAAAATACAATCGTTCATTCGTTTAACAGAAACTTCTCCAAGCGTGCAGATGGGAATCCCAACACTCACGCTTTTGTAGGATCACCAGAATTGGTAACCGCAATAGCTATTGCCGGAGATTTAACCTTTAATCCCGCTACGGATAAACTTATCAATAAAGATGGTGTAGAAGTAATGTTAGAAGAACCTCACGGTTTTGAACTTCCTTTAAAAGGATTCGATGTGGAAGACAGAGGTTATATAGAACCTGCAAAAGACGGTTCTAATGTAGAGGTAATTGTTTCTCCCGAATCCGACAGACTTCAGCTTCTTACTCCTTTTGCTCCGTGGGATGGTAAAAATATTGTAGGCGCCAAACTTCTGATTAAAGCTTTCGGAAAATGTACTACCGACCATATTTCTATGGCAGGTCCTTGGCTAAAATACCGCGGACACTTGGATAATATTTCCAACAACATGCTTATTGGAGCCATCAATGCTTACAATATGGAAATGAACCATACAAAAAATCAATTGACCGGCGAATATATGGAAGTTCCCGCTTCGGCTCGTTTATACAAAAAAGAAAATGTGCCTACCGTGGTAGTGGGTGATGAAAATTACGGAGAAGGATCTTCTCGTGAGCATGCTGCCATGGAACCTCGCCATTTAGGAGTAAGAGTGGTTTTGGTAAAATCTTTTGCCCGAATTCACGAAACCAATTTGAAAAAGCAGGGAATGCTCGGAATTACTTTCGCAGACAAATCCGATTATGATAAAATACAGGAAGACGATACTTTCAATTTCATCGATTTGGATCAATTTGCTCCGGGAAAACCCATCACTATCGAAGTGGTACATGCAGACGGAAGCAAAGACATTATCATAGCTAACCACTCTTACAATACCACTCAAATCGACTGGTTTAGAGCCGGTTCTGCACTTAATATGATTAAGGAAATGAACAAATAATTTCTTTAATTCTGCAATATATTAAAAGCGTCCCAAAAGGATGCTTTTATTTTTTTTTATCGGATTATTTTACTAATATTATATCCCTCTAATAATATGGGGACTCCCTATATTATTTTATTTAAATAAAAGTATATTCTGTATGGATTCAAAAAACCGACACATATTGGAAGTTCTGCAAGAAAATGCAAAATTATCCATTAAAGAAATTGCTGCTCGCATCAATTTATCATTCACCCCCACTTATGAAAGAATTAAATTTTTAGAAGAATCCGGAGTGATAAAAAAATATGTGGCTCTTGTTGATCGACATAAAATAGGGCTAAATATTGCCGCTTATTGTAATATTATTTTAAAAGAACATTCCAAAAAAGTACTTTTGGAATTTGAGAGCGCCACATTAAATATTCCCGAAATTATTGAGGTCATAAGCTTATCCGGAACCTATGATTATATGATGAAAATCGTTGCAACCGATATCAAATCTTATAACAATTTTATAATCGATGTAGTTTCAGAACTTCCTCATATTGCACAATGCCACGGTAATATTGTAATGTCGGAAGTGAAACGCAAAGTTGCTTACAAAATTCCTTCAACAAAAACATGAATTAGCCTTCAATAATTTAATGATGCTTTTTATAAAATAGTTCTTTCATCCATTCTCAATAGACCATTGGGAGCGTATGTTCCTTTTCTTTAAATTTGTAAAAATTATGTCGTCTTTTCATGCCAATCAAATCGTTTTTGAAGACAATCACTTATTTATTGTCAATAAAAAATGTGGGCAGTTGGTGCAAGGCGACAAAACCGGCGACAAATCTTTATTGGAAGAAATAAAAGATTACATCAAAATTCGCGACCAAAAACCGGGCAATGTCTATTTGGGATTGGTACATAGAATCGATCGCCCGACTTCGGGTTTGGTTATTTTTGCAAAAACAAGCAAAGCGCTCTCTCGTTTAACCCAAATGGTGAAAAACAGGGAAATTAAAAAAACTTATTGGGCAATTGTTCCCAAAGCAAATATTCCAAAAGAACAGAGCCTGAAACACTTCTTGTTACGAAATCCTAAAAACAACAAAACCACCGTTTTTCCACAACCTACCAAAGAGGCAAAAGAAGCACGTTTATCTTATAAAATTATAAAAGAGCTTGAGCATTATTGGCTTCTGGAAGTAGATTTGGAAACGGGGCGACATCACCAAATTCGCGCCCAACTTTCTAAAATAGGAATTCCGATAAAAGGAGATTTAAAGTACGGCGCTCCACGTTCCAACCCCGATGGCGGAATTTCTTTGCACGCGCGAAAACTGGATTTTATCCATCCTGTAACTTTAAAACAAATGGAAATTACAGCTCCCGTAAATAAAGAAGATGGCTTATGGAGTGCTTGCGAAAAATAAAACAGCCGCCTTTTAACTTTAAAAAAGACGACCGTTTTTAAATTGTATTGATATGCTTCTTAAAGCACCATTAAATCTACAAATTCATTTACATCTAAATTCACGAGGGTTTCGTAATTCAGAGTGTTTTCTAAAATGTTTTGCTGTTGTTTCTGGGCGAAAATTCGAGCGAGATTCGTTCTAAATTTATCTTCCAACAATGGAAAAGCTTCTTCTCTTCTTCGTTTATGCCCGATAGGATATTCTACCACCACTTCATCCAAAACGCTTCCGTCATTAAATTCCACCGTTAAAGCGTTGGCAATAGATCTTTTTTCGGGATCGTGATAATCTTTTGTAAACTGAGGATCTTCCACTGTTTCCATTTTCTCTCTCAATGCATCAATACGCGGATCTGAAGCTACATCGTCTTCATAATCCAAAGCGGTAAGACGCCCAAAGATTAAAGGAACTGCAATCATATATTGAATACAATGATCGCGATCGGCAGGATTGTTCAAAGGACCTTTTTTATCAATAATGCGAATAGCCGCTTCGTGTGTGCGAATGGTTATCTTTTTAATATCATCGGTAGATTTTCCTATTTCCTTAAGTTGCTGATGTAAAGTCATCGCAGCTTCTGCCGCAGTTTGTGCGTGAAATTCTGCCGGGAAAGAAACCTTGAATAAAACATTTTCCATTACATAAGAACCGTAAGGCCTTTGGAATTTAAATTCGTTTCCTTTAAAAGAAACATCATAAAAACCCCATGTTTTAGCTGTAAGAACGGAAGGATAACCCATTTCTCCGGTTTTGGCAATTAAAGCCAAACGCACGGCGCGCGAAGTGGCATCTCCCGCAGCCCAAGATTTTCTACTTCCTGTATTGGGTGCGTGGCGGTAAGTTCTGAGCGATTGTCCATCTACAAATACTAAAGAAATGGCGTTAATAAGCTCGTCTCGTGTAAGTCCCAAAAGCTTTCCTACTACCGCAGTGGAAGCCAATTTCACCAAAACTACATGATCCAAACCTACTTTATTAAATGAATTTTCCAATGCCATTCCTCCCTGAATTTCGTGGGCCATAATCATCGCTTCCAAAACTTGTTTTACTTTCAAAGGTTTTTTTCCTTTGGCAATATTGGTTCTGGAAAGCCAGTCGGCGGTAGCCAAAATTCCTCCTAAATTATCGGAAGGATGTCCCCATTCTGCAGCGAGAAAAGTATCGTTAAAATCTAACCAGCGAACAATCGCTCCAATATTAAAAGCTGCTTGCACAGGATCCATCTGATAGGAAGTTCCGGGAACTTTTGCTCCATTGGGCACTACGGTTCCTTCGACAATCGGGCCTAAAAGCTTGGTACAAGCTGGATAGGTAAGCGCTTCCAAACCACAGCCTATAGTATCCAACAGGCAATAATGAGCGGTTTTCCAAGCCAACTCGTTTTTAATTTCATAATTTAACACATAATCCGCTATATCTACCAATACTTGGTCTGGTTGCGGTCTTTCATTTGAAATTTGTGATGACATTCTTTTTATTATTCTTAGTTTAAATTTCTTCTTTCTTTAAAACAGTTTTTACAAATTTGTGGTAATTTTCTTCATTTTCAAAATAAGAAACCTCGCCTCTGATACCCGTAACTGCAATAACGGCATCGGCTTTATCCACTTGTTTTTGAGAGATAGGATCTATCGCTACACGAACGCTTTCATCGACAGGAAGGCGTTCTTGGCACATTTCACAACAGCCATAATAGGTTTTTCCGTTTACTTCTACTTCTAATTGTTCAGTTCCCATATAATCGTTGTTTACCATACAAACCAAATCATTTGGAACAATATCTCCCACTTGTACATTTCCGGGAGTGGCCATCATCTGCTCTTGTGCTACTGGTTGTGTGGAAGTTAGCTCTTCGGAGTTTTTTTGATTACATGAAACCAACCCCACAAAAGCCAACAATAACCCTACATAGTTTTTCATAATAAATAATTTGAATTTCTACTTCAATACTTCGTTTCCTTTAGAATATTTTTTTGTTTAAAAAATTAAAAAGCTAAACCTACTGATTTTTATTCTATTCCTTTCAATTTTCACACATGATATTTCTCGGATTTGAGAAGAAACCGTTTTACAAATAGATTTTATCTTTTGTTTAAAGAAGGAAATGTTCTGCTTTCCGGACCAGTATAATTGGCACTTGGGCGAATAATTTTCCCGTCTTGTCTTTGTTCTATAACATGCGCACTCCATCCGGTACAACGAGAAACCACAAACAGCGGAGTAAACATTAATGTGGGCACTCCCATTTGATGGTAAGATACCGCAGAAAACCAATCGAGGTTGGGGAACATTTTCTTTTCGTTCCACATCACACTTTCCAATCGCTCTGCAATGTCATACAACAAATGATTTCCTTGATCGTCGGACAACCGTTTTGCTACTTTTTTAATGATTTCATTTCGTGGATCGGAAACGGTATAAACAGGATGCCCGAAACCAATTATCACTTCTTTTTTGGCAAGGCGTTCTTTAATATCGGCTTCGGCTTCATCAGGGCTGTTGTATCTGCTTTGAATATCGAAAGCCACTTCATTGGCGCCTCCATGCTTTGGTCCGCGCAATGCTCCGATAGAACCTGTAATGGCAGAATAAATATCGGATCCCGTTCCTGCAATCACGCGCCCGGTAAATGTGGAAGCATTGAATTCGTGTTCAGCATAAAGTATCAAAGATTTTTGCATAGCTTCTATCCACAGATTTGAGGGTTCCTTTCCATGAAGCAGGTGTAAGAAATGCCCGCCGATAGTATCGTCATCGGTTTCTACTTCAATTTCTTTTCCATTGTGAGAATAATGATACCAATATAAAAGTGCCGAAGAAAAAGAAGCCAATAATTTATCTGCAATTTCACGAGCTCCGGCAAGGTTGTGATCATCTTTTTCTGGACTTACCGTTCCCAAAGTAGAAACATAAGTCCGCAACACGTCCATGGGATGTGCAGAAGCAGAAATCTGTTTCAACACATTTTTTACCACTTGTGGTAATCCTCGTAAGGATTTTAGTTTTCTTTTATACGATATCAACTGTGATTCCGAAGGCAAATTTCCATAGATTAACAAATAAGCCACTTCCTCGAATTGTGCTTTCTCGGCCAAATCGTGAATATCGTATCCTCGATAATGAAGTTCGTTTCCATTTTTCCCTACTGTACATAGAGCGGTATTTCCGGCAGCAACTCCCGAAAGTGCAACACTTTTTTTAGGTTTAAAGGTTTTTTCTATATCTGACATTATTTATTCTTTTTAAAAAGTTGATCTAATTTATCTTCATAATCATGATAACCAATACTTTGGTAAAGTTCTTCCCGCGTTTGCATGGTATCTAAAACGTTTTTCTGGGTTCCCTCTTTGCGGATGTGTTGATAAACATTTTGTGCCGCTTTGTTGGCCGCCCGAAATGCTGAAAGCGGATATAAAATTAATCCTACACCAGCTTCTTTGAGCTCCTCCACCGTGTACATTTTTATCATTCCGAATTCGGTAATATTTGCCAAAACAGGAATTCCTGTAGCTTCTACAAATTTGGGATAAAAACTAAGATCCGGAACGGCTTCTGCAAAAATAAAATCCGCGCCTGCATCTTTATAAGCCACAGCACGTTCCAATGTTTTTTCTAAGCCTTCTTTAGCAAAAGCATCTGTACGCGCACCAATCACAAAACCTTCATCTGTACGCGCATCTACTGCCGCCTTCAGGCGATCTACCATTTCTTCTTTGCTCACAATTTCCTTATTGGGTCGATGTCCACAACGCTTAGCTCCTACCTGATCTTCCATATGAAGAGCAGCTGCACCCTCTCTTATAAGTTCTTTTACTGTCCTGGAAACATTGAAAGCAGATGGACCAAATCCTGTGTCCACATCCACCATCAAAGGTAAATCGCAAACACCTGTAATCCTCCGAACATCGATTAACACATCTTCCAAAGTTGTAATTCCCAGATCGGGAACTCCCAAAGATCCGGCAGCAACCCCACCTCCTGAAAGATAAATAGCATTAAAACCCGATTGTTCTGCAAGTAAGGCATGATTGGCATTAATTGCTCCTACAATTTGCAAAGGATTTTCCTTTTTCATCGCTTCACGAAAACGCTTCCCAGCAGAGACTGTTTTATTCATATTTGTAAATATTTTCTCTTTTTTATATGTTTTTTATAATATCTTCTGATTAAAATTCGCCATTATAATTTATTATAAAACAATTATTTAAATATAATATTTTTCGTTAATAAATAATTTATATAATTTGAATTTTTAATAAAAATAATAAAAGCGTAATTTAGTGAAAATAATCGAAATATCTTCTGTCAAAATTTTCTTTTTATTATGATTTCCGAGCAGATATTTCTTCCACGCGGGAAAGTATATTTTTAAATCCTTTCTCAGGAAGGCTGCATTGCTTTTGAAAACAAATTTGAAAAACTTCTTCGCCTTGAGTTTTCGCCTTTTCCTGCTGAAACAACACAGCATCGGGGATTTTTCTCAATAATTTCCAATGTTCTTTTTTAGAAACAGGAGAAAAATAATTGACCAACAAATCACCACGAACTACTTTTTGAAGCAAAATAGCCCAATTGGAATAACCTGATCCGTAACTTTCCATTTTTTCGTAAACGGATTTCAACATTTTTTCTGCCCATTCTATTTTTTGATTTTGCGAAGTAATTACACCGAAATCCCAAAAGCTATTTGCCAACACACTGTTAGAAGCCGGAATTACATTATCATTTATTTCGATGCTGTTTTGCTTTAAAAGAAAATCTCCTGAAGAATAATAAAATAAATTCCCTTCTTTCGGAAATTCTTTTTGTACGAAACCCAACCATTTTTCGGCTTTTTTCAACCAAGAATTCGCCATTGTAAATTGATGTAAATGAACACATAATGATATGTAATATGCATAATCCTCCAGAAACCCTTTTACTTTGTGTTCCCCTTCTGAAATTCGATAAATAACTTCCGAAGAAACAAAACGTTTCTCCAATTTTTCCACTAATTCTAAAACCTGAGAAAACAAATTCTGATCTTCCAAAACCAAAGAAGCATCGAGCAACCCCTTCGCCAACATACAATTCCAGCTAAAAATTATTTTGTCGTCAATAATGGGCGCTTTTCTTTTATTCCGAAAATCGAGCAGTTTATTATTCACCCGTAAAAACCAATCTTCAAATGCTTTTTCGGACCAATTGTATTTATTTTTAATCTCTTCAAACGTACTTTTTCTACACAAAATATATTTTCCGTCTTCCCAATATCCACGAGCATTGATTTGATATAAATCGAACACTTTTTCGAAATCCTCGGGAAATAATTCTTTTATTTCCTCTTTCTTCCACACATAAAACGCACCTTCACCTTCGTCGGAATCGGCATCTATGGCGCTTTTATAAAAACCTTCTTCCGTTTTCATTTTCTTGTTCAGCCACTGAATGGTTTGCCGAATAACATATAAATATTCCGCGTTGGGGCGGTTGGAATATGCATGTGAAAGCAACGACAGAAATTGCGCATTATCGTAAAGCATTTTTTCGAAATGTGGAATTTTCCAATAAACATCGGTGCTGTAACGCATAAGTCCGCCCTCGATTTGATCGTATATTCCGCCACAAATTATTTTTTGTAAAGTCAGATGGACAAAATCGAGCGTTTCGTTGTCTTTAAATCTTTTCCCGTATTGCAATAAAAATTCATAATTATTGGGAAGCGGAAATTTGGGAGGAGGAAGTGTTCCGCCTTCTTTATCATCGAAGCTTGAAGCCCATTTTTCCACCAAAATTTTCAGCTTTTCCTCTTCAAAAAGAATGCTTTCGGAAGTTTCTGTCAAATGAAAACTTCGGATTCCCTCTTGAAGATTTTCAGCATATTGCAACAAATCCTCAGGGTTTTCTTTATAAAGTTGTATCAAAGATTTTGAAATTTGCAGAAAACGTTCCAAAGGAAAATAAGTTCCTCCATACACCGGACGACCATCCGAAAGCGTAAAACAATTGAGCGGCCAGCCTCCCGTTCGGGTCATAAGTTGTACCGCCAGCATATACACATTGTCGATATCCGGACGCTCTTCGCGATCGACTTTCACGCAGACATAATTTTGATTTAAATATTCAGCAGCTTGCTTGTTCTCAAAAACTTCCTGCTCCATCACATGACACCAATGGCAAGAGGAATATCCAATGCTGATGAACATTAGTTTGTTTTCCTTTCTCGCTTTTGCAAAAGCTTCTTCGCCCCACGGATACCAATCGACAGGATTGTGAGCGTGTTGTTTCAGATACAAAGACTTTTCGTTGACCAATCTGTTTTTCTTCATCTTCTGCCTCGATATTTTATTTTGTGAAAAACTCCGAATACTGCATTACCCGAAAATCAATGGTGGTAAACTCAGGTTTTTTTGCTTTTAATTCTTTATATAAATCCATACTTCCCACAGCTCGGTTTGCCGATCCAGAAGGCGCTGTAAGAGAAACTGTTTCTATTTTCCTTCCTTCTAATTCAAATTGATGAATTTTGGGCGTTTCAGCATTTATTCGCTCCAATTTTATCTCGGGAAAGTTTTGCTTTAAATATTTTCTGAAGAAATATTCCGGCCCGCCTTTGCTGTTTCCTCCTGTGAATAATATCCTGCGAATGGAAGAATTCTTTTTCAGTAGCGGAATTAATGGACGAAAAGTCGCTTGCTTGATGCCCAAATCCGAAGCGTCTATTTTGTCCCGAAATGCACATTCTACCATATCGCAAATTCCAATTTTGTTTTCAATCAATAAGTTACTCCGTTGTTCTTTAGCTTTTTCGCTGTTTTCATAGAGAAGTTCTACTCCAAAAATTCGAGATAATATTTTCCAAAGTTGCCCGTCGATACTACCGTAAGCAAAATCTACATCGCCCGGCTTCAATTCCCGAGTGGTGAAACGTGGCGGCGGTAAAGTTCCTACAATGAGTTTTTCGGTGTCGGGATAAATAATAGGCGGATAAGGATGCTGATGCTTGAACATGGGAACAGATAACTATGCCCAATTTAAGAATTTTATCCTTGTTTAAAAGAAACCTGAATGATAAATATTTTCATAAAAAAGTCCTTATCCGATGCGGAAAAGGACTTTTTTGCTTTGTCGGGATGACTGGATTCGAACCAGCGACCCCTTGCACCCCATGCAAGTACGCTACCAGGCTGCGCTACATCCCGAACTGTTTTTGCGTTGCAAATATAAATATGTTATTTAACAATACCGAAAAAAAATTGATTTTTTAATAACTTTCGCTGTCATTTGGGAAAGCTCCTTCCTTTACATCCTTCACATAACGGGATACCGCGTTGGAAATTTCTTCGTGTAAATTGAGATAACGCCGTAAAAATTTGGGGGAAAATTCGTGATTCATGCCTACCATATCTTGATAAACCAACACTTGACCGTCGCAATGCGGACCTGCGCCAATGCCAATAGTAGGAATGGAAATGCTTTCACTGACTTTCTTTGCTAAAGCTGCCGGAATTTTTTCTAAAACCAAAGCAAAACAACCCAATTCTTCCAAAAGTTGAGCATCTTTTAAAAGTTTTTCTGCTTCGGAATCTTCTTTTGCCCGCACTTTATATGTCCCGAATTGATTGATGGATTGTGGCGTAAGTCCCAAATGTCCCATTACAGGAATCCCTGCATTGATAATTCTTTTTATGGAATCTTCTATTTCTTTACCTCCTTCTATTTTTACACCTGCCGCACCCGATTCTTTCATAATTCTTATGGCAGAATGCAAAGCCGTTTTAGAATCCGATTGGTAAGAACCAAAAGGCAAATCTACTACCACAAGCGCTCTGCTCACCCCTCTTACCACACACTGCGCATGATAAATCATTTGGTCTAAAGTAATGGGAAGAGTTGTCTCATGACCCGCCATAACATTTGCCGCAGAATCTCCTACTAAAATAGCATCTACACCTCCGGCATCTACCATTTGGGCCGTGGTAAAGTCGTAAGAAGTAAGCATCGAGATTTTCTGTTTCTCGAACTTCATTTTGCGCAACGTTTCTGTGGTTACTCTTTTTATTTCGGTATGTACAGACATAAAGTTTATTTGATTTTATAAAGAAACGTGTCCTACTTTTTTCAGTTTCTCGTGATTTAAAATTCTGATGTTTCTTCCGTCAGTTGCGATAAGTTGGTCGCGCTTGAATTCCGAAATCAATCTGATAGCGCTTTCGGTGGCGGTTCCTACCAAATTGGCAACTTCTTCCCGAGTAAGGGCGATTTTAATAAACCCTTCCGGATCGGTGCCTAATTTTTGTTCCAGCAAAAGAAGGACTTCTGCCAATCTCTCGCGAACCGTTTTTTGAGCCAAAAAAGTAATTGTTTTAGATGCTTCGCCCAATTCGTAGGCTATTTTTTGAAGCATGGAATAAGATAAAAGAGAGTCGGCTTCCAACATTTGCAGAAAAACAGATGCGGGAACATAAGTGATTTCCATATCTTCCATGGCTTCGGCGGTTGCTCCAAATTGCTCATCGCAAAGCAAACTTCTGTAACCCACGATATCGCCTTCTTTACAGAATCTTAAAATCTGATCTTTTTTATAAGCTCCTGTTTTAGAGAGCTTTGCCGTTCCCTTATTGATAAAGTAAATTCCTTCCGGATACTCTCCCTCCTCGAAGAGGATTTCTCCTTTCTTTAAAGTCCGTAACTCTTTTCCTTCTAAATATTTTTTAAAGGTTTCTGGCGGAAGATGATTTTTAAAGGATTCTTCGTTAAAGGTTTTTAAAAAAGCGTCTTCTATTTCTTGAAATTTTGTAAATCCCATTTTATAAGGGTTAAGGTTACCAAATTTAAGCCAATAAAACCATTTTTCAAAATCAATAAGCTTTCTTTCATAAAGCGACTCTCATTGGATGGAAATAGAAGCTTCTTTTAAATCTTATCAAAACGCGTATAAGGGCGAAGTTTTTCGGGAATGATAATCTCGTTTTCCATTTGGTTGTTTTCCAATAAAGCCGCCAAAACACGCGGAAGTGCCATAGCAGATCCATTTAGTGTATGTACCAAATGTTTCTTTTGATCGGCATCTCTGTATCTGCATTTCAAACGATTGGCTTGGAAGTTCTCAAAATTGGAAACTGAACTTACCTCCAGCCATTTTTCCTGAGCGGCACTCCAAACTTCAAAATCGTAGGTAATGGCAGATGTAAAGCCAATATCGCCACCACAAAGCCGAAGAATTCTGAAAGGAAGTTCTAAATCGTTTAAAATTCCTTTTACATGCTCCACCATTTCATCTAATGCAGCGTAGGAATTTTCGGGTTTTTCTATGCGTACAATTTCTACCTTTTCAAACTGGTGCAAACGATTTAACCCCCGAACATGAGCGCCATACGATCCTGCCTCGCGGCGATAACATTGTGAAAATGCAGTATGCTTTATTGGCAACTGGCTGGCATCCAGCAGAGTATCTCTATAAATGTTGGTTACCGGAACTTCGGATGTGGGAATAAGATACAATTGCTCGTTTTCGATATAATACATTTGCCCTTCTTTATCGGGCAATTGCCCTGTTCCGTAACCTGAAGCTTCATTTACCACATGAGGCGGATCTACTTCTATATATCCTGCATCTGTATTTTTATCTAAAAAGAACTGAACCAAAGCTCTTTGGAGTTTTGCTCCTTTCCCTAAATAAACCGGAAATCCGGCACCGGCAATTTTCACGCCCAGTTCGAAATCGATAAGGTTGTATTTTTTTGCCAATTCCCAGTGTGGAATAGCTCCTTCGCCCAAAGCTTCTACTTCTACACTTTGGTAAACGATTTCGTTGTCTTCTTCAGAAAGGCCTGCTTTCACCAATTTGTTGGGAATATTGGGAATTTGATAAAGAATTTCCAATAAACTACTTTCTGCTTTATGGAGTTGTTCCTGCAGTTCTTTAATGCTTTCTTTCAGCTCGCCGGTTTTCTTTTTGGCTTGTTCTGCTTCGTCTTTTTTACCTTGCTTCATTAAAGCGCCTATTTCTTTCGAAATTTTATTCATCTCGGAAAGGTGATTGTCTAAATCGAATTGAACTTTTTTACGTTCATCATCGGTATTAATGGCTTGATCTACAAGCTCTAATTCTTTAAAATTTCGTTTTTTTAAACCTTCCAAAACGCGCTCTTTTTCCTCGCGCAAAACGTTGACTTGTAACATAGATTTGTGTATAAAAGGCAAAGTTAAGAATTCCTTGCCATTTGTTTGAAATTTTTGTGAAAATGATAGGCTCACAAAAAAACCTCTTCTTTTTTGGAAGAGGCTTTGTGAGGTAACATCATTTCTAATTGGCTTTTTTAAAGCTTTTCTTTATTACCATAATTGATGATACGATAAACACCAAAAACGGAACAACAAACCAAATAGAAATATTTCTGTAGTTCGATTGATCAAGTATTCCTGTTGAAGTAAGTAAATATGCAAATAAGGATATGATGTAAAAAAGTGTAAAAAAACGATCTGAAAATTTATTGGATATTCTAAATAAATACAGCGTTCCCAATACTACAACAGATAATATTCCCAATCCCCATTCTATTCCTGCATTTTGATATCCGAAGCTGTTAAAAAACTCTATAAGATACATAAATAAGAAAATGAAAATGGGTTCGCCCACATCGTGAATGCTACATGTGAGCAAAAAAGAAATTGCAGCGATTCTTTTTAGTGCTTTCATCATTTGGTTCCTTCCGAATTAAAATTTTTAAAATGTGTTTTGCTTCTATTTATCTAAGGTATATAAAATTCTATTTTTAAATGTCCCTGTGTGGCTTTGTGGGCTTGGTAAGAAACGGTTACCGGATCGGAATACCAATCGAGCTGAATAGAATCATTGATTTTTCCTCCGGGGAATTTCATTCCATCGATAATGATAGAATCATTAACTTCGCCAACAACTTTTAATATCTTGGTCGTAATATATTTTTTCTGTGTATGTACTGAAAAAACAGTGTCTTTGTTGATGTTTTTTACTTCCCACACGCCTTTATTCTTCTGTTCACAAGAGAAATAAAGAGTAAACCAAGAATTGTTATGAAATGTTTTTTCATTGATTAGATGGAATTAACTTTGTTACACCTTCTATGACTGTTCCATCTGGACATTTATATGTTTTCTCTATCATTTAATAGTCTAAAAACTTAGGGTTCTAATCCAAATAATCCACAATCCGGCGAACAATGTGATCTACATAGTAGTAATAATATTTATCTCCTTTTTTAAGCACTACTATATATTCATATTTATCCTCGTAAGTATCATCAGAGCTGATAATTTCCTTTAATTTCCATCGAGGCTTATTCAAAGTAATATCAAACTTGTTAGAAGAATAGTTTTTTTCACTCCCTCCTGAAAAAAAGACAGGTTGGGCATCGGGCAAAGCAATATAAAAAGATGCACCCCATTTCTCCATAATCCTTATTTTATCGGTGTTTTTATTAAACAATATAAAAACTTTTTGCTGACTGTAAACCATCGCAAAAAATGCAATACAAAACAAAACGAACACTTTTTTCATGAATTTTTTTATTTTTTTAGTTATTACAATTGGTAGAGGCTGTTTTTGCCCAATTCTCATAAGCATCAAGTAATCTTTTCTTTTCAGAGGTGGATTTTATATTCCAGGTATAGGTTCCTACGAGCCCTCGCCAAGCCATAGCTTCTGCATCACTTGTACTTATAGAAGGATCCACTTGCCTCAGAAAATTCTTTAAAATACCTATATAATGAGCCCCCATTAATTCATGTTGCATTTTTTCACCTATGCTTTTTCCATAACGTATATAATAATCCTCCAAACCAGTATAGTCATGGCCTTTAATCATTTTATCTAATTTTCCACGATCTATATTCCCATCAACATTAGATAAGGTTAGTAATTTTCGGTACATTTCGGCATGGATCATTTCGTGCATAAAAGTCCGTGCAATGTCCAAGGTGGGGCGATTAAGAGCATTGGTATTAAATGTAATGGTAATGTTTTTTCCTATAACAAAGGACAATTTTTTTCATATCATTTGTATTTTTTAGTTTGTCCTAAAGTTGATTGTTTTTAAATCGAAAACAATTTACTTTAATTCTTCTGCCAGCATAACTTTCTCGTTGAGAACATTGTCCCATAGTTTTTCGTAGGAAATTTTTCCTTGTTGCCCGAGATAATATTCAAAATAAAAATCGTAAGAACCGCCGACAATCCCTTTCTCGGGAATGTAAACAAAACGGTCGATTCCTCTTCTAAGGTTATAGCCATCTACTGTGTTCCAAACATCTAAAGTCCAAAATTGATAAGCTTGTTCATTTTTAACTTTATACTTTTTTGATAAATAAAACCTTTGTATTTGCGGTTTAGGACTTTGCATACGAATAGGATTAAACCTTATATCTGAAGGAAATCTTTTTTGGGGTAATTTTTCTTTATACATTTCCAACATTTCCTGAACAGTAACAGGGTTTCCCGAAATACTAATAACTCCGTAAGGAACGTTTAATGGCGGAGGATATTCCTCGAGCCTAAAATATTCTACTAAGCTTCCTCTTATGGATAAAAAATAATCTCCTCCCTCTTTTTTCAGTACCCGATATTTCATCGTTTTTTGCTCAGGATTGAGGAGAACAGTATTCATAGAAGAAATAATTTTTACAAAATCTTCATCTTTCATTATTCTATCCTGAACCGAAGAATAATCTACTTTTGCCCAATTGGTAGGTTCTTCCTGATAAATATCTGTGATAAAATCGGGTAAAACGGAGATTAAAAGAATTCCTCTATCTTTCCCACGAGAATGATTGAAAACATTGTACATATTGACCTCAGTATTGATACCATAAAGATTTTTCGTGTTTAAAGTATAAGATTTTACTTTATGGGTTCGGGATATGCTGTCCAAAAAAATAATGTCTTTTTGCGAACGATCCATAGAACTTTTCTGTGCTTGACAAAACGCGGAAAAAATGATTAATAATGGTATCGCGTAAAACTTTAATCTTTTCATGATTTTTTACATTTTGTTCCTTTGGCAAGAAATTCTCCATTTCTTTCACTAGCATTATAACTCTCGTTTAGAAGTGGTAAATAACCATCAAAAACGCCATCTATGGCTAACGAAACAGCCCTATCTCTTGGAAATGAAGGATTGAAAGATTGAATTGCATCTGCAATCTCATCGATAAATGGACCAAAAGCCTGATGATCCCCTTTCTTAAATCTAAATTTTGAGACACCACTTACTGTATATTCTTCAAGGTACGGATATTTTTCTCTATAGGCTTCTGATCCTAATTTTTTAAATTCATACGCTAAATATGCATGCACAAACTCATGATACATTACACTTAGTATATACTCTTGTGTTGCTGTTTCTAGCATTTCTGATCGTAATTTTATAGTATATGTAATAGTATTACCATCTTCTAATACACGTTGAGTTCTTCCCATTAAATTAGGATCCTCATTCGAAAAATCTGATGCCGAAAAAATTATTTGATAATTTTTATTACTTGCCCCCAACGCATCTTCAATTAGTTTCGATAAACTATTGTTCAAATTCGGGAGTTGTTTTAATAGATTTTGTGCACAAGGATAACCATCTAAGTTATCAATAATTTCTTGGTTGGGGGAAGGTGCAGGATTTCCACCGCCGCCGCCAAAGTGATATCCATCTCCAATATCACCGGGAGTTATCGGGAAACTACTGCCGTCATCGCCAAAGTCGCTGCCATCATCGCCAAAACTTCCTGAATCATCACACTTTGTATCTTCTGATTTAGTAGGAATACAACCTCGTCCATCATCAGGTGCCAAGCAAATTTCCCACATTACAGTAAGGCAGCCTTCCGTCTTTGATTTTGCAACTTTTCCTCTCTCTAACTTTATTGACGAATCCGCAGAGCTTCGGTACTCTTTTTTAGCTTTCATGGGGCGACCTTGTGCCGCCATAACAATCTTAAACATACGAATAAAATCCTCTTGTTGATTTTGGGAAAAATATATCTTTCCATTTTTTACAGTAGCTTGCATGTAAGAGGTAATTTCTCCTCCTTTCATAGTAGGTACCCACAATTTCATTCCATAAGTACTTACAGAAGATGTTCCGTAATCCCAATAAATATCCCCATAATTCTCCGAAATAAAATCAAGATCGGCATGCTCCAGAAACACTGCCTGTGCTTGTTTTATAAATTCTTCATCTTCACTCCACGGCGATTTCTTTACATAAGGTTTGGCAGTAATGTTTTCTACTTCACTTAAAGCGTCAACGCTTTCATCTGTTCTACAAGTAGTGAGTAACAAAAGAGCAACAAAGCATAAGGACAAAGAAAATAATGTCTTCTTCATATCATTTGTGTTTTTTAGTTTGTCCTAAGTTAAAAAAACTTTAAGAAATACCAAAAAAATCTTAAATTTTATTTTACGAGAATAATTTTATTCTGAGAATCGCTGTTTTTGGTAAAAACTGTTTTTTTATTAACCTCTACCTGAGAAACCTGAAACAATGCGGGAGTCCACTGATAAACGATATGCACCGTATCCGAATCGGCAACTGCTGCTTGCATGTTTTTTTTCATCGTCATCAAATAATCGGAAAAATAAATCTTTTTCCCTTCATCTATAGAATCTGCCAAAATTCTGGTGGCGCCACCGATATATTCCATATAATGATGCATGGAGGTAGAATCTAATTTATACGTGATTCCCGAAATAGGCACATTCACGCGATCTGCATTTAAATCGAATAAATTAATGCTGCCGGCATATCCCAAACTATCGCCGGGAATTAACAAATCTTGCCCATTTTGGTCCTGAATGTAAAATTGCAAACGCTGGTCGATATCTTGTATTACTTCGTCTCTGCCGGGAGTACAAGAAATGATGAGAAAAAGCAGAAAAATAGGAATGCGCTTCATGGGACAAAATTAAAATTCTCCTTTAATATTTCAAATTATTCTTTTGGCGCTTTAAGTAAACGAAAAAAATACAAGCACTTATTATTCCCCCAGTCAAATTGGAAAAAAGTGAAATGTAAGCCATCGTTTCTATTTTTCCGGTAGGCAGCAAAAGAAAAGCACTTCCTAAAATGGAAACAAAAACAAAAACGCCAATCCAAAAACTTTGCTTTATCCATCCTATCGCCGAAAGCAGGTTTCCAAACGGAATTCGCAATAAAATGGACATCGCCATTTGAATTAACATAATGCGAAAAATTGTTGGATTTAAATCCTTTTCAAAAACTAAAAAAAGAATTTCTCCGGCATAAATATAAGAGAACAACGTTAATAAAAACACAATGGGTGCAAAAATGTACATGTAATTTTTAACAAATTCCCGAAGATATCTTTTATTATTGCTTTCCTTACAAAGTTTGGGATACATTACCAAAGTATAAACCTGCCCGATAAAAATAAGATGATACGGAATAATAATGCTCAATTTATACACTGCAACTTCCCGATCGGTAAAATATCTTGCCACAAGAAAAACATCGATAACAACAGCCCACATAAAAACCAACAATGTAAGCAAAGAGGCCAAAGAATAATTCCAATATTTACGCGGAGGCAACGCGCTGATTTTTACATTTTTAATGGTTATTTTATGAAACAAAAACATGGTAAATGGTGCTATGGAAATTCCAATAACATATCCCCAAATTCCAAAAAAATAAGCCCCTAAAATTCCTAAAATAAGTAGTGAAAAATTGAAAATATTTTCGAGTCTTGCAAATTTTCTATTTTGAAAACTCGCCCGCAATTCTGCTTTTTTTTGACCCATTAAAAACAAGCCAAAAAGTCGAATCATCATAAAAAGGCTCAGTTGCAAAACAAGCACTTCGTTTCGATAAAATACCAGCGAAAGAATAATGATAAAAACCGTTAAAGCAATTTGTAATAAAAAACCCGTCCAATTGGAATATTCTAATATATTTTTCTTCCGTTCGGGTTCGGTTTCCTTTGGATAAAAATGCAACAATCCATGGCTGCTCGATACTCCAATAGCCGGCAAGAAAAAGCTAATGAAATTAAGTGCTACGGTAAGAATCCCAAAATCATCCAAACTAAACAACCGTGCAATAATAATCGTGGTAAGAAAACCCAAAACCTTTCCCAATATGGAAGAACCTACCACCCAAAAACCCTCATTTCGGTAAAAGTCTCTTATCAATGTTTTCAAGATTGCTTTACATATTTTTTATAAACATTTTCGAACATTTTCGCAACCACATTCACAGAAAAATGGTTTACCGCAAATTGGCGTAATTCTTCCGCGCCACTAATAACAACTTTTTTTTCTATCATTTGTTGCATAGCATCTTGTAATTCCTGCTCGTTATTTCGAATTAAAATTCCATTGGATTTTCCCTTTAGCTCTCGAATTCCTCCCACATCGGTAGAAATAAACGGAATACCCGCCGATAATGCTTCTACCAATACGCAAGGTAAATTTTCTTTGATGCTGAACAATAAAAAAGCGTCTGCCTTTTGCATCTTCTGCGCAACTTCATGCGAAGGAATTTCCCCAAATGTAGAAATATATTTTTGGGCTCCTTTTGCATGAATCAACTTTTGTAAATTTTTGCAAATTTCGCTTCCGCCGATTTCCAAAGAAACACGATAACCTTTTTCCTTTAAACTTATTACGGCTTGGATGATTTTTTCCGGTTGCTTTCGTGGAATTAAACTCGAAACATGAATAAATCTAAAATCAGTTGAAGTAGAATTTTCTTTCGGTTTAAAAAGCTGAGAATCTACCACATTAGGAATTACCGTCATAGGCGTAGAAATACCCAAAGATTGAAGACTGATTTTTAAATCTTCGCTCACGGGCATTATTTCGTCTGCAAAATCGCCTATGATTTTTGCCACTTTTTTAACGATAAATGGTGTCTGGGGAAGGTTTTCTCGTTGCAAACTGGTCCAATGCTCGCTAACGACAAAAGGTATTTTGAATTTCTTTTTTAAATAAACTCCAAAAAAAAGGTGATTGTATAATACGTTTCCATGCACAATATCGGGGAATTTCATTTTCCGAAAACCTCGCCTGTAAGCTTTTTGCCTGCGAAGCATATTCCACAGCGGAAATTTTGTTTTTCGGTAATAAACAATGAGCGTTCTTATGTTTCTGATTCCCTGCTCTTGGAACAAAAATTTTTTTTTTGTCCTTCAACGCCTACTGCATGAAGAACTTCCACTTCATTTAGGGTGGCCACCGCTTCTGCGTGCCGTTGCACAAAATCGCCCGATGTGGGCTGCATTTTGTTGGGATACCAAGATGAAATGAAGAGAATTTTCACGTAATCTTTTGTTTTTAAACTCGATATAAAAAACCGAAAAACCCCTCATTTAGGGTTTTTCAGTTTATTTAAAATTAAATTCTTCCAGCCCAGCTTTCTTCTAAAGGCAGCAAAAAGTCGGAGGCAAAATCGATATAATTGTCTTTGGAAAAATCGAAAACCGAAATGTCTTTTGAGATTTCTCCTTCTTTCAAAGCTTTTCTAAAATCCTGAAGTTTCATGGTTTTCACTTCTCCATTTTCTAAATAACAAGCTTTCATGCGATCGAAAAAGCCAAGCTGGTATTTTTGGTCTATTTCGCGGATATAATCGTTCATATTCCCGATGCTGCATCCGGAAGCTACTTCTTTTGCCATATCCACACACACAATTAAAAATTGATTTTTTTCAATTTTAAAAGATGCGTATAAATCTTTTCCATGCGCTTGCCAACTTCCTAAGAAATCGTAAACTCGCTCGGAAATATCTTTAACTTCCTTGGGTGTAAATTGCCTGCTGGCAGGATATACCACCACTTTGTAATTGTTGGTTTCTACTGTGTTTGAGGCTTCTATTTTCATATTTGAATTCTTACTGTTTTTTATAAATCTTCGGCTTCGGCAATAAGTTCTACAATGTCTTTTACTTCTACTTTTTGTGTTTTATCGAGGGATTTTATCCCGTCGCTCAACATTCCTTTACAAAACGGACACCCTGTTACCACAATATTGGGTTTGGTTTCCAAAGCTTCTTCGGTTCTTTCGATGTTGATGTCTTTGTCTCCCTTTTCGGGTTCTTTAAAAAACTGCGCACCACCTGCACCACAACAAAGGGCATTGTGCCGGTTTCTTCTCATTTCTACCAATTCGGCATCTAATTTCTGTAAAAGGGTTCTGGGGGCTTCATATTCTCCATTTCCTCTTCCTAAATAACAAGGATCGTGGAAAGTAATTTTTTCCCCTTTGAAACTTCCTCCTTCTATCTTCAGACGCCCTTCTTCCATTAATTGTACCAACAATTGTGTGTGGTGTACTACTTCATAATGCCCTCCCAAACTGGGATATTCGTTTTTAATCGTATTGAAACAATGTGGACAAGCGGTAACTATTTTTTTTATTCCATAACCGTTCAAAACTTCTATATTGGTCATGGCCATCATTTGGAATACAAACTCGTTTCCGGCCCTCTTAGCGGGATCTCCGGTGCAACTTTCTTCTTGCCCAAGAACAGCAAATTCTACGCCTATTTTATTTAAAATTTTCGCGAAAGCTTTTGTTATCCTTTTAGCTCTTTCATCGAAACTTCCGGAACATCCTACCCAAAAAAGAATTTCGGGGGCTTTGCCCTCTGCGGCGTATTCTGCCATGGTTTTTATCTTGAAATCCATTCGATTGATTCGGTTTTTAATTCAAAATTATTCTTCTGCCCATTTTAAGCGATCGGCTTGGTTGTATTGCCAAGGGGCGGCGTTGTTTTCAATATTCGACATCATCAGGTTCAACTCTTGTGGTGCTCCTGATTTTTCCATTACTAAAAATCTCCTCATCTCTACAATTATGGACATGGGATCTATAAGTACCGGACAGGCTTCTACACAAGCGTTGCAAGTGGTACATGCCCATAATTCTTCCTGAGTAATATAATCGTTCAACAAAGTTTTGCCATCATCCACAAACTTACCGTTTTTCTTTATGTTTTTACCCACTTCTTCCAGTCGGTCGCGCGTGGACATCATAATTTTACGCGGCGAAAGCTTTTTCCCTGTAATATTTGCAGGACAAACGGCGGTACATCTTCCACATTCCGTACAAGAATAGGCGTTGAGAAGCTGAACTCTGTTTAAATCGAAAACATCTTCCGCTCCAAATTTACCCGCTTCTTCCTCAGCTCCGTCTTCTGGCGCAGCAAAGGGGTCTGCATTGGGATCCATCATCATTTTTACTTCTCGGGTTACAGATTCCAAATTATCGAATTCTCCTTTGGGTGCTAATTTGGCAAACCAAGTATTGGGAAATGCAAACAAGATATGTAAATGCTTGGAATAATAAAGATAATTCATAAAAAAGAAAACTCCAATGATATGAAACCACCAAGCTGTGCGTTCTGCTCCTGCTAAAAACCCACTGCTCGCGCCATCTAATAAAGGGGCTACCAGATTCTCGCTAATGGGAAAATATCCGTGAGCGGGCAATAAATCTCTTGTTTGCAAAATCCAGTCGCTGGAATTCATGGTAAAAAAAGCAACCATTAACAGAAACTCGATAATCAAAATCCAGTTGGCATCATCATGTGGCCAACCGATGAGTTCTTTCATATTCAACCGTTTTACTTTCACGGCATTTCTTCGGATATAAAAGACAACTACGGCAATTACCACTAAGAAAGCCATAATTTCCAATACCGCTGTAAAAATGCTATAAAATCCTGCTCCTAAAATGCTTGCTAAATATCTGTGTGTTCCGAAAAGACCATCTATAAAGATTTCAATTAACTCGAAATTGACAATGATAAATCCTAAATAAACCAGGATATGCAAAATACCTGCAATAGGTTTTTTGGTCATTTTTCCTTGTCCTAAGGCTACTCTTCCCATTAAAGCCCAACGTTCGCTTTTTCTATCCGAACGATTGATTGGTCTTCCTAATTGGATATTGTTGTAAAGCTCTTTTAAACCTTTAAAAAAGATTCCAAATCCTATGATAAGCAGGAGGGCAAAAAGTATGTTGGGAATATACTGCATCTTTTTTGATTTTCGTTATTTGCTCGACTTTCCAAAGACGGAAAAATTAACATACCGATTGGGATGTTCTTTTAAATCTGAAATCAATGCATCTAAAGATGCCGCAGATTTATTTAAATTATTGTACAATTCATCGTCGCTTAAAAGCTTTCCAAGACTTCCTTTGCCTTCGTTTATTCCAGTAATTACTTTGTTCAATTCTTCAGAAGTTTGGCTAAGTTTGGCAATGGCATCGTTTAGTTTTTGTGCATCTATATTATCAGCAACTTTTCCATAACTCTTTATGGCTTCATTAGTATTGTTTAAAACTTCTTTTACCTGCTCTTGATTGCTGCTTATAAGTTTTCCGGCTTGTTCTGCGGTTATTTTAAATGCTTGGGTGGTGGCGTTAAGGTTAGCCAAAAGTTCTCTGATTTCTCTTCTGTTTTGCTCGTCTAATAATTTATTGGTGCTACCTGCCAGCGTATCTACCCTCGACAAAACAGAAGTAATCCGTTCCGACACAGGACCCAATTGATCGGTGATTTGAGATATGGCAGAAAGTTTCATTTCTCCACGAAGCGTATCTCCATCTTGTGCTTTAGGTCCGGTATAAACCAAGTTTATTTTCAGCGCTTTGTCATCCATTATCCCGGGAGAAAAAATCTCTACAGGAGAATCTTTAGAAAAAACGAAGTCTTCGTTTACGTTCACTTCTACCACAAAATAAACGTGTCCGTCTTTGGTGGTAATGGGACGAATATCTTCTACCTTTCCAACATTCAATCCATTAATGGATACAGGGCTGGATTTGGCAAGCCCTTGTACATTGTCGTACTTTATGAAAAAAGTGTTCTCGGTGGAAAAAATATTTTTCCCTTTCATAAATTGAAATAGTAATACAAATGCTACGATGGCAACTATAACAATAAGACCCGCTTTTAGTTCTTTAGATAGTTTCACTAATTTTCCTTTTTAGTGAACAAATATACTACTTTTTTAATGTAGTAATTGCTTTTTTGAAACAACGTTGCCGAAGCAACCTCATCCTATAAACGGCAGCACTAAAAGTTTGATTTTTCCCAAATAGCTGATTTATATATCTCGCTGCTTTTTTTAAATTTTGTGGCATCTATTAAATAAATTTATTAATACCCGTAGTGCATTATTAGACGATATTAATTTTCAGGTTATTGATATTCCTGTTAAACACAAATTTATTCAAATATTGAATAGTCGTAAGGGTTGTTATTTTTGCCAATATTCTTGTTTTAAATCCT
>Ga0206106_100351_pt1 | contig 46650 bp, 42 predicted proteins | sample 1B1ome_FD_148677 | JGI IMG/M metagenome (GOLD analysis project Ga0206106, IMG submission 148677) | Enriched microbial communities from leaf-cutter ant dump, University of Wisconsin, Madison, United States - 1B110A | ecosystem: Environmental > Terrestrial > Nest > Insects nest > Nest dump | place... | reverse complement strand
CAGTCCGTTGGAAACACGAACCTGACCAAAAGCCGGTTGCTCCAGAGCAAAGGCCAGGATCGCTGCTTCCGTCGCTTCTTCTACACGGTTCTTGATATTGGGCTTACGTCGGTTTGCATCTATCAGAGCTTCAACACATCCTGTTTCCACAGCTGCCTGATAGCGATAGAAAGTATCGCGAGAAAAACCCATCACCTTACAGGCACGGGATACATTGCCAAGCTCAGCTGCCAGATTAAGCAAGCCAATCTTGTGTTTAATGATTTTATGATGAACACTGCTCATGGGATTACTCCTTTACGCTTTCGCGTTCGGTTGATAAAGATTCGCACCTCTATCAAACCGGGTAATCCCACCTCTTGGCAAGACCTGCTGTCAGATCAAATATGAACTACTACACATGAAATAATACTGTTCTGAATGCTTACTTGAGTTGTTCGCGTAGCAGGTTAAGTATGTGTTGAGCAGTTTCTGAACCTTCAGCAACGCCATTCGTATTGAGTACGCTGACTTCACTGTTCAAACCGACCTCGCTTATTTTGATCTGATATTTCTCCGCTGAAGAATCCTTATTATCATCAGTATCACTTGACCAGAAAGCCAGCTTGGAGAGTAAACCTTTACCTTCAGCCGCTCTGCGGGTTTCTTCATCGGGGCTGATATAACGGACAAAATAGATTCCACTCGAACGATCCCGGTCTTCCACGGTAAAGCCGATCCGATCGAGTTCGTTTCCTACCCGTCGCCATGCACGATCAAACGGTTCCTTTATGATCAACACGCCTTTACGGGTTTTGTCCAGGAATGCTCGTTCCTCGACTATGCTGCTGGCGGCAACTTCGGCAGTTGCACGCTCTTCATCCATACCAAAGCGTTGCATCAGACGACTGAGCATTTCCGCTTCCAGCTCAGGATCGGATTTGCGCGGTTGCCAGATGGTACGATTGGTATTGCGATCCGCCAGTACTTCGATCATGCCGCGGTGGCTGATATAAACCTCGGTTACGCCAGGCTGCTCCTGTTCCAGGCGAGTGCGGAATTTATCGCGCTCGGCGGTGGAATAAAGGCCGTCCAGGAAAGTTGATAGTGCACTTCGAATAAGATCCTGAGGAATCTTGGCGCGATTTTCTGCCCAGTCAGTTTCCATGATTCCCACGTCAGGTGCTTCCATTTTGAGCAGAAATCCCATGTCCTGCCAGAATTCCTTGATAACCGGCCATACTGCAGCAGGCTCACGTGGTATGACCAGCCAGCGTTGTGTGCCGGATCGTTCGATATGAATTCCATCCTGCGCTGCAGTGGCGGAGAGTACGGGTGATCCCGATCGATCTCTCAACTGTCCGTTACGTGCGTTGCTGTAGGTTGAAAATGTTGCACTGCCGGATGCATCTACATCTGGTACGGCAAATCGGTCATTCGTTTCAGGGCTGGTCAGATCAGGCGGAACTTCAAGCGGCGGAAGTTTGCCAGCTGACTTGTAATCAATTTTTTTGTTTTCGGGTAATAGGCTGCAGCCCGGAATAAGAGCCACAAGTGTGATATTTGCAATCAGAAGCGTTGCCAGATGCTTATTGCGCATGGTAAACCTTTAAACCGTGATGCCAGCCTGGAGCATGGCTTTCCTGATCAGTTCGTGATATTGGCTCGATAAAGCCGTCAATGGCAGACGCAGACTGTCGTTGATCAATCCCATTCTTGCCACGGCCCATTTGACCGGAATCGGATTGGCTTCGACGAACAGATCAATATGCAGCCTGAACAGCCGGGTATTGATTTCCCGTGCCCGGGCCAGGTCTCCGGCAAAGGCAGCGGCGCACATCTCGTGCATCAGCCGGGGTGCGACATTGGCTGTTACCGAGATGGTGCCATGACCGCCGAGCAGCAGCAGTGCCAGTGCAGTGGCATCATCTCCACTGTAGACTGCAAAATTATCCGGCACACGTTGCAATAAATCACATCCTCGCGCAATATTGCCAGTGGCATCTTTGATACCGACGATACCGGGAACCTGTGCCAGCCGCAACGCGGTGTCGTTGCCAATGTCTACCACGGTTCGCCCCGGTACGTTGTACAGAATCATCGGGATGTCGACCGCTTCGGCAATCGCTTTGAAGTGTTGATACAACCCTTCCTGGGTGGGTTTATTGTAATAGGGAGCTACGGATAAGCAGGCATCTGCGCCGGCATTCTTCGAAAATACCGTCAGTTCGATTGCCTCGCGCGTCGAATTGGCGCCTGTACCGGCAATGACCGGAATGCGTCCGGCTGAGTGGGTGACTGCAGTACGGATTAACAAGTGATGCTCATCGAAATCCACGGTAGGAGATTCGCCTGTGGTGCCAACCACGACGATACCATCCGTTTTTTGTTCGATATGAAAATCGATCAGAGCGCAGAATCTGTCGAGATCCAGCGCTCCGTCTTCGAGCATGGGTGTGACGATAGCTACCAGGCTACCTGTGAACATGGCATATTATCCATCTGGAAACAATAATCGTTATTCTACCCGAAACCACCTGCCTTCATTCAACTTCAGCAATGGTCATGAGGCAATTTAACGTTGTGCGGTAAATTGCATGTGGCCGTTACTGTATTCCACCAGAATGGTATCCCCGGCAGAAAAATGGCCTTCCAGCAGCTCTTTTGCCAATGGGTTTTCGATCTGAGCCTGAATGGCTCGTTTCAGTGGCCGTGCACCGAATACCGGATCGAACCCGACTTCAGCCAGTTTAGTCAGTGCCGGTTCCGAAATTGTCAGCTTCATATCCATTTGCGTTAGTCTTTTGCCCAGGTTGCTCAGCTGAATCCGGGCAATCGATTTGATATCCGTTTCACCCAGTGCATGGAAAACGACTACTTCGTCGATACGATTGATGAATTCAGGCCGGAAATAGGTTTTAACTTCTCCCATCACTGCCAGTTTGATGACTTGGTAATCGTCTCCGCTCATTTGCTGGATCATTTGTGAACCCAGGTTGGAAGTCATAACGATGACCGTGTTCTTGAAATCCACAGTACGTCCCTGACCATCCGTCATCCGCCCGTCATCCAGCACCTGCAGCAGGACATTGAATACATCCGGATGCGCTTTTTCTACTTCATCGAGCAGAATGACGGAATAAGGTTTGCGTCGCACCTGTTCAGTCAGATAACCGCCCTCCTCGTAGCCGACGTATCCCGGTGGCGCGCCGATCAGGCGTGCGACCGAGTGTTTCTCCATGAATTCGGACATGTCCACCCGGATCAGGTGCTCCTCGGAATCGAACAGAAATCCTGCCAGTGCCTTGCACAGTTCGGTCTTGCCCACACCAGTCGGCCCCAGGAACAGGAAAGATCCATAAGGGCGATTGGGATCGGCAAGCCCGGAGCGGGAACGACGGATCGCATCGGAAACCAGTCGAACGGCTTCATCCTGGCCGATGACACGTTCGTGCAATTTATCTTCCATGAACAGCAATTTCTCACGTTCACCCTGCATCATTTTGGAAACCGGAATACCGGTTGCGCGTGAAACGACTTCGGCAATTTCTTCGGCACCTACCTGGGTACGGAATAATTTCGGTTGCGCGGTTTCTTCGGTTGATTCAGCGTGATGGAGTTGTTCGGCAAGCTGTGCTTCCAGCTGCGGAATACGGCCGTACAGTAATTCAGAAGCTTTTTGCAAATCACCTTTGCGTCGAGCGGCTTCCTCTTCACGGCGCAGTTTATCCAATTCTTCTTTGATTTCCTGTGAGCCTTTTGCACGGGATTTTTCTGCTTTCAGTATTTCATCCAGATCGGCATATTCCCGTTCCAGTTTGCTGATTTCTTCTTCAAGCAATGCCAGGCGCTTTTTGGAAGCTTCATCCTTTTCTTTCCTGACGGCCTCGCGTTCAATTTTCAGCTGGATCAGACGCCGGTCGAGTTTGTCCATGACTTCCGGTTTGGAATCCCGCTCCATGCGAATACGTGCTGCCGCTTCATCGATCAGATCGATGGCTTTGTCTGGCAGAAAGCGGTCAGTAATATAGCGATGGGAGAGTTCGGCTGCCGCAACGATGGCCGGATCAGTGATTTCCACGCCATGGTGTAATTCATATTTTTCCTGCAGACCACGCAAAATGGCAATCGTTGCTTCAACGCCGGGTTCATCCACCAGCACTTTCTGGAAACGGCGTTCCAGGGCAGCATCCTTTTCAACATATTTGCGATATTCATCCAGCGTGGTTGCGCCTACGCAGTGCAACTCGCCGCGTGCCAGCGCCGGTTTGAGCATGTTGCCCGCATCCATGGCGCCCTCTGCCTTGCCGACTCCTACCATTGTGTGCAGTTCGTCGATGAATACGATGGTGCGGCCCTCATTCTGTGCCAGCTCCTTCAGCACGGCTTTCAACCGTTCTTCGAATTCGCCGCGGTATTTGGCGCCTGCCAGCAGCGCAGCCATATCCAGTGACAGCACCCGCTTATTTTTCAGTGTTTCAGGTACTTCCCCGTTGATGATGCGCTGTGCCAATCCTTCCACAATTGCCGTTTTCCCGACCCCGGGCTCGCCAATCAGGACCGGGTTGTTTTTGGTGCGTCGCTGCAGTACCTGAATTGTCCGTCGAATTTCATCATCCCGTCCAATTACGGGATCGAGCTTGCCTGAACGCGCGCGCTCAGTCAGATCCAGTGTGTATTTCTTCAATGCCTCACGACTGCCTTCCGCCTCGGCATCGGTCACCTTTTCTCCGCCGCGCACGGAATCGATCGCCTGCTCCAGCGCAGCACGTGTTGCTCCATATTGTTTCAGCAATCGCCCGGTTTCTCCTTTGTCTTCCAATGCTGCCAGCAGGAATATTTCTGAGGCGATGTACTGATCTCCTCTTTTTTGTGCTTCCTTGTCCGTCAGATTGAGCAGATTGGCCAGATCGCGGGAAACATTGATTTCTCCGCCCGTACCTTCTACCTTGGGCAGCAGTTTCAGGCTTTGTATCAGTGTCTGACGCAAGGGCTGAGTATTTACACCGGCGCGCTGCAACAATGAAGTAATGCTGCTGTCATCCTGTTGCATCAGGGCGAGCAGCAGATGCTGCGGTTCGATGTAGGGGTGATCCTGACCTAGCGCCATGCTTTGCGCATCGGTGAGCGCTTGCTGAAACTTGGTGGTGAATTTGTCAAACCGCATATCATCTCCTGAAAATAAAATAGATTGGAATGTCCCTACTATATGATGTAACTGTGAAATTTCAAGCAGGCTGTGGGATTTGATTTTGTGATCAGAAGTATCTTGTTCTGCATAGTGTGTTTTGTCTAACAGAATGATCCAGCCAGTGAGTGGCGGTATAATCGGCCCTTTCCAAATACAACAAGATTATTGTCTTGAGTCGTTTTATGTATTCCAAACCCGAACTTTTCCAAAGGACGCCATGGTTGAATGGCGAAGATATCGAAGCCAAACGTACAGAGTTGCGTGCATATTTTCACACTACGTTGGACAGGTATGAGCAGTTGTTCGAGACTTTGTGCAGTGATGAGGCCTATTACGACAGGCCGATTTCATTGCGTCATCCCCTGATTTTTTATCTGGGACATACCGCCACTTTTTTTGTCAACAAACTGGTGCTGGCCGGCGTACTGGCGGAGCGTATCAATCCGAGGCTGGAATCCATATTCGCGGTGGGTGTGGATGAAATGAGCTGGGATGATCTGAATACGGCTCACTATGACTGGCCGACGGTTGAGGAGGTGATGGCTTATCGTCGCGCCATGCGTGACAAGGTGGATGCGCTTATCAGCTCCTTGCCGCTGACATTACCCATTTCATGGGAAAGTCCGTGGTGGGCGATCGTGATGGGCGTGGAGCACGAACGTATCCATCTTGAAACTTCTTCCGTATTGATCCGCCAGCATAAACTCAAATATGTACAGCCTCATCCCGCCTGGCAACCTTGTCGTAATAGCGGAAACGCACCGGAGAACGAGATGGTCCCGGTTCCGGCGGGAAAGGTAGTTCTAGGCAAAGATAAGACAGATCCTGTTTACGGATGGGACAACGAATATGGTCACCATGAGGCTGAGCTTTCTGCTTTCCAGGCCAGCCGCTATCTGGTAAGCAATCAGGAATTTCTTGGTTTCGTGGAAGCACGAGGGTACGAAACGAATGATTACTGGGAAGAAGAAGGACTGGCGTGGCGGCAGTTCAGTGAGGCTGCGTGTCCGACTTTCTGGGTCTGGAAGGGCGATCAATGGCGGTTACGCCTGATGACGGAAGAAGTGCCCATGCCTTGGAATTGGCCGGTGGAAGTCAATTACCATGAAGCCAAGGCATTCTGTAACTGGAAGCAGAAAACAACCGGGCAGCCGGTGCGTTTGCCGACGGAAGACGAGTGGTACCGTTTGTATGATGTCGCAGGGCTGAGCGAGGTACCACATATGGCACCGGCAAAAGGTAACGTTCATCTCGATCATTATGCTTCCAGCTGTCCAGTGGATGAATTTCAGCAGGGTGAGTTTTTCGACATCGTGGGTAACGTCTGGCAGTGGACGGAAACACCAATCTATCCCTTTACCGGTTTTGAAGTGCATCCGCTGTACGATGATTTTACGACTCCCACTTTTGATGATCGGCACAATCTCATCAAGGGAGGATCGTGGATCGCGTGCGGCAATGAATCCATCCGGGCATCACGCTATGCTTTCCGCAGACATTTTATTCAGCATGCGGGATTCCGTTATGTGATTTCCGATATACCTGCTACCCATCATAGTTCACATTATGAAACCGACAAACTGTTGTCGGAGTATGCCGAATTTCACTATGGTGATACCTATTTCGGGGTGTCCAATTTCCCGGTTGCATTGGCCGATCTGGCCATTACTGCGATGGGCAGTCGTCCGGCACACAGGGCGCTCGATCTGGGGTGTGCTTCCGGACGTGCAACGTTTGAGCTGGCACGGCATTTCGATCATGTTACCGGTGTCGATTTTTCTGCGCGTTTCATCAACCAGGGTGTGGCACTGGCCGAACATGGCATCCTGCGTTATACCCTCGTGGATGAGGGAGAACTGGTTTCCTACCGGGAACGTACACTTGCCGAACTGAATCTGGAGAGTGTCAGGCACAAGGTCGAGTTTTTCCAGGGGGACGCCTGTAATCTCAAACCTATACTGACAGGTTATGATCTGATTCTGGCGATCAACCTGATCGATCGTTTGTATGAACCTGCCAAATTTCTCACCATGGTGCATGAGCGACTGAATCCTGGGGGAATGCTACTGATTGCATCACCTTATACATGGCTGGAAGAACACACCAAACGAGAGTATTGGATTGGCGGTTTCAAACGGGATGGTGAGAATTTCACTACACTGGATGGCCTGAAAGAAACACTGGGTAAACATTTCCGGCTGATCGGCGCGCCACGTGAAGTGCCTTTCGTGATTCGTGAAACCCGGCACAAGTTTCAGCATACATTGTCGGAAGTGACAATCTGGGAGAGAGTCGTTTGAGCGACGATTTCGACCGTGAAATCGATCGCACCGGGACGTACAGCACGAAATATGACGGCCGCCAGGCAATGTTCGGCCACCCGAATGTCATGCCACTGTGGGTGGCCGATATGGATTTTGCTGCTCCGGCAGCAGTGACTGAAGCACTGGTCGCACGCGCTGCCCATCCGGTTTACGGCTATACGCTTTTTCCTGACAGTCTGTATGAAGCGCTGATTGACTGGCTGAAATCGCGTCATGGCTGGAGAGTAGAGCGGGAGTGGATCGTATTCTGTCCCGGGGTAGTCCCTTCCCTCAGTGCGACAATTCTCGCACTGAGTGAGCCAAATGAATTCGTCATCGTTCAGCCGCCGGTATATTATCCGTTCTTCTCGGTGATCAAAAAGGCGGGTAGGAAACTTTTGACCAGTGCATTGCAACTGGTGGAAGAAAGCTACCGGATGGATTTTGCCGATCTTGCACAGCAGGCTGCCACCGCGCGCATGCTGTTATTTTGTTCTCCGCATAATCCGGTTGGCCGGGTGTGGGGCAGACCGGAACTGGAAAAGTTGCTGGATATTGCCAGACAACATCGACTCATCATCGTATCCGATGAAATTCACGCTGACCTGATTTACTCCGGTAACAAGCATCATATCCTCGCCAACCTGGCCGATTCTCCAGAATCAATTATTACTGCTGTCGCACCGAGTAAAACGTTCAACATCCCCGGACTTAATTTATCTGCTTTGATTGTTCCCAATCCGGAGTACCGGGCAGCAATTCGGGATCAACTGGAAATGATACATGTCAGTGCCGCCAATCCATTCAGTATCGTTGCATTTGAAGCAGCATACCGTACCGGAGGTGAATGGTTGGATGCTCTGGTGATTTATCTCACAGCCACACGGGAGATGGTGCGGCAATATCTGGCTGAGTATCTGCCGGAAGTTCAGCTGATTCCTTCACAGGGTACCTATCTGTTGTGGCTGGATTGTCGCGGGTTGGGCATGAATGACAATGAACTCGAACATTTCTTCATTTTTGAGGCGGGAATCGGGATGAACCCTGGCATTTCTTATGGCCGGGAAGGTAGTGGTTTTATGCGCATGAACATCGGTGCGCCCCGACACCGGATCAGACAGGCGCTGGAGAGTATTCGCAATGCACTTGAACGAAGAAAAAACAGCGCTTCCTGAGAATGGGTTGATTTCCTTCCCGGGAAAGTGCTGGTAAATAGACGAATACGGTTGCAACTGTGAGCACAGGGAAAGAATGGTGCCACGTCTTATCTTTGCAGAATCCATGAGGGTTGAGAAGTAACCTGGAGAAACGGAAACAAAGGCGGCAAAAGGATATAAAAGTACTGGATTATTGTTACACCAGCCTGCAGCTTTTTTGCAATAACGTAATTTTGCAGAGGTTTCTTAATTTTTTGTTTTGCATATTCTGGAATTTTCGTCATGTCTTATATCCCCAGGCAAGAATCATTATTCGATCCCGTCGATAGTAGCGAACTTACCGTTACTGATGTTTTGACACGCACAAAACCGCAAACCAGGCAGCAGGCAACTTTTCAGCGCCTGATTCAGCAAATTGACGAACAACGTGTCCAGGTTGTGGAGTGGCGCACTTACAGTGAACGCTATGGCCAGCGCGTGGGTAGTGAGTTGATGCCCCCTGCTTGCGCAACTGCGTGAGAAGCGTATCGCTATGCTGCGTCTGTTTGATATGCAGTTTCATCAGCGCAATGTCGTTCGTGGCAAGCAACAACGCGCAAAGCTGTGCGATATCATTCTCGATCTGGCGAATGAATTGTTGCTTGAGCAGCGCGATGAGGAAATCGTGGCACTGTATAACAAATATAACAATCTCAGTTATGACGATCAGACCGCAATTGATAAGGTAATCTCACAGGACATAGTTGAAAAGCTGTTTGGTGTGCGTCTGGACGATGACAATGCAGATGTCAGCATGGAGGAAATGCTGGCAAAAGCCATGCATCAGCGGCAGGAAGAAGCCAGGAATAAAGCCGGATCAGGCTCACGCTGTCGCAAATCAGCCAAACAGGCGGCTGCTGAGGAGAAGCGTGCTGCAGCAAAAAAAGAAATCAGCCAGTCTGTGCGTGAAATTTATCGCAAACTGGCCAGCAGCCTGCATCCTGATCGCACAAGCAACGATCTGATGGCGGATGAGAAAACTGCCCTGATGCAGCGCGTCAACCAGGCTTATGATCGGGGTGATTTACTTGAGCTGCTGAATATCCAGCTCGAAATCGAACAGATTGATACCAGTTATCTTATCAATTTGCCTGACGAGCGTATTGAACATTACATTCAGGTACTGCGTGAGCAACTGGCGGAACTCAAGACGGAACTTGCGTCGTTATTGATGCCCTACCGGGGGCTGGTGCCGTATACACAGAAAATCAGGCCGACCCATGTTGACAAGGCAATGGATGCTGAAATCAAGCGGTTGGAAATGGATTTGCAGCAAGCTGATATTGACCTTGCAGCTTTCCAGGATGCTAAACAGCTTGTTACCTTCATTAAGCGCTATCAGGTAGATAACAAGTCCGACGAGTTTGATGAGTTGCAAATGCTGGATGATTTACTGAGCAGTTTTTCTGCGCCACCTCCCCGTCGGCGTAAGCGCTGAGCACAATCAGGCACGTTTCAGCAGTCAGAAGAAGAGAATTTGTTTTGCATTTCGATAGCGTTGCTGGATCACTTTATCTTACGAGAAGGCCATTTATGATAGTCGCTTTATATAGTGAGGCGGATGGAACCATAAGTGACGGTTAACCGGATTTTGCAGGTTTATTACAGCATCGGTTTGATGATTTCTTCGATCTGTTTTTTCTTGATTCTTCCCAGATGGGTATCGACGATCATACCATTGCGGTCGATCGTGACGGTAAAAGGCAGAGCGCCCTGCAAGTTGCCCATGGCCTCTGCAAGTGAAAAGGCATCGAATTCGCCGACCAGCACAGGATAGTTGATATTGAATTCCTTGCTGAACGCGGCTACTTTCTCAGTATCGTCTATGGCGATACCGAGAATGACCAGATCATTTTGATGGTATGCCGAATAAGTATCGATCAACTCCGGAATTTCATCGCGGCAGGGCAGGCACCAGGTTGCCCAGAAATTGACGATGACGATCTTTCCTCGCCATTGAGACAGGGCTTGAGGGGTGCCATCTAGGGCAGACAAGGTTGCATTGAAGAGTTTATCGGCTCCGGCTTTTCTATCAGCACTCGACAAGGAGACTGTGATGCCCATTTCTCTTGATTTGTAAGCAAAACCAGCGGCCAGTGAAAGAATTGCAACGATGACGTAGAACGAAAACTTGTTGGGTTTGGACATAAAGAATTCCGGAGAAAGTTTATATGTGGTAGAGATACCGGGTTTATACCAGAAATACCGGTATCAGAGGTTTCTCTACACTGGCAGACTGGTAATCAGCCGGTTATCAGAGCAGGATTGCGTCCAGTACTGTGACGAAATCTCTTTTATCGAGGTAGCCAATGATTTTGATGTTGGGAATCTCGACTCCCTGCCGGTCAAAAAACAGAATTCCGGGTGGGCCAAAGAGCTTGAAACGTTTGAGCAGAGCAGCATCATCCGGCGTGCCATCAGTGACATTGATCTGCACCAGTTCGACATTTTTCAAGCGTGCCCGAACCTGCGGGTCAGTGAAGGTAAAGCGCTCCATTTCTTTGCAGGAAATACACCAGTCTGCGTAAAAATCGATCATGACATAACGCCCTTGTGATTGCCGAATGAGTTCATCCAGCTCGGCAATCGTTTTAACCTGCTTGAATGGCAGAGATTCATTTGTGTTCACAGATGGTTCAGCGAGCTGACCGGAAGGGGTGGTAGCAGCCAGGCTGAACTTGGATAGAGGTTGCAGAATATCCCGGCTTCCGGAAAGTACACCAATGAGCAAGGCAACACCCATCAGTAGTGCGATGACGCCGATTCCCTTGAGAAACTTGTTGAAACCTGATGCATGGCCGGGCAGTGGATCGAGTGCGTGCAGGTAGATTGCCGAGATGATCAGCAGTGCTGCCCAAAGCAGCATGTGCACAACTTCCGTGATAACAGGCGAGACCAGCCAGATTGCTACAGCCAGCAGCAGGACACCAAAAAACTGCTGGACAGATTTCATCCAGGCACCAGATTTGGGCAGTAATGCACCGGCTGAGACGCCCAACAGCAGCAATGGCATCCCCATTCCCAGTGCCATAATGAACAGTGCGGAACCGCCCAGTATGATATCGCGCGTCTGGCTGATATAAATCAGTGCACCCGCCAGCGGAGCGGCGACGCAAGGGCTGACGATCAGAGCAGATAGTGCACCCATTCCGAATACGCCGGTAAGCTGACCTCCCTTGAAATGACCTGTTTCTTCGACCAGCTTATTTTGTATAAAAGATGGCATCCGCAGTTCATAGAAGCCAAACATCGAAAAAGCCAGTGCCACGAAGACCAGTGCAAATGTTCCCAGTACCCAAGCATTTTGCAGTGCGGCAGACAGCATGGTGCCGGACAGACCCGCTGCTGCACCGGCGATGGCATAGGTGATCGCCATACCCAGTACATAGGCCAGCGCCAGCATGAAACCGCGCAATTTCGACATTTGCTGCCCTTTGCTGGCAATGATTCCGGACAAAATCGGAAACATGGGAAATACGCAGGGAGTAAAGGCGAGCAGCAAGCCAATACCAAAGAATCCACTCAGAATTAGCCAGAAATTGCCGCTGGCGAACAAGCGCTCTATTTTGTAGGACTCCGTTTCAAACAATGGGGCGTTGTCTGTCTGGAACAATTCGGCTGTAGCGTCGTTTTCGGCTGCCTGAGCATTTCCACTGATCGTGCCGGCAACCGTGTTGATCGCAGCCGTGACAGCCGGCAGCAGGATGTCATTTACCTTGTTGATCGGTGCATAGCACACACCGATGGGTTCGTTGCACCCCTGATAAGTGGCAAACAGGGAAAGTTGCTCCGGTGCGGATACATCTCGGCGTAGTGAGATGACAGCTTCCAGGGGCTGGTAATAAACTTCCGTTTGACCAAAGGCGGGGTCCTGCTTCATTTTGCCCGGTGGAAGCGCTACCTGGTCGACATGGATACCTGCACTTTTCGATTCAAAATTGATTTTATCCCGATAGAGGTAGTAGTCTTTGGCAGGTGTCAGGCGGGCAATCAGTGTACGGTCATCCCGGACTTCGAGCGACAGCTTGAAAGCTTCATCCGGTGGCAGCAGTTCCTGTTCAGTCTGTTCGGAACTGACACCCAGCCGCTGCAGAATGCTCATCAATCCTCCCGATGAGCCTTCTTCGGCCAGGGTGTGGGTGCTTACCAGGCACAGTAACAGTAAAATGGTCTTTATCCAGCGCATGAGCTATCTCGGTTAAGTAACTGTTTCGGTTGTTTCGTGAGTGATCCACTGTAAGTAAGCAGGCAATCCGTTATCGACAGGGACAGCAATAATTTCGGGGAGTTCATAAGGGTGCAGTGATCTGATTGCCTGTTCCACTGCTTCATAACGCTGCCGGGTGGTTTTGATCAGCACCGGAACTTCATTGGCTGTTTCAGTCAGGCCCTGCCACCGGTAAACAGAAGTACACCCCTGTAGAATGTTGATGCAGGCAGCCAGTCGGCGGTCAACCAGCATTTCTGCCAGTTCCCTGGCGATTGCGTCATTCGGGAAGTTGGTCAGAACGAGCAGAATTTGTGATGATCCGGTCATTTCATGGAGTTTTGAGAATTATCATCCCGGCAGCTGATCTGAATTTCTATGATATTCTATTGTAGTAAATGCGATTTCCCGTGGCAATCAACAAGAAGATGGCGTGAAACGATATGATGAAAAATCTGTTTGTGTTACTCCAGTCTATTACAGCTATTTTTCCTGTCAGTATTTTCTTTACTTACATCATTATGGATGAGGGTGATCAGTTTACCTACGAACATTATCTGGTTACGGTACTGAGTGCTTTTCCTTTTTTCATGGTTCTGCTGATCAAATACTTCATATCCGGATTCGAGAACAAGTAGTGTTTTCGGTCGATATGAGATCCGGTATTTCGGACTTACGTCGATATCGATGATACAACCTTGTTTCTGGAGCCGGATACCACTGCAAATGAACAAAATTACTTATTTTCTCGCTGTATCCACGTTTTTTGTTTTCTTATGTGGGGTGTCGTTGGCCGCCCGGGCAGAAAAAAGTTACGCCAGTGACCAGGTAGAAGTATTGATGCGAACCGGCCCTAGTCAGCAGCATGCGATCGTAAGGATGCTGAAAAGTGGTGCGGCGCTGGAAGTATTGGAGCGTGACCAGAACAAGGGATATTCCAGAGTCAGGACTACTGGAGGCACAGAAGGCTGGGTGCTGTCCCGGTATTTGATGGCTGATCCCGCGGCGCGTGAATTGCTTGAAAAATTGAGCAGTGATTTTTCCGGATCAGACAATCGGTCGGATAGCATTCGTGCACAGGCTGATCTCGTCAGGCATGAATTTGGGATGCAGAAGAAGCGGGCAGAAACCCTTGAGAAAGACAATAAACGATTGGAAGCCGAATTATCCAGAATCAGGCAATTATCTGCCAACGCGGTGCAATTGAATGGTGAAAATCAGGAAATGCGACAACAGGTAGCTGATCTGAAGATCAAACTCGATGAACTTGAACAGGAGAATCATGTGCTCAGCGGGCAGATTGAACGCGAGTGGTTCTATGCCGGAGCACTGGTGCTGTTTGCCGGTTTGTTTCTGGGGCTGGTCATTCCACGTATTCAATGGCGCAAACGGTCACGTTACAACGACTTCTGAATAACCGGCAATCGATCAATACAGGATCAGCGCACTCGGGTGCTGAATACGTATTGAAAAATGGTTTTTCCGGCGTGATACCCAGCCACGTACTTCAAGCGGTTTGTTTAAATAGGTTTCAAGGGGAGGGAACAGGGCCAGATCCCGATTGGCGAAAGACAGATCGAAGTTATCACTGATAATGAGCCGGCTGAACCGGCGATTTCGTTTGAGTGCTTTGGCCTTTACCCGATAACGTTGCCAGCCGAATGGCTTCTCGGTCAATCTGACCAGCGGGCGTGGCTGGTAGTATTGCATTGACCAGATTCCAAGTTTCCTGGCTTCAGCCCGTTGCTGTGCCCTGATGAGCGTATTGGCGTGGAGCAGGTTGGGCGGGATCAGGTTGACCGTGGCCAACCCCTTCTCCACCAGGGAAAGATTGATATGTTTCCACTCGGAAGATACAAATGAGCCAGTATTCTTTTATAGTGATCATGCGTTTGCCGGTCATGTTCCAGATATACGCTGCGTCCTTGTAATTTTTCTTGCAGCCACTTTTTTGCATCTGCCCCGCCTGGTTCTCCCGGGTGGTACCGGTTTCTGGTTTCAGGTGCATTTATACCCAGCAACCTTACCCGCTTGTTGTTCTCGAGTACGATGGTGTCGCCATCGACGACCCGGATAACCCGGTACTTGCTGCGAGCCGGTAGAGTGGCTGGCTGTAAGGGTTTGGCTGCGGGCGTGGGTATATCTGAATAAAGCGTGTGGCCATGAGAATCCGTAGAGCGATAGATGGTCTCGGCCAGACCCGATTGGGCATGAAGGAGAATCAGTAGAGCTGCAAGAGGATAAATCATCCTGAAAAAGAACGATGGGGTGAGTTGTATCCGGAGTGCTCTGGTAAAATACATTGCTTTGAATCCAGTCGGAATTATTCAGATTGAATGGCCCGTACAGCCAATAGCGGCGATAAGACACGAAACCAGGGATATTACGCATGCCACTGAAATTTTGGAAGGCGAGAGGCGGGTTAGCTGATGGCTGACGATGCGTTGATCGAATTCAGTAAAGTCAATTTTTCCTATGGTCCCCGGCCGATCCTGAAAGGGGTCGATATGCGCATGTCGCGGGGGCAGGTGATTGCTATCATGGGCGGCAGCGGATCAGGAAAAACTACACTGCTGCGCCTGATCGGCGGTGAAGTCAGGCCTTCGGCAGGTTCCGTCACCGTAGCGGGACAGGTCGTACATGAACTTGGCCGGAATGAATTATTCAGGCTGCGGCGCAAAATGGGTATGCTGTTTCAGTTTGGCGCCCTGTTTACGGACTTGTCGGTATTCGATAATGTTGCCTTCCAAATGCGTGAACATACGAATCTGCCTGAGTCGATGATTCGGGATCTGGTCTTAATGAAACTGCATGCGGTGGGTTTGCGCGGTGCGTGTCACCTGATGCCGGCACAGCTTTCCGGCGGGATGGCGCGGCGTGTGGCGCTGGCACGTTCTATCGCACTGGATCCCATGCTGATGATGTTTGATGAGCCGTTTACCGGTCTGGATCCGATTTCATTGAGTGTGATCGGTGGCCTGATCCGTCGTCTGACCGATACGCTTGGCATGACTTCCATTCTGGTGACGCATGATGTTCAGGAATCATTACGGATAGTCGATTACATTTATTTTCTGGCAGATGGGGTGATTGCTGCCCATGGAACACCTGATGAAGTGCGTGAATCGAAAGTGCCGTTCGTCCATCAGTTCATCCATGGTGAAACAGATGGTCCGGTGCCATTTCATTACCAGGCACAGGCTTATTCGCAGGATCTGGATATAGGTGTCATGGAGAGATGATCAGACATTGGCAGCATGAATGATAGGAATGATCAGTTTGGCTAAACGTATCAAGACCATTATTGAATCGATCGGGCACAGAGTGGTCGACAGTATCTGGCGATTGGGATGTGCAACCCGTTTCGTATTGCTGGTGTTGTTGAAATCCATGCCTGGTTTTCTGCGTTTCCACCTGATTACACGCGAGATATATTTCGCCGGTGTCCTGTCACTGATCATCATTCTGGTATCCGGGCTGTTCGTCGGCATGGTGCTGGGTCTGCAAGGATATGAAACACTGCAGAAGTTCGGTTCTGAGTCGGCCGTAGGAACGCTGGTGGCGTTATCCCTCGTGCGAGAGCTGGGCCCTGTCATTGCTGCATTGCTGTTTGCCAGCCGTGCCGGCTCAGCCATGACAGCCGAAATCGGTTTGATGAAAGCAACCGAACAACTGGCTGCCATGGGAATGATGGCGGTGGATCCGATTGCACGTATCGTTGCGCCCAGATTCTGGGGAGGTGTGTTTTCCATGCCGCTGCTGGCAGCGATGTTCTCTGTTATGGGGGTATTTGGCGGATATCTGGTGACGGTGGTTTTCATCGGTGTGGATGAAGGATCTTTCTGGTCACAGATGCAGAGTTCGGTTGATTTCCGTTATGACATCGTGAATGGTGTCATCAAAAGCTGTTTCTTCGGAGTCGTTATAACGGCAATTGCCGTGTTTGAAGGGTTTGATGCGCCGCCAACAGCTGAAGGGGTATCGGGTGCGACCACCCGTACAGTGGTAACTTCCTCGCTCGCGATTCTGGGGCTGGATTTTGTTTTGACTGCATTCATGTTCAGGGGAGTAAGCTGATGCAACGTACCATGATGGATTTTTGGGTGGGTCTGTTCGTCATGGCAGGTATTGGCGCACTGCTGATTCTTGGATTGAAAGTGGGTAATCTGGCCGATTTCCAGCCGGAAGGAAGTTATGTACTGGTAGGAAATTTCGAGAACATCGGTGGTTTAAAGGTCAGAGCCCCGGTAAAAAGTGCGGGTGTAGTGGTGGGGCGTGTGATGGATATACAGTTCAGTGTGCAGACTTATGATGCAGTAGTCACCATGAAAGTGGATACGCGTTATCAGTTTCCAAAAGATACTTTTGCCAGCATTCTGACGTCGGGGCTGCTGGGCGAACAATATATCGGACTGTTACCAGGGGGTGACGAGGAGATGCTCACGAATGGTGAAAAGATCATGAAAACCAACTCGGCCATTGTGCTTGAGGATATGATCGGGCGATTCCTGTTCGATAAGGCCTCAGAGAAAAAGAATTCAGATCCGGAAATTTGAAATAGGTGATAAAACATGAAAACACGCATTGGTAACTTTTTTTTACTGGTATTACTGGCTGTTGTATTGCCTGCATCGGCACAGAGCAGCTCACCGGACACGCTGATCAGAAATACGGTCGATGAGGTGGTGGCTGTGCTGAAACAGGATGATGGAATCAAAGCAGGTAATCAGGATAAAGTGCTGAGTCTCATCCGGGAAAAGATATTGCCTCATTTCAACTTCACGCGTATGACCCAGCTGGCGATGGGTAAGAACTGGTCTCTTGCGGGTCCGGAGCAAAAGAAATCTCTGGTGAAAGAGTTTCGTACCCTGCTGGTACGAACCTACTCCAATTCGCTGACCACATACCGTGACGAAGTCATCAAAGTCAGTCCGACAAATGTCGGTTCGCAGGATACCAGAGCAACAGTCAAGACGCTGGTGATTCAGGGTAGCGGGAAACAGCCTGTACCGATCGACTATGCCATGGAAAAGAGCAATAGTACTTGGAAGGTATATGATGTAACGGTTGCCGGAGTCAGCTTGGTTACCAATTATCGGGGTACTTTCAACAGCCAGGTCAGAGATGGTGGCGTGGATGGGCTGATCACGGCGCTTGCAGAGAAGAATGCATCGATGCGGGGAAAGTAGTGTGGCCGGAACGGATGCATATATTCGCTTGGAGGGAGCCTGTCTCTTTGTCAGCGGTCCGGTAACTTATGACAATGTAGTTGAGGTGACTCGCGCAGGTGAGGCAGTAATCGAAGCAGATGATATGCTGATCGACCTGGCAGGGGTTACTCGAGTGGATTCCTCGGCCGTCAGCATGCTGCTTGAGTGGATGCGCACCACACAGACATACGGCCGGAGAATCGAATTCATCAATCTGCCGTCAAATCTGGCTGACCTCATAGAATTGTATGATGTAGGTGGCCTGATTCCGACTGATAAACCGGCAGAATCCATCTGATCTGACGGATTCTGCCATTTCCTTGTTTTCATTTCAGTAATACGCTGATGTTTCCTATTACCAGATGACCCCGGCGATCGAGGTACGGCAGCTGAGCAAACGCTACGGCAAGCTGGTTGCACTGGATAATGTCGATCTGGTCGTTCAACCGGGGGAATTCTTCGCATTGCTGGGGCCCAACGGAGCTGGTAAAACCACATTGATCAGTATTCTGGCGGGCCTGACCCGGGCAAGCCAGGGAACTGCCAGAGTAATGGGGTACGATGTGCTGTCCGGATATCGTGAAGCCCGGAGAAGATTGGGAGTGGTTCCGCAGGAACTGGTATACGATCCATTTTTCACGGTGCGTGAGATGTTGGTCATCCAATCGGGCTATTTCGGGATCAGATGCAATGATGTCTGGATCGATGAAATTTTGCAGTATCTCGATCTTGCTGATAAGGCACATACCAATGTGCGTGCCCTGTCGGGGGGTATGAAACGGCGTTTGCTGATCGCGCAGGCGCTGGTGCATAAACCGCCGGTGATCATTCTTGACGAACCCACGGCGGGGGTAGACGTGGATTTGCGCCAGAGTTTGTGGCAGTTCATCCGGCAGCTCAATCTCGAAGGTCATACAGTTGTACTGACCACGCATTATCTGGAAGAAGCTGAGGCTTTGTGTAATCGTGTGGCAGTGCTCAAGCAAGGCAGAATTGCCGCACTCGACAGTATGCATAATCTCGTGCGCAGTACCAGAGACTATACGCTGGAGTTGCGTTTGCCCACCGATACACTGCCACCCGGGCTGGATGTGTGGCCAGGCGGGCATGATGGTTGCCTGCACAACCTGAAGATAAAGGATTACACCGAGATTGAAACGGTATTGTCAATATTGCGTCAATCCGGAATTGAGGTGCTCGATATGCGGTTACTCCAGCCTGATCTGGAGACTGTGTTCATGAAGATTATGGAAACCGATACAGCAGGGGTGTCATGACCGGCTTTTATACTCTGTTTCACAAGGAGCTGCTGCGTTTCTGGAAAGTCAGTCTCCAGACGGTTCTTGCGCCGGTATTATCCAGCCTGCTTTATCTGCTGATTTTCTCACATGTTCTTGCGGCACGAGTAGAAGTTTATGGCAGTATTCCCTATACCGTTTTCCTGGTTCCCGGGCTGGTGATCATGGCTGTCTTGCAGAACGCTTTTGCAAATTCATCTTCCAGCCTGATCCAGTCGAAAATAACCGGGAATCTGGTATTCACTCTACTGTCACCACTTTCTTATCTGGAAATTTTTCTGGCCTATGTCAGTGCTTCCACACTGCGCGGATTGATGGTCGGCCTGGGTGTCTATACGGTCGCAGCCTGGTTTTATCCGCTGCCATTGCAATCATTGCTCTGGGTCGCGCTGTTTGCATTGCTTGGCAGTGCTCTGCTGGGAGTGATGGGTGTCATTGCCGGGATCATGTCAGACAAGTTCGATCAACTGGCGGCATTTCAGAATTTTGTTATCCTCCCGCTGACATTTCTTTCCGGAGTGTTTTATTCCATCCATTCTCTGCCACCGGTATGGCAGTTTTTATCTCATCTGAATCCTTTTTTTTACATGATCGATGGTTTTCGCTACGGTTTCTTTGGTGTTTCTGATGTCTCACCTTACATCAGCATGATTGTCGTATCGTGCTGTCTCGTGGCAATTTCGGCATGGGCATTATGGATGCTGAAAAGCGGTTACAAAATCCGCTCGTGAGCGAATGAGTTTATTTTTATATCTGAGAAATAAAGGAGAAGACATGGTTACTGCAGAATCAATCGAGCATTCGATCAAAACCACTTTACCCTGTACCTGGATAAGGGTAGAGGGAGATGATGGCCATCATTTCAGTGCCGTGATCGTCAGCGAACTGTTTCAGGGTAAGAGTATCGTCAAACAGCATCAGCTGGTTTACCAGGCACTCGGCGAGCGGATGCGTGAGGAAATTCATGCTCTGTCAATGAAAACCTATACTCCCGAGCAGTGGGAAGCGGCCATAACTTCGAACTGATATCCAACCCCCGATAGCCGGTCAAGATGGTTACCGGCTAAAGCAGTAAACTGGCCATGGAGTCCGGCGATCATGTGCAGCGGTCATTCAGTAATTTCATTGGTTAGAAAAGCAATACTCACCTATCTCCGATCAATGTGAGACAGTTCAGGCTGATCGGTCAGTAATTTAGTTCATTTCACTTTCTTCACTTTTATGCGGCTGCTTGCAGTCGCAGATTCCCGGAATGGCAGCAATTTCGCAAGTGCGACAAATCGTCGCATCTGCGTAATAGTTATCGCAGAGAAATCCCTCCTGTTGTAAATGAATTTCATTTGTTTGTCATGTGGTTAGCTTGTTCCGCCATGACCGTGAGCACTCATCTTTGCAACAGGCGCGACAATTTGTCGCATTGTCATTTATTTATGCGGATCAGATAATTCTTTCCCGTTGCCAGCCATTTTTTAAAAGAATAAATGGTCGCAGCAGGTTTTCCATCTTCATCATTTACGGATAACTGAAGGGATGGGTGCCGGTATGGCCGCAGATGAGTTTCGTCTTGCTTTATGCGTATTAACAGAATAAAGGGGGTAGATTGCGTGAATAAAGTTAAATTGGAATTGACGTTGTTTTCATTAGCAGTGGCTGTATTGTTGGGAACGGGGCCGGAGGTATCAGCGCATACCCGTCTCGAGACAGGCACGGTGGGTGAGGGAGTCAGAGTCACGAATAATGTAGTGATCGGGCACCCTTGCGGAACGACTCCCGTGATCGGAACTTCCATCGTGTTTCCAGATGGAGTTGATTCGACCATTCTGGTTGATGGTCAGCCTCAGGGCGGGCTATTGAGTGATTTTGTATCAAACTGGGGTGATAACGTCCGTCCTCTGCTCAGCCGGGCAGCCTTTGATCATGTACAACCCAAGCAGGATACTGCAGGAAAAGTAGTTGGGTTTTGGGCAGCCGGCGGCCCGGGGATGCCGGAAGGGATGGTGGCTTATGTTCCTTTCCGGTTGAATGCAGTCAATATCGTGGCGGGCTCTTGTGCGAAAAGTGTCACTTTCGAGGTAGCTATCGCTGACATCTGTCAGATTACAAGTCCCAATGGATTCCAAACGGAAGGAGTCGTCAATCTGTGGACACCTGATGATCTGGGGACGATTTTTGACAGCAGCATAGATAATGGCCCTGCTCCACTGAAGATCACGCGTAACCTGACTGCCAATCCACTACCCGAATCGTGTGGTCAGGGTGTAGATGTAACAGTGAGACCTTCTGCCACACAAATCAATCGTGATATGCCTATCGTCTACGAGCGCAAACAGATCTGGCCCAGCAAAACAGGGAGAAAACATTCACTGAAATTGAAATAAAAGTATGAGAGATCACTCTTCTGCTCAGGCTGTTTTTTACATTTACAGCATTGAAGGTCACCCGATCAACAGGTAGTGCAGGGTGAGTTAGATGGCTCTGAGCAGAATCCGCGAATGGTCTTTTTTACCAGTCATTGCCCGGTTAGATATTCTTTCATCCTTTTCGATTCTTTCGTTCCTGCCGGTTCTCAGCCTTCGAATAGCGGGCTGACCGGATATTCCAGTGCTTCCTTGATCGCAACCAGCGACAGGACAGCTTCGCGTCCATCGATGATACGGTGATCATAGGAAAGTGCCAGATAGTTGATCGGCCGGATTACAATCTGCCCATTCTCGACAACTGGGCGTTGTTTGGTAGCATGAATGCCGAGTATTGCGCTTTGGGGCGGGTTGATGATCGGTGTCGAGAGCATCGAGCCAAATACGCCTCCATTGGTAATGGAGAACGTACCTCCCGTCAGTTCTTCCAGCGTGAGTTTTCCATCTTGTGCCCGTTTGGCCAGGTCAGCAATCTGTTTTTCGATCCCGGCGAAGGTGAGTTTGTCAGCATCCCGGATAATCGGCACAACCAGACCGCGCGGACTGGCCACCGCTATGCCGATATCGTAATAGTCGTGATAGAGGATGTCATTTCCATCCACCGATGCATTGATGATAGGAAATTTCTTGAGGGCAGCAACCGCAGCTTTGACAAAAAATGAAGTAAAGCCGAGTTTGATGCCATGTTCTTTCTCAAAGCTGTCCTTGTAACGGGCACGCAAGTCCATAATTGCCTGCATGTTGACTTCGTTGAACGTAGTCAGAATGGCTGCTGTAGATTGGGATTGCACCAGTCGTTCAGCAATGCGCATGCGTAAACGCGTCATAGGTACGCGTTTTTCCAGCCGATCTGGTTTTTCTGTCTGATCGACTGGTACCGGGGAAGTGTCTGCCTGGGGTATACCAGCAGCAGATTGATCGGTGCGGGAATCGGACTGCTGATCGGTAACGGCACTGTTTTTGATATGAGTCAGCACATCCTGCTTGGTAATGCGTCCGCCACGGCCTGTGCCGTGAATGGCTGCAATTTCTTCCGTAGTGAGACCATTTTCCTCGGCAGCTTTTTTTGCTGATGGCATGAGCGGCTGAGCCGGGTGTATGGATGCTACCGTAGATTCTGTGGCTTCCAGGTGTCCGGAATCAACCGGAACAGGTTGCTGTACAGCAGTTTTTGTACCTGTGGCAGCGGTATCGATACGGGCGATGATCTCTCCACTGGTGACGGTAGCGCCATCGTTCCGGATAATTTCGGCAAGGGTTCCAGACTGCGGAGCGGGGAGCTCCAGTACGACCTTATCGGTTTCAATATCGATCAGGTTCTCACCCCGTTCAACATGCTCACCTTGCTGCTTATGCCAGCTGATTAATGTGGCTTCTGCTACCGATTCTGATAATGCGGGGACTTTGACTTCGATCAGCATGATGAACTCTCCATGATTTTGTCAGATTGTGTCGCGGAACGCTGCCTCGATCAATTCTTTCTGTCTGGATCTGTCCATCGCCAGATAACCGACTGAGGGGGAAGCAGATGAGGGGCGAAGTGCGTACCCGAGTATCTGGTCAGATCGCCTGTGCCGCAACAGGTAGTGCTGGATACGGTGCCAGGCACCCTGGTTGCCTGGTTCTTCCTGACACCAGATGATTTCCGTAGCATGGTCGTATCGGTTGATTTCTGCCTGAAAATCCTCGTGAGGAAACGGGTAGAGCTGTTCCAGCCGGATGATTGCCATATTGGTGATATGGTGTTCGCGCCGGTAAGCGATTAGCTCGTAGTATATTTTTCCGCTACAGACGATCAGCCGTTTTACCTTTTCGATTTCAAATGCTTCCGTTTCGGGGATGATGGGCTGAAAACGGCCGTTTGCCAGCTCTTCCAGGGATGAAACTGCTTCCTTGTGGCGTAGCATGCTTTTGGGCGACATGACGATCAGTGGTTTACGTATCGGCCGGATGATCTGGCGTCGCAGAAGGTGGAATATCTGCGCCGGGGTGGAAGGAACACATACCTGAATGTTATATTCGGCGCATAACTGCAGGTATCGCTCCAGACGGGCCGATGAATGTTCTGGGCCCTGGCCTTCATAACCGTGCGGCAGCAGCAGAACCAGTCCGCACAAGCGTCCCCATTTGGCTTCCCCAGAAGCAATGAACTGATCGATGACTACTTGAGCGCCGTTGGCAAAATCACCAAACTGTGCCTCCCAGATGACGAGTTCATTCGGCTGGGCGGTGGCATAACCGTATTCGAAACCTAGCACGGCTTCTTCCGATAATATCGAGTCTATGACGACAAAATCAGGTTGCCTGGGTGTGATATGGCGCAAAGGAATATACGTTCCATCTTCCCACTGATCCTGCTCACGATTCTGGTCGTGCAGGACGGCATGACGATGAAAGAAAGTGCCACGCCCGCAATCCTGCCCGGAAATACGAACCGGGTAACCTTCTTTCAGCAAAGCAGCGTAAGCGAGGTTTTCAGCCATTCCCCAATCCAACGGTAAGCTGCCTTCCCCCATTTTTCGGCGATCCTGGATAATTTTTTCAACCCTGGGTTGCAACTTGAATGTGGCTGGAATGGTAGTCAGGCGTTCCGACAGATATTTCAGATCTTCAACCGGCACGCCGGTTGCTACCGGCTGATTCCATTTCTCAGAAGCCTGAAAGAGTGCCCAGTTGGCCGCATTAGGAGATTTGTAGTCATAGCAGATAGTCGTATTGGGGTTACGTCCTTCATCCATGGCGTCCTGATAAGATTGCACCATACGCTCCACTTCGGCTTCATCGACTACACCTTGGCGGATGAGCCCATCGGCATACAGTTTACGAGTGCCTGGATGCTGGTGGATGACACGGTACATGGAAGGCTGAGTCACCATTGGCTCATCCTGCTCGTTATGCCCCTGCTTGCGGAAACAGACCAGATCGATCACGACGTCTCTATGGAACTGCATACGAAAATCAAATGCGATTTCTGTAGCCAGTACTACTGCCTCAGGATCATCTCCGTTGACATGAAAAACCGGTGCGTCGATCATTTTGACGACATCGGTGCAATACAGCGTGGAGCGGCTGTCGCGCGGATCCGATGTGGTGAAACCAATCTGGTTGTTAATGATGATATGAATCGTTCCACCCGTGCCATAGCCACGTGTTTGTGACAGGTTCAGCGTTTCCATCACGACACCCTGTCCGGCAAAGGCAGCATCCCCATGAATCAGCACCGGGATGACATGATCTCCGTTTTTGTCACCAAAGCGGTGCTGACGAGCACGTACCGAACCTTCCACTACCGGATTGACGATTTCGAGGTGTGACGGATTGAATGCGAGTGCCAGACGCATGATACCGCCCGAAGTCATGACCGCAGAAGAAAATCCCTGGTGATATTTGACATCCCCTGAAGTCAGCGCTTGTGGATGCTTGCCTTCAAATTCCTGAAACAGCTCGGAAGGCATTTTTCCCAACGTGTTGACCAGTACATTCAGACGGCTGCGATGAGCCATTCCCATGACGATTTCCTGTACCCCGGATGTACCGGCGTGTTGCAGCAGTTTGTCCAGCATTGGGGTGAGGCTTTCATTACCTTCTCCGGAAAAACGTTTCTGGCCGACATAGCGATTGTGCAGATATTTTTCCAATCCTTCTGCAGCAGTCAATCGTTCGAGAATATGACGTTTGTACTCTGACGTAAAACCAGGCTGGGCATTGATGGATTCCAGCCGGTTCTGTATCCAGCGTTTCTGTTTGGTATCTGCGATATACATGTACTCGGCGCCAATGCTGCCGCAGTAGGTTTGCTGCAGCCGATGCAGAATTTCCTGCAAAGTGGCGTGCTCGGGACCGACCAGGGAGCCGGTATTGAACACCTTGTCCATGTCAGTGTCGGTAAGCCCGTGAAACCCCGGATCGAGTTCGGGGATATCCTGTTTCTGCTGCAGACCGAGCGGATCGAGATTGGCCCTGCGTACTCCCAGAAACCGGTAGGCGTTGATCAATTGCAGAACGGCAACTTGCTTGCGTTCCTGTGTTTCAGTATCGGACAGCTGTTCAGTCGCTCGCTTTGATGAAGTCCCGGACGGAAGCGATTTATGCGGGCTTGCAAATCGTATCAATGACTCAATGACAGGAGTATGAGGGATGTCTCGTGCAGAGATGGTTTCTGTCGGTTGCAGTGAATCGAAATACTGGCGCCATTGATCCGGTACCACGGATGGATCTTCCAGATAGCGCTCATAGAGCATTTCGATGAATGCTGCATTGCTGCCGAACAGTTTCGAATCTTCTAAAAGTTGTTTTGTCACGATAACCACCTGGAACTTGTGAAGTCACTGCAACATTTTTTCTGGAGTGCCGGGAGAGAACAGGTGATGAGCGTGCATGATCTCGACTGTTCCCGGTTCTTGTCAGCCGCGACAGACTCGTTTACAAGTTTGGTCTTTACCTGGCAGGGTTGCGGTCGTCATGGTACATCTCTGCGAGGCGCACCCACGTATAGTTGACGTGGCCGGCCTATTTTTTGTTCCGGATCGGAAATCATTTCGTTCCACTGAGCAACCCAGCCAACGGTGCGGGCTGTGGCAAAAATGGCAGTGAACATCGAAGTCGGAATACCCAGTGCGCGCTGTACGATACCCGAATAGAAATCAACATTGGGGTAAAGCTTTTTGGTAATGAAGTAGTCATCCTCCAGCGCGATTTTTTCCAGTTCTAGCGCCAGCTTGAACAATCGATCGTTATGTAACCCCAGTTCATCCAGGACCTCATGGCAGGTTTCACGCATCAATGTGGCACGTGGGTCAAAGTTTTTGTAGACCCGGTGGCCAAAGCCCATCAGCCGGAAAGGATCGTTCTTGTCCTTGGCGCGAGCGATGTACTCGTTGATACGGGAAACATCTCCGATTTGTTCAAGCATGTTGAGGCAGGCTTCATTCGCTCCCCCATGTGCCGGGCCCCATAAGCAGGTAATTCCGGCAGAGATACAGGCAAAAGGATTGGCTCCGCTTGAACCGGCCAGACGGACGGTCGAAGTGGAGGCATTCTGTTCATGATCTGCGTGCAGAATCAGGATGCGATCCAATGCTCTGACGATGACCGGATTGGGAGTATATTGCTCGGCTGGTGTAGCAAACATCATGTGCAGGAAATTTTCCGTGAATCCCAGATCGTTGTGTGGATAGATGAAAGGCTGGCCGATATTGTATTTATAGGCAATGGCCGTGATCGTTGGCAGTTTGGCGATCAGACGGAATGCAGACTGCTCGCGATGTTGTGCGTCAGAAACATCCATGGCGTCGTGATAAAAGGCAGACAATGCACCAACTACGCCGACCATGACTGCCATAGGGTGTGCATCACGGCGAAATCCGCTGAGAAACTTGATCAGCTGCTCGTGCAGCATGGTATGGCTTTTGATGTTGTCGACAAATTTCGCTTTCTGGTCGGGTGTCGGCAGCTCGCCGTTCAGCAGAAGATAACTGACTTCCATGAAATCACAGCGGGTAGCCAGTTGTTCGATCGGGTAGCCACGGTACAACAGGACACCTTTGTCGCCGTCGATGAACGTAATGGCCGATTTGCAGCTGGCCGTCGACACAAAACCAGGGTCGTAGGTAAACATGCCGCTCTGGGCATACAGCGAACGAATATCGACGACATCCGGGCCTTCATTACCGGACATAATGGGCAGTTCAATCTCTTGTTTGCCTTTACCCGGTGACAAAGTGGCTACGTTTTGTGGGGGCATAGTTTTCTCCATTTATCCTGTAATCTAAATTGTTTCTGTGGATACCCGAATTCGGGTCAATTTTCCTGTAAAAGTTTCAATACAGGCTGAAACTGATTATCGGACTCTTTTGGGGGACAGATAATCATGTTCCACAGGTCGTGATCGGGAAGTGACAGTAGCACTTCAAACAGCTCAAGCTGGTGTTCATCCAGCTGTTCATAATGATTGTCTATGAAACGCTGCAGGACGATATCCAGTTCCAGCATGCCGCGACGACAACGCCAGTGCATGCGGGCCTGATGATTCATACTGTTTTATTCAGCATCATGATTTTTATGCTTTCTATTGCGGCAGTGGGGTTTAATCCCTTGGGACAGGCATCGACACAATTCATGATGGAGTGACAACGGAATAAACGGTAGGGATCTTCCAGATCATCCAGTCGTTCCGAGGTGGCCTGATCCCGGCTGTCGGCCAGAAAGCGGTAAGCTTGCAGTAGTCCGGCCGGGCCGACGAATTTATCGGGATTCCACCAGAATGAAGGGCAGGAAGTCGTACAGCAGGCACACAGAATACACTCATAAAGCCCATCCAGCCGGGCACGTTCCTCCGGGGATTGTAATCGCTCTGTTTCCGGTGGCGGATCATTATTGACCAGATAGGGTTTGATCGAGTGATACTGCTTGAAAAACTGGCTCATATCGACAATCAGATCCCGGATGATCGGTAATCCTGGTAAAGGACGGATTTCTACCGGTTCACGCAGGCCGGCCAGCGGTGTGATACAGGCAAGCCCATTTCGACCGTTGATATTCATAGCATCGGAACCGCAGACGCCTTCCCGGCAGGAGCGTCTCAGGCTGAGACTGTCATCGATGGTTTTGATGCGTATCAGCGCATCCAGAAGCATTTTATCCGTGGGCTCGAGCTCAACGTCATAATCCTGCATGTACGGCTTTTCATCCTTGTCCGGATCATAACGGCTAATCGAAAACAGCATGATGATGCACTCCTTTCTCCGTTTGCTGCGATTTTAGTGAGAAAAACACCCGAATCGGGGAGGGAAAACAGTATTCTGGCGATGTTGCTCAGGGAAAAGGTTCAATATATCAGGATTTCCCCCGGTTTTTTATGACTTGTTTATTTTGTCTGATGAATCGATCCGGTTGGACATGAACTGTTTGACCTGTTCGGCATCTGCCGCCATGCGTTCAAAACGCTGGGGCAACCTTTCCAGATCATCGTACCCGGTCGGCTGTTCTGGTTCAAATCCGACTGCTTCCCGGATGCTGTCTGCAAATTTGACGGGTAGTGCCGTTTCCAAGCAGATCAGTGGAATGCCAGGTTCGCGCAATGCCATCCCTGTTTTCAGCCCATCTGCAGTGTGTGTATCGATCAGAACGTTGAATTTGCGGTATATCTCGCGAATGGTATCAATGCGTTCAGCATGGCAGCTGGTCCCTGACGTAATGCCAAAACCTCCGATTTTTGCCCACAGATCGGTACCGGAGAGATCGAATGATCCGCCCTGATCGACTGATTTCCAGAGTTCTTTGACTCGTTCAGCATCCCGGCCGGTCAGATCGAAGATGAACCGCTCGAAATTCGATGCTTTGGAAATATCCATCGAGGGGCTGCTGGTTTGCCTGGTTTCGGCCGTTGAGCGTGGACGGTACAAACCGGTACGGAAAAATTCATCCAGTACATCGTTTTCATTGGTTGCCAGGATTAGTTTCCGGATTGGCAGACCCATCATGCGAGCGACATGGCCGGCAAAAATATTGCCGAAGTTGCCGGAAGGAACGGAAAATGAAACCGTCTCGTCGTTAGAATGGGTGACTGCAAAATAGGCCTTGAAGTAATAAACCACCTGCGCGGCGATACGAGCCCAGTTGATCGAGTTGACAGCGCCGATCTGATATTTCTGCTTGAATGGCTGGTCGTTACTGACTGTTTTGACGATATCCTGACAATCGTCGAATACTCCCTCGATCGCGATGTTGAAGATATTTTCATCCTGGAGTGAAAACATCTGTGCTGTCTGAAAAGCACTCATTTTGTCGTAGGGTGACAGCATGAATACGCGAATCCCTCGTTTCCCACGCATGGCATATTCCGCGCTGGAGCCGGTATCGCCGGACGTTGCACCCAGAATGTTCAGTTCATCGTTATTTTTTGCCAGAACGTATTCGAACAGGTTACCCATGAACTGCATGGCGATATCCTTGAATGCCAATGTGGGTCCGTTGGACAAGTGCAGCAGATGCAGACCGGGTTCAAGCGTCTGGATGGGTGTAACGTCTTTACTGCCAAATACAGCAGGGGTATAAGTGCGTGCGATCAGTGTGCGTAAATCGTCGGCAGGGATGTCATCCATGAAACGCGACAGAATTTCGAATGCAAGCGATGGATAGTCGAGGGATCGCCAGGATTCAAGCGTTGCCGGGCTGATTTCAGGGTAAGTTTCCGGCATGGCCAGCCCGCCATCGGGTGCCAGGCCAGTTAACAGTATTTCAGTAAATGTTCCGGGCGACATGCCGCCACGAGTCGAAAGATAACGCATATTAGCCTGTGATAAGCGGATAAGAACAACTCCGGGGGTGTCGGTGGAAGCGTGTCAATTCCGTGAGAATGCAGGAAATGGACCGGTTCTGGGTAAAACGAATTTGGAAAACCTGTGCAGCTTAACTGCCGAGCTCTTCCAGCCGGATCCGGATGATTTTAGCAGTCATGGCCGGGAGGTTCTGAATTTTTTCAATGGCAGTATTGACATTCTTCTCCCAGGTCTTGTGCAGCAGCATGATGATGTTGACCTTGTCTTCCTTGTCCGCATGTTCTTTCTGGATCATGGCGTTGATGGAGATATGGTTGTCTGCCAGGATACGGGTGATGTCAGCCAGCACACCGGGTTTATCCAGAACCTGGAGTCGCAGATAATAAGCTGTTTCAACTGCCTCCATCGGCACGATAGGGGTATCGGACAGCAGTTCCGGCAGAAATGCCAGCACTGGTACCCGGTGTTCCGGGCTGGAAGTGAGCAGACGTGTCACATCAACCAGGTCAGCAATAACCGCGCTGGCAGTAGGTTCTGCACCGGCACCGGCACCGTAGTACAGTGTCGGTCCAACGGCATCTCCCTTGACGATGATTGCATTCATCACACCTTCAACATTGGCGATCAGCCGTTTAACCGGGATCAGTGCCGGATGGACACGCAGCTCGATTCCGTTGGTGGTGCGCTTGGTAATACCCAGCAGTTTGATGCGATACCCCAGTTCTTCAGCATAGCGGATATCGTCATTGGCCAGTTTCGTAATTCCTTCGACATAGGTCTGGTCGAACCGGACTGGAATGCCAAAAGCAAGAGCAGACATGATGGTGATTTTATGTGCTGCATCGATACCCTCTATGTCATAGGTCGGGTCGGCTTCGGCATAGCCCAGTTGCTGTGCTTCAGCCAGAACGGTAGTGAAATCCAGTCCTTCGGAACGCATTTCAGACAGGATGAAATTGCTGGTTCCATTGATGATGCCGGCGATCCATTCGATATGGTTGGCTGCCAGACCTTCGCGCAAGGCTTTGATGATGGGAATGCCGCCTGCCACGGCAGCTTCGAACGCAACGATGACATTGCGTTGTTGTGCTGCTGCGAAGATTTCATTGCCATGGATTGCCAGCAGTGCCTTATTGGCGGTAATGACATGCTTGCCATGAGCGATGGCTTCAAGGATTGCCTGCTTGGCAATGGTTTGTCCTCCCATCAGTTCGATGACGATATCGATTTCGGGGTGTCTAGCCACCTCAAGCGCATCGGAGGTCACGATGACATCATCACCTGCTGTCAGACGACGTACTTTTTCCTGATCCAGATCGGCAATCATGCGGATGACGATATTGCGCCCGGTTCTGCGAGTGATTTCCTGCTGGTTGCGTTTCAGAACGGTATAAGTGCCGCCGCCAACGGTACCGACACCGAGCAATCCTACATAAATTGGCTTCATAACAGAATTTGTGTGTACATCGATGAAAGTAAACTGCGGATTATATACGGAATAAAGCGGGGCAAGTCAGTTGCCCGCTCAGTTACCCGTTTTTGCACGGACGGGATCAACTGTCGTGGCGGGTGCGATAACGGTCGAGAAACTTCGCGATCCGACCGATTGCTTCTGTCAGATCATCACTGTTGGGTAGAAACACGATTCGGAAATGATCGGGTTGCGACCAGTTGAATCCGGTTCCCTGTACCACCAGCACCTTCTCTTCCAGCAGCAGATCCAAGGCAAACTGTTCATCATCTTTAATTGGATAGTAGACGGGATCGAGTCTTGGGAACAGGTACAGTGCACTCTGAGGCTTGAAGCAGGTCACACCCGGGATGTCGGTCAGCAATTTCCAGGCCAGGTCACGCTGCCGTTTCAGCCGGCCGGTAGGCATGGTGAGGTCATGTATGCTCTGATAGCCGCCTAATGCAGTCTGGATGCCGAATTGTGCTGGGACATTGGCGCACAGGCGCATCGATGCCAGCATGTTGAGCCCGGTAATGTAATCCCGTGCATGAGCTTTGTTACCGGAAACGACGGCCCAGCCGGAGCGAAAGCCGGCTGCCCGATAATTCTTGGATAAACCGTTGAATGTAACGAATAAAACATCATCAGCCAGCGAGGCAACCGAGATGTGGCTGGCAGAGTCATAAAGGATTTTGTCGTAGATTTCGTCAGCAAAAATGATCAGATTGTTACGCCGGGCAATTTCGATGATCTCGCGCAACAGATCATCCGGGTACAGCGCACCAGTCGGGTTGTTGGGGTTGATGATGACGATGGCCCGGGTTCTACTGCTGATCTGGGCTTTTATGTTTTCCGGATCGGGCAGCCAGCTGGATTGTTCGTCACATGTGTAATGACGTGCAATCCCGCCAGCAAGCGAGATAGCTGCCGTCCACAGTGGGTAATCCGGTGAGGGAACCAGTATTTCATCTCCATTCTCCAGCAGCGCCTGCGTGGCCAGCATGATCAGTTCCGATACGCCATTCCCGATATAGATGTCATCCATCTGCACGTTGGCGATATTTTTTTCCTGTGTGTAGTGCATGATGGCTTTGCGGGCAGCAAACAATCCTTTGGAATCGCAATAACCCGATGCCGCAGAAAGATTGCGGATGACATCCTGCAGAATCTCGTCCGGCGCCTCGAATCCGAAGGAAGCAGGATTGCCGATGTTGAGCTTGATAACGCGCTGGCCTTCATCCTCCATTTGTCTGGCGCGATCGAGAACCGGGCCGCGTATGTCGTAGCAGACATTATCGAGTTTGCTGGATTTCTTGATGGGTTGCATGGGAGTCACGAGATGTTCGATACGAAAAAAAGCATACCATGTTACGCTAGTCTTCGTTCGGGTGAAAATGGCCGGCCAAACTGCCCGGATTACCCGATTTAGATCAAGATTGATTATTTTGTAATGAGGAGTTTCCATGAAGCTGCATCTTTCGGATTCTTCCGGTTTGAATGTGTTTTCCGGCTATGGAGAAGGTTATGTCGCCGTCAATCAGGTGCGATACACAGATAATATGATCGTACTGCCGAACAAGATCATCGAGCACTGGCAGGCAGGCAGTATCAGCCAATTGGGTATGGAACATTTTGATGTGTTGCTGGCCATGCAGCCTGAGATCATTCTGCTCGGGACGGGGACATCGTTGCAATTCCCCGATACTTCGCTGATGAGAACCATACTTTCTCGTGGCATCGGGTTTGAGGTGATGGATACGCAGGCGACTTGCAGGACCTACAATATCCTGTCATCTGAAGGCAGGCATGTGGCGGCTGCGATACTGGTTCGATCTGCAGGTGAGTAGTGCCCGGGATCTGTATATTTTGGCTTTGGCAATAACAGGAAAAAGATACGGGGTGCTTGTGTTGGCCCTGTTCTTCAATGGAGGATAAGTGATGACGGATCATCCCGACTATATTTTGTGGCTGGATCAGGTGGGTATGCATGATATCGCGAGCGTGGGCGGTAAAAATGCCTCGCTGGGGGAGATGATCGGCAATCTTGCCCGGGCCGGTGTGAAGGTACCCGGTGGATTTGCCACGACGACGTATGCTTATTGGGAATTTCTCGAAATCGATGGTCTGGGTGATCGTATCAGTCAGAAATTATCGGATCTGGATGTGGATGATGTGACGGCGTTGGCTGATACGGGTAAATCGATCCGTTCCTGGCTGCTTGCTGCTCCATTGCCGGATAATTTGCTGAAAGCAGTGGCCGGAGCTTATCAAAAGCTGGTTTCCGATATGGGAGAAGAGGTATCCTTCGCCGTGCGTTCATCGGCAACGGCCGAGGATCTGGCAGATGCATCTTTCGCTGGTCAGCAGGAGACATTGCTGAATGTGCATGGACTCGAAAACCTGATCGATGCCATCAGAGAAGTATTTGCCTCTCTTTATAACGATCGTGCCATTGCTTACCGGGTTCATCACGGATTTCACCATGATCAGGTATTTTTGTCTGCAGGCGTACAAAGAATGGTACGCAGCGACCGGGGAGCCAGTGGTGTAATGTTTACGCTCGATACCGAATCCGGTTTCCGGGAAGTGGTGTTCGTTACTTCTGCTTATGGTCTGGGTGAAACTGTCGTACAGGGGACGGTCAATCCGGATGAGTTCATCGTTTACAAACCTAATCTTGAAGCGGGGTTGCCGGCGATTCTTTCACGCCGGCCGGGAGCCAAGGCCATCGAGATGGTTTACAGCGATGAGCAGGGGCAGGCGACCGAGATCCGGCCGGTACCACCTGATCGAAGCCAGCGTTTCAGCCTGTCGGACGAACAGATTGAATCACTGGCACGACAAGCAGTGATCATCGAACAGCACTATAACCGTCCGATGGACATCGAGTGGGCGCTCGATGGAATCGATGGGCAGATTTATATTGTCCAGGCTCGTCCTGAGACAGTGAAAAGCCGTGCTGAACAATCGATCGAGCAGTTTCACCTGGACGAACGCGGACAGGTACTGATACAAGGGCGAGCCATCGGCCAGAAGATTGGACAGGGCAGGGCACGGGTTATTCTCGATGCCAGGCAAATGTCGGAAGTTCAGCCGGGGGATGTCCTGGTAACGGATATGACGGACCCCGACTGGGAACCGATCATGAAACGTGCTGCAGCGATCGTGACCAATCGTGGCGGGCGTACCTGTCATGCAGCGATCATTGCGCGGGAGCTGGGCATTCCTGCGGTGGTCGGGTGTGAGCAGGCAACCGCGAAAATCAGTAATGGCCATGCGGTGACCGTCTCCTGCGCCGAAGGGGATACCGGTTTCGTTTATGAAGGATTGCTTCCTTTTCAGCGTATGAGCTCAGAGATCGGCGCACTGCCTGAGTTGCCGGTCAAGATGATGCTGAATATCGGGAACCCGGCACAGGCATTTGCGTTTTCGCGTCTGCCCAATCAAGGGGTAGGGCTGGCGCGCCTGGAATTCATCATCAATAACGCCATCGGTATTCATCCCAGAGCATTGCTGGAATTCGACACATTGCCCGACGATCTGCAAACATCGATCAGGAAGCAAATGGCTGGTTACCCCGATCCAGTGTCTTTTTATGTAGAGAAGCTGGCAGAAGGGATTGCCACGCTGGCGGCGGCTTTTCATCCGCATCCCGTGATCGTACGTTTGTCTGATTTCAAATCCAATGAATATGCCAATCTGATTGCCGGAGATCGTTTCGAGCCACATGAAGAAAACCCGATGATCGGGTTTCGGGGTGCTTCGCGTTATCTTGCCGATTCTTTCCGTGCCTGTTTTGAGCTGGAATGCCGGGCTTTGCGCAAGGTACGTGATGATATGGGGTTTACCAATGTCGAAGTGATGGTTCCCTTTTGTCGCACACTGGAAGAAGCACAGCAAATTACAGAATTGCTGACAGCTAATGGATTGAAGCGCGGAAGCAACGGGTTGCGCCTGATCATGATGTGTGAGATTCCTTCCAATGCTGTACTGGCTGAGGAATTCCTTGAATACTTCGACGGGTTCTCGATCGGATCGAATGATATGACTCAACTGACGCTCGGGCTGGATCGTGATTCGGGACTGGTGGCTCATTTGTTCGATGAACGTAATCCAGCCGTCAAGCGACTGTTGAAGATGGCGATCAATGCCTGTCACCGGCAAGGGAAATATATCGGTATTTGTGGCCAGGCGCCTTCCGATTATCCGGATTTTGCCCGATGGCTGATTGAGCAGGGTATCAGCAGCCTGTCACTCAACCAGGATACGGTGGTGAGTACCTGGCTGTATCTCGCTGGCGAGAGGCAGTAATGCTGCAACGGAGCGTTTTTTTCTTGTCCGATCGTACGGGTATTACTGCTGAAACCCTTGGCCACAGCCTGTTGACCCAATTCGATGGAATAGAGTGGAAGAAGCATTATGCTTCTTTTCTGGATAGTGCTGCCAAGGCACAGGCGGTCATCGAACAGATCAATGCCATTGCAGAACAGGAAGGACAGCCTACACTGGTATTCAGTACATTACTTGACCCGGTCATGCTTGCTTCCATCCGGCGGGCAGATTGTGTGCTTTTCGATTTTTTCGAGACTTGCCTGGGTACGCTGGAAGCAGTATTGCAACAGCCTCCTGCCCGTATACCCGGACGCTCTCATGTTCTCAGACAGGACGCTTCCTATTTCCGGCGTATCGCCGCGATTCAGTACTCGCTAAACAGTGACGACGGTGCCAATGCCAAAATGCTTGCCGATGCCGATGTGATAGTGGTGGGCGTCTCTCGCACAGGTAAAACCCCGGTGTGTGTATATCTTGCTTTGCAGTACGGGGTGCTAGCCGCCAATTATCCGTTTACACCGGAAGACATGGGTGCGCTACAGCTCCCACCATTATTGCAGCCTCTTCGTAAAAAACTGTTTGGATTGACCCTGAACACGTCACGGCTCCAGTCCATACGCGAAGAGCGTTATCCCGGCAGTCATTACGCTTCGTTTGCAGAATGCCAGCGCGAACTGCGGTGGCAGAACGAACTATACAAACAGTTTGATATTCCTTCTATTAACACAACCGATGTGTCCATAGAAGAAATCAGTGCATCGATTATCAACAGAGCCCGTTTGGAACGGCGCCAGCACGGAACCTGAATTCTGACTGCTGATGACAGTATCCGGTTTTAGATCCTGACGGCTTTCCAGTACTTGGACTTCCAGTAGATATTATCCAGTTGAGATATGGTCACCCCTTTACGGGTCGAGACGTGGAGGAATTGTCTGCTGTCGAGATAAATTCCCACGTGTTGTGAATATCTGCCTGTTTTGAAAAATACCAGATCGCCCGGCATCAGTTTGTTCTGGTTGATTTCACTACCAAGGTTTGCTTGCAAAAGTGCGGTTCTGGGTAATGATAGGCCGAACTCTTGTTCGTAGATAATTTTGACAAATGCCGAACAATCTATTCCCGAGTGATCTGACCCGCCCAATCGATAGCGAACACCTCGCCACTCCTCATATTGGCTGTACAGACGATCTCGCACGAAGTACGAATACGGATTGTTTTCCGTTGTTTTATCGGGAGTAACAAACGCGGGTTTATGCCAATGACGTGAAATTTTTTCCTGATTTGAATCTTTCGGGACAGAACTGCATCCCACCACCATGCCAGTGCCGAGCAACAGAATGACAATGTGTTTTAAGGACATATTTTCAATTCGTGTTGTTAAAACAGGCGTCGAGTATAACAAGAAAACAATCAGGCTGTGGGAGAAGTAAAGCCATTTTCAGGAGATATATAACAATATCACTGATATGCTGATGTGCTTTATTCTACTACCGATCATTCGTTTGTAATTGATTTTTTTGTCATTTTTTCCAGGTGTTGCGGAGGGATGCAGTACGGTTGAATATCGGTTTCCCCGGTCCGGTATCTGCCAGATCTGCCACGAAATAGCCGTGACGCTCGAACTGGAATCGCTGTTCCGGCTGTGCTTCGCATAACGAAGGTTCGACATACCCGGTAATGACTTGTTTGGAATTCGGGTTCAGCGAGATTTTGAAATCCTTGCCTTCTGTATCGGGGTGCGAGTCGATGAACAGGCGGTCATACAACCTGATTTCAATGGCTCTGGCATACGCGGCTGACAGCCAGTGAATATTACCGCGTACCTTGCGGGTTTCAGCTCCGGCAGTGCCACTTTTGGTGTCCGGGTCATAAACACAGTGGATTTCCATAATTTTTCCCTGATCATCCTTGATGATATGGGTACATTTTACGATAAATGCATAGCGTAATCGTACTTCTGCACCGGGTGCCAGGCGAAAAAAGCCTTTTTCCGGTACCTCCATGAAATCTTCGCGCTCGATATAAAGCTGTTTCGTCAGACGCAGCTCGCGTGTGCCAAGCTCGGGTTTTTGCGGATGATTGGGTGCGTAGCAGGTTTCTTCATGGCCATCCGGGAAATTATCGATGATCAGCGATACCGGATCGAGCACTGCAATGCGGCGCAGGGCGCGCTCATTGAGATCTTCGCGCAGGCAATCTTCAAGGATAGTCATATCGATCCAGGAATCCGCCTTGCTGATGCCAATGCGTTCTGCGAACAGGCGGATCGATTCCGGTGTATAACCGCGGCGACGCAAACCAGCCAGTGTATTCATACGCGGATCGTCCCAGCCATCTACCAGCTTGTTTTCTACCAGTTCGATCAGCTTGCGTTTGCTCATCACGTTGTAGGTCAGGTTCAGCCGTGCAAATTCTATTTGCTGCGGATGGCAGGGAATTTTTTCTGCCAGCTGATCCAGTACCCAGTCGTATAGCGGTCGGTGATCTTCGAACTCCAGCGTGCAGAGCGAGTGGGTAATGCGTTCCAGTGCATCGGAAATGCAATGGGTGTAATCGTACATCGGGTAGATGCACCATTTATCACCCGTGCGCTGGTGGTGGATGTGGCGGATACGATAGATGATCGGATCGCGCAGATTGATATTGGGTGAGGCCATATCGATTTTTGCACGCAACACATGCACTCCATCCGGGAATTCTCCTGCACGCATGCGCCGGAACAAACCGAGATTTTCTTCTATGGGGCGTTCACGATAAGGGCTGTTGGTCCCTGCTTCAGTCAGGGTTCCGCGCAATCTGCGGATTTCATCAGCCGGCAGGCTGTCCACGTATGCTTTACCTTGTATGATCAGATATTCTGCAAATTCGTATAACTGGTCAAAATAATCAGAAGCGTAGTAGAGATGTTCCTGCCAGTCAAAACCCAGCCAATGGACCGATTCGATAATGGCGTCGACATATTCCTGAGCTTCTTTTTCAGGGTTGGTATCATCGAATCGCAGATGACAGACGCCGCCATATTCAAGGGCAAGTCCAAAATTCAGGCAAATGCTTTTTGCATGACCGATATGCAGATAACCGTTCGGTTCGGGTGGAAAACGTGTTTCCACCCGTCCGTTCCATTTACCGGTACGGTTGTCTTCTTCGATGATGTTGCGAATGAAATGAGCTGGAGATGAAGATGTATTCACAAGTATTTTTCGTCTTATTTCAATGAGATGATGATCGATGCGAAGGAATGGCTGATTGTACGCGAAGCTGGAACGTGCACTTGGGCGGAGAGCCCTGTTACATACGCCACAGACCTTCCCAAATGGTTTTTCGTTGGCCCGTTGGAATGGGTTGGTCAAAGTGACTATATAATACACGTTGATCGGGCAGTCGCAGCAGCGACTCAAAGGTAGCCATGCTGCCCAATACAATAACAAAAAATTTTATACCAATAAAAATTACGGAAAACGTGGAATAAACATGACCCAGGAAGAGATATCCGGTATTTCCCAGGATGAAAACAACCTTATCGCAGAACGCCGTTCGAAACTGACTGCACTGCGCGAGGCCAGCAATGCATTCCCGAATGATTATCGCCGGGATAGCCTGGCTCATATTCTGCATGAAAAATATGACGGTTGCTCCAGAGAGGAGCTGGAAAGCAGTCTGGTAAGGGTAAAGGTTGCCGGGCGTATGTTGTTCAAGCGTGTGATGGGGAAGGCGAGTTTTGCAACGATTCAGGATATGAGCGGGCGAATACAGCTTTATATCTCTAATGATCATACCGGTGAAACCGCGCATGAAGCATTCAGGCATTATGATCTGGGTGACATTCTCGGGGCGGAAGGGATTTTGTTCAAAACCAGAACAGATGAGTTGTCACTGCGAGTGACACAGCTTCGTCTTCTGACCAAATCGCTGCGGCCCTTACCGGAAAAATTCCACGGGCTGGCCGATCAGGAACAGAAATACCGACGCCGGTATCTCGATCTGATCACGAATGAAGATACACGCAGGGTGTTTGCGATTCGTTCGAAGATCATTCAGGCGATTCGTACGTTTCTTGTCGATCGGGATTATCTCGAAGTTGAAACACCGATGATGCATTCCATTCCCGGCGGTGCCACTGCGCGCCCTTTTGTGACTCATCATAATGCCTTGGATATGGCGCTGTATCTGCGCATTGCTCCAGAACTTTATCTGAAACGGCTGGTAGTGGGCGGCATGGAAAAGGTGTTCGAAATCAACCGTAATTTCAGGAATGAGGGCATATCTACCCGCCATAATCCTGAATTTACCATGCTGGAGTTTTATGAAGCCTATCAGGATCACAATTACCTGATGGATCTGACAGAGTCCATGCTGCGTGAAGTCGCGCTGAAAGTATCGGGAACGACCCGCATCGTTTATCAGCAGCGTGAAATGGATCTCGCACAACCTTTCGCCCGGCTGACCATCGCGCAGGCGATCCTGAAACATCATCCTGAATATTCCGAAGCGCAGATCAGTGACCGGGCCTTTCTAACTAAAACCTTGCAGGCAAAGGGTGTCACACTTGGGCCGGATAGTGGTATTGGTGCGCTGCAACTGGCTCTTTTCGATGAAACGACCGAACATCTGCTGTTTGAACCCGTATTTATCGTTGATTACCCGGCTGAGGTTTCTCCGCTGGCACGTCGTAATGATGTCAATCCGGAAATTACCGATCGTTTCGAGCTTTATATCGCCGGGCGGGAAATTGCGAACGGATTTTCCGAATTGAACGATCCTGAAGATCAGGCCAGTCGCTTCCTCGAACAGGCCAGAGCAAAAGAGGCCGGTGATCTGGAAGCCATGCATTATGATGCGGATTATATTCAGGCATTGGAATATGGGCTGCCGCCAACCGCAGGAGAAGGAATCGGGATCGATCGGCTGGTGATGTTGCTGACCGATTCCCCAAGCATTCGTGATGTGATTCTGTTCCCGCAGTTGCGCAAGGAAGATTGATCAGTTGTTGAAAAACCGCTTTGCACCCATTTCCGGGGGAGCTTCAGATAGCGGGAATTGACGCCGATATACTGCTGCATTACATCTCTGAGCATTCTGGAGTCAGTATGTCCGAGTACATGGCACGCATTTTTTGTAAAAAGGCAATGTTTCTGCTATTGCTTACTGGAACAGGCATAGCCGGCTATATTCCGGTTTCGGATGCCCGGTCGGTTGCAGAGACAATCGGTGCGGATACATCCGCCGGGTATCAGGAAATCAGGGATCGGAGAACATCCCGGCCAGCAGCCGTACTTTCTTCTACGGAAGCCGGGCAGGATAACAGCGGATTGAAGAAATCTCCCTATCGCCGTACCAGAAGCACAGATGCGGCAGCCGCTTTTACTCCGTCGCGGTTGCTTGCACCAGGCCGTTGCGGAATTGTTGATCATATCGAATTTGTGAGGCAGCCATATCATGGCGATCTTGGCCGTGCCGATACGTTTATTCCGGGAATGGCAGCTATACCATATGGTCAGCATGGAGAAAAATTATTTTATGCTGATGTGGCGGTGGCCGGAAGCAGCGGATATTTTCCGCCTCACAAGAATATCGTGGAGCCGGTTTATTTTAAAATCGGCTTATTGGCAGATGATGGTAATTACCATGTCATTACGCAGCGAATCCCCCCGCAATTCCAGGCAGGAGAGACCGTCAGACTGGGTCACTCCGGTCTTCTGGAGAAAGCTGATTGCGTGATGCAAAATCCAGAGGCGATGCAACGGTAACGTTATCTCCATCTCCAAATTGATCAGCGATATTCCTTGCATGAAGGTGCAAAACTTTACCGATATTCTTTCTAATTGTATGCAGCATGTTCGCTGTTTCCAGGTTGCGGTGATGATGGCGATATTTTTTTCTGTGCAGGCTTATGCACAGGAAACCGGATCTTCGTCTCTATTACTGCATGCTGCGCGGGTTTTCGATGGAAATGAAATGCGCAGTGGTGTATCGGTACTGGTGAAAGACGGGAAAATTGCAAAAATTGCACCACGTAACTCGTTTGAAACGGGTAATGCATCGACCGATATTGATCTGGGTGATGCAACCTTATTGCCTGGGTTTATCGAATTACACGCGCATTTGACCTTCCAGAAAGTACCGGCAGATATCGTGTTGAGGCATGGAGTGACTACGGTGCGGGATGTGGGAGGTCCTGTGCACCAGCCTTATGGAGGAGATGGCAGTTTACGTCTGCTCACTTCGGGGCAGATTATCACTGCGCCGCACGGATACCCGATCGTTACGATGGGCGCCAAGGATCTGGCGATTCCTGTTGCCAGCGAAGCAGAAGCCCGGAAAGCCGTGCGTCGTCTGATTGATGAGGGTGCAGTGATCATCAAGATTGCACTTGAACCTGGCAGGGAAGCAGGTGCGCCCTGGTCTTCACATCATGATCACGCGCACCATGATACTGCGCATACCGTACAAGCCGATTCTCATCATCATCATGCACATGCCGTTTCGCATGACCAGTCGGGATGGCCTATGTTGCCGGAGCCCATTGTCAAGGCTGTTGTTGATGAAGCACACCGGCATCAGCGTAAGGTATCAGCCCATGTGGCCGAAATGACAGGAGTACAGGTAGCATTGAATGCTGGTGTCGATGAATGGGTGCACATGCCTTGTGATCTGATTCCTGAGTCGTTGCTGAAACAAGCCAGAACACAGAATGTTACGATCATCAGTACGCTCGATACACTCTCAAAATGTGGCGGGATCGCGCGCAATGCAGCAGTCTGGGCAGAACTCGGTGGTGAATTGCTGTATGGAGCGGAAATTGCTCACCCTGATATTCCCTGGGGGATCGATACACAAGAGCTGATGTATCTGATGCATCTGGCAAAAATGAAGCTGCTGGATGTGTTACGGGCAGCCACAGCAAAAGCCGGTCAGTATCTGGGCATTCCCCTGCTGGGAACGATACAACCTGGTGCCCCGGCTGATTTGATCGCAATTCGCGGTGACGTTGAGCAACAGCCGAAACGGCTGGAATATCCTGATCTCGTCATTTCCGGCGGACATATCGTCGTCAACCATTTTGGCTCATTGCCGTAACATGATTCCGGATAATGCAGGCGGCAACGGGTAATAGTCTACGAAGGGATTTCGCCTTGCTAGCTTGTTGCCTGCGTTGATTGCTTGAGGGTCTGTTCCAGCCAGATCTCAAGCCCTTGTGCATTGAGCTTGATATCGGTTTGCAGTATCGAGAGGGCAGCATCCCGGGTGAGAGTACACCGATGGGCTGCAAGTCGCTCCAGGAGCAGATCCTGCAGCGCTTTTATGATGACGGGCTGCCGGTCCTGAATTTCTGCAACTTGCTGTACGATGCCGACGAAAGCATCGATGAGCGCATGCATCTGCGATGCGTGATGCGAAAGATTGCGAATGCGTCCGTAATGTGTAAGAAATGCCTGCTCGGGGTGCAATGCCATGAGCCGATCGATGGAAGCATGAGCAGCTTCAGGGTCGAGCTGCACGGGTGATGTTGTCGGAAAAACGAATTCCAGCCCGTTCACATCGAATTCACGATAGGAGACGCCGAAGGTATCACCGGTGAAGATAGATTTGCTGTGTGCATCGTGTATGCAGTAGTGATGTCGCGCATGCCCCGGTGTATCCAGCAGTTGCAGCGGCCGGCCGTTCAATTCGACAAGCGTATTATCGGGTGCTTCGATGATTCGTTCAGCTGCGATCGGATGAATCTCGCCATAGACCCTCCGGAATTCAGATTCACCGTATACAGCCATGACACCGGCGATCAGCTTGACAGGGTTGGCCATGTGTGATGCGCCACGTGGATGTACCACCAGCCTGGCATTGGGCAGCTGTCGCATGAATTCGCTGGCGCCGCCGGCATGATCGAGATGGATATGAGTGAGAAAAATGTAGTCGATCTGTTCGGGAGCGATCTGTTTGTGTGCCAGTGCCGCCAAGGTGCCCGGAACCGAGAAACGGGTGCCGGTATCTACCAGAGCCGCTTTGTCTCCTTCCGTAATCAGGTGAATGGCTGCACGTCCGGGGCGGTGGTAGCGGGCATCGATGACGCTGATTCCGTTCGGGTAGTCGATGATGGCAGGAAGTTGTTCCATAAGCGGGCAGATTTCGGTTATACCGTCTGGCTGAGTTGTTCGAGGATCACCGGATTTTCCAGTGTTGAGACATCCTGGGTAATGGTTTCACCTCTTGCCAAGGCGCGCAGGAGGCGTCGCATAATTTTGCCGGAGCGTGTTTTGGGCAGATTTTCACCAAACCGGATTTCCTCAGGGCGAGCAATTGCACCAATCTCGCTGGAAACCCATTCACGTAAAGTTGCAGCGACTTCAGCAGCCCGTTGGTCATCAGGCAGCTTTTCTCTCAGTGTGACAAACGCTACGACTACTTCTCCCTTGATTTCGTGCGGTTTCCCTACAACAGCTGCTTCGGCAACCAGAGGGTGTGCCACCAGTGCGGACTCGATTTCCATGGTGCCCAGACGATGGCCGGAGACATTCAGAACGTCGTCAACCCGTCCCATGATCCAGAAGTAGCCATCCTGATCTCGATGCGCCGAATCACCAGCAAGATAATAACGACCACCGGCAATATCTGTTGGAAAGTAAGTTTTTCTGAATCGTTCAGGGTCATTCCATAAGGTGCGTAACATTGAAGGGAAGGGGCGCTTGATCACCAGAAATCCGCCTTTCCCCTGTTCCACCGGGTGGCCGGTTTCATCTACCACTGCGGCATCGATGCCGGGTAGCGGGAGAGTGCAGGAACCGGGTTTGGTCGATATGGCACCGGGAGCAGGAGCGATCATGTGGCAACCGGTTTCGGTCTGCCACCAGGTATCGACCACCGGGCAGCGTGACTGGCCGACGACCGTGTAATACCACATCCATGCTTCCGGGTTGATTGGCTCACCTACTGATCCAAGCAGACGCAATGAAGAAAGATCATATTTGGCGGGCAGATCGGATCCCAGTTTGATCAGTGAGCGGATGGCAGTGGGGGCAGTATAGAAAGTCGTGATCCTGTGTTTCTGGATGATTTCCCAGAATCGCCCGGCATGCGGATGAGTCGGGGTTCCTTCAAAAATCACCTGAGTTGCGCCGATGGCAAGCGGCCCATAGGCGACATAGCTGTGCCCGGTAACCCAGCCTACATCTGCAGTACACCAGAACACATCGTCTGCATGATAGTCGAATACCCACTGCATGCTGGTTACCGCTCCGAGCAGATAGCCAGCCGAGGAATGCTGCACACCTTTTGGTTTTCCGGTCGAACCCGAGGTATACAGTGTAAACAAAGGGTGTTCAGCGTTGATCCATGCTGGCTCGCATTCATCCGGTTGTCCGGCAACGAGATCATGCCACCAGTGGTCTCGTTTCGGCTGCCAGGTAATTTCGGTACCGGTGTGTCGGAAAACGATGACACTATGGACCGTGGCTGTGTCACCCATCGCCAGTGCTTCATCTACGGTTGCTTTCAGCGGATGGTGCTTGCCTCCGCGGGTCTGTTCATCTGCAGTGATTACGGCAGATGCACCGGCATCGATGATGCGCTCGTATACGCTCTTTGCCGAAAAACCGCCGAACACTACCGAATGGATGGCGCCAATGCGTGCACATGCCTGCATCGCAACTACAGCTTCAATCCGCATGGGCATATAGATGACGACACGGTCACCCTGACGGATCCCGAGTGATTTCAGTCCGTTGGCAAAACGACAGACCTGGCGGTGTAACTCACGATAAGTGCAGTGATTCACTTCGCCTGCGTCAGATTCAAAAATGATGGCAGTTTTGTCAGCCTGGGTTGCCAGGTGTCGATCCAGACAATTCCACGAAATATTCAGTTCGCCATCGTCGAACCATTTGTAAAAGGGCGGATTGGCGTCATTGAGAACCCGGGTGAAAGGTTTATGCCAGGCAATGTACTGTTTTGCGAGTTTCGCCCAGAAGCCGGTATAGTCGTGCTCGGCTTCCTGGCGCAGCCTTTCATAGGCTTCCCTTCCGGATAGATTGGCGTTCCTGATAAATTCACTGGCAGGGGGAAATACCCGGTTTTCGTGCAAAATTGATTCGATCGTGGCCATGCTGCTCCCGTTCGGCTGATTAGTGCTTGAGTTGATTCGCAATTGTATCATTCAGCAAAAGAAGCCAGCGATGCAAACACCGATTTGAAGGCTAACTGTGCGGAATCAAAATAGTTTGTACCTGATTCAATGTGTAATCTCCCGGGTAAAGTGGGTTGATGGGAGGACAGCTGGCAAAGTCGTATCATCGATTTTTGCATTAAGCATGAAATGAAAGTAAAATCGCGCGGTTCGAAATATATTGATGAGCAGCATATTAAATTTAACGGAGAACTAAAGAAATATGGCAAATACGGCACAAGCCAAAAAGCGGGTAAGACAAACTGCCAAACTGCGTGAGCGGAACTTTGGGCTGAGATCCAAACTGCGTACCGCGATTAAAGGTGTCCGAAAAGCAGTAGCGGCGGGCGACAAGAATGTAGCGGAAGCCGTGTTTAGAAAAGCAGTGAGTGTTATCGACTCAATTGCAAGCAAAGGAATAATTCACAAAAATAAGGCATCGAGACATAAAAGCCGTCTTTCCGGTGCAGTTAAAGCAATGGGTTGATTCTGACCCGCATATATTACGGAGGAGAGAGATGAGACTAGGGGAGTGGATGAGGGGATTATTGCTCTGTACGGGGTTGTTGATGTGCGGAGCGGTTCATGCGGACATATCGACGGTACCGGACGAGACGTATGAAGCGTTG
>Ga0206106_100347_pt1 | contig 47144 bp, 37 predicted proteins | sample 1B1ome_FD_148677 | JGI IMG/M metagenome (GOLD analysis project Ga0206106, IMG submission 148677) | Enriched microbial communities from leaf-cutter ant dump, University of Wisconsin, Madison, United States - 1B110A | ecosystem: Environmental > Terrestrial > Nest > Insects nest > Nest dump | place... | reverse complement strand
TAATACAATGAATTTTGTGGTGAAAAAATAAAGGATTCTTTTCAGCAGCCTTTTCTCATGGTTTTATACAGCATTATCCGGACAAATGCAGATATGCTTAAGTACTATTGTGGCTTTGGAAAAGAAAACTAAAGGCAGGCTTTCCTACGTTACAGCATCATCTGATTGATGTGCTTAGTCAGAGATCAGATTGCTGCCATTAGCTCCTGTTTTAATGAAATCAAAGATATGAGTCAGAGACTACATCGAACGACCATCCGGACACTATGGCGAAATGGGGTTCTTTTGTTTCACGCAAAGAAACTACGGTAACGAAGAAACAAAGACATACAGCATATAGCTCATCCCTATCGTTGTCCCTTTGTAATCTTTGTTTCTTTGTGTGAAAATCATCCGAGAGAAACAGCCTGCCTGCAAAAACCGTTTGTCTGCCGATATCTCCTCAACCCCATTCCCCATTTTTACCTACCTTTGCGCACTAATTTTTTCATTAATATTCAATGGATCGTAATTCAATTATAGGTTTCGTATTGTTAATCCTGATTGCCGGAGGATACTTCCTATGGAATAATCACGAGCAAAAGGTATATTACGAGCAAAAGCGGGCGGATTCGCTGGCAAAAGTGGCTAATCAAAAAACTGCTCCCGAAGCTGCAAGCTTACCGGCATCCGACAGCAATACCCATACTGCTGCAACAACTCCCGATACGCCTGACCCGGATGCTCCTCCTGCTTTCCACGGAAAAAATGAAAAAATCACCCTGAGCAACGGCAAGCTGAGCATACAGTTCAATACCAAAGGCGGCGCTCCCGCAGAGGCTGCCTTAGACAGCTTCCGTACTTATGAAAGTAAATATATCACGAAAGATGACCGGCAGTTAAAAATATTCAGCGGCGACTCCAACCGTTTTGCGTATCTCATTCCTGTTAACGGCAAAACGATAGCTACAGATGAATTGTACTTCACCCCGCAGGAAATTGATTTGCCGGACGGAGGCAAACAATTACGAATGACCGCTCAGCTTGAAGAAGGTCAGACGGTGGAAATGAGCTATACCCTGCCGGCAGATCGTTATATGATGACGGCCAGCCTGCGCCTGCAGGGTTTTGAAAAAGATTTAAAAAATACGGCGGTCATTCCCCTTCACTGGACTACGCAGGCTTTGCATACCGAAAAGGATTTGAAATACGAGCGCCTCAATACCCAGGTGCATTTCCGGTACAGCGATGAAGAACATGATTATTTTACGTTGGAACGCACTGCACAGAAAACAATGGAGCGCCCGGTGCAATGGTTAGGGCTGCGCACCCACTTTTTCAATTCCACCATTATTGCGGATCAGTCGTTTAAGACGGCAGATTTCAGCGGAACCATCCCTGCCGACAGCAATATCGTAGCATCCAATACCAGTGTGCTGAATATTCCGGTGGTCGCTTCCAATGATTTTACTTTCGGATACCGATGGTATATGGGGCCTAATGACTACAAGCTGCTGAAGTCGTATAAGATTGATATGGAGGAAATGATTCCTTTAGGATTCGGTGTCTTTTTCTTTGTAAAATATATCAGCAAATGGATGATCATTCCGCTCTTCGATTTCCTGAGTCAGTTCATCAGCAGTTTTGGAATTATCATTATTTGCATCACCCTGATCATACGTTTCCTCCTCTCGTTTTTCTCTTACAAAAGTTATTTGTCTTCGGCAAAAATGCGGGTGCTCAAGCCGGAGTTAGATGAGTTGCGAGCCAAGCTCGGCGACAATCAGCAGCAAATGGGTATGGAGCAAATGAAACTGTACCGCACTGCCGGCGTAAATCCGTTGGGAGGTTGTTTGCCTATGCTGTTACAAATGCCCTTCCTGCTGTCCATGTATTATTTCTTTCCTACCGCTATCCAGCTTCGGCAGTCCAGCTTCCTGTGGGCGGAAGACCTTTCCACTTTTGATTCTATAATGAATCTGGGATTCAATATTCCTTTCTACGGAAGTCATGTGAGCCTGTTCACCTTGCTGATGACGGCTACCAGTTTGTTCCTTGCCGTGTATAACCGCAATATGACCGCCGGTGCTGCGAGCAATGATCCGAATATGAAGATGATGAAATACATGCCTTATGTGATGCCCTTCATGTTCCTCGGCTGGTTCAACAGTATGGCTGCCGGTCTGACCTTCTACTATACCTGCTCCAACTTAGTCAGTATGGCGCAGCAGTTTGTGATCCAGAAATTTTTTATTGATGAAGAAGCAATTCATCGCAAGATGCAGGAGAACAAAGAAAAGCCGAAGACTACTTCAAAATGGCAGCAGAAAATGGAAGAATTGCAAAAGGCACAGGCTGCAAAGATGAAGCAACAGCCGAAACGAAAATAAAGAGATCATATTGCTTTTGTCATGTTCATGACATTTTCGCTGTGGTCGATGAAAACACCAACAGGGGCAGAAAAGAGAGGAAAGCCTGGTTCTTCCATCGCACTAAAAGGGGCAAGTCAGGAATTATCGCCGGTGGATGAGGACACCAACCGGGGCGCTGCCGTGGTTGGTGTCCTCACCCACCACATATAAACTCGGAAATGCGAAAAGATGAAATGTATCCGGTAATTTTATAAAGTCTTTCAGAAAATAAAAGCCGTTATTTTTGCCGCTGTATGCCACAGGACATCACGTTGAAACTTTCCGTTCAGGATGCCGCCCGGGATGACGAATTGCGCCGGATAGCCGCCGCCAGGCTTCGTATCAGGCCGGAACAGATTCAGGCATTGCAAATCATGCGTCGTTCCATTGATGCACGCAGCCGCTCCATCATGGTGCAATTGCTGCTGCGTGTTTTCATAGATGAGCCTTTTACTGATGCCTTTGCCTTTTTTCCGAAATTGGAAAATGTACAAAACAGGAAAGAAGTGCTGATTGCGGGTTGCGGACCGGCCGGTTTGTTTGCGGCGCTGCGCCTGATTGAAAGGGGCTTTCGCCCTGTTATTATAGAGCGCGGTAAAAATGTGCGCGAACGTCGCCGGGATCTGGCGGCCATCAATAAGTCAGGTATCGTTAACCCGGAATCTAATTATTGTTTCGGAGAAGGCGGAGCAGGCACCTACAGTGACGGTAAGTTATATACCCGCTCCACAAAGCGTGGGAATGTAATGCGCTGTCTGCAATGGTTTCATTACTTTGGCGCTGATGAGCGGATATTGTACGAAGCGCATCCGCATATCGGGACGAATAAGCTGCCGGGCATCATCAGCGCTATGCGCGAAGCTGTTGTTGCCTGCGGAGGATCCGTATTGTTTCACAGTAAACTCACAAACCTGGTATTAGAGCAGGACACGCTGAAAGGCGTTATCATTAATCACCAGGAACATATTGCCTGCGACAACCTGATTTTGGCTACCGGCCATTCAGCAAGAGATATCTTTGAATTATTAGAACGGAAAAAAATTGAGCTGATCTGTAAACCCTTTGCATTGGGTGTTCGGGCGGAGCATCCCCAGCAACTGATTGACCAGATACAATATCACGGGCAGCAGGGTTGCAAACGGGATGAATTGCTGCCCGCAGCAGCGTATAGTTTAGTAAGCCAGGAACAGGATCGCGGCGTGTTTTCCTTTTGTATGTGTCCCGGAGGTATTATTGCCCCGGCCAGTACGAAAGAAGGCGCATTAGTCGTTAACGGCTGGTCGCCGTCCAAACGGGATAATCCTTTTGCCAATTCGGGGATTGTAGTTACGGTAACGGAAAAGGATTTTGCCCGTTACGGATTTACAGGTAACCTGGCTGCAATGTATTTTCAACAGATGGCAGAACAGCAGGCCTGGACAGCGGGAGGAGGAAGTTTAGTAGCGCCTGCACAGCGAATGACTGATTTTGTTACAAAGAAATTATCCGCCACATTACCAGCCTGTAGCTATCTGCCGGGAGTACGCAGCGCCCTGCTTCATGAGGTGTTGCCGGAAGCGGTCTATACCGCATTGGCCAGCGGCTTTAGAACATTCGGAAGAAAAATGAAAGGTTATTTTTCCGAAGAAGCGCTTATTGTGGCTACCGAATCCCGCACTTCTTCGCCGGTGCGCATACCAAGAAATACCGACACGCTGCAACATCCTCAGATAAAGGGTTTGTATCCCTGTGCGGAAGGCGCCGGATATGCAGGAGGCATTATTTCCGCAGCAATGGACGGCGAACGGGTGGCTGATAAAATAACCGGCTGATATGCTCCGCTGCGATATGCTTAGCCTAAGAGTTGTTTTTTCAATAAGGGCAAAATGAAAGTTGACGTCCGGTCAAATCAGTTTTTGAGTCCGTGCATACTCTGCGAGACTGAGTGCGGAACGGGTTTGCGTTTTCCGAAAAATATTTTTCCGGTGGGTTTCTACCGTATATTCACTTAAATAAAGCCGTCCGGCAATCTCTTTATTCGTCATGCCGCCGGTGATATACTGCATGATTTCTAATTCCCTTGCAGTAAGGTTAACAACAGCATTTTTTTTCTTTATTTTTTGATATAAATCCAGTTCTTTCCATGCTTCTTCAGAGAAATAGGGCTGGTCTTGCATCACCGATTCTATGGCTTTTTTCAGCTCTGCTTTATTGGCTGTTTTTAAGACATAGCCACTGATGTCGGCATCGTCTATCAGCCTGCTGATTTCTGCGCCCTCGCAATTCATAGACAAGGCAATAATCTTTAAATCCGGGTAGGATTTCCGGATAGTAATCGCCAGCTCATATCCACTCATTTCGGGCATGACAAGATCCATCAGCAATACATCCGGGGAGAGGGATTCCAACTGCTCCAGCAGCAGTGATCCGGACGTGGCTTCTCCTACGACCTGGAAGCCGGGGTTTCTGCTCAGGACGAGTTTAAGTCCGTCAATCACAATCTGATGATCATCTACTATGCCTATTCTTATCATGAGCAATCGTTTTATGCCGGGAAAATTTCAGCGGGCGGAATATGCAGTGATATTAAGGTGCCTTTTCCCGGGCTGGTATCTATCTCTAAACTGCCTTTTAAATAAGCGGTGCGGGTTTTTATACTTTTTAAGCCCATACCTTTTGCCTGTTCTACCTGATGCAAATTAAATCCTTTCCCGTTATCCTCAATACTCATTGAAAATCCTGAAGCATCCAGAATGAGGGAGATGTCTAACTTGGTGGCATTGGCATGTTTGATGACATTATTGACCGATTCCTGGATCATGCGGTAAATAATAATTTCCGTCTGGGTATGCAGCTTTTCTTCCAAACCCGTTGCACTATAATGGACGATAAGTTTTTTCTGATCAATACGATCTAAGAAATCTTTGACGGCATGGCTCAGCCCGTTTTTGAGCAGGGTGTTGGGCAGGATATTATGAGAAACGGTACGCACCTCCTTGCATCCTTCATTGATCAGGGCAATGGTTTTATCCAATACGGTCTTGTCTTCTTCATTCCAATGCAACTCATCGGCAATGCCCGAAAGGTTATACCGGGCGGCTGTTAATATTTGCCCCAACCCATCGTGCAAATCTGCTGCAAAGCGCCGTCGCTCTGTTTCTTCAGCCTGTAGTATGGACTCTGTTAAAACAGCCTGTTGCTGAAGCTGCATCTTCTGCATCTTCACTTGTTGTTTGTGATGATAGCTGCGATATGCTACAAAACCTAAAAGCAATCCCAGCGCCATCATACTCACGGAGCCGAATATCCAGTAGTTTTTTTTTGCAAGAAGAAATTGCTGCTGTTGAATGGTGCTTTCCTTTTGTGCCGTTTCGTATTTTACCTCCATCTCCGCAAGGCTAGCGGCCGATGCCCGTTTGTACATAGAGTCTTTAAGGCTAAGCATCTTCAGCAGTGTTTCGGTGCTGTTCTTATAATCTTTTTGTCCGTAATAATTTTCAAACAGTGAATTGTACAGGAGCTGATCCTTGGTACCCAGGTTACCTTCCTCTGCCATCTTCAACCCTTTCTGTGCCTGGGCTATGCCTTCCTGGTAATCTCCAATCCGGGAATACAGGTAGGATAGTTGTGCCAGATCGGAAACAATAAAATACGGATCTCCGATCTTTTTACGGATTTCAATAGACTGTTCCACATGATGAATTGCTCTATCATACTCTTTAAGTACCAACTCAATATTGGCCAGGGTGTTCAGTGAATTCGCGAGAGAGGACAAGTCGTTATACCGGCGGGAAAGCTCTATTGATTTTTCTACGGCATACCGGGCGGAATCTAAGTTCCCAAGCGCTCCGTAACAGGGCGCCAGGTTGGAATACACTACGATAACTTCTTTGTTGTACCATCCGGAATGATTATAACCTAAGGCTTTAAGGAACCATTTTTTTGCTTCGTCATGCTGATCCATTTCAAGGCGTGCCCAGCCAATGCTGTTCAGACTTTTGATGATACCTACGGTGTCTTTGTCCTGTTCGCTTCGGGATAGTATTTTAAAAGAATTGCTGATAGCCGTCTTGAATTTGCCACTTTTGATTAATAAGCCTACCGATAAGCAATCTGCATCAAGTAACAGTTCTCCCATGCGCGACTCCCTATCTGCCATTGTTCTTACTAAGTTCAGATAATGCGTGGCAGAGTCCTTTTCACTCATTTTATAGAAATAAACGCTCAGGTAATAGTACGACCGGGTTAACTGCTTTTTATTATTCAGTTTTTTACTCAGTTCCACACATTGCCAGGCATATTTTTTTAGAGAGTCATAGGAAAATGTCCGGTATTCTTCACAAAACAGCAGCAGCGCTTCCAGTCGAACTTCATTGGAACCTGCAGTAGTGCCGGCTTTCAACAGACTGTCTGCCACAGGCGTAAATGCCTGAGTCAGCCGGAAGGCGCACAGTAACACCACAAGGATTATATATTTTTTCATTCCCGGAAATGTGCAGTAAAATTACCACGGAAATATATTTAAAAAATACCCGCTTCACGGTATATTTTTTCTACAAGAAAAATATATTGCTTATCCGCCCTGGTTAATCCGAATCTCCCAGCCCGACCATCTGATGCCGGTACGGAATAACAATATTATCAAAACCTTTTTTCAGTAACCGGTTTTTCAGTTCCTGCTGAACATCATATTCTCCGTGAACGATAAAGAAATTACGAACGTGCTTCGGATCCTGACAGGCGAGCCATTGACTCATATCATTGTAGTCGCCGTGTGCGCTCAGGCTTTCAATAATACGGACATCTGCATTTACCGTATAACGCTGGCCGAAGATACCTACTTCATCAGCACCGGCTCTGAGCCTGCCGCCCAACGATTCCGGCTCGCAATAACCGACAATCAAAATAGTGTTCCTGGCATCTTCAATATTATTGGCAATATGATGCTTGACCCTGCCGGCTTCCGCCATGCCGGATGCGGAGATAATCACACAAGGCTCCTTTTTAAAATTCAGTGATTTGGACGCTTCCACATCTTCAATCATGGTCAGCCGCCGGAATGCAAATGGATCTTCATCCCGCTTAAGCACTTCCTGCACATGCCTGTTGTACAGCTCCGGATAACGTTTTACGATCTGCGTTACCCGCAATGAAAGCGGGCTGTCCACATAATAATCTATATCCGGAAGCCGGCGTTCCAGCTCCAATTGATTTAAGGCATATAGCAACTCCTGCGTACGCCCCAGGCTGAATGCCGGGATAATCAATTTGCCCTTCTTTTCTAAACAGGTGGTTTCTATTTGGTGCAGCAATTGTTCTGCCGGCGAAGCAGTGTAAGGATGCTGCTTGTTGCCGTATGTAGATTCCATAATGATCACATCTGCCTGTGGAAAGGACTCCGGCGATTTCAGGATATCATCATTATAACGACCCAGATCGCCACTGAAGGTGAGGTGAGTGACATTCCCGTTTTCTTTAATCTTCAAATGTACACAGGCGCTCCCGATGATATGACCGGCATCGGTGTACAGCAACTCCACTTCATCATCCAACTTATGCCAGGTACCATAGCTTTTGGCTGCCAATAAAGGATTTACCCTTCCGGCATCTTCAACGGTGTATAGCGGCGCCACCGGTGGCTGCCCTTTTTCTTTCCTGATTTTATTGACATAATTGACATCGGCTTCCTGGATGTTGGCACTGTCTAACAACATTACCCGGATCAGGGATGCCGTAGCTTCCGTGCAGTATATCTTTTTATCAAAACCTTCTTTCACTAATTTTGGTAACAGCCCGATATGATCCACATGACCATGAGAGATGATAACGTAATCTATTTCACCCGGCTCAAACCCAAATTCCTGATTCAGCTTTAGCGTTTCAGGTCCCATTCCCTGGAACATGCCGCAATCAAGCAGTATTTTTTTCCCTGATTTTAAATGGAGCAAATGTTTGGAGCCGGTAACCGTGCGTGCGGCACCATGAAAGGATATTTTCATTTTAGCACAGAGATATTTTTTGAATTCTAAAAGTAAAGAAAATATGGGAGAGCGGCAATTATTACGGTTTTACAGACCTCTTTTACCTGCGCAGCCATCTCTTTTCAACCAGGTGCCAGGAAAGCGCTCCGGCAAATAAACTTAGCGGCAACAACGCCAAAGCATGCCATAGAGCGCTTTCCTCATGAGCAAACCAACCCAGATGTACGGCAAGTTGAATCAATGGGAAATGAAAGATATACACACCATAGGAGAAATCACCGTATTTGCCGAAATGGTTGAGAAAGGAAAACCGGGTTGCTGTGTAATACACTAATACCGCTAATGCCGCCGGTCTAAGCAGGGTGAATGAAAACTTTAATTCTATCAGCAATACTAACAGCGCTAACAGCATAAGATAATGAGGCACTCGTTGAAAACGGTCACGGTATAAAAACAATGCCATGCCGCAAGCGAAATAGCTCATGTATCCGGGCAACTGATAAGAAAGCAGATTCCAGAATGGATGGCCGGAATAATGACCTAACCATTCCAACCCGTAACGATAGATCAGCGAGCCAATATAAATACCCAGCAGTTTTGTCAGCGCTTTTCCCGGACGAAGCAGCCAGCGAAGGATAAAGGGCAGGATCAGATAAAACATCACTTCGATCTTAATACTCCAAAGCGCACCGTTAACAACTGTTTCCGGGTTGTGCCGGAATACACCGGGCAAACCGGGTTGCAGAAAATTCAGAAAAAGGAGGTTGCTGACCATGTATTGCCACCATGCTTTGCTAAAAAACCAGGAAGATGGGTGATAACCGCTTACGAACACCAGCAGGGTGGCGCAGAGCAGCACAACCGTTATGTATGCGGGCAGCAGGCGACGTGCACGTTTTTGAAGATAAACGGATAGGCGCGGATCGCGATAATAGCTGCTGCTGATTAATAACCCGCTGATGATAAAAAAACCGCATACCGCCAGGTTCGAAGGAAAGAAAACGGCATAAGCCTGTAAGGATGATGAACCGGATAGCACAACGATATGGCTGCATACTACAATAAACGCCAGCAGTAACCGCAAAAAATCAAAATTGTTTTTGGTAGATTTTATTGTGATATGATGGCGTGTCTGCAATGTTATGCTCAAAAGGTACGCCGCAAACTTAACAGCTTTCCGCCTTTATCTGTTCAATAATATTTTTGTCATTATTTTTTATGAATTTCAAAAAATATCCTATCGAATTGTTTTTTCATTAATTTTGCACTCTGATTTAATAAAAAATACACACATAATTATGCAGGAATTCGGTCACAAGAACCCCAATGCCGACCTGACCTCCATAGGTCTGAATGTCGCAACCGCTCACTGGAATCTTAGCCCAGAAGCATTAACTCAAAAATCCGTAGAATTAGGACAAGGCGAGTTAAATGATATTGGCGCACTTTGCGTCAGTACCGGAAAATTCACCGGCCGTTCTCCAAAAGATAAATTTACCGTGAAAGATGCCATTACAGAGCATTCGGTTGATTGGGGCGATATCAATATCCCCATTGCAGCAGAAACCTTTGACAAATTATATGATAAGGTTTGTGCTTATATGGAAGGAAAAGAAGTATGGGTGCGCGACTCCTATGCCTGCGCCGATCCTAAATACCGCCTGAACATTCGTGTGGTGAATGAAGCACCCTGGGCCAACCTGTTTTGCTATGATTTGTTTCTCCGCCCTACGGAAGAAGAAATCAATACCCAACAACCCGACTGGCTGATTCTGCAGGCGCCCGGTTTTCAGGCCGACCCTGCCGTTGACGGAACCCGCCAGGGCAATTTTACAATAGTAAACTTTACCCGTAAGATAGTTTTGATCGGAGGGAGCGCCTATACCGGAGAAATTAAAAAAGGTATTTTCGGCGTGCTGAACTTTATCTTACCGCATGATCATAAAGTATTGTCCATGCACTGTTCTGCCAATGAAGGCAAAGACGGGGATGTAGCCCTGTTCTTCGGCCTTAGCGGTACAGGAAAAACCACCTTGAGCGCCGATCCGGATCGTGCGTTGATCGGTGATGACGAGCATGGCTGGGCCGATGGCTCCGTATTTAACTTTGAAGGAGGTTGTTATGCAAAATGTATTGACCTGAGCGCAGAAAAGGAACCGCAAATTTTCTCTGCAATCAAGCCGGGCGCCATCCTGGAAAATATCACCTTCCTTCCGGATACCAAAACGGTTAATTATGCTGATGGCAGTATTACGGAAAATACCCGTGCCGCTTATCCGATTTATCATATAGAAAACTCCAAAACGCCTTCTTATGGCGGTGACCCCAAAAACATTTTCTTCCTGACCTGCGATGCTTTCGGTATTTTACCCCCGATATCCAAACTGACCAAAGCACAGGCCATGTACCATTTCATCAGCGGATATACGGCTAAAGTGGCCGGAACGGAAGTGGGCGTTACCGAGCCGCAGACTACTTTTTCCGCCTGCTTCGGTAAAGTATTTTTACCGCTGCATCCTACAAAATATGCGGAGCTTTTGGGTAAAAAATTAGAAGCACATGCAGATGTAAACGTATGGTTAGTGAATACCGGCTGGAGCGGAGGCGCTTATGGTACCGGTAAACGTATGAGCCTGAAACATACCCGCTCTATGATTACTGCTGCTATGAACGGCGAGCTGAATAATGTGGGTTATATTCCTCACCCGGTTTTTGGCGTATTAATGCCGACATCCTGCCCCAAGGTACCTGCCGAAATTCTTAATCCGCGCGATACCTGGGAAAACAAAGACGCTTATGATCAAAAAGCTTCGGAACTGGCGGCATTGTTTGTCAAGAATTTTGCACAATACGCTTCAGAAGCTAATGAAGAAATATTGAGCGCCGCACCGAAAGCATCAAAAGTAGAAGCCTGATCATTGAACCTGAACAGCTTAGTACCATAAAAGTGGAAACCGCCCGAAATTTTCCGGGCGGTTTTTTTATGGAAAAGGATGTGGCAGAGCCGGATTAGATTTACTACTTTTGCCAAAAATTTTCTTCCCGAAATGGAATGGCAACAATTGAAAGAAACGGCAACACAGGTTCGCCGCGATATTGTACGAATGGTTCATGGCGCCCAAAGCGGACACCCCGGAGGCTCTTTGGGCTGCACGGAGTTCATGGTAGCGCTGTACTTTGAAGTCATGGAACGACATCCGGAATTTCAAATGGATGGTATAGGTGAAGATATTTTCTTTTTGTCCAACGGACACATCTCCCCGGTTTTTTACAGCGTATTGTCCCGAAGCGGCTATTTCCCGGCGGAAGAACTGGCCACATTCCGCAAGCTCAACTCCCGCTTACAGGGACATCCCACCACACATGAGCATTTGCCCGGCGTTCGTATCGCCAGCGGTTCCTTAGGCCAGGGTATGAGTGTAGCTATAGGAGCCGCCTTAGCCAAAAGGCTGAATAAGGATACTCATATCGTTTATTCCCTGCATGGTGATGGCGAACTTCAGGAAGGTCAAAACTGGGAAGCGATCATGTTTGCAGCACATCATAAAGTGGACAACCTGATTGCCACCATTGACTATAACGGTCAGCAAATTGACGGCCCGACTCAACTTGTCATGAGCCTCGGAGATCTGAAATCCAAATTCCTGGCTTTCGGTTGGGAAGTGCTGGAATTGGAAAAGGGAAATGATATGACTGAAGTAATACGTGTACTCAAAGCTGCCAAAGCGCAATGCGGAAATGGAAAACCGGTTTGCATACTGATGCATACCGTTATGGGGCAGGGTGTTTCCTTTATGGAAGGTACGCATGAATGGCACGGCATTGCACCCAACGATGCCCAGTTGGCTCAGGCGCTGGAAGAGCTTCCGGTGACGTTGGGCGATTATTGATTTTTGGTGAATAATCAGGGAGAAAATATTCGCTATCGGAATATGATTGCTAATTAGAATAAATTATTCCGGGCATATTTTTTCTAAATGAAGATATAATCTACCTTTGGTTTTCCCCAAAAAATGAAAACCATGGATGAAAAAAATGCTCAGACAGAGCAGCATTTAGCTGCAATATTTAAGGAGTTATCCGGATTAGGTACGCTGACTGCCACTGTCCTGACCAAGATAGATGCTAACTTTAGCGTTGTTGATGAGAAATTAGCCAGGTTAGACAAAAGAATAGAGGATTTAGACAAAAGGATTGGTGATTTAGAGGAAAGGGTCGGTGGTTTAGAGGAAAGAATTGGTAATTTAGAGGAAAGGGTTGGTGGTTTAGAGGAAAGAATTGGTAATTTAGAGGAAAGGGTTGGTAGTTTAGAGGAAAGGGTTGAAAATTTAACAACCGTAGTTCATTATTGGAGTGCAAAAACAGAACGTTTAGCGGAAGAAGTTGAACGTTTAACGGAATCAACAGAACATTTGATAGAAGAAGTTGAACATTTAAAAGAAGACGCCGGCATAAAAATTGAACGCCTGGCAAATGAAATTCTCAAGATAGGAATAGTGACTAAATATGCAGAAATGTATAAAAACATGAAAGATATTCTATAGCATATTTAGATGATCAATGATAAAGGCTGTTCTTTTGGGCAGCCTTTATCATTGATAAAAAACCCACAAGCAATACGCCTCGTGGTCAGTTAGTTTTCCCGCAATACAATGAAAAAATGAGCGGTTGGAATATTGCTTTATTTTGACACCCTTCCTGCTTTATTCTGACTTCCTTATTATCTTTACGGAAGATTATGAAATATTATATCATTGCCGGGGAAGCCAGTGGAGATTTGCACGGAAGCCATTTGATTAAGGCGATTCATCAGGAAGATGCCCAGGCTCAGGTTCGCTGCTGGGGCGGGGACCGCATGCAACAGGCCGGCGCTACATTAGTAAAGCATTATCGCGAACTGGCCTTTATGGGCTTTGTGGAAGTTGCCCTCCACCTGCGAACTATCTTCAAAAATCTTAGTTTTTGCAAAAAAGACATTGCCACATTTCAGCCTGATGTAGTCGTATTAATTGATTATCCCGGCTTTAATTTACGTATTGCCGACTGGGCTAAAAAACAGGGTATGAAAGTGGCTTATTATATTGCTCCGCAGGTTTGGGCATGGAAAGAAAGCCGGGTTGCCACAATCAAACGAAGTGTAGATAAAATGCTGGTGATTCTTCCTTTTGAACAGGCTTTCTTTAAAAAGCATCATTATGATACGATATATACAGGTCATCCGCTGACGGAAGTGATTGCAGAGGAATTACAAAAACCACCGGTTACAGTTGCAGAAAAAACCGTTATTGCCATATTACCGGGCAGCAGGAGACAGGAGATAAAAACGAAACTTCCCCTGATGCTTACCGCTGTAAAACATTTTCCCGAATATCAGTTTGTCATTGCACAGGCCCCCGGACAAGATGCAGCATTGTATCAACCCTTTATAACCGGGCAGGGTGTTCAGTTAATGAATGAGGGGACATACCATCTGCTCCGTCAGGCAAAAGCTGCATTGGTTACCAGTGGCACCGCCACTTTAGAAACCGCCTTATTCGGTGTGCCGCAGGTAGTTTGTTATAAGGGAAATTATCTGTCTTATCTTTTGGCAAAGCAGTTGATTAAGGTGAAATATATCTCCCTCGTCAACTTAGTTTTGGATCAGCCCTGCGTGAAAGAACTGATTCAAAACCATCTTAACGAGCAACAGATCAAACAGGCCTTAGGCGATCTCTTACATAACCCTGAAACTCAGGATCGTATTCAACTTCAATATACGAAACTGTGGGAGCTGTTGGGTAAACGAAAAGCTGCAACAACCGCATCGAAGGAAATTGTCGCCCTGGCTTCCTCCGGTCATTAAGCACATCCTCTGACTAATCTCACCGTCATGATAACAACGGCTATCAGAAAAATAAGGATTGATATACGGTTCATTCCATGCATCAGCCGGACATTCACGTTACGAGCTGAGACGGGATCCGGTTTTCGCAAATACAGGTATTGAAGGATTTGTTTCCACATTGTTGCAAAATTATCAATTCCGCCGATACTTTTTTAATGAAAAGCGACAGAATCTGCTACATCTTCTTCAGAAATATCCTGGTCAGACAGAATAATCAGCCGCTCTACCACATTACGCAGTTCCCGAATATTTCCCGTCCAGCTATGCTGTTGCAACAGATGGATCGCTTCAGGACTGATAGATTTTTGAGGTAAGCCATACTCCTCGCAGATCATTTTTATAAAATACCCGCTGAGCAATGCAATGTCTCCGTCGCGATTTCGTAAAGGGGGTACGACAATCGGGAAAACATTGATCCGGTGATAAAGGTCTTCTCTGAAACGGCCTGCTTTGATTTCTTTGATCAGGTCTTTATTGGTTGCGGAAATGATCCGGGGGCGCACCTTTATGGCCTTATGTCCCCCTACTCTGGTAATGTGCCCCTCCTGTAAGGCACGCAGTACTTTCGCCTGTGCGCTCAGGCTCATATCGCCGATTTCATCCAGGAACAATGTGCCTTCGCTGGCCTGTTCAAATTTGCCGACATGTTGTTTGAATGCCGAAGTAAAAGCACCTTTTTCATGACCGAATAATTCACTTTCGATCAATTCTGCGGGAATGGCCGCACAGTTTACTTCAATAAAGGCTTTTTGATTCCGACTGCCTAGGGCATGCAACTGACGTGCTACCAATTCTTTTCCCGTACCGTTTTCTCCGGTAATCAGCACCCGGGCTTCCATAGGCGCCACCCGGCGTATGAGTTCCAATACTCTTTTAATAGCTGCGGAACTACCGATAATCTCCTGTTTTTTTGAAGCGCTTTGCCGGAGTATTTTTGGCTCACTGCTCAGACGGTTTTTATCTAATGCATTTCGGATTACCGTCAATAAACGGTTAAGATCCGGCGGCTTGGAGATATAGTCGAAAGCGCCTTCTTTCACAGCCTTTACAGCGATTTCAATATCGCCGTAACCGGAAATAATGATGACCGGAACATCCGGGCAAGCGGTCTTAGCTTGTGCGAGTACACCCAGTTCGTCTGTCTGTGGCAATTTTACATCACACAGGATACAGTCGAACTTTTCTTCTTCGATTTTTTTAATGGCAATACTACCGCTTTCCACTTCCGTAACCCGGTAATTTTCAAATTCGAGTATTTCTTTTAGGATCCTGCGAATACTTTTTTCTTCATCAACGATAAGAATATGTTGGTTCATAGCATATATTTTGGTCAGAATGGATGAGGTTTTGGCCCGGCTTACGCCGGCAATTCTGTAAGGTAAACATGCCAAAACAGTACCGGTACTGTTTGATTTTTTTCCTTCAAAAACCCAAATAGCTTATAAGCACAGATTTTTATTTTGAACAGGGGAAAAGATATTGCTCAAAAACCACCATGCTTATTTCGACAAGCTTACTTTATAACTCGCTTATTTAGCAATAGACTATTACATACATCATGCAATGATACCGTATTAAAATTAATAATGCAAGTTCCGTTCTGAAGAAAATGAAAACGGATACCGGCCGGGGAAGCTATTAATAGGAAGCGTTCCAGCCCCAGGGTGTAGTCTTATTGCCTATTCCAAAGAATTTATTCAACTGAAAGGCAAAGCCGATTTCGTTGTATGCGCCGGCAGTAGTAAAATACGTTCGGGAATACCGCACCTGGATTTTAGAAAGATGTACGCCGACACCTAGTGAAAAACCGGCAAGTCCTTTTCTGTCGGAGGCGGCAAGCTCACTCCGGTGCAGATGGCTGTAGGCGGCAGTCAGGGTAACGCGGCGTGCAAGCGTAAGTTCAGCGCCAAAATTCAGATGGCGGAATAGCTTATCGGCAAAATAGCTCTTTTCTTTTACGGCGCTGCTGTCATCTGTGCCGAAGAAATTATCGTTTACTTTATCCGCAGGATTATTATACCGGATATCCCATTGATATAAATGGTGTGCTGCCATAAACAGTCGAAGCGGTACATTTTTCAATTGTTTGCTGATGCCGAATTGCAGATCGAAAGGTAAAGGCTCGGCAGTAGCCCCGGAATAATAACGATCTAATGTAACACCCATGTTTTTCCCTACAATACCTACAACCAGCAAATTAGCCGTGTCCACATAAGCTACGCCTACATCGGCAAGTATGGCAAAGGCATTGCGGTCAGCTAAATGAGAATAGGCAAATTTCAATGTGGCACCATATTGCCAGTGCTGCTTATAGGTGCGTGCTGCCGAAAGATTGATGGAAAAATCGCTGGCACGCACTTCTCCTAAAATATTGCCGAATAAATCTGTCTGGTCGAATTTGCCGTAATTCAGATATTGAATACCTAAGGCAAATGTAGTATGCAATTGAGGTACCTGGTAGGCATATTGCAGATTGGCAATACTGATGCCGGCATAATAATTATTATACCCGATCGCCAGCTGGTTGTGCATTTTATCCTGTAGCAAACCGGGATTTTGAAGGGTAAAAGTAACATCCGGGTCGTTGCTTGCCGGGACTATTCCACCCAATGCCGATACATGCGGACTGTTACTCATCAGCAGGTATTCAAATGCGTACTGACCTCCGGTAACCTGAGCACTGCCGGAATAAGGCAGGCTCAGAACGAGGATACAAAAAAAACAGAAAACAGATTTCATCCGGGTATTAGAACGGGAAAAAACGGGTAATATTGTCATGCCGGGGCGTAACAATTATTCTCCCGAATCCCAGTTTTCAATAATTTCTTTACTGACGCCGGTAAAAGAAAAGCCGCCGTCATGAAATAGGTTTTGCATGGTAACCATACGGGTCAGATCGCTGAACATAGCCACGCAGTAAGCAGCACAATCATCGGCGCCTGCATTTCCCAAAGGTGATATTTTTTCCGCATAGCTGAAAAAAGCATTGAAACCCGAAACGCCGGAACCGGCAGTAGTGATGGTCGGCGACTGGGAGATGGTATTCACCCTTACCTTTTTAGCTAAGCCATATTCATAACCGAAATTACGCGCAACGGCTTCTAAGAGCGCTTTGGAATCTGCCATGTCATTATATCCCGGGAAGGTACGCTGTGCGGCAATATAGCTCAGGGCTACCACCGAACCCCATTCGTTCAGGGCATCCAGCTTCATGGCTGCCTGTAAAATACGATGCAGCGACAATGCGGAAATATCCAGCGTTTTGTGAAAATTTTCGTAGTTGATCTCCGTGTAAGGAATGCTTTTACGCACATTGGGCGACATACCGATGGAATGCAGTATGAAATCCACCTTGCCTCCGAAATGTTCCATGCTTTTTTGGAAAAGATTTTCCAGGTCTTCGGATGAGGTAGCATCTGCGGGTATAACCGGCGCATCATTGCATTGGGCGCTCAGTTCTTTGATCTTACCCATCCTGAGTGCAATCGGAGCATTGGTTAATGTAATAACGGCGCCTTCGTCAACGGCACGTTCAGCCACCTTCCAGGCAATAGAACGCTCGTCTAATGCGCCGAAAATGATGCCTTTCTTTCCTTTCAAAAGTTGATTTCCCATAATAAGCGTAAAAATTTTAGTGTGTAAAAGTAACAAACTATATATTTTTATACACGCAAATTTTTCCCGTTTTGGTTTCCGCTATATTATTTTACCTTGCAGCACTATTTTTTCCACTGTTTATGGAGGGTAGCACCCTGCGGCTTCCTGTACTAAACGTACTCACTGTGTGAATTACTGCATGATTATTACAAACCGGATATAATTTCTGATGAAAAAAATATTAGTCCTTTACAATACGCAGACCGGTCAGCTAAAGACCATATTAGACCATATCCTGAAAGATATACAGGGCAAGGCTGTTATTGATTATGCCGAAATCAGGCTGAAACAGCCCTTCCCTTTTCCCTGGACATCCGATGCTTTTTTTGATGCCATGCCGGAATGCGTTTTGGGCATCTATTCGGAAATAGAACCGTTAAAGGAATTATCCGCAAAGAACTATGATCTGATCATTTACGGGTATCAGCCCTGGTTCCTGTCACAATCCATTCCTTCCGGTTCTTTCTTTAAAAGCGAATGGGCTGCTGTGCTGAAGGGTAAGCCGGTGGTAACCGTACTGGCTTGCCGCAACATGTGGCTGCGTGCCCAGGAAACCGTAAAGAAGGAATTGCGAGCATTGGGCGCCGTTCATGCCGGCCATATCGTTTTTCAGGACAGTCATTCCAACTTAGTATCCTTACTGACTACATTGCGCTGGTTTTTTAAAGGGCAGAAAGAACGTTCCAAATACCTGCCCGAAGCCGGCGTTGATCAAAAGGATGTAGAGCATGCAAGGGTATTCGGACCGGTTATCCTGCATCATCTTGAAAATGATTTAACGGAAATGATGCAAAAAGGTCTGCTGCAACAAAAAGCCGTTTATATCAATCCGGCATTGATCCTGTTGGAAAGACGCGGTGCCAGCCAGTTTCCGGTTTGGGCAAAAAGGGCGCGTGAAAAAGGACTCCCGGGAGATCCGGCACGTCAGCCTGTTTTGAAAAAATTCAAACGAATACTGCTGATCAGTATCTTTGCCTTGTCGCCGGTTACTTCCGCCGGTGCAACATTGATTGCCCTGCTGCGCAAAAAAAATCTGAACCGGCAGACTGCATATTTCAAAAGTACAGCATACCAGGAAGGCGTGATATAGTGCTGAATCAACATTAGGTTGGCATAAATAATCCGATAGTCCGGTAAAAATACTTTGGTTGCTGCGGAATGTTTGGTGTTTACATTTTTCAGCTTTCTTTAGCTACATTTGTTGGTAACTTTATACGAAATGAATCTCCGGTATTTCCACAGAACAGCAAAAAAAAATGCTCCCCGGCTTAAAAAATTTCTGAAAAAATTAGACCGGATTGTGCCGGAAGATTTTTCTAAAATCGTTAAGGAAGAAGACGAAAAGGTATGGGGGCGAACAGACTGCACTACTTGCGCCAACTGCTGCAAAACGATGACACCGATTTTTACGCCAAAAGATACACGGCGTATAGCAGCACATTTTGAAATGTCGGTTAAGGCATTTACCGAAAAATGGCTCAGGCAGGAAGAAGATACCGGAGATTGGGTAAACCGCTTTCAACCCTGTCCTTTTTTAGTAAATGACAAGTGCAGCATTTATGCAGTACGCCCCCGTGATTGTGCCGAATTTCCGCATCATTACAAACGCCCTTTCGATCTGTATAATGATACATTTACACAGAATGTGGACAAATGCCCGGCTACCTACCGGTTGATTACTGCTTTGAAAAAACGGGTTGAGGCGGAATATGAATGGTAGTGTTAAGTCAAAATGCAAAAGTCAAAATGCAAAACAGTAGGGTGCAATAGGTGCAATGCTAAATTTCAACGTTCTGATTTTTCAAATTTAATTGCCGCCCATTTATCCTTGGTCAGTGATTGTACTGCATGAAGTTGTTGTGCTTCGGCAGCCTGTATAATAGCTGGTTCATCATCTCCGGCCAGGATTCCGCTGAGTAATAATATGCCGTTCGGAGACAGCATTTCAGCCATCGCAGGCATATATTGTAACAGGATATTACGATTGATATTGGCCAGAATGATATCAAATCCGGTATCACTTACATCTTCTAATGTACCCTGCATCAGTTGTATTTTTTCCGTATTGTTTTTGCTACAGTTTTCAAGTGCATTTTCATAAGACCAAATGTCGTAATCCACCGCAAGAATAGCCGCAGCGCCTAAGTATTCCGTCAGAATGGCCAATATGCCGGTTCCTGTGCCGAAGTCAAATACTTTTTTCCCATCGAAACGGACCTGCCGCATCAGGCTGATCATCATTTGCGTAGTAGCATGATGGCCGGTGCCGAATGACATTTTGGGGGTGATGATAATTTCATGTTGTACTGCTTTGTAAGCAGGATGAAAATCCGCACGGATATAGCAAAAGTCATCTACCACAACAGGACTGAAATTACGTTCCCATTCCTCATTCCAGTTGCGTTCCGCTAATTGCCCGGTTTCAAATTGCAGGTTCCTTAGTTGAGCCGTTTTTTGAATGGCTTCCCATGCAATAAGATCCGGATCGACGTAAGCAATCAGCCCCTCATCGGTTTCCTCAAAGCCGGTTATTCCGGGCATTTCATATAAATCAGCGATAAGCAGCTCCTGCATTACAGGATCGGAAGTCGTAAATTTTATTGTAGTAAATGACATAAGATGGTTAAAAATTTTTCAGCAATAATTTTTCTACAAATACCCACTTCACATCTGGTGTGCAGCAGAACGATTTTAATATTGATTATACTTCAATTGCTCATTATTTTTCGCATATTGCCCTTGCCGGATCCTGCTGGTATTGATATATATTCAGGAAGATATTTATTGGTAAAAATACAGGAAGTCCGGAGAAGAAATGTCAAACGGATCTTTTATTTGTCTCTGCGCAATGAGCCATTGGGATAACAAGTAGAATTGACCAAAAGGGACTAACTTTGCCGGTTGATTTTGGAACAAATAAAATTGATGGGTATGAAGAATAAAAAAACGGTTGTATTCCTGACCTCTTTTTTCATTTTGCTGGCAGCAGGGTTTTCTTTTTGGGCTTATCCCCTGATCAAAAACAGCCGTAAAACGAAGGTCGGTTTCTTCGGAGACCCCGGGCATGCCATACGTCCGTTTAAGTTTGCCAACCAGTTGGGTGACAGTATTACATTAGACAATATGAAAGGCAGGATTGTGGTGGTAGAATATTTTTATTCCACCTGTAAGGGAATATGCCCGACCATGAATGAAAATATGTCGAAGGTATATGCCGCCTTCCGGAATGATAATGATGTGCTGATCCTGTCTCATACGGTGGATCCGTTACGGGATTCCGTTCAGGCATTAGCCACCTACAGCCAGCAGTTCGGCGCCGACCCGGAACACTGGATGTTTCTTACCGGGGATAAAAAAGCGCTGTATGATCAGGCCCGGTATAGCTACCTGATTACCGCAGTGGAAAATCATGATGTCGATATTGAAGATGATTTTATTCATGAAAAATATTTTGTGCTGGTGGACAAACAGGGACGGTTGCGGGCGCATGAAAATAACGGCGGTGAGCTGGTGCTGTATGACGGCACCGATGAAGCCTCCGTGCAGCAACTCATTGAAGATATCCGCGAATTAAAATCGGAATAGTCATGGAAGAACTTACGCTTAAAGCAGCGCAACAGCAGGTAGATGACTGGATTCGTACTACCGGCGTCCGTTACTTCAGTGAATTGACCAACCTGGGCATTCTCATGGAAGAAACGGGCGAACTATCGCGGCTCATGGTGCGTACTTACGGCGATCAATCCTTCAAAAATAAAGAAGTAGAAGCCAGTCTTTCGGACGAAATGGCTGATGTGCTTTGGGTATTACTGTGCCTGGCCAATCAAACCGGCGTGGATCTCAACGAGGCGCTTCAGCGCAATTTTGACAAGAAAACCGCCCGCGACGGTATGCGACATAAAAATAATGAAAAGCTTAGCTGATAAGCATTCCGGGAGTTCAGGAAGATATTGAAAAAGCAGTTTACTATAGATGATGTTACCGTTACGGTTGCTTTTTCCGACCGTGGTATCCGGCTTAGAGGTGATCGGCAGCTCTGGATGCTGATGGATCGTGATCCGGTGCGATATCCCCGGCTGATAACGGAAAAGATTTTTGAAAACTATTACGCGATATACCGGAGAAAGCTGAAGATTCGACAAGCATCCGTTATCGTAGAGATATGGGGCCATGTTTATGCTGAATATTATGTGTTGCTTTGGAAAGACCGGCTGCGATTCCGGTGGTTAGATCACCTGGCCGGCTTTGTGCGCAAAAGATCCGCAGATATTGATATTGGCGAATGGGGCGCTGATCCCAATCGTTGGTTTTGGGATTTGATTTGTGTACTGAAACCGGTCATACCGCCTTTCCTTCCCCGGAATATTTCTAAAAAAATAGCCTCAGGAGTCATTCCGTAATTACTCCTGCCCAAACAGCCTCTTTCGTTAAAATCTGTGCCATATATAATATATCCGTCTTATTCCGTACCTTTGCGCATTGACAGGCCGTTGTTCCTGCCTTACCTGACCACATTCGGAAGCCTTTCCGCTTATTCAGTTATTGCTTTCCCGACAGCCACATTTTCAATTTGAACATTGCCTTGCCGCATATCCCTATGTTTGCAATGCACATTTTCAAAGAAGCATATTGCAAAATGGCCAAACAAATTATTACTAACAGACTTATAGTGCTTCTTGGTCACAACTAACGCTAACCGACGTTTCGGTATCTATTCATGAGTTTTCAGGAATTAAAATTAATTCAACCCATTCTGCAGGCTGTTGCAGAGGCGGGTTACAGTAATCCTACGGCAATACAGCAACGTGCCATTCCACACATCCTGAAAGGGGAAGACGTGCTGGGTTGTGCACAGACAGGCACCGGAAAAACCGCAGCCTTTGCCATCCCGATCCTGCAGCGCCTTAGTGCTGCTACACCGTTGAAGCGCAGCATCCGCACGCTTATTCTTACACCCACACGCGAACTTGCTATCCAGATTGAAGACAGCTTTAAAGCCTACGGCAAACATCTTCGGCTGAAGTGCTGCGCCATCTTTGGCGGAGTGCCTCAGGGCAGGCAGGTAACAACTATCCGCAATGGTGTGGATATACTGATAGCTACTCCAGGACGATTACTTGATCTGATGGGGCAGGGAATACTTTCTCTGAATGATGTGGAAATTTTTGTACTGGATGAAGCAGACCGTATGCTTGATATGGGCTTTATCTCCGATATCAAAAAGATTCTTCCCAAATTGCCCCGCAAAAGACAAACCCTTTTCTTCTCGGCTACCATGCCTGATGACATCAAGGCTTTTGCCGGCACCATGCAGCAGCATCCGGTGGAAGTTGCCGTAACGCCGATATCTGCTACTGCGGATACGGTCAGACAATCGGTATATTTTGTAGAGAAAAAAAGTAAAACCGGCCTGCTGGTTAACTTGCTGAAAGAAGGAAATATCAAACGTTCTTTAGTATTTACCCGAACCAAGCACGGCGCAGACCGGTTAGTGAAACAACTTTCTAAAAACGGCCTGCATTCGGCAGCTATTCATGGCAATAAATCGCAGGCTGCCCGCCAAAAGGCACTGGCTGAATTTAAAGACAGTCGTATCCGTGTGTTAGTTGCTACGGATATTGCCGCCCGCGGCATTGATATTGATGAGTTGCCTCATGTAGTGAATTATGAGTTGCCTCATGTTGCGGAAACCTATGTTCACCGTATCGGGCGAACAGGTCGTGCCGGTCTGGGCGGAACAGCCGTTTCGTTTTGTGATACGGAGGAGATAGCAGATTTGAAAAGTATTCAAAAACTGATCGGCTTTAAAGTACCGGTAGCCGGTAATCTGATGGCAGGTGCCGCCGGTTAAAACAACAATGTTTTCCTTTAACAAAAAGCGGTTGCCTTATCCCGGCAACCGCTTTTTGTTATTAGTGTTTATGTGAAAAATTAAACCGTACGATTCGTATCGAAAGCTTCCAGCTGGTTAGCCACTGCCGTAAGAAAGCTGGCGCCTAGAGAGCCGTCCACCACACGGTGATCATAGCTTAAAGAAAGGTACATCATGTGCCGTATTGCAATGACATCTCCCTCCGGAGTTTCCAGTACCATAGGACGTTTTTTAATACTGCCTACGGCAAGAATGGCTACCTGTGGCTGATTGATAATGGGTGTGCCCATCAGGCTGCCGAAGGTACCCACATTAGTCAGGGTAAAGGTTCCGCCCTGTGTATCGTCCACCTTCAGCTTATTGTTACGGGCGGCATTTGCCAGGCTGTTGACATCACGTGAAAGCCCCAGCAGATTTTTCGTATCGGCATTTTTAATAACCGGAACGATCAGGTTGCCGCTGGGTAATGCGGTAGCCATGCCGATATTGATGTCTTTCTTTACAATGATCTTATCGCCGTCAACACTTACGTTAATCAGCGGAAATTGCCTGATACAGTTTACCACTGCTTCAATAAATATGGGCGTGAACGTAATTTTCTCACCATACTTTGCCTCGAAGGATTTCTTATTTTTTTCCCGCCATTTTACAATATTGGTTACATCACATTCCGTAAAGCTGGTTACATGCGGTGAAGTAGCTTTACTGCGCACCATGTGTTCGGCAATCATCTTGCGCATCCGGTCCATTTCTATAATTTCTACATTACCGCCGTGATTTACAGCAGGCTGAGGCTGATGCACTACGGCTTGTGGTGCAGGCGAAGGAGTTGGAGCTGCACCGCGGTTAGCTACATATTGCAAGATGTCTTTTTTAGTAACCCTGCCTTCGTTACCGGTGCCGGGGATATTTTCTAGCTCGGCCATTCCGATGCCTTCTTTTGCGGCAATATTCAATACTAAGGGAGAATAAAAACGATTGCTGTTTGTAGAAGTTGCAGGAGCCGGAGCAGCGGCAGGAGCTGCTGCTACAGGAGCCGGAGTGGCAACCGGAGCAGGTGCGGCGGCGGCTTGTTGCGGTGCTTCAACCTGGGTGGCAGCGCCGCTTTCTATACGGGCAATAACGGTACCTACCGGAACTACATCATTTTCATTAAACAATATCTCGCTGATGGTGCCCGCAGCGGTAGAGGGTACTTCACTATCCACCTTGTCTGTGGCGATTTCCAATACCGTTTCGTCCATCTTTACAGAATCTCCCGGTTTTTTGTGCCATTTCAAAATGGTCGCTTCCATGATGCTTTCACCCATTTTGGGCATTACTAAATCAACTATAGCCATAAGATATTATTTATGAATTTGAAGATGGCAAAAATAATAATTTGCTATCGGATAGCAAGCAAATATTACAGAAAACCCGACCGGGCTATGCCATGAGCTGCTAAAAATGCCGTTGTCCAGGCATTTTGAAAGTTGAAACCGCCGGTAATTCCATCCACATCAATTACTTCTCCGGCAAAAAACAAACCCGGAATAGTCCGGCTCATCATGCTTTCCGGATGAATCTGCTTTAGGTCTATACCTCCTGCCGTTACAAATTCTTCTTTAAAGGTCGTTTTGCCTTTTACAGAAAAAGGTTGTCCGCACAATATATGGATTAACCGGTTTTGCTCCTTAGCCGGCAATTCCGACCATCGTACGGAGCTGCCGATACCGGCTGTTTCTAAAAAATAATTCCACAATCGTGCCGGGAAACCAAAAGCGTTTTTTGCCTGCACAAATTGCGCCGGTTTATCTTTTCTCCATTGCTGAAAAAGAAGCCGGAGGCTTTCCTCATGGTAATCCGGCAGCCATTGCAAAGCTATATCGAAATGCCATTGTCGTTCCGCCAACAGGCGGGCGCCCCAGGCGCTGGCGCGCAGCACAACAGGGCCGCTTAATCCCCAATGGGTAATCAGCAAAGGTCCGTCAGCCTGTATAGGGCTTCCCGGAATTTTGATCTTTACATCGGGCATACTGATACCCTGTAATGTCCGGATAGGATGTCCGGGGAGATTAAAAGTGAACAGCGAAGGAACCGGTGGTATGATATTCATACCGGTTTGCTCTAACACATCACCGGATACCGGCTTATGATAACCGCCGGTAGCGATACAAACCACGTCAGCCGGTATACTGCGGCCGTCTTTAAGATCAAGCCGGAAACGCGGATACCCTGAGGTATTCACGACAATTCTCTGCACTTCTGCCTGCATACGAATATGTATATTGTTCTGTTTGGCTTCCCGGAGGAAACAGTCAATAATGGTTTGAGACTGATCGGAGGTTGGAAACATTCTTCCGTCGGCTTCCGTTTTTAATGATACCCCTCTTGTTTCAAACCATTTGATCGTATCGGCTACAGAAAAATGATAAAAAGCTTTTTTTAAGAAGCGTTCACCGCGCGGATAGTTCCGTATTAATGCCGGGACAGACAATTCATTATGTGTTACATTGCAACGTCCGCCACCGCTGATCTTAACCTTAGATAAAAGCTTAGCGGTTTTTTCTATGATAAGAATATCAGCATTACTGCATATTTCCGCCACGTTAAGGGCGCAGAAAAAGCCTGCGGCACCTCCACCAATAATGACGATTTGTTTTTTCAATTACCCGGTTTTAGGATAGGCAAGATACAATATTATTTCCCGGAAACGCAAACGACCTGCACTATTCGTTGCAGGTCGTCCTGTTAAGATTAAATACTTTTTAATTAAGCTGCCATCTTATTCTTCGTCACTGCCGGAGGTTTCTGCCTTGGCGTTTTCTTTGACTAACTGCATAAACTCTTTGGCAGGCTTAAAGGCCGGAATAAAATGTTCGGGAATTTCCACTGCAACATTCTTTTTGATATTCCTTCCGATTTTGGCTGCGCGTTTTTTCACTATAAAACTGCCAAACCCGCGAACGTAAACCGCTTCACCATCTGCGAGCGATCCCTTTACTTCTTTAAAAAAGAATTCCAATGTTACCAGCACATCCACTTTGGGAATGCCGGTTTTTTCGGCTATTCGAGCCACGATATCCGCTTTTCTCATTTTTAATTGATTTTAGATATAAGTTGATTGTCAATAAATAACCCAAATAATCTGATTTCCTGTAAGGGATTCATCGAGACAAATTTAAGGTTGTTTTTGTAATGAACGGACAGTTCACTATGTTTTATTCTAAAATTATATTTTCATTCAAATATTTTATAGACAAGTGGTTGATAATATCTTGATTTGAAGGTGTTATTTTTCATTTTTACACAGAAAAAATATCCGCGGTACTCGCCAAATTCTGCAAAAAATCCCTGTCGGTCATAGCCGGTAAATCACTAATCCATCACGGGTCTTAGGCTCAAACCATGTGGATTTCGGTGGCATCACCTGCCCGCTGTCCGCTACGCTGAACAGCTCTTTCAACTGCACGGGATAGCAGGAAAAAGCGGCGGCCATTCCACCATGATCCACCCGTTTTTCCAATTCAGCCAGACCTCTTATTCCACCTACAAAATCTACGCGCTTATCGGTTCTGGGATCATGAATATCCAATATTTCCGAAAGTATCTTATCTTGTAAAATACTCACATCTAAAGTGGCTATCGGATCATCGGTTGATGATATGCCGGGCTTTGCAGCCAACTGATACCAGGTACCGTCAAGATACAGCCCAAAGTCATTTTTCCAAGCCGGCTTAAAGGCATCTTTACCCTTAGTCTGTACTATGAAATTTTGACGCAGCCTTTCAAGAAACGCCTCCGGGCTTAGGCCGTTTAAATCTTTTACTACACGATTATAATCCAGTATTTTCAAATCGCTTTCGGGGAAGATAGCGGTCAGAAAAAAGGAAGCGGCTTTTGTACCTAAATCCTCTGCTACGCGGGCGGCAGAAGCGGCACGGTGATGACCATCGGCAATATACGTAGCCGGAACTTTTTCCTGGAATAATGCCGTAATCTGCCCGGTAATCTGCGGATTGTCCACTACCCAAACAGTATGTCTGATACCATCTTCAGCAGTAAAGTCATTCTCCGCTGTATGGGTTGCTTTCCAATTGCTGATCAACTCATCCATTTCCTTTACATTTCGATAGGCCAGAAATACTACACCGGTTTGTGCCTTAACGACCTTCATGTGCTCAATGCGATCCTGTTCCTTTTCCGGTCGTGTAAATTCATGTTTTTTGATGATGCCTTTTTTATAATCGTCTATAGAAGATGCGCACAGCAGGCCGGTTTGCTCCCGCCCCTGCATCACTAAGCGATAAATATAATAGCAATCCCTTTCATCCTGCTTCAGTACTCCGGCGGCTATCATTGCTTCTAAATTTTCTTTAGCCTTTTCATAAACGGCTGCGCTATGCACATCCGTATTTTCCGGCAGGTCAATTTCACTGCGGGTGATATGAAAAAAATGATAGGGATCGGAGGCCTGCTTCCGGGCTTCCGATACGCTGCATACATCATAAGGCGGACTGGCTACCTGTTCCACGTACTGGGGCAGCGGTCTTAAGCCTTGAAATGGAATAATCTGAGCCATATTATAATAATATTGTGGTTGCCTGGCAAATATAATAAGTTCCGGCAAAGAAATGCGTTGTATAGATTTTAATGAAGGATGACGGAATTTTTCCTGAATTCAGGAACTTGTGAGCAGGTGTATTATTCCGCTGCTCATAACCTTTCATTTCTTAACGGACAATCACTTCCTGCATAGGTTATTTTTTCCTGCAAACTATGAGGAAGAACAGTTGCCCTGTTGAGTTATTTTTATTGGCTTATTACAGTTGGGTAATAAGGTACAGCAGCAGGTTGGGCATAGCACCGATCAGGAGAACCAATGCAGCCGTCAGGCCCAGGTAAAACCGGTCGGCAGCGCTTACAGGATGCGCTATGGCCGTATCGCCCGGTTTAAAATACATGGCAATAATTACCTTAAAATAATAAAACACGCTTACTACTGCCATGATGAGCGCAAACAGCACTAACCACAACAGATTGTTGTCATATTCCAATACTGAGGTAAGCACATACCATTTTGCGAAAAATCCGGCGGTCAGCGGTATGCCTGCTAAGGAAAATATGAATATGGCACCGAAAAGCGCCAGCATGGGATCTTTTTTGGCCAGCCCGTTGAATCCGTCGTAGGTATAGTCTTTCAGCTTCATCAGGATGGTAAACATACCGATTGTTGCGAGCGTATAAGCCACCGAATAAATGATGATACTTTTCAGCCCGAATGCGTTATTGGCCAGTACGGCAAAAAGCATAAAACCGGCCTGCGATATGGAGGAATAAGCCAGCATCCGCTTTACACTTTGCTGAAAAACGGCAGTAATATTACCGATTAATAAAGTCAGCGCCGTTACAACAGCAATCACCATTTTCCAATGTTCGTTTACTAATCCGAAGCCATTCATGAATAATCGGATGAATGCTACGAATAAAGCCACTTTAATTATGGTAGCCATCAGGGCGGTGAAGGGAGTGGGGGCGCCGTCATACACATCAGGCGTCCAGAAGTGCATTGGCGCTGCGGATACTTTAAAGCCTAAAGCTACGATGAGCAAGATGATACCGGTCAGCGCCAGCATATTAATGCCGTTGCCATTGCTGCCGAGGTTTAGCGAGGCCACATCAAATGTTCCGGTGGCGCCGTATAACAACGCAATACCCATCAGTAAAAATCCGGTGGAGAAAGAGCCCATCAGAAAATATTTCAGCGAAGCTTCACTGCTTTTAAGGTTGCGTTTGTCACTTCCGGCCAGTACATATTGCGGGATGGAAATAATTTCTATACCCAGAAACAGGATCAGCAGATTGCCGTATCCGGCTAATAAATTGATAGCGCTTAAAATAAAAAATATCAGTGCATAGTATTCGGCCACATGCTGCCCTACCCGCTCAATATGCTTCCGGCAAAGTAACACATACAGCAACGTAGCAGCGGTCATCAGGGTAAAAAACCAGAGTGAAAAGGAGTCATAAACCAGCATGCCCGAAAATAAATGCTGCACACTGTCCTGCTGCAATACTTCCGTGAGCGACCAGATGTCAATACCCAGTACTATGGCCAGCAGACCCAGCGCTAAGTTGCTGACCCGACTTTTGTCCCTTACCCATAAAGCCAAAAACATCATGAGTATTCCGGAAAGTGTAGATGCTATAAGTGGTTTCATTAAAATGAAATTCTTTATTAAAATATATTTCTCTTGCTATCCGATAAGTCCCAGCAATAATTTCGGATAAACGCCCAACACGATAATGATAACAATAATAATCACCAGGCAAAAAAGTTCGCCCGGCCGTATCTTTTCAATTTGCAGGGTCGTTTTAGCGGTTCCGTAAGCTACTTTCTGCACCATATTTAAAGTATAGATCGCTCCGAGTATGATGCCTAACCCGGCAATTACCATGAAGGCAATATGATTCGGATTGGCGCTTTGGAATACGCCGAGGAACAACATAAATTCTCCGATAAACCCGTTGGTAAGCGGCAATCCAATGCTGGCAAAAGCCATAATCACTAAAGAGATGGCAATTGCGGGAGCAGCTCCGGACATACCTCCGAGGGCTTTCAGGTCACGGGTTTTATACCGGTCTTCTATCATAGAAACAATCAGCCACATTCCGGTTATATTAATTCCGTGATTGAACATCTGGAAAATAAAACCATTGGTGGCTACCGGCGTATCGGCAAACAAACCCAAGCTCATCAAGCCTACGTGTGCTATAGAAGAATAGGCTACGATTCGTTTTAAATCACTCTGTACCATAGCCAGCAATGAAGCATAAATGATGCCGGTTACACTCAGGATCATCACCGTTTGGCTCCAGTATGCGGCGCCTTCCGGCAATACCGGCAACAGCCATTTATATGCAGCAAACAATCCCATCTTTACCATAATGGCGCTTAGCACAATAGTAACCGGTGTCGCACTTTGCTCATAGGTATCCGGCTGCCAGGTATGAAAGGGGAATAAGGGCATTTTAATCGCAAAGGCAATAAACAGCATCCAGAAGAAAATCTGTTGCATACCAAAACTCAATGATTGCCCGGTTTGCAGGATGGTGGCGTAGTCAAAGCTGCGGGTCGGCGTTTGGATATACAGCCAGATAATAGCCGCCAGCATGATCAGGCTACCCAAAAATGTATAGATGAAAAATTTAAACGTAACCCGTATTCTTTTCTCCCCGCCCCAAAGCGAACAAAGAAAATAAACCGGGATCAGCGCCAGTTCCCAGAAGAAATAAAACAGCAACAGATCATGTGCCAGAAATACGCCCATCAGTCCTGCCTGTGATAAAAGCATCAGTCCATAAAAGCGGGACGGATTTTCTATTGGTCTTTTCCATTGAGCAATAAAAATCAGGGGAAAAATTATAGCAGTCAGTAATACTAATATCGCTGCCGCAGCTCCTGCACTCAAACTCAGCGAGGCGCCTATTGCCGGAATCCAGGAAACGCTATGCTGTAGCTCCTGACCCGGATGTTCGCAAAACTGCGTGATAAGACACAGCGAAAGCACAAGGCTGATGCAGCTTCCCGTCAGCGCAATCCGTTTTGCATTGCTCCCCGAAAAAAAAGAAAGGACACCAAATATAAAAGGTACAAGGATAAATGAGAATAAAAGTAACATTCCTGTTTCCATAAAAAGATTCGGATAGATAAAACGGATGCTGCCATTTTACAAAGCAGCAAAAGTAAATAAAATAGCATATTATTGGAATTAAATTGCCGCAATCTTTAGCTTAATCCAAAAAATACTTTGACAATAAAAAAGCGGCGGCTCCCAAAAGCAGGCCGGAATTAAGAATGGATATCGCCTGTTTCCGGTATCCTTTTTTGTCCATGCGCTCCGACAGCAGCAAACTTAGCCCGCCAATTACTTCCACTAAAATATACGGCAGCAGTCCTCCGTTGCCGGCAGCAGATCTGCCGGTATAAATATTGATCAGGAAATATATTCCTGTCAGCATGGCGATAATAGTAACAGCCAGCAAGGCATAAAACAGCAGCGACAGCCTTTTTCGGGAAGGCGGTGCCGGAGTGTGTTGTCCCGGTCCGGATGAGCGGGCATTAACCTGATGTTCTTCCATATCGGATATTATTTAATCTCCTGGCAAAGCTCAATCAAAACGCCCTGCGTGGATTTAGGATGTAAAAAACAAACCAGTTTGTTGTCTGCACCGCGTTTGGGTGCATCCTGCAAAAGGATAAAACCTTCCCCGCGCAAACGTTCCATCTCCGCCAGGATATCTTCCGTTTCAAAAGCAATATGATGAATTCCGGATCCTTTTTTCTCTAAATACTTTGCAATTACACCCGAACCGGCAATAGGTTCCAGCAATTCAATCTTAGTGGCGCCCTGCCGGAAAAAGGCGGTATTCACCTGCTCGCTGTCCACCGCCTCGGTTTTATAACAGGCAGCGTTGAGCAGCTTTTCAAACAGCGGAATGGCCGTATTCAGATCCGGTACTGCTATGCCAATATGTTCAATCTGTATCATGAGCTAAAAATAAAAAACGGAATATCAACTTTGCTCATAAGCTATACCTATACATTAATCAAAAGGGTTGATACCTCCGAAAGGACGAAAGTAAAACAATCCGCTTAATTTTGCAGGGCAAAAGCATTTTCAAATTACCGGCAGGCATGATCTACCTCGACTATAATGCTACCACGCCCTGCGATCCGGCAGTGCTGGAAGCTATGTTACCGTATTTTTCCGAACAATTCGGAAATGCGGCCAGCCGTACCCATCCTTATGGCTGGATAGCTGATGAAGCGGTTAAAAAGGCAAGAGAACAGGTTGCCGCGCTGATCGGCGCGGAAAGTGGCGAGATCATCTTCAGCTCCGGCGCTACGGAAAGCTGCAACTTAGCCATTAAAGGTGTTTTTGAAAATTATGCTTCTAAAGGCAACCATATCATCACCTGCGGTACCGAGCATAAAGCGGTGTTAGATACCTGCAGCAGCCTTGAAAAAAGAGGAGCGGTCATTAGCCGGATCAGTACAGACAAAAGCGGCAGGCCGGATTTGGACGAACTGGAACGCGCCATTACACCGCAAACCATACTAATCGCCATGATGTATGCCAATAATGAAACCGGTGTCATTCATCCCGTAGAAGCTATAGGCGCCATTGCGCGTAAACATGGTGTCATTTTTTTTAGTGATGCTACCCAGGCTGCGGGGAAAATTGCCATAAATGTGCAACAAGGCGATATCGGCTTACTGGCTTTGAGCGCTCATAAGCTATATGGACCCAAAGGAACGGGCGCTTTATATATCCGGAGAAAAAATCCGAGAGTAAAGCCTAAAGCACAAATGGACGGCGGCGGACATGAAGGCGGATTCCGAAGCGGTACGCTAAATGTGCCGGGCATTGCAGGCATGGGTGCAGCCTGTTCCATTGCTGCAACAATAATGGAAACGGAGGCTGTTCGTTTGGCTGCATTAAGGGATCGTTTGGAAAACGGGCTGCAACAACTGCATGATATCACCATTAACGGAGCCGGGGCAAACCGCCTGCCGCATGTCAGCAATATTTCTTTTACAGGGCTGAAAGCCGAAAGGCTGATTGCTTTACTGAATTCGGAAATTGCCTTTTCCGTAGGTTCTGCATGCACGGCTGCCGCACAACAGCCTTCTCATGTGCTGGAGGCTATGGGTTTGGATAAAACGGTTATAGAGGGATCGGTGCGATTGAGCCTGGGCCGATACACTACTGATGAGGAAATTGACCGTACTCTACAGGCCTTTGATACCGCCCTGTCTGCTCTGAAAAAACAATGAAATATTTGTATTTATAAAAATATAATCAGAACTTGCATTTTTATTATGATATACATTACGGACAAAGCAAAAGAACGGGTATTGCAGATACAACGGGAGGAAAATTTAGGCCCGGAAAGCTTTTTGCGCGTAAGCGTAGTGGGGGGAGGCTGTTCGGGTTTATCCTACAAACTTGATTTTGACAATCAGCCCCAAACCGGCGATCAGGTATTTGAAGATAAATGCATCAAAATTGTTACGGATATTAAAAGCTTTTTGTATCTTTGCGATACTACGTTGGATTTTTCTGACGGAATAAATGGTAAGGGTTTCCATTTCATTAATCCGAATGCAAGCAGAACTTGTGCTTGTGGAGAAAGTTTTGCGGTGTAGGTGTATAAAATTGAACGTTGGCCATAGCGGAATTAAAGCCGAAACTGCAATGCAAAGCGGGGAATGTCTTTCCCCGCTTTTTCGTTTCCGTAATTTTAACTTTTCCCCGCCATACATTGCTTTTTAAAAACAAATGCTGATTTTTGTATAAAACAAATATCCTTGCGGCATTTTTACCCCTTTCTGCTTCTTTTCTTATGCCCGGTTGGCAATAAATATGGTTTTGCACAAGAAAATCTACGTTGTGCCAATACGGAACATCGCGCCTGGTGGGATGCGCGGCATTATGAATTACACGTAACCTTTGATCCGGAAAATGAACGGATTTCCGGCTATAATATCATTACAGCCACAGCGCTTCTGCCAAAACAAAGCGTAATGCAGATTGATTTGCAGCTTCCTATGGTGGTGGACAGCGTAAAATCTGCAGGTGGTCTTCAGCTCTCCGAGGATACAGCCATTCCCTTCGTGCAGGAGGATGATATCTGTTATATCATGATGCCTTTTTCCGGCTTTGATCCGGGAGAACGCTTTAAGCTGAAAGTATATTTTCACGGCCAGCCTAAAAAAGCCGTTCGTCCACCCTGGGACGGCGGCATCGTAATGTCCCGCGATCCTTCGGGGAATCCCTGGTGGGCGGTGGCCTGCCAGGATGCCGGTGCCAGTATTTGGTGGCCCTGCAAAGATTTGCGCAGCGATGAACCAGAGGAAGGTATTGCGGAATTTTATGAAGCGCCGGCAGGTTTTACCGTAATCGGAAACGGAAGACTTCGGGAAACTATTCGCATGCAGACCAGTACAATTTGGTATTGGGAAACTACGGCTCCGATTAATCTCTATAATGTTACTTTTTATATGGGTAAATATACCCATTGGCAGGAGCAGTTTGCAGGTATTAAAGGAATGCTTTCCTTAGATTATTATGCATTGGAAGACCATGCAGCACAGGCCAAAATGCAATGGAAGCAGACCACGCAAATATTGGACTGTTACGAATACTGGTTGGGGCCTTATCCTTTTTATAAAGACGGCTATAAATTAGTGGAGGCGCCCTATCTTGGCATGGAGCACCAAAGCGCTATTGCGTATGGAAACGGTTTTCAAAATGGGTATAAAGGCACCGACCGGAGCGGTAGCGGCTACGGCCTGGACTTTGATTTCATTATCGCCCATGAATCCGCTCATGAATGGTTTGGCAACAGCATCACGGCTGCCGATCCTGCCGATGACTGGATTCATGAGGGCTTTGCTTCTTATGCGGAGATGCTTGTGGTAGAATGCCTGAAAAGCCGGGAAGCGGCTTTTAGTTATCAGGCTGGAAAAGCTAAAACAATACAGAATGATATGGCCGTGCAGGGCAGGTACGGTGAATGCGACGAAGGCAGCGGCGACCGCTACGACAAGGCCGGTATGATGATACACAGTATCCGCATGATGATGGACAATGACAGCTTATTCCGGTCAATGCTGCATGCTATGAATGATTCTTTTTATTGTAAAATGGTGCGTACTGCTGACATCTGCAACTTTATCAATGCTTTTACGGGGAGAGATTTCAACCCCGTATTCGATCAGTACTTACATCGTACCGACATGCCCGTGCTGGCCTGGAGGCAAATCGCTAAAGGGAAAGTACAGTATCGCTGGATGAATTGCGTACCGGCCTTTAATATGCCGGTAACAATATGGCGAAAGGACGAAGCGCTGTTGCTGCACCCAGCTTTTGAATGGCAGGATCTTCCGGGCAGGGCAGATCGGGGCGGTATCCGTCTTTCGGCAGACTGGTATGTGAAGATGCTGTGGTTGGAATGAGTATGGTGGGTGATACTGTGGAAAAATTGCTGCGTGTTTTGGCATAGGTGAAATAAATTTCATCTTATCCCATGCGCAAGCTGGAATTGAGCAAATGATTTTGATATTCCCGGTAACCATTTCCACATATTCAGACGAATTCTGAGTAGTATTTTGGGAAGTCAATTCGAAGTAATAAGCGCCCCAAAAAATTACAATGCCCGCCCCATAAGGATTTCCGAATCTTTTACCAAATATTAACACTTTTACAACAACAGAATCATAATTTATTTACATCTTTGCATTCATAAATAATGTAATGGCGAGATGCACCATTAAACCATGTGGCATCAAGTTACTATAACCTCATCACTATTATGAAAGCATTACTGCAACAATACCTGTGCCTGCCCTGCAGAGCAATATGTCTAATCCTGCTGTTGCTATCCGGAATAAGTACCGGGCAAAGCTGGGGGCAGATCAATGAAAATATCCAATCCTGGACACCACATGGCAGCTACGGAAATTATACACAGGAGATAGATGCCGGTACGGTTATCATGGAAACCTGCCTTGTACAACCGGGAGCTTCAGCTACGGGGGAAGGATCTGCGGGTCGTATTCAAATGCAGGGGATCAACGGAATAGTGGAATTGCCGCTTTTACCTTCTGTTGGTACTGTTGCGGTAGCATTGGCAGCAAGTGGAAGTGACAGGAACCTTACCCTGCAATATTTAACGGATTCCACATGGACAGACTTGATTACCTGGACAGGTATCGGCAGCACAGGCGCATTTTACAGTTATGAAATGAATAATGCCACACCTGTCCGCCTAAGATTAGTCAATCCAAGCCATACGGTATATGCTCATGATATCCATGTTTCCCTGCATCCTACGGCTTCGGTACTTATCACTTCTACAGACCAGCTGAACAATCTGAATTATACGGGTTCAGGACCTTCTGTGGCACAGTCCTTCATATTAAGCGGTGTCAATTTGGATGGCTCCGATCTGAGCCTGACGCTGCCCGGATATTCTGCCTTTCAACTTTCCGAATCGGAGCAAGCCGCTTATTCCGAATCGCTGAATATTCCGGCGTATGACGGTTCGCCTAAGCAGATATACGTACGATTGGCTGCCGGTCTGGATACTGGAGTGTATAACGATGTCATGACCATATCCGGAGGCGGTGCTGCAGATATTCCGGTAAGCCTGTCGGGAGCAGTATTGACACTGCCTGCCATAGCAGATGCCACAACGAACGGAACAGTCGGGGAAAACTTTAGTTATACATTGCAGACTACAGGCAATCCTTTTGCATTTGTCTTGGTTTCGGGCGTGCTACCGGATGGCATCACATTAGATTTGGGAAATGGCCTCATCTCCGGTATCCCGGAAGAGGCCGGAATTTTTGATATTCAGGTTACAGCCACCAACGCGGCAGGCGTTAGCTCAGTCGCTACAATTACCCTCCATATAGCCAAAGGCATCCAAACCATTACCCTGAATGCTATCTATGCCCAGACCGGCGATATTGATATTCCATTGCCTGCTGCAAGCAATGAAGGTATCAGTATGGAATATGTCAGTGATAATCCCGCCGTTGCTATCGTTTCAGGTAATGTATTAACCATAGCAGGAGCCGGTACGGCAGTCATTACCGCTGCGAATGCCGGCAATGATAATTATGAGGCATTCAGCGCAATATTTACCATTAACGTAAGCGGAACAAGTCCCGTGATAACTACAGACCTGTTCTTTTCGGAGTATATCGAAGGAAGTTCCAATAATAAATACATTGAAATATACAATGGTTCCGGTACTACTGTTGATCTGAGCGGATATACTGTTGAGTTGTATGCAAACGGAGCCGGGAGCCCATCTAACACCCAAACTTTAGGTACATTGTTAAGCGTATTGCCTGTGGGTGAAGTTATGGTACTCAGGCATAGTTCCGCCAATATCCACGATCCTTTGATCACAACTTATGCAAGTTCAGCTTGCAACTTCAACGGAGATGATGCTTTAGTGCTTAAAAGAAACGGCATCCTATTAGACATCATTGGCCAGGTGGGCTGTGATCCGGGTACTGCATGGACTGCATCTGGTGGATTGAGTACCCTTGATAAAACATTAATCCGGCGTCCGGAAGTTTGTTCCGGCATAACGGTTAATCCTTCGGATACCTGTGGTGCCGGCAGTTTCCCGACCTTAGCAACCGAATGGATCGTACTGCCGCAAAATGATACCGGTAATTTAGGTGTGCATACCACCGATTGCAGCATACCACCGGCTGATCCAACGATAACACTCGGAGTGGTAAGTTCCGGTGCTTGTGTAAATGTGGACAATATAATCAGCATAGCTTATTCCATACAATCTTTTGAAGGATCGCCTGTTTTTACGGCTCAGCTCAGTGATGCCTCCGGTAATTTTACCACACCTGTAGCAAGCGGTACCGGAGCTTCACCCATCCTGCTATCTGTTCCCGCCAATGCACTTACTCCGGGCATATATCAGATACGGGTAATCAGCGATACGGTGCAAAGCGATACTGCGGTGTTTTTTGCCCGTGCACAACCTGATGGCAATATTACCGCACTAAATGGCAGTATGGTCTCAGAACCAATGTGTGCGGGTACGGAAGCTGTGGTGAAATTTACTGCGACAGCAGGGCTGACACCTTTTTCTCTTACTTTTAATGACGGAGCTACAGATTATATCATGGAGTCGGTTACTGCCGAAAACGGCATCCCTGCCGAAGTACAAATAGAAGCCGTAATACCTTATTCCAAAACTTATACACTTATTAAAATTCAGGATGCCTATGGGTGTATCGTTGAAGAATAATACGATTGGTATTGTTAATCTGAAACCAGGACAAAACATATTTATATTATCACCGTGCCTTTATAAATCTATCTTATTCTAACAATACCATGCGATTATCTTTTGCATTATCGGCTAGGTGAACGATGATTGGCCGAAACAAAAGCTAAAAGCCATACAGACCGGAATGTAAAAGAAGAAATCTACATGACCAATGTGTAGCCTATGAATATCAACCCGAATTATTCACCCTTATAAATCTTTATCTATTCACTTAAAAAAAATGAAAACCATGAAAAAGAACATCACCCTTACCTTGTCGGCTTTAATGCTGGCTATCGTTACTCCCGAACTTGCAATCGCTCAGATCGGGTCTTCCGTAACCATCAACAAAACAGCCGTTGCAACAGTTGTAGCTCCGGCTGACCAAAGTGCCTGTGCGGGCACACTCGTAAACGCATTGCCGATTACCGGCCTTGCCGATTCGTTTTATATCAGCGGCGGCGCTGCATTGGGCCTGGCAGACCAGGGTTTTACCAATACGGAAATCCCTGCCTTTACAGCTATAGCGGGAACAGATGCTACAATTACGATTACGCCGTACAATAATGAATGCGCCGGAACGCCGGTAAGTTACACCTTGTCGGTTATTGCCGCTCCCGTGGTGAATCCGGTTGCCGACTTTTCGGTTTGTTCGGGAGATGATATCCTGATAACCCTCACCGGTACTTCAGGTGCTGTCTTTGATTGGACAAATGACAATACCGCTACGGGAATTGGTGCTTCGGGCAACGGTAATATAACGGCAGTTGCTTCCGGCGCCGGCGTATCTGCTATTATGGTAACCCCCTCTTTAGGCTCATGTACCGGTACGGCCACAGTAGTTACAACCGTCACTGTTAATGCGCTACCCTCAAATGGTACGCTCGCAGCGATAGATGCTGATATCTGCTCTGCAGATCAGGCTATGCTGACGTTTACGTCTTCAGAAAATATTACCAGTATCAGCTATTCCATAAACGGTGGCGGAGCACAAGTTCAGGCCATCTCCACACCGGCATCGGAAACATTTAACGTGCCTTCTTCTGAAGGTGCTAATGAATATGAGTTAGTCAGTATGACGGATGGAAACGGCTGTACGGCTGAATAACAATACTTCCGGCAGGAGAGCTGTTTGTCCGTGATAATATGGTGGGGAAGATTATTTTCAAGATGCCAGCCAGGATTATCGTCATATAAACTCATATTAACACGGATAAACAGACCTGTAAAATGACCTTAGCAAGCAGGTCGGGATATAGCTGTGCCCCAACAGGATTTTTGCGCAATGCGCTGCAATTTTAAACAGGAATGCCACTTAATGCGTATCTCATTTTTACTGGAAAAATACTGTGTTCTTAAAACGCCTGCATATATTTGGTATGCTTACTTAACAGGTCCGGATCGAATAATATGGAATAAAATAACCGCAATGAAAAACAGGATTATAGTAACAGCAGACTAGCGGAAAACCCCAAAGGGATGAAAATATCTGACGATGAAATTTATTGTATAATGACGATGTTCAGTGGGAACCTGCGGGATCTGCGGGCGTATTTATTGCTCACAGATAGCACAGATAAAATTAGGGTGTTAGGGTAAGTGTATTTTCTCCGTTATTAATTCCGAAGGGATAACAGGATTATAGCAACAGCAGATTAGGGAGAAAAATCCCGAAGAGATGAAATTGTTGCACGATGAAATAATTATTGCACAATGAGGATGCTTAGCGACAATCAGCGGGATAAATGAGCACATTTTTCAATTGGAGGAAAAACTATGCTTAAATTTTAGCTAAGCATGTTGACCAATATGCTAAACAGATAAACTAACAATATGCTGTTTATTTATTTTTCAATTCAATGCATAAAAACAGTTTAATGATGCAATACAAAACAATAACAAGATTGGGACATATAACCCTTACATTATTCCTGTTCCTTTTGACATGGGGTACTCATGCTCAAGTAGGCGCTTCTGTGAATATTTTGGTCAACCCTACCGGTATAGCACAAAATAGTGTTACTGAAACCGCAGAGCAGCAGGGCAACAGCAATACACTTTACACAGCAGGCAATAGTTGTGATGCGATTGCCAGGATTGAATCTACCCTTGATCTGGGTATAGTAACTATCAACGTAACAGTTGATACTGTGCCGGGCACATACAACGGCCAGCCTTTCGTAGGGCGATACTATGCCATACATCCTTCCCAAAATGCGCAAAGTGAAGCTACCCTTGTGCTGTATTTTTCCCAGGAAGACTTCGATGCCTATAACCAGTCTGATGCAGTACTTTCGGGAGACATTCCGCCTATTGCAACCGATGGCAGTAATCTGTTGATTACCGCATTTCACGGGCTGCCCGGCGAGGGTAATACAGGGCCTAACGCAGCTTATGACGGGAATAACAAAACGGTATATACGCCAACAGTAACCATCAATAGCAGCGGTTTTTTTGAAGCTGCCTTTACTATTGATGGATTCTCAGGCTTTTTTGCGCACACCAACAACACCGGACTTCCTTTACCCATAGCGCTAAGTCGTTTAAGTGCATATAATTCCGGCAGTTCAAATATGATAACCTGGACAACTGCCACCGAGGCGGAAGGTGATTATTTTGAAGTTGAACGCAGCGCTGATGCGCTGAACTTTCATTTCATCGGGAGGGTTGCCGCGATTGGTCAACCCAATTCAAATTATACCTTTAATGATGAGCATCCTGTTAAAGGCAATAATTATTACCGGCTGAAATTAATGAATCAGGAAGAAAACGTTCACTACAGTTCGGTTGTGTCTGCCATGCTTCGGATGTCTGACGAATTGCTCCTTACCGCTTATCCCAATCCTATGGGAAACGTATTGTATATTCGAATCGAAGGCAAAGTAGAACAAGGCGCTGAACTGACTATAAGGGATGCGAATGGCCGTGCCTGTTTCCGTCAGACTGTTACCCGGAGCAGTCTGTTACAATTGAACACCGAAGACTTCGCCGGTGGTGCTTACTATATTCATTACAGCAGCCCATCGGGTGAACGATCTGTAAGTATTGTGAAACATTAGCCGGTTATAAGCTGTGGTGAAGTAAGCATCAAACAGGGATTATTTTCGTCCGTTTTTTCAAAATAATGCCAGCATTAATTTGTCGTATTTTCTTCAGGCTATAAGAGATGGAAACGATTATGAAAAAACAAAAACAGCATAAATGAATTCTGACCGTGAAATGGTTTACACGTCTTGTTTTCAGATCATTTTTGTTATCTCCGAAACTTGAGACCAAAAGATTTGATAACCCCGAACATTCGGATTGTCAATTCTGAATTATCATTACAGTCTCCGAAACCGGAGTAATAAAATCCCTTTTCAAAAAATGAACAGGTTATCTTGATTTGACAGACTCTGCCTTTTATTTTTTAGAAGCTGTACAAACAATCAGGGCTATGCAGTAATACCTGCACAGCCCTGATTGTTGATAGTTGTATGTTTTAGTAATATTGTTATAATATAAAGCAGACCGTCCTGACTTACGTTTCTAAATTTTGACTTAGAATTAGTTATTCCTGCATCATTTCCTGAACAACGGCTGCAATGTCTTCTGCGTTCGGTTTGGAGAAATAATCTCCATCAGTGGCATAAGCGGGCCGGTGTGCCTGAGCGCTGAGCGTACGCGGCGCTACGTCTAACCAGCGATATCCACCCTGCAATTCCATTACCTGCTGGAACATATATGCCGAAGCGCCACCGGGAACATCTTCATCAATAAATAAAATCCGGTTGGTTTTCTTCAACGATTCCACAATGCGATGCGTAGTATCGAAAGGCAGGAGGGTTTGTACATCAATCAGCTCGCAACGGATTCCTTTAGGATTAAGATACAACTCCATAGCTTCTTCAATAACGCGCAGCGTAGAGCCGTAAGAAACTAAAGTAATATCATCGCCTTCGTGCAATATTTCCGGCATACCAAAAGCTACGGTACGTTCCATAAGGTTGTCCGGTAGCTTTTCCTTAAGCCGGTAACCATTCAGACATTCCACCACTATGGCCGGCTCATCACTGTGCAGGAGCGTATTGTACATCCCGGCTGCCTGCACCATATTGCGCGGAACGCAGATATGCATACCTCTTAAAGCACTTAACATCAGTCCCATTGGGGATCCGCTGTGCCAGATACCTTCTAAACGATGTCCGCGGGTACGTACAATCAAAGGACATTTCTGACCGCCTTTTGTACGATATTGTAAAGTAGCCACATCATCACTGAGTGGCTGTAAACCATACAGCAGATAATCTAAGTATTGAATCTCCGCAATCGGGCGCAATCCGCGCAGCGCCATACCTATGCCCTGGCCGATGATGGTGGCTTCCCGGATGCCGGTATCGCTCACCCGCAAATCGCCGTATTTTTCCTGCAATCCTGCAAAAGCCTGGTTGACATCGCCTATTTTTCCCACATCCTCTCCAAAGGCAAATACGGCAGGGTTAGTTTTTAAAGTTTCATCAAAAAATTTATTCAATACTTCAAAGCCGTTAAGCGCCGGACTCTGATCGGAGAAAACAGGAGCTACTTCGGGAACACGGCTTACGGCCTTATCCGAACGGGAATACAATATCGAATTGTATTTGTCCGCTGCGTCTGCTTTTAATTGTTGGTAATAACTTTTTAATTGCTGCTTGCCTGTTCCGGAAGTATCATCAGAAAGGGCTAAAACACGGCCGATCGTACGCATCACGTCTTTGCGAATCGGTTCTTTGATAGCGTTCAGCTCCTGGGTCAATGAGGCTATTGCTCCGGCATGGGCGCCGCCTTCCGATACGATCTGGTTGATATGCCGGGTGGCTTCCGTAATTTGTTGTTTAACCGGTTCAATAAACTGATTCCAGGCCTGTTGTTTTGCCGAACGGGCGTGATCCTTTGCGGATTCTTTTACAGCATCTAATTCCTCCTGGGTGGCAATAGCATTTTCAAGAAGAAATTCTTCCAGCTTTTTTATACAATCCCATTCCTTTTCCCAGGTTAATCTTTCCTTGCTTTTGTAGCGCTCATGCGATCCGGAAGTGGAATGTCCCTGCGGCTGTGTAACTTCCTGGATATGGAATAAAGCCGGAATATGCGTTTCCCGGATTCTTGCAATACCTTTTTGAAAAGTATCCACTAAAGCAGGATAATCCCAGGCTTTTACCCGATAAATTTCCACACCGCTTCCAATTTTATCATCATATTGTATGCCGGATAAGGCATCCGATATAGAACTTTTCGAGGTTTGAAAGGAGCGGGGTACGGAAATACCGTAGCCGTCATCCCATACGCAAACGGCCAGCGGCACTTTAAGCACTCCGGCGGCATTCAGCGTTTCCCAGAAAAGGCCTTCGGAAGTTGAAGCATCGCCGATGGTGCAGAAGCTGACTTCATTTCCTTTTTTGGAGAAACTTTCAAATCCCGATTGCAAACCATCTGCCTGCCGGTATAGTTTTGAGGCGCAGGCAATACCTAATGCCCGTACCATCTGGCCGGCAGTAGGAGAAATATCGCTGGTAGAATTAGGACTCAGGGTAAGGTCTTTCCAGTTGCCCTGCTCATCCAACCAGCGGGTTCCGTAGTGACCGTTCATCATTCTTCCGCCGGAGGCCGGTTCGGCTTCTGTATCAGGATTAGCATAAAGCTGCGCAAAAAAAGCTTCGATATTGCTCATTCCGGTAGCAAACATCAGTGTCTGGTCGCGGTAATATCCAGAACGGATATCGCCGGGTTGAAAACATTTAGCCAATGCAATCTGAGGAAGCTCTTTACCATCGCCGAAGATGCCAAATTTGGCTTTCCCGGTGAGCACTTCCTTTCTTCCGATCAGGCTGGCTTCCCGGCTGGCGACCGCCAGTTCATAATCGACCAGGGCTTCCTGCTTAAATTCTTCGAAGGATAATTTATCATTATCAGTTACTGAGGGTTTCGAATTTGCCATAAATCATTCCGGTTATGTTACATAGCAAAGATAATACTTGTGCTTCAAAATGAAACGGTTTTGATGAGATTTCCGGATAGTTCCCCGGTGAATCCATGAGGTGTTTTCAGGAGAAAAATTCCTTTGGAAGGAGTCCTTTGAATTTTTTATAGCGATTTAAAAATGAGGAATAAGGCTGGTATTTTAAATTGTTGCCGCACTATCTTAGCTATTCCCGCTCAATAACCATCAGGATATATTTTTTGTTTTGGGCAAAAACAACCGGATCTACGGTGGCTATATTTTTGTTTAACTTCTTTTCAATTTCCGGTAGCGCCTCGCTGAAAGCATAATAAAAACCAGGCGCTTTAATTTGAAATTTGCCTATTAAAAAATCTTTAAGGGGAAGACCTATTTTGCTTGCCCAATGATGAACGTAAGCAATAGTCGGAATAATATTGGCGGTGATGTCTTCCTGGTAACTTATTTTAAATCCGCCTTTTTGCAATTCCCGGGTAAAATATGCCCAGTTGTGTCCGGATTTTTCTCCTGATGCTCCTGTTCTGAAATAATCGCAGGCAATCCATTGGCCTCCAGGTTTTAAAATTTTATAAATGATGGCTATAGATAGAGGCAAATCCAAATACTGCAGGGATTCCGAAGTGATTACCGTTCCGAAAAAATTCAGATATTCTCCGGGTTGTACATCCTCAAATTTCGATTCCATGATTTTATTAGGGTAGCTGTTTTTCAGGTGTTTCACCTGGTGGGCATCGGGAGTTAAACCTATCACGGGAATATTTTTTTTATTTAAGATTTTTAAAAGGCCTCCCATGCCACAACCCACGTCTAAAGCGGGATTCGTTTTGTCGTTAATCAATTCGGCCAGCTTTTCGCCATACCGCTCCTGAGCCTGGTAAATCATGTTAATGGTCATGTCTAAAGGATGGACTTCAGGATGGTCAAAATAACCATAATGTAAAAAATCTCCGGGTAGAATATCGTGATACAATTTTAACTGGGGATCTTCAAAAACGCGCTCTTTACTTTTTCGCTTTCTTTGCAGTTGAATTACTTTAAATAAATGATGGGGTAACAACAAACGTTTTATTACCGAACCTCCAATTTTTTTTCCAGACCCCATATAATGTAAAGCTATTGACAAAAATAGTTGATAAATGGCCTGGAGAAGTATTCAAAAAATCGGTTTCGCCAGAGCAGTAAGTTTTTTTCAAATATACTGCAAAGATTTGCTTCTTCGTCATTTTGTGCGGATTTGAAAGAACAAATTACTTTGTTGAATAACGGCATCTCCTAAGATATACACAGATACTTGTTCTCATTTTCGGACACTCATACATAAGACTTTTGAGTTCATGCTGCATGCTAAAAGGTACATAATTTTTGCAGAAAAATATATTTTTATTTTAAAAATTATTAACTTAGCATCTGATTGCTTGTTCAGATTTTAAAATTTGTTGTGATGAAAAAAATCTTTACGCCCCAGGGATTATTGCAACGGTTCCTGGTATTGGCTATCGGACTGACCATGTCCGGCTACGGTGCATTTGCGCAAATTGATCCTCCTGTTTTGGATGAGGACAACTTTTCTCCTGAGATAGAGGTGGACAATATCTGCTATAACTATGCTTACGAATTTAAGTTCCCGGAAATCTTGAATGTGGAATATAACGGCACCAGGCTGATTGCTTCCAGCGTTACCCGCATCGGAGCACAAAGCCGCGTAGGGCTTCGTTGGTTAGATAATTCCGACAATGTTATTTATGAAAATCAAATCAATATTGGCTCCTCAGAAGGTGATGTACGCGATGTGGAAGCGGCATTTCTTGCCGGCTCCGGAGGAGTTATCTACGTGTTTGTAACGTATTACGACATGGGTGGTGCATTTAGGTATGATCTGTTTAGTTGGGATTGGGCAAGCAATATGGTAAGCGGCACCGGCGGCCCCTTTATTATTCAGAATGCACCTGATTACGGTCGCATCAGCCTATCCATGTTGGGGATGAAGCAGTTTGCCGCCTGCTGGGAAAATGCCGGTGAGCTTTGGGCTATGGTGGGCGACTGCTGCACAATAAGTGGGTTGCCGGATATCATCGGCCCTAAACAAATTACTTATAATATAATAGAAGAAGCTCCCATTAAGCTGCCGGACATCACTTTTACGGAAAACGATGATCCTGAAGGTGGCACAAGAAAATTAATAATCAGCTTTATCAGCAGCACAGGTGCAGGCACAGGGAATATCGGTGATGTATATGTGATTAAGGAAACAGTGGGAGCCTTGATTTCAGCAGGTCCATCCGTACCGTTTACCACAGCAATTAACGGCGGTCCTGATCCGGTACCCGCTCATTTTACCTGGCCGGTAAGCAATACGGACTATTATGCTTCCAGCAAGATAAATATTGCCGGCAACTTAGAGCAAAGCAATGAGGAGCGTTGGGCATTCTATGTTAAAAACCAAATAATCAGGCGGCAAATTTTTGAGTGTTAACAAAAGGGGTTTTTCGATTGATGACAGCGAAAGCCCTGGCTATAAGTTTGCAGCGAATAGCATTAAGTATGAGCA